>Ga0114972_10004350_pt1 | contig 10544 bp, 10 predicted proteins | sample M_140807_EF_Meta_FD_87354 | JGI IMG/M metagenome (GOLD analysis project Ga0114972, IMG submission 87354) | Freshwater microbial communities from Lake Montjoie, Canada to study carbon cycling - M_140807_EF_MetaG | ecosystem: Environmental > Aquatic > Freshwater > Lake | place: Lake Montjoie... | reverse complement strand
GCGGTTCTCCAGGCCGTTGGGATTGAACGACGGGTCGCCGTCGCGCCCATCCTTGCGCGTGACCGTGATGCGCGGAACCTCTTCGAGTTGTCCGCCGGAAGGATTCGTCTGGTAAAGGGTGATCGCCGCGTTCGGCCAGAGCGTGGACAACTCGGGCGTACGATAGCTAAACAGGAAATAGCCACCGGGGGGGACCACGACGGTGTTCAATTCGCCGGCATATTTGTAGAAGCCGGTCATGTTCGAACCATTTGGACCCTCGGCGTATTGGTAGAGGTAAGCACCGCTCGGGAAGCTTGTGGTGATGCCGCGCGCCTGACCCTGCGCGGTGTTGTCGTTCATCATCATCACCATGGTGATCTCATCGGCCGCGTTCCCGCTGCGCGTCGAGCCGTCCGGGTTGCGGTTGTCGCGCCGCTCGAAGGCGAGATAATCGGAATCACCCCAGCGCCCCTGCTGCAATCCGCGGGCGAAGTCGTTGTGCAACCGCATGATGTTCGGGATGCGCGGATCGCTAAACTGCCCGAGGTATTGCGTGTTGGCATGGCGCGGGAAAGCGCCGCCGGATTCGCCGAGCGTCTCGGCTTTGTTGAATCCGTCCGAGTAGATCAGCCCAAAACCCTCGCGGGTCATGTAGTAGGCATGCTGCCACTCTTTTTGCGCGGCGTAGTCGCTGTCGTGGCTGTTGGCGTGGGTTACGCCGAGGCTGGCGGCGAATCCCCCGGCGCCGGGCAAATCCAAACCGGCGAGGGTCGCCCCGGGATTTCCCAAAGTGTTGTTGAGCTTGCTGCGGAGATCGTTGTCGACCAAACGCATGCCGGCGTCCCAATAACCGCTGTAGCCTGGAGGCGCACCAAGGTGCTCGCCGAAGACCATCGCATCGTCGCGGGGCCTCTTCTCGTCAAAGACCGAGTCGCGGTGATTCGCGTCGCTGAAACCGCGGGTGCGGTTGAACTGCCACTGCACGCCGCCGAGATAGCCGGCGTCGCTGCTGTCTTTGTCCGCACCCGATTGCTTTCCAAAGAAGTAATCTGGCACATGTTTGACGGCATCACAGCGGAGACCGTCGGCCTTGGTGCGGTCCATCAGCCAGCAGGCTGCGCGGATGAGGTAGGCCCCAACGTCCTCGGTGAACGAGGCCTTCCTCGCGTTGATGTATTCCTGGGCTTTGCTTTTCAGCTGAGCGGTCGTCGCATTGGTGCCGAGTTCGGCCCGCGCTTGATCGATGAGCACACCGAAATAGGCAGTGTTGCCGTCCCTGTCCTTGTCATACTGCTCGGGCCGGTCAAAATCGCGGATGAAAGAATATTTCGGATGCGTGGCACCCTCGGTCGTGCCGAAATTCGCATTGGGTGTCTCTTGCGCGATATCGATGAGGTCGGCGAGCCCGAGATTCTGCACCTGCCACTGACTGTTCCAATCGCGGCAGTTGTCCCACTTGCGGTAGAAGCCATCCTCGGTTTTCTTTAGATGGAAGTCCTCCGGCACCATTCCCGGGTAAATGTCGATCGCCGTGTCTTCGTTGTAGCCGGGCACATCGAAGGCCCGGTGATTCATGATGTTATCGCAGTAAATACGGATACCGAAGCGGTGCGCCGTCTCGATCATTTCGAGCAGTTCGGCCTCGGTGCCATAGCGCGTTCGCACGGAATTGCACTGGTCTTTGGAGCCCAGATCACACGGATCCCACAAATCGTAACCGACCGACAGTCCACCGGAACCTTTGGTCGGCGGAGGAATCCAAATCGATCCGTAACCCGCCTCGGCCAGTTGGGGCATTTTTTTGGTCATCTCGGACCACGAGACATTGAACAACTGAAGCATGCCCTCGGCGCGCGCGGACGGGAGCTGCCCCCCCGTCAAGAGGAGACTGCCCGCCATGGCGACAACAAACCGCCGCCAAAGTGTCGGGGCGAACTTCATCTGGGGATGGTTCAGCGTCCCAGATTCTTTTCTGTTGTCAAGGTTGAGCACCATGGATTTACAGAGTAAACGGGGCACACTGGAGCCTTGTTTTCTCTGTGAATTTAGACATTCGTTTGACTCTTCTGTTCAACCCCTACAACAGAAATACGCCTGAAGCGGGCACCCAGACGACGGGATTGGCATCCGGGCCGGTCCGGCGTAAAGACATTGCCAACACCTATGGCTTGGGAACATCACTCCGAACCCCTAGCCCCGAGCCATGTCTTTGCGGGGCGGATTTTGCGGCAGATCCTGCTGGTCGCCGGCATTGTCGCCGTGGCGCTGGCGGTGGGAACCACGGGATACATGGTGATTTCCAAGGACACCGAGACGGAAAAGCTCGGTTTCGTCGATTCGTTCCTTGAGGCGAGCATGCTCATCAGCGGGGCCGGGCCGCTCTACACCGAACGCAACTCCAGCGACACGCTGAAGATGTTTTCCGCACTCTACGCGCTCTTCGGCACGCTAGTCGTCGTCTCGAGCGTGGGCATCCTCGCCTCGCCCATCGTGCACCGCGTGCTGCACCAGCTACACCTGGAGCGCGGGCGGAACGGTTGAGCTCCAGCTGCAGTCCACCCATCGACACGCAGGGGCGACCGGCTCAGCCACCCGCAACTGTTGCCCGTCAAGGCAGCGGCCCGCTGAGCCAGCGGGCCCCTACCGAAAAATCGTGCGTGACGAAACCATCACTTCACCCCGAGCGCGACACCGAGGCGCTTGCAGACGGTGTCGAGCGCTTTGACCCGCGCATACCACTTGAAATTCGCCGGGATGATCTGCCAAGGCGCGAACTCGGGCGCGGTCTTCACAAACATGTCCTCCGCGGCTTTGAGGTAGGCGTTCCATCGGTTGCGGTTGCGCCAATCCTCCTCGGTGATCTTCCAGTTTTTCATCGGGTCGGCCGCGCGCTTTTTGAACCGCGCTATCTGCTCCTGCTTCGTGATCTGGAGCCAGATTTTGACGATGATGGTCCCGTCGTCGTGCAGGACGCGCTCGAATTCGTTGATCTCGCGGTAGGCGCGTTTCCACTCGGCGCGCGAGCAGAATCCCTCGATGCGCTCGACGAGCAACCGGCCATACCAAGAGCGGTCGAAGATGGCAATTTCACCGCGGCGCGGAAGTTTGTTCCAAAACCGCCAGAGGTAGTGGTGCGCGTATTCCTCGTCGGTCGGCTTGATCGTCGAATAGACGCGGATGTGCCGCGGATCGAGCCGCTCGACGAGCCGCTTGATCATGCCGCCCTTACCCGCGGCATCAGGTCCCTCCACCACGATGACGACGCCGCGCTTCGAACCCTTCAGCACGTGCTGCAACTCGAGCAAACGCAAATGTCCGGCGCGCAGTTTCTCGCGGTATTTTTCCGGCGTATGCGACTTCGATTGGTCGAGGCCGGCGAGGCGGATGGGTTTGCTGGCGGAGGCGACGGGCATGGGGCCTTAAACGCGGTAAATGTTGTGAGTTGATTTTTTCTGGCTGTCCGGTAAAGCGTGAAAGCTCTTCCAGAGCTGCTCCGCAACCCGGAAATCGCAGGTCATCCGCGCGGAACTTCAGGTGATCCGTAAATCGCTTGCTCCATCTCCGTAACGCGCCCCTCGGAGATATCACGCTTGGGCAATTCTTCGATAACTTCAACCAGTCTCACGCTGTCAAACTACGCCCGGGGCGCGGACTGGCAAAGAAAAACCCCGCGAACCTTTCGGCCCGCGGGGCTCCTTGGGGGAAATGCGATCAGGCGTAAGAGGCCTGCGCGCCTTTGAGGTTGCGCTTCTTGATCCAGGGCATGAGGCCGCGGAGACGCTCTCCGGTTTTTTCAATACCGTGTTTTTCGCCTTTTTTGAGGAGGGCGCTGTATTTCTTGCGACCCTTGCGGTCCTCGGCGATCCACTCGCGGGCGAACTTGCCGGACTGCACGTCTTTGAGGACGGATTTCATGCGCTTCTTCGTGCCGGCGTCGACAATCTTCGGGCCGACGAGCACGTCGCCCCACTTGGCCGTGTCGGAAATACTGAAACGCATCCCGGCGATACCGGCTTCGTTCATCAGGTCGACGATGAGTTTCAACTCGTGCAGGCACTCGAAGTAAGCCATCTCGGGTTGGTAACCGGCCTCGACCAGCGTCTCGTATCCGGCCTGCACCAGCGCGGAGGCGCCGCCGCAAAGCACCGCCTGCTCGCCGAAGAGGTCGGTCTCGGTTTCTTCCTTGAAGGTCGTTTCGAGGACGCCGGCGCGCGTGCCGCCGATGCCTTTGGCCCAGGCGAGCGCGGTCTTTTTGGCCTGCTTGCTCGGGTTTTGGTAGACGGCGATGAGCGCGGGCACGCCTTTGCCCTCGGTGAATTGGCGGCGGACGATATGGCCGGGGCCTTTCGGTGCGACCATGATGACGTCGATGTCCTTGGGCGGCTTGATTGTCTTGAAATGGATGGCGAAGCCGTGGCTGAAAAGGAGTGTTTTGCCCTTGTTCAGATGAGGCGCGATGTCCTTGTTGTAGACCGCGGCGATCTTGGTGTCGGGCACCGCGATGAAGATGACGTCGGCCTTTTTCACCGCATCGGCGGTGTTGAAGACTGCGAAGCCCTTTTTCTTCGCCACCGCGCGGCTCTTGCTGCCGGGGTAAAGGCCGATGATGACCTTCACGCCGCTTTCCTTGAGGTTGAGCGCGTGGGCGTGGCCCTGCGAACCGAAACCGATGACGGCGACCGTCTTGCCCTTGAGGTGCTTGAGGTCGGCGTCCTTGTCTGTGTGGATTTTTGCTGCCATGGGATGAGTTATTCGCCGTCGGCCGCGCGCTTCAGCGCGACCTTGCCGGTGCGGGTGATTTCGGCGATGCCGAAGTTTTCCATCAGGGAAATAAATTTGGCGATCTTGCCTTCGTTGCCGGTGATCTCGATGAGGAGCCTGTCCAAGCGCACATCGACAATCTTGGCGCGGAAGACATCGCAGATCTGCAGAACTTCGGAGCGCGTCTGCGGCGTGACATTGACACGCATGAGGACCAGCTCGCGGTCGACGAACCCGTCGTCGCGGAAGTCGTCCACCTTGATCACATCGACCAGTTTCTCGGTCTGCTTGACCACCTGCTCGAGCGTTTTGTCGTCGCCGCGCACCACGATGGTCATACGCGACATGGAAGCGTCGAGCGTCGGCGCCACATTGAGCGTGTCGATGTTGAAACCACGGCCGCTGAACATGCCGGCGACGCGGGTCAGCACACCGAAGCGGTTTTCGACAAGAACGGAAAGTGTATGGCGCATGGTAAAAGGGCCGCAAAGAGTCCCAGAATTCCCTCTGGCCGTCAATCGCCCAAGCCGAGCCGCCTCGCCGCCTCGTCCAAAGCGCCCAAAGCGCCCCCGACATCGGCCGGGGTATTCACCCGGCTGAAGGAAAACCGGAGGCTGGATTTGGCCTCTTCCTCGCCTACCCCCATGGCGCGCAAAACATGCGAAGCATGGGGCGACCCGCTCACACAGGCCGACCCGACCGAGCAGCACACGCCGAGACGGTCGAGGGCGGCGAGCAGGTCGGTCGCGGCCAATCCGGGCAAAGCGAAGTTCGATGTGTTGGGCAAACGGCGCGCCGGATCCCCGTGGAAACGCGCGGCCGGAAAACGCGCACGCACACCTGCCTCGAATTCGTCGCGCATCGCCGCGACGCGCGGCATGTCCCCGGCCAGCGCGATCTTTGCCAACTCGGCGGCCGCGCCGGATCCGACGATGCCCGGAACGTTCCCGGTGCCCGCACGGCGCCCGCTTTCCTGACCGCCACCGAGCAGAAGCGCCGGAAGCCCGAGCCCGGAGCGCACGAACAAAGCACCGACTCCCTTCGGTCCGTGCATCTTGTGGGCCGAAAGCGAAAGCAGATGCACTGGCACGTGCTCGAGATCGATCGGGATTTTTCCCGCCGCCTGCACCGCGTCGGCGTGGAAAACAATGCGCCGCTCGTCGGCCATGCGCGCCATTTCCCCGACAGGGAAAAGCACGCCGGTCTCGTTGTTGGCCCAGATCACCGAGACGATCGCCGTGTCATCGCGCAAGGCCGCACGGTATTCCTCGAGGTCGGGACAGCCGTGCGCATCGACGCGCAGCCAAGTCACCTCGCTCCCTTCGCTCTCAAGTTGCTCGCAGAGGTTTTTCGTTGCGCTGTGCTCGATGGACGACGTGACGATGTGCCGCTTGCCGGGTTGCGCGGCCAGGGCGCCGCGGATGGCGGTATTGACCGATTCCGTCCCGCCGCTAGTGAAAACAATTTCCTCCGGCTTCGCGCCGATGAGGGATGCGGTCTGCCTCCGCGCTTTCTCCACCGCCTCGCGCGCCGTACGACCGGGTGCGTGCGGGCTGGAAGGATTGCCGAAATTTTCCCCGAGAGAGGGAAGCATCGCCTCGCGCACGCGCGGATCAACCGGTGTCGTCGCGTTGTGGTCGAGATAGATCATGAGGGAGTCGAGGGAACCGAGTTGAGGGAGAAAGAGAACTCCCCTCAACCCTCATCTTTCAACTCTCAACCGCCTCGCGCCTTTCATACCAGAAATGCAGGCGGTCGCGGCGGCCGAGATTGCCGGGCCAGGCGCAGACGGCCAGCTGCCAGAGCGTCTGGCGCATGGTGAACTGGCGGATCTTGCGGGCGGAGGACGGCACCGCGTGCCCGAGCACACGGAACTGCAACCCGCGTGGCCGGCCCCAGCGCTTCAGCGTGCGCGAAAATCCGATTTCCTCGCCCGCATAAACCGCTTCGTTGAAGCCGCCGGTCGCGGCCCACCCCTCGCGCAGGGAGAAAAAATACGAACCGGCCGCCAGACGGCACGTGCGCGCCAGCCAATTCCACCCGTCGACCGTGCGCCGCGCGCTCCAACTCAATTCCGCACCCTCGAGTTCCACCTGCGCACCACCGCCGCAATACACACCCGAATCGAATGCCTCGCAGGTGCCGCGCAGAACTTCGGCCGAGAGAATCGCGTCGGCGTCGAGCCAGATGAGCCACGATCCCGACGACGCGGCGGCGGCCGCATTGCGCGCACGGGCGATCTGACGGTGCGTTTCGTGGACGACACGAGCGCCTGCCGCCGCGGCGATACCGGACGTGGCATCGGTGGAGGCGTTGTCGCAGACAACAATCTCGTAATTCCCGAGTCCGCACTCCCTGCAGGCGCGGTGGACCGATTCCACGGCGCGGCCGACAAACTTCTCCTCGTTGTAGGCCGGGATGTGGAAACTCGTGCGCACGGTGCCAATGTGCCACGCGCACCGGGTGTTGCAATCCCGCCCGGACATGTTGTCGCGAGCTTTTTTTCTCGCCGCGGTAGGGAGCCGTCGGCCCGCACCGTGCGGACGCAACATAGACATTATGGGGCGTGGAAATTTTCGCCGCGTTCGTCCTTTTCGTCCCCCTGCTGTGGCAGCGCTTCTCAGCCCCGGCCGATGGCGGCTTGACGCCCCAAGGCGGGCTTCCTACTTTCGACCGTCCGATGCGTCCCTTCCGCGCCATCTGCGGCCTCGTCTTGGCCGTAATTCTGCTCCTTGTCGCCAACCAAGCGCAAGCGCAGGACGTCGTGCCCTCGTCAGCAGCGGCCAACGATGCGGAGGCCGCGTCCCTTCTCCAACAAGCGCGCGATCTGGAAGCGGCCGGCAGCACCTCCCGCGCCGTCTCGACCTATCGCGAAATCGTCAAAAAATACCCGGTCTCCAAATCGGCGGCCGCCGCGCAATTCCGCGTCGCGCAACTCCTCGAGGAGTCGGGCAACCTCAGCCGCGCGTTCGACGCCTACAAAGGCTTCGTGGAGGGCTACCCGCGGGCGCCGGAATTCGACCAAGCCGCCAATTCACAGCTGGCCATCGCCGACGATTTCATGAAGCGCAAGCGCTACGAGCGCGCCGAGGAAATGTATCGCGCGCTCCTCGGCAGCGCGCCCTACGCCAAATTCGCATCGGCCGCGCAGTTCAAACTCGGACAATCGTTGGAAAGCCGCGGCGAATACGAGCAGGCTGTCGCGGCCTACCAGGTGGTTCTCGACCGCTACGGGTCCAGTGATTACGCCGACGATGCCCTTTACCAGATCGGCTACGTGCAACTGACCGAAGCTAAATCGCGGTCGCAGGATTTGTCAGCGGCCATCGACGCGAAGAACACCTTCGAGGAATTCCTCATGGAATACCCGAACAGCGAAAAAGCCGCGCAGGCCCGCGACAACCTTGACCGCATGAGCGGCCGCGAGTCCTCCGACCTCTTCACCATCGCGCAGTTCTACGACCGCAACAGCAACTACCGCGCCGCCGTCATCTACTACGCGGACCTCGTCCGGCGCCAGCCGGACTCCGAGAACGCCAAGGTGGCCAACGAGCGCATCGAGGAGATCCGCGCCGAGGTCGGCGAAGACGAATTGCGGTCCGGCCCCGAACGCGCCGAGACCGGCGAACGCGCCGCCATGCGCCGCCGCTTGCAGAACCAGGTCGAAACCTCGGCGCTGAGCAATTACGCAGGACCGCCGGTGGACGATGTCAAACCGCCGGAGGAATTACCCGCGCCGAAACCTCAATTGCGTACGTCGGCTGACGACATCCAACCCCTGCGGCCCGACGCCAACCTGCCTCCGGTCGAGCCGGACCTTCCCGTCGAATGATCAAGAAATCCGCCCTGTTTCTGGCCGTCGCACTCTTGAGCGGCTGCGCTTACCAGTTGGGCGACGCCCGCCCGAGCATGATGCGCGCGATCACCACGCTTTCGGTGCCCGTCTCGAAGAACGAAACACTCGAACCGAACATCGAAGGCATGCTCGCCGACACGATCGTCAAGCAGTTGCAGACCGACGGAACATACAAGCTCAGCTACACTGACCGATCCGATGCCATTCTCTACACGACGCTGAAGCAGATTCAGCGCCGTCCCGCCCGTTCCGTGCGCGGAAATGTTCTGGCAACCAGCGAATACGAGTTCACCACCACCATTGCCTACAGCGTCGTTCAAAGGGACACGGGCAAAGAGCTCATGAGTGGCGTAGTCCTGGGTCGCACCAGCTTCTTCGTCAGTGCCGACATACAGACCGATGAGACCCAAGCCCTCCCGCTCGCCTTCTCCGACGCCGCGGTCAAGCTGGCCAGCCGGTTGAGCGAGGGTTTCTAGTTGCTCACGCTCGTCCCCACCCCGGTCGGGAATCTCGAGGACATCACCCTGCGCGCGCTGCGCATCCTGCGTGAAGCGGACCTCATTGCTGCGGAAGACACGCGCCACGCCGTCATTCTGCTCAAACACCACGGGATCAGCCGTCCACTGGTCAGCCTGCACGAACACAACGAGGCGGCGCGCGCCGAGGAGATGGCCAAGCGGCTCGCCGCGGGCGAAAATATCGCGCTGCTGACCGATGCGGGGACGCCTGGCATTTCGGATCCGGGATTCCGCGTGGTCCGCGAATGCATCGCGCGCGGACTCGAATTCACCGTCCTCCCAGGCCCCTCTTCGATCCTTCCCGCGCTGGTCGGATCCGGGCTGCCTCTGCATGAATTTTACTTCGGTGGATTTCTTCCGGTGAAATCCGGGCGCCGCAAGAATGTGCTCGAGGGGGCTCTGGCGCGGCGCGAAACGAGCATCTTCTTCGAATCCCCCCACCGCATCGCCCGCTCCCTCGCCGTCCTCGCCGAACTCGCCCCCGCCCGCGAAGTCTGCGTAGCCCGAGAACTGAGCAAAAAATTTGAGGAATACTGGCGCGGCACCGCCGCCGAACTCTCCGCCCGCGCCGAAAAGCAACCGCCGCGTGGAGAGATCTGCCTTCTTATCGCTGGCCCCGAAGCCTGAGGGTCGCTTTTCCGAATTCCTTGCCAAATTAGCTATTTTAGCTATTTTGCTCGGATGAGCACCTCCCACCAAAACCCGTCCAACCCGGCCCCGCGCGTGGCCGAAATGCCGACCATCTCGGCCACCGAGTTGAAAAACGCCACCGCCGACGTCTTCGAACAGGTCGCCTCCCGCCGCGCGGTGGCCATCACCCGCCACGACAAACCCCGCGCCGTCCTGCTCTCCGTCGAGCAATACGAAGCGCTAACCGGGGAGAAAAATCCCGATTGGCTCGAAAAACTGCACGAGGAATACCGCGGTCTGCTCGACCGCATGCAGGGACCGGAACAACGCGCGGCGGCCGAAAAACTCTTCAAAGCCACGCCCGAAGAACTTGGTGAAGCCGCCCTTTGGGCCGCGCAGCAGAAAGCCAAAAACCAAGCGTGAAAGAAACTCCGACCATCGCCGTGTTGGCCGGAGTCAATGGGGCGGGGAAAAGCAGTGTAGCCGGCGGATTCTTGGAAAAAGAAGGCGACACCTTCTTCAATCCCGACACCGTCGCGCAGCAAATCCGCAACTTGCACCCCGACATCCCGCTCACCCTCGCCAACGCCCATGCGTGGCAGATCGGCAAGTCGCTCCTTGAGCAAGCGATCACGGAAGGACGCGACTACCGGTTCGAGACGACGCTCGGTGGACGCACCATCGCGCAACTGCTGGAGCGCGCCGCAGTATCAGGACACCGGGTGCATATTTGGTTTTGCGGGTTGGCCAACCCCGAACTGCACCTCCGCCGGGTCCGCAACCGCGTGGCGCATGGC
>Ga0114972_10004349_pt1 | contig 10545 bp, 5 predicted proteins | sample M_140807_EF_Meta_FD_87354 | JGI IMG/M metagenome (GOLD analysis project Ga0114972, IMG submission 87354) | Freshwater microbial communities from Lake Montjoie, Canada to study carbon cycling - M_140807_EF_MetaG | ecosystem: Environmental > Aquatic > Freshwater > Lake | place: Lake Montjoie... | reverse complement strand
CATGTATCCTACACCGCTAAAATCTGGAACGGTATTTCCTTTTGAATCTGCTGTGTAAATAAGTTTGCCATCCACACCTACAGAAACCAAACTAGAGGTTTGTGCGAAGGCAAATTCAAAAATGAAAAGTAAAAAAATTAAAAGTAGAGTAAAATGATTCTTTCTCATAATGGAATGAATGCTAATTATTTTCCTTCATATGATTTTAAATAACCGATCATTTTTTGATTTAAGTCATTTTCGATTTTTTGATATGATTTATCATTTGCAACATTTACTTTCTCCAAAGGATCATTAACATAGTCGTATAATTCCTTTGCGTAGATTCTTGATTCAGCATAAGGTTGATTAGATCTAAAACTATTATTAAACCAAATTGTATAACGATACTTATCCGTTCTCAAACTATAACCCATTAATTTACCATCAGTGTAACCTAAAGTTTTTACATCAGCTGGTTTTAATTTACGAGGATATTGACTCATTGCAAATTCATGAACAATAGAACCTTTATTTTGCATTAAAGGCTTTAAACTTTTGCCTTGTAAATTAGTTGGAATAGGAAGATTAGCTAAATCGCAAATGGTAGGAAACACATCAACATGTTCAGTTAATGATTTTGTTTGACCAGGTGCTAAACCAGGAGCTGCAAAAATCAACGGCGATCTTGTAGCTTGTTCAAAATTGGTGTGTTTGCCCCACATATCGTGATCGCCTAGGTGCCAACCATGATCTCCCCATAAAACAATTACAGTATTTTTAAGCAGCCCTAATGAATCAAGTGTATTCAACAAAATTCCTACTTGTGCATCTGTATAAGAAACAGCAGCATAGTAAGCATGAATTAATTCTTTTTGTTTTTCAGTCTTCATACCTGCTCTTAATTCTTCTTTTGATAAAGTACAGTATTCAGGAATGTCAGTATAGTTTCTTAATTCACCAGAAGATTCGTAAGCAACAAAAACTTCGTTTGCTGCGTGTTGTTGAAATGCAGCAATTGGCATATCCTCACGTTTGTATAAATCCCAATATTTTTTTGGAGAAACAAAAGGTAAATGTGGTTTATGAAAACCTACCGCAAAAAAGAATGGAGATTTTTCTTTAGATAATTTTATAATAGCATCTTTAGCAATTAAAGCGTCTACTCCATCTTCATAAGCATTATCTGGCACATCAATACATTCTGATGAAGGCTTAACACTACCTACAATATTTTCACCATCACTATCTTTTTCTTTTTTATCTAATTGACTAGTGCCTGCAATTGCTGCTTTTGTCTCAGCTTTTTGATAGTGTTTCATAGCTGGGTCACCTAAACCATTTGCATAATCACTTGATTGTGGTTTTAAAAAAGGTATGCTCCAAGAAAGTTCATCAAATTTCTTATCTACACAACTTGGATGATAAATTTTTCCAACACCAGAAGTTGTATAACCTTGAGAAATTAAATATTGAGGGAGCGTTACAATATCTGGAACGACATCACGCATTTTTGTTTTCAAATCCCATACTTTAGTTGCATCTGGTCTTAAACCAGTCATTAAACTTGCACGAGTTGGTCCGCATACTGCTTGCTGGCAATAATTATTCATAAACACTGTGCCCATTTTCGCTAGTCTGTCAATATTTGGAGTTTTAATAATTTTATTTCCATAACAACCTAATTCTGGTTTCAAATCATCAATGGCAATGAATAGTATGTTGGGTTTGTTTTTGCTTTGCTTTTGAGCTTGTACAAAAGAAACTGAACATAAAGTAAGGATTAGGAGTAATTGTTTTTTCATTAATTTGTTTAATTTAAAAAGTATGTAATTGAAATCTATTGTTTTTTAAAAGCGGGGGTTTCTGAAATGAATTGAATGATTTGATTGTTTAATTCAGCATTTTTTTCTTTTGAAAATCTTCCATGACCACCACCTTCAACTTTGATAAAATCAGTTTTCACTCCGAGTTCACTTAATTTTTTATAAAGCCCAGCTGATTGCTGAATAGGCACAGTTGAATCTGCAGTTCCATGAATGATTAAAGTAGGTGGACTATTTTTATTTACGTACCAGATTGGAGAAACTGTTTTTGCAAATGCTTCATCATTTTTTTTAGGGCCAAGCCAATCGCCAGGAGACTTGCTTTTTTTAACTGCAGGTCCATAATCTGTATATGCCCAATCCCAAACATCTGTTATACCGTATTTATCTATAATTGCAGCTACATTTATTTTATCTTTTATTGGGCAATTGGAATCAAATAAATGATTGTTTCCCAACAGGCCTGTCATTAAAGCAAGATGCCCTCCAGCTGAACCGCCCATTACAACTATTTTTTTAGTATCGATATTGAATTTTTTCGCATTCTTGATTAGATAAATTAATGCACATCTCAAATCTTCTACCGCTGCTGGAGCAGTTGCTTGATTGGTCATTCTATATTCAACATTAGCGATAGAATAACCTGCCTTAAAAAATTGTGTAAACCCACCTTGTGCTTCTTTAACACCATTTTTCCAACCACCGCCATGTATATTAATAATTATAGCAGTTGGTGTTGTTTCATTGGATTGAAAATAAATATCAACTCTGCCATTCCAATCACCCACTGTAGTGTACACTTCATCAATTGAAGTAGAAAAATTATTTGGGACGACAACTTTTTTGTAAGCTGTATCTTTTAAAGAAACAACATCCTGTGCTGTGACAAAATTAAATGTTACTAGCGTTAAAGAACAAACGAAAAAAAGTAAAATGTTTTTATTCATAAATTATTAATATCCAGGATTTTGGGCGATAACTAAATTGGTATTGTTATCAATCTCTCTTCTTGGTATAGGCAATAGTAAATGGTCTTGATTAACCTGAGACAATAATGCATTTAGATTTATCATTGGTAAATATTGATTGTAATGATTTCCTCCTTTAGCATTGTACATATATGTGAAATGAGATTTTAAAGCATCCTCTGCAAAATGAGGTTTCAAAGTAGTATTAAATCTAACTAAATCAAACCATCTTTGATTTTCAAAAGCAAATTCAAATCTTCTTTCTCTACTTAAATATTTATAAAATTCATCTACAGTTTGCGGATTTACACTTGCTAATCCAACTCTTGTTCTGATTTGATTAATTAATTGAACACTAGAAGAATTAGGAGCAATAAAACCTTGAGCTTCAGCAAGCATTAATAAAACATCTGCATACCTAATCACTGGCCAATCATTTTCACCATCATCTTCATAAATCAAATTGCTAATGTATTTACTGCAATATAATTTAGTGCCATATTTTTTTATGTTGAAAGATCTTCTTGGATCAGTCTTGTCATATTCACTACCTCTTAAACTATCAAAATTATTGCCTGTTGAATTTGGTCTGATACTATCTAAATCATAAGCAGGATAATCATACCCATCTCCATCTCCATTAACAATATAATTACCGCTACTAGATGCTGCAAACATGTTTGCAAATGGTGAACCCAAACCGATTTTTCCAGATTTATATCTTACGGTAAATAGTATTTCTGAATTCATTTCATTGGTAATAGAAAAGACATCTGCATAAGTTGATTGAAGTTTATAACCACTATTTGCATAAATATCTTGTAACAATGGAATTGCTTCAGTCTTCATATTTAAAGTGAGGTATACTTTTGCCAACAATGCTTTAGCAGACCAACTATTTACTCTTCCTAAATCTGTATATCCAATACTTTGATAAGGATTACCATTTCCATAATCAACTGTATTTTTTAAATCAGCAATAATTAATTTATATACATCACTTACACTAGATCTGTTTATGAATTTTGATTCAGCAGGACTAACAGGCTTGTGTATCAGAAACACACCTCCGAACAATCTAACTAAATTGAAGTAATGATATGCACGAATAAAACTTGCTTCGGCAGATAATTTTTTTCTTTGAACTTGAGTAACAGGAGTTGAAGTAGTATCATAATTCAAAGCGCCATTTACTGAATCGTATTTGATGGCAAGATTCGACATGATTTTATTTACATTAAAAATGTTATAATAACTATTCAACCAGTAATTATAGATTCTTTCATGAGCGGGATTAGGAATTAATAAATCTAGATCACTTAATTCTCTATTGGGAATACTTCCACTAGTTGGATTTCCCATGATAGCATTATCGCTTCTTAATTCAGTTAAACTCCATTCATCTAACATTGGCTTTTGTAAACCATTGTAACAACCTGTAAGTGCTGCATTAAATTGATCATAATCTTTGTAATACACCTCATCATATAAATTTGATTGAGGTAAAATATCAATATTCTTATTACAAGAAATAATTGAAACAACTAAGATTGAAAACAAAAATATATTTTTCATGTTCTGTACTTTTTTTGAATTAAAAATTGAAATCAATTCCTATAACATAAGTTTGAGGGATTGGAAATGCGCCTCTTTGGTATCCACCCACTAAAGCAGAAGCATACGGCCCATTTGTATATCTAGCTTCCGGATTAATTCCTCTATATCCTTTTGCATTATGGAAATAAAGATTTTGTGCGGTGAAATATACTCTAGCTCCATTTAGCAATATTTTTTTCATTTTGTCTTCACTTATCTTAACCCCAATAGAAACTTCTCTTAATGCATAGTAGGAAGCATCTTCAATAACATAATCGGTCAACATCCAGTTGAATCCTGATTTATTATAGGTTGGAGTTTTTCCGTCGCCAGGATTGCTTGGTGAAATATATCTGTTATCATTATAAGATCTCACCAGTTTTTTAGTTTCATCATAATTAGGATCTCCATTAATTAATTTGCCTCCTTGTGAACCTTGGAAAGTAAATGCGAAATCAAAATTATCGTAACTGAAAGTATTAGTTAAACCCCAAGTAAAATCTGGATAAGGTGAACCTAAAATTGTTCTATCGTTATTATCCAAAACTCCATCATTATTTACATCAACAATTTTCAATTGTCCTTCATTAAAAGCATCTCTAAAAGGACTTGTTAAACCTGAAGCAGCAATCTCTTGTTGTGACAACCAAATTCCATTTGTTTTAAATCCATAAAATTGAATTAATGGTCCGCCTACAATATTTTTATACAATTCATTTCTTTCACCTTCATAAAGCAAATAAGCTTCATTTCCTAATTCAAGAATTTTATTTTTTGTATGAGAAATATTTCCTGAAGTGATCCATTTAAAATGAGCGTTATTAATGTTATTGGTATTCATTTGTAATTCAATACCCATATTTTGCAGACTACCAATATTATTCCAACTTAGAGGAACACCTGTGAAAGCCATTGCAGATTGTTGTAGCAATAATCTATCTGTTTTAGATTGATAACAATCAATTGTAAAACCGATTTTATTTTTAAATAGAGATATGTCTAATCCTAAGTTCTTTTGGAAAGTGCGTTCCCAGGTAATATCAGGATTAGATCTGATGGTAGGAGAAGTTGCCTGACCTGGAGTTGTGTTTCCAGTACCGTTACCATATGCGTAATTAGCAGGATATAAAAGTTCGAGGAAGCCAAAGTCTAAGATTCTGTTATTACCTGAAACGCCATAACTCAATCTCCATTTTAATTTAGAGATTGCTTTTACGTTACTCATGAATTTCTCTTTATCCATTGTCCATCCTACAGATACAGAAGGAAATGTACCCCACTTTTTTCCTGGTCCAAAATAAGAACTACCATCTGTTCTAAAGCTTGTAGAAAGCATATATTTACTTAAATAGCTGTAATTAAATCTTCCTAGATAAGAAATCAATCCGACTCTATTTGATGAACCTACAGTACTAGATTTATCAATAATTGTAGAATTGTTTAATGTTCTGATTTTATCATTAGGGAAATCTAAGCCTGCTACTTGATTTTTTACAAGTCTGGTTGTTTGAGTTGTGAAACCTAATAAGGCGTTAATAGAATGATCTTTAATATTTTTAGTATAGTTAAAAGTTTCTTCTGCTAATAAATCAATGTTACTATTATTAGTAAATACGCCTCTACTTACGGTGCCATCTCTTTCCGCATTTTTACTTGCCCAATTTAAACCATAGGTATAATTAAAATAAGAAGTAGCTAAAGATTTGAAATCCAAACCAGGCATTATCTTATAGGTTAAATCCATCGAGGCTTGTAATCTGTAATCTTTATTTACGATTGAAGTGCTTTGTAAAATAGATGTTGGAGAATTGGTACTTGAAGAAAAAGGATCTGCTCCACTATTTGACCAAAAAGTACCATTAGGCATGTACCCTTGATAAAAAAGATTATTGAAATGTCTTGGCTGAGCAAAATCACCAACCGACAAATATTGCCATTGTGTGTTTTGATGAACTAAATTGATTGTTGAATCATTATGATACACAGGCATAAAACTTGGGTATCTTACAAAGGTTGTAAAATTTACTGATGGAGATTCTTTTCTTGAAATAGAAGGGTTTACATTAAACACCAATTTTGCTTTTTTGCTTAATGAAAAATCCATTTTAGCTCTAATATTGAATTTTTCATAATCACTATTTTGCATCATCCCCTGGTCTCTTTGATAACCAGCGGATAAATAATATTTGAATTCTGATTTACCACCTGATGCCCCTAATTGAATGTTTTGAAACAAAGCTTTTCTTAATCCTTGGCTTTGCCAATCTGTACCATTACCTCCTAACAATTTACTTTCAACAATATAAGCAGCTCTTTCATTATTTGAAGCAGTAATAGGAGTTTTAGTTTCTAATGTATCGTTTATTTGTAATTGTTCTTCATAAAAAAGCCTGTTAACATATTCGGAGGTAGTCATTACATCATAACGTTTGTAATCTGTTTTACCACCTACTGAATATTTGAAATTAAATTTCACTTTATCTGCCTTACCAGATTTAGTTGTGATAAGAATAACACCACTCGCTCCTCTTGAACCATAAATTGCGGCAGAAGCTGCATCTTTTAAAATCTCTACAGATTCTACATCAGCCATATTTACATAAGCCAAACCATCTGCAATGGGCTGACCATCAACTACTACTAACGGTTCAGCACCAGCGTAAATAGAACTGATTCCTCTGATATTTATTTTTGCGTCAGAACCAGCTTCAGAAGAAATATTCTGAACTTGCATTCCTGCAATTTTTCCTTGTAAGGCCTGATCTAATCTTGAAACAGGTGTCTCATCTAATTTATCATTTTTAAATTTCGTGATAGCGCCAGTAACATCAGATCTTTTCTGAGTACCGTAACCTACTACTACAACTTCTGCATTATCTGTAGCAGACTGAACCAATTGCACAGTTAAGTTCTCAGTGTTTTTGTCAACAATAACTGTTTGTGTTGAATAACCCACACTTGAAAAAATCAGAACCGCTTTGCTAGATTTAAGACTAATGGTAAAAGTTCCATCTTTTTTTGTAGATGTACCAACCTTAGATTTATCAATAAGAATGTTCACTCCTTCTAGAGGTGCTCCATTTGTTTTATCAACAACCTTACCCGTCAATTCCTTCTTTTGTGCAAAAGACTGAGTTGTCAATAAAAGTGAAAAAATAAAAGTGTAAATAATGTTTTTCATTTTGAAAATTGGTTAGTATTTAATCAATTAATGTGGTTAAATGTAAAATAGATTCTGCAGCGTTTTTTTTATTAAAACTATAAATAGCATCCACACAATTTTTACAGTCATATTTATAAGAAGCATAAGCTAAAATAGGTGCACCATATTCTTCATCTTCAAATGGTTTAATTTGTTGAGTGAACCACTTCTTTTCTTTTGTCAAATAGGGAATTAAAGCAAGCGTAGACTTCTTTAATGTTTTACCAGAAGTTGAAGAATAATTCCAATAATCAATATGCATAGCATCGGCCATGTTGGCAACTAACATTAGCGGCTCAATAATAAAAGCAGAATAATGCAAGCCGATTGTTCTTTCTAGTTCTAATGGAAAAAATCCAGTTGTGTCCATTTGCTTTTCTACTCTGCCTAATAAACTATTATAAGTTTGTTGTGCTATTTCTGTATGATTGGTGAATAAAGCGAAGCATAATTTTTGTGTATCATACCAAATACCATGATTATTTTTGGTCTTCATTTCATCAATTCCGTTTTTGCTAGTAGTTAACCAACTTAAAAAATCAGAAAACCATGTTTCAACAGATTTCTGATCTACTTTACTCCATGAAGGGGAATTTTGTATAAGTCCGATTGCATCAACAACATTTATTAAAATTCTACTTTCAATGATTCCAATTCCTCTACCATCATTTAAACCTTTGATGGCTTGTGCAAAATTTAAATTTGGATTCATCTTTGTTGCAGGATCAATAAACCAAGTTTTAAGATTTTGGGATGCTTTTTGTGCATATTTTATATCATCAGAAAAATAATACGCCAATGAAAGAATCTGAACATCTTCAGCAAAATTCATCATATTGGCCTTGTCTTTAAAATCACCTACTTCAGGATTAATTTCACCATCTTTTCGCATATAAGGTAAACCGTTAGGTTTTGATGGATCAGGCCAATAATAAATAGCGATACTCATGTAATCATGCATATCCTTACTTGGTGGAACTTGTTTTTTTTCCATTACAGAATACGCTGGCTTAGACAAGAGTTTATCTGCTTTGGTTAAAAGAGCCAAATACGCAGTATATAAATCTCCTTTTTTTTCTTTTAGCTTTTGCTTGTTTGTTATTAAAGCATTTTTATCTTTCCCAAAAACTCTTATGTCAGTTTGGGCAACTGTTTTCATCGAAAAAAGCGCACCTACTAACACTACCAAACCATATTTTTTTATATTCATATTAATGATTAATAACTGTGAAAATTTGTGTGATAGTTTTTTTCTTTCCAATGTATTTAGCTACATAAATTCCATTTGATAAAACACTTATACCTAATTTGACATTTTGATTATAACCTTTATTGAATAAAAAGTTTCTTCTTCCGTAAAGCTTTCCATTCATGTCGTAGATTAATATGTCTGCTAAATCTAAATATGGTGTGTATACGTTAACATACATTTCGCCATTATTGTTGTAACCATGAACAATTGGACTTGAAGTATCAGTTGGATAAATCAACATCTTGCCATCTTTATAATTGAAGGCATAATTATTAGCGCTCGCATTTGACAAATAAATACCATATACTCCAGGCAATGAATTAGTAGTTGCTAATGTACTTGCAATTGGGAGAGATAAAAGATTTGTTTCATTTTCACCTAAAACAAATCCACTATAAGAGATTGTAAATTCAGGATTAATATCACCTTGTAATTTAGAAGTGTCCTTAACATTAATAGTAAGTACTTTTTTAGAAACTATTAAAGTAATATTTACACTTGAATCTGGGTATGTTCCATCCGTGTTTTGATGAGCAGTAATAATTGTGGTACCCTCTCCATAAATGTGAAGAATTCCATTAGTAGTAATTGATGCTACATTTGGATCTGAACTTGTAAACTCAACAGGTTGAATTGTATTTAAACTTGTTACATTCAATATTTCGTCTTGATCGCCGTATGTTCTGTTGATAACTCTAGTAAATTGGAAAAGATCTTTAATAGTTAAAGTATCTATAACAAAATTGATATTATAATTGTTAGAAGTTGCGCCTGTAGGAATAATAGGATAAGCACCTGCTGGGGATGATGCAGTTGCATCTGTACTTAACACCAAAGGGGTAGTTAAAACAGATTCGTTTTCACCATATACAAATCCAGTGTAAGTAGCGGTAAATACTGGATTAGCATAACCTTGAATCTTAAACTGTGGAGTTGCTTTAATAGTTAAGTTAGTTTTATTAACGACTAAAGATCTGGTAATAGATGCATTAGGATATGTACCATCAGTTTGTTGAGAAGCAATAATATTTGTTGTTCCCGCTCCCACAATATGTATTAATCCGGTAGAAGAAACCGTTGCTACGGAAGGATTTGATGAAGTAAATACAATAGGCTGTGCTGTATTTAAACTAAATGTTGTTGTATTAAAATCAGGAACACCATAATTTACTGCTTCAAATTCTGTAAACAAGAAAGGAGGCACCGGATAAATAGAACCTATAGAATATAATCCGAAGTTTGATTGAGTAGCTGTTGCATAATTACTTGCATTATTTGCTCTTCCAAAAGAAGAACTCCATCCTGTATCTTGAATTTTAATTACCCCCAGCAATACATCATTTACAGATGATAGCAAAGATCCTTCTAAAGTTGAGTCCCAATCCAATCTAACCCCTACTTCTCCTGAACCAGAAGTTCTATTTAATTTCCAAACAGCATTAACTTTAGTTTGAGCGTCTGTGCCTGATAGTAATGTTCCATTTTCTAAACCATTATTTGTAATCCCTTCAAAAACTGAAGCACTAAAACTTGAAGGACTTGTTGTGGTAAATGTAACTGGTAAATAGTGTGATGCATTTCCAATTGGGAATAATTTCTGACCATTTATTGAATGCATAATCAACTTTCCTGTTTCAGTTGAGTTTGATAATGTTGCAATATGATTATTTGATCCAAATGCTGTACCACTTATAATAGCACCATTTCCTAATACTATACTGT
>Ga0114972_10004346_pt1 | contig 10550 bp, 7 predicted proteins | sample M_140807_EF_Meta_FD_87354 | JGI IMG/M metagenome (GOLD analysis project Ga0114972, IMG submission 87354) | Freshwater microbial communities from Lake Montjoie, Canada to study carbon cycling - M_140807_EF_MetaG | ecosystem: Environmental > Aquatic > Freshwater > Lake | place: Lake Montjoie... | reverse complement strand
CCTGCGACACCAAACGAATGTGCTTCAAAAACATGCGGTACGAAAACACATAAAACGGCACCAGCAGAATGATGCCCGTCGCCAATCGCCATTCCAAGAAGAACAGCATCCCCATCACCGCCACCAGCGTCACGATATCACTGATAAACGTCACCAATTGACCCTGAATTAACCCCTGAATCAGCTCAATATCTGCGGTAACTCGGGCCATGATCTTGCCCGTCTGGGTCTGGTTGTGATACGCCAAACTCAACCGTTGCAGATGCTGCCAAGTCCGAAACCGCAGGTCAAACACAAACCGGTGCCCAATCCAGTTAAGCAGATAGCTCTGCAAGAAACTAAATACATTCCGAAGCGCCACAATCGCAATCAGGCCGCTTGCCAGCCAAATTACCTGGGTAGGAGCCTGTTCACCCGCCGTCCGCATCGAGTTGATTTCTGCTCGGACCTTCGCTTGCTCCGCAGCCGGCAATGTTGGAATCTTTGCCTCCAGATTTTTCACCTCACGGCGATTCAGAATGCCCGATTTGATCGGCCCGTCAATGGCCGCCTGATAAACCCGGGGCGGCAAGATTTGCAGAACGGTGACCAACAAAGTCAAAACCACCGCCACCACTACCCGCACCCGGTAGGGGGCTAAAAATTCCAGCGTTCGCCGGAAGCTCCGCATGGCGGATTATAGTCCTTCTGAACCCGCCTCTGCCACCGAGCTCCCCGTGATTGCCCCTATAATATTAGAGTGGCGAAGTCTTTCCTTGAAGTCTTGAGTGAACGAGTAATCATTTGGGACGGGGCCATGGGCACCCAGCTTCAAGCATCGGGCCTTTCCGTCGACGATTTCACCTACGATGGGGTTCACCTCGACGGGTGCAATGAGATCCTGAATCTCAACCGGCCCGATGTCATAGAAGCCATCCACAGTCGCTACTTCGCCGCAGGCTCCGACCTTGTCGAGACCAACACTTTCGGTTCCACCAGCGTCGCCATGGGCGAGTACGATCGCGCCGACCTCGTCCCCGCCGTATCCCTCGCCGCCGCCCAAGCCGCCCGCCGCGCCGCCGACAAATTCTCTACCCCCGAGCACCCGCGATTTGTCGCTGGTGCCATCGGCCCCGGCACCAAACTCGTCACCCTCGGTCAAGTCACCTTCGACGAACTCGAACGCACCTACACCGAGTCCTTCGCCGCCCTTCTCGAAGGCGGGGTTGACGTCCTTCTCCTCGAAACCCTCCAAGATCTCTTGATGGTTAAGGCCGGCGTCATCGCCGCCATCGCCGCCATGAAACAAGTGGGCCGAACGGTTCCTCTCATCGTCCAGGTCACCATGGAGCAAACCGGCACCATGCTCCTCGGCACCGAGATGGCCGCTGCCCTCCACTTCTTGGAAGGCTTCCCTGAAGTCACCGCCATCGGCATGAACTGCGCCACCGGCCCCCAGGAGATGGTGAGCCACATCCGCTTCCTCAGCGAGCACTCGACCCGGCCCATCAGCATCCAGCCTAATGCCGGTCTACCCGCCATGGAACGTGGTCAGGCCGTCTATAAACTCACGCCCGATCAGCTGGCCGATTGGCACCACAAATTCATCACCGAATACGGCGTCGCCCTGGTCGGTGGATGCTGCGGCACCACTCCCGCCCACATCGAAGCCGTTGCCGGCCGGCTCGATGGTCAACCGCACGGCAACGTTGCCCACTGGCAGACCGTCCGCCCGATCTTCCCGAATTTCGATTACCACGTCACCTCCGAAGCCCAAATGGATGCCTTCGCCCTGCGCGGAAGCTCGTCGCTATACGTCTACCAACCCACTGAACAGGAGAACGCCTTCCTCATCGTCGGCGAGAAGACCAACGCCAACGGAAGCAAGGCCTTCCGCGAAAACCTAGCGAACGATAACTGGGAAGGTCTCCTAGAAATTGGCCGCGAACTAGAGGCCGAAGGCTCTCACGTGCTCGACGTGTGCGCTGCGTATGTTGGCCGTGACGAGGTGCGCGACATGCGAGAAATCCTTCGCCGATTCAACCAGCACATCACGGTACCGCTGATGATCGACAGCACCGAGCTGAACGTCATGGAAGCTTCCCTCCGCACCGTGGCGGGGCGCCCCATCATCAACAGCATCAACTTCGAAGATGGCGAAACCCGGCCCCGCCGCGTTCTAGAATTGTGTCGAAAGTACGGAGCGAGCATCGTCGCCCTCACCATCAACGAGCAAGGTATGGCCAAATCTCGCCATGACAAACTGGCCGTCGCCCGTCGCCTCATCGCCCTCACCCGCGAGTACGGCCTTCCCGATCACGATGTCTTCATCGACGCCCTCACCTTCACTCTCGGTTCGGGCGACGAGGAATTCCGCGGCTCCGCCATCGAAACCATCGAAGCCATCCGCCTCATCCGCCAAGAATTCCCTCGCGTAAACGCGATTCTCGGCCTCTCTAACGTTAGCTTCGGCCTCAAACCCGCAGCCCGGCAGGTTCTAAACTCGGTGTTCCTAGAAGAAACCCGCCGCGCCGGCCTCAACGCCGCCATCGTCCACTACAGCAAGCTCGTTCCCGAATCTCGCGTCGGCTCCGAAGTCTGGAAGATCGGCGAAGACCTAGTCTTCGACCGCCGGAAATTCGCTCTGGCCTAATCAGCGGATCGGACGCGCCGACTTAATCAACCCCAACGTCAATTCGCAAAGTTCATCGTTGGGAAAGCCAATCCGTCGTAGCTCCTTCTGAATCAGCTTCACCTGCGTCCGCTGCGATTCTGGCCGCAACACCGCTCCCGTGCGTCGAATGTCTCGCCCCAGCAGATACATCGACATCAGGAAGGAGTTCGCCTCCATCCGGCGCCCCACATCATCCAGCTTGGGCATCTCCTCATCCAGCAGCCAGAACGAATACTGAATCTCGTACATCTGCACATAATCCGAGTTCCAAGCCCGCGGATTCGTACCCAGCTCCGCTAACTTCCGCGTGAGCATAAAAATCGTGTGGTTCGGGTAGGGGCCGTCTTCCCGCAAACTCTTCACAAAATAGTCGCCTCGTCGCGTTTCTGGCAGGTCACCCGAATGCTGTAACCCGGGATCAAACATCCACCCTAGCCAGTACCACGGCAACCGCAGATCCGCCATTTTCGTCGCCCTACTCTCTGCCTGTACCCGCGGGGGAAATCCTAATTCCGCCAATGTATGGCCCCGCTCTAACCGACCAAATTCTCCGATTAGCCAAAACGGACTGTCGCCAACCGGCGTCACTCGATCTCCCGTGCGAAGCCAGTGCTGGTAGATCGATAACGCCTGATACTTTAACCCCGCCAGCTTTTCCGCCGCCCCTACTCCAAATCTGGTTCCCTGAAGAAGGGAATTTAGTGTGGACCTATTTGGCGCTGCCAAATAGGCATCCTGAACGGCAAACCCGGGTGTTGCCGGCGTATCCGGTATCCAGTCAGCAATCGTTCCAAGATCTGCCCCGTTCGCCACATCGTTACTCAGACGGTTCAGCGGTATCCCTATCGGAAGGGAAAAGAGATCAATCTGCTTCAATTCCTCGCAAACCGCATCCGCCTCGGCGATAGATTCAATGAGTTTGCCAGTAAGCAGCGGTGCCCGCCGCGAGAGAATTTGGCCAAATGCGCGGTCCCGTTCCGCCGCCGAGGGAAACCAAATCGGCGACCCCGACGGTTGAAACGGCCGAACCGCACCAATGATCGGAGATTTCGGCTGCAAATAAGCCAGCACCGATACCGCATCTGGCCCGGTCGCCCGAAAGTGACGCCCAATCCGGCGCTCCAGCGCTACCGCCGAGAAACTGCGCAACTCAATCCCGTCGGGAGAATGACAGTTTGCGCAGGCCTGACCGTTAGCATCCGGACGACGAAAGGATTGCAGCCCCCCGGCGTTGATTCCGCCGAGGGTGGTCGCCAATATTGCCGCCGTAACGATCAAGGTGTGGGAGAGCCAACCGCAAACAAGATTGCGTTGTTTATTGCGTAAACCTTACCGTCGGGTCCAATCGCCACCGGCGTGTACGCCTCGCCGATTCCCGCCGTTAGGCGCATTTGCTGGGAGAACGTGTTGGTCCGCAGATCCCACTTGTAAAGAACTCCGTCCTCGCAGTTGGCAAGCACCGCCCGGCCCGGAATATCCACCGCTGCCGAATTAATGCACCACTCGCGAACGGCGTTTGGATGCGTGGAAATGTATTCTGCGTCCGGCGTGGGCCCCAACTGCGTGGCAATCTCCTTCATGGTGGTGATGCCCGATCGCGGTTCGGTCTGCGAGTCGTAAGGATCCAGCAACGCGATCTTGTTCAGGCCCTCGCCGCCGCCACTCACGTAATTGTTGTACTTCGTAAACAGCAGATACTTAGACGTCCCTGTATACGCCTTCACTATCTTCGCGGGGACAATCGACGGGGTGTTGTCCCATCCGAATGCGCCAGGGGTGAAGCTCGTTTTCAGATCTCCACTAAAGTGAAGTAACCAGCCTCGGTAACCGTTAGAGCCAAACGCGTTCTCCAATACGCCGTAGAACACCGTTCCGTCGGGAGCCAGTAGCGGAGCTGCCGTGCCGTCGGCGTCAATCGTAGCCGGTTGCCCTGATTTGGGATCCACCAAATCAACCGAATACCTTCGCTTCAAATCGCTGGTGCGTAGCGCAACTAGCTTGCCGCGACCATACGGCCCCGTATAAAGCGTCACGTACACCAAACTACCGTCGACCTTGACCGCTGGCGCGCAGTTCTGCTTTACCTGACCGATCTCAGGATCTCCCGAGACGTCGGTGATGGCCCGGTACACGGCGGTCCCATCAGGATTGATCTTCGCGAATCCGCTCTTCAAGCGGAGCTTAGTTTCACCTTCCACCGTGTATCCAAAGTAAATCGCCCCGTCCGGCCCCGTCGTCAGCGGGGTGCAAATCTTCACGAAATTGTTGTATGGCGTCCGCGCTGCGTCGTAGTTGGCAGTTCCGTAGAAGCAGTAAGTGTTCAACGTCGACGCGGCGGAATCGGCTGAGGTTCGGACCACCACCCGTCCTCCTCGGTCGGGCCAAGCCACGCCGCCGTTCGGTAACAACGTGAGGCCAAAACTAGGGAACCACCCGTGCGCCGGCACGGAGTACTTGGTCGCTCCGCGCCACACCAGCCGACCGTCGGTTCCCCGACGTCCTTCCACCACAAAGCCATCATTAAGCCCGGTCTTCACGCCCAGAACCACCGTATTTCCTGCCGTAATGGCTGGTTCCCCGTAGTGAGCCAAAAGATTATTTCCGCTATAGGCCGGGTTCAAATCGACCGGAGTTTGCCAGGCGATCTTATTCAGCGGTAACGAAGCAACGTTCGATTGAGCGGTGTGCTGCGGGTTTCCGCCGTAGCCGTACCATGTCTGGGTCGGCGGTGCAAGCATCGTAATGGCCGCAATGGCAATCAATGGCATGGCGCCATTATACGACGCCAACCCAAATTCACGGTAACATTTCTTCATGCTCACCTCCGCAATCCTGACCGTAATCCTCGCCCCCGACAAGCTCATCATTAAAGACGTGAAAGTCGGCGCTGGCAAGGCTGCCGTCGCTGGCGATTACGTTACCGTTCACTACACCGGCAAGCTCACCAACGGCAAGAGGTTCGATAGCTCTCGCGACCGCAACCAGCCGTTCTCGTTCCTGCTCGGCGCGAGTCAAGTCATAAAGGGTTGGGACCAAGGGGTGGCCGGAATGAAACCGGGTGGCAAGCGTGTGCTCACTATCCCCGCTTCCCTCGGCTACGGTGCCCAGGGCGCTGGCTCCGACATCCCGCCGAACGCAACGTTGGTCTTCGACGTCGAACTCATCAAAGCGGAAAGAGCAACATACAAGACATTGAAGGCGGGTACCGGTCCCGGCGCTAAATTTGGAGAATCAATCGCCGTGTTCTACACCGGCAAGTTGGCTTCCGGCAAACAGTTCGATAGCAACGTTGGTCAAGCACCGTTCGATGTAACCATCGGTAGCGGCGTCATCACCGGTTTCAGTCAGGGTCTGGTCGGCATTAAGAAGGGCGAAAAACGAGAAATCACCATTCCGCCGTCCCTAGGCTACGGTGCCACCGGAGCCGGCAACGTAATCCCTCCAAACGCCACCCTCATCTTCACCATCGAGCGGGCTTAGGCTTTGCCGAACCTTTCACTATTTGGGCTCACCGGGCTTCACGTACGCCCGGATCTTTTCCAAAGTCTTGAGGTTCTCCTGCCGCCGGGCGCGATACTTGCTCCCGGCCGCCCAAGGGTTCCGCTCGTCCGAAAACTTGCCTGGCAGAAACCCGGCGCCTAGCTGAAACTCAATATCGCGGACGGCTCCCTTAGATAAAGTCCAGCCAAGCGGCAACTGCCGCGCTTCCCCCGAGATAAACACGGTCGTTGTTTCCAGCCGAGCCTTAACGTAATCATCGATGTTTCCTCCGCTTAGCGACCTTCGTGCCTCGAGGCTGGATGTGTCCGCCAAAATCTGATCCTGGAACACATTCCTCAACTGCTTGGCCGCCCGGCCATTTCCCGATAGCAGCACGTTAGCCAGCGTTCGCAGATAGGTGGTCGCTTCGTTATCGGGAGAGTCTCGGACCACGTTTTCCGAATCATCGGGAATCGTCCCGATATGAATCACGATGAACTTACACTGGTCTGCCCCGGGCACCGTCAGCAGTTGCCGAAAGATCTCCGTCATCGTAGAAATTCCCGAATTCTCCGCCAAGCCACCATCCACCAGGCTAACTCCGCCATCTTCTACCGGCAAGAATCCCGACGATGGAACCACAGGAAACCGCGCCGAAAGCGAAGCCGCATCCATCAGTGACGGCTCGTGGTTTGGCAAGTAAGTTCGCAGCGAGGCCAGCGATACCCCCAGCGGAATCGGCAAGTCGGTCATCGCGAACCGCTTCCCCGTATCCGCCACCGTCGCGTTCGGCACAAAGAAAAACCTCCCGTCGGGATCGAACGACTCCAACGGCCTATCCGCTGGCGGCGAGAAGCTAGATAGCGGCGCCCGGCCCGAAATCATGCGGTCGGCCCCTCGCCGAGCCTCCGAGCGGGTGTCTGGCACCGGGTCCGAAACCTGAGCCTCCGTCTCCAGCGAACTCACAAACGATTGGGTGAGCAGCTGAGATCGGTCGCCGTGAGGAACATTTACCAAAGGAATCATCTCGTTGATAACTTCACTCGTCAGCATTGTGAGAATCATGGGTGCCAAATGGTCCTCGCTCATCAGGCGAACAATCTGACCTCGAATCTGATCCGGCTTGACGGCACCCACCCGCCGCTGGGAATCCAGACACAAGAACGACGCAGTCCCCACCGACCCGCCCGAAACCGTACTCGCGCAAAACACGTGCCGAGCAAAATTGCCGTCGGTGCCTTCATTCGCAACCGCTAAAAACAAAGAAGACACAGCCGCGGCCGAAATTCCCCCGCCATCTGCGCAGAGCAGAAACACCGGATAAGGTTCCCGTGGTGAAGTTTTATCAGCCGGTTGTACTCCCCTTTTCCGCAACCATTTTCCAAACGTTTCTTTCAGCGCCTTCTGTTCGACGCTCGAAAGAAACTCTCGTCGCTTCTCATCGCCGAGGTTCTCTTCCGGGTTCTCCCTGGAATATCCCAAGTCCTTTGCCCTCGGCACCAACTTGATTTCGCGGTTCTTCTGGCCATCTATGAACGATATTCCGGTCAGTAGAATCAATCCATTCAGAACCCACCGATTCCCAACCCGCGGCAACGCCAACCAAGTAAAGAGGCACATCCACATCGCCGTCAAAATATCGAGTACAGCAAGCGAACCCAGCGCCCGGCCGATGTAAATGTGCCACCTAGCCGTCGCACAAAGTACCACCAGTAGAACAAATGCGCCAAGCGCTAACAGGCTAATCGTTTGCGACTGATACTGATTCAGGGCCACCACCGAAGACACCGGCTTCACCACAAATCGATAGAGTTGGACTCCAACCACAATCACCATGACAAAAACTGTCGCCAATATAACACTGTCCAGCAGCTGATTGACTTTTAATCGAGGATCATCAACCGTCGCATACGCCATCGGCAGCTTAGATACATAGAGCTCGCGAATTTGCAATACGCAAACCAATAGCGTAAAAAAAAGCGGCGTGAAGCGAATGAACGTACCGCGACGCTTGGTGTTCGCCCAGTGACATAGCGATTCCTGCCCCAGTTCCCTACTGAGCGCATAGGTAACCCCTAAAAGGAGCAAGAAGGATCCGAAGCAAGACAGGACCGCAAACGGCTGCTCCACCGTCCTCCGATAAACTTCTGGCATCTGGTTTCCAAACCGGCGCACTAACTCCCAAAAACCGATGAAGAGAATGATCGGATAGTTCGCCACCAAAACCAGCGTAAGTTCGCTCCACCAGGCATCCGTGGTTCGAGCCGGCGTGGCTTTAGGCTTCGGCGCTCCAAAAATCGCCAGCCTGGCGGAAATCCACTGCATTACCTACAGACTGATCGAGACTCGCGACCGATGCAAGTAATATTCAGCGCGGAGCCCTATTGATTGAAATCAACCTCGAAACCAGAATCAACGCCCCCATCGACCAAGTGTTCGATCTAGTTCGAAACGTTGATATTCATGGTCAAACCGCCCAGTGGACCGGTGAGCAAGTTGTCGAGGCCAGCGCTCGGATGTTGGAACTTAACGACACGGTCACCTTCCGCGCCCAGCATTTTGGCGTCTGGCAATCGCTGTCCGCCAAGGTTATCGAGTTCGAACCACCCATTCGCCTGGTCGACATTCAAATCAAAGGCACCTTCCGCTCCCTTCGTCACGAGCACATTTTTCGAGCGGACGGCGAAGCCACTATCATGACCGACCGCCTGCAAATCGCCGCCCCCTTTGGTCCGTTAGGATGGTTAGCCGAACGGCTCTTCCTGGCCACCTACATGAGCAACTTCCTAATCCGCAAGAACCATGAGCTAAAGACCATTGCCGAAGCACCCGTCACCAAATAATCGCGCATTGCAGCCCGAGGCACCCGCCGAGGCCACAAAATCTCAACGAAACGCGGCAAAGTCGAGGAGAATCACGCCATCCAATATTGAATGAGGTTGTTCAAAACTCTAACCTGGCAACACGCCTATCTGACAAAACCCTGCGGTCTATCTACTTCCGACGCTCAGGGCACTAGGAAAAGTCGTGTTTCCAAATTGACTCAGCTTGGGAATAAACAGACCTATCACTTGTCCAAGTAGACGACACCAGCGGAGGAAGGGGCTAGGAACGATCTAGGGACCGTTTTCCCAGGATTCGCCTTTTTCCATGCTTGTTTTTGGGTGAAGTCTTGAACGGCGATTCGATTAGCTTCGTCCATAAGCGTGCGCAACGGCTGCGGAAAATCTCTCCGGACCTCTTTCCATGGTTTTGAAAAGCACAAAGATATCTTCAGTTCGTGCTCCCCGGGCAAACTAAATCGAATGTGAAATATATGATTGCCCGTGTCGTATCGAAGTATTCCGTCCGGTAGCTCAGCCAGGTTTTTAAAAACGGCCTGGATATTAACTGGCTTTACGTAAAGTGCCGCCGTCGTTACCGCGAGATCCCACTGACAGATGGAAACACTTTTCGCATCCGGAATCGCGGGTAGGTTTTTAAGGTGTTGCTCCATTGCCCTTGCCAATATTCGCCTCGAACGTTCGGCGAGATAACCTTCGCCCGAAACGTCTTGGTTGATCGCGAATATTTTGCCCTCACCGCCGCCAAACATCATCTCTGCCCCCATTCCACGTCCGCGTCTAATGTTGTCGTTCGCCAAAGTGACGTCGCGATAGACTGTTTCCAGGTCGGGTCCTGATAGCGTTAGTCCAATCTCTGACCTTCGGTTCCGGGAATCAGTTCCCAAGATGGCGCCTTGAAACCCAACCGTCGCCGGGTCCACGCTGACTTCGCGTGGACCGCAACTCAAGGCCAGCATGGCGGCGACGAGGGCACTAAGGAAGAGTCGTGTTTCCAAATTGCCTCAACTTGGGAATAAACTGCCCATCCATAAATGACCACGGGAAAAAGGGAGTATCCCACTGACCGGACGGTATATCGTTAAGCGCATAGAATTGCGCATCCGAGACCGAATGGCCATTGGCAAGATATTCCCGCATCTTCACGCTTCAACAATACCAAACATTTAACGTTCCGCTTTGGTTAAACATTTCCAAAGCGTTTCCGTTCCACGTTAGGCACGGACCTCCGCTGAAGACCTTACCTGCTCGCCCGAAGTCGAAATCGGGGGATGGGAACGGGTGCGACCTCGCCAAACACGAACGAAAAAGCCCCATCCATTGCTGAATGAGGCTATTCGAATATTTCAACCGGGCAACGCGCTTATCTGACAAGACCCTGCGGTCTAACTACTTCCGCCGCTGAGGAGCTTAACTGCCGTGTTCGGGATGGGAACGGGTGTGACCTCCTCGCCATGGTCACCCGGAAACTTAACGTGCACGTAGAGAGCACTTAGAAAGTTGCACATGCTTGTGTTAGTTGCGTAAATCGAATCCTCGAGTAGAGCTTAAATTTAAGCCCTCGACCACTTAGT
>Ga0114972_10004345_pt1 | contig 10551 bp, 10 predicted proteins | sample M_140807_EF_Meta_FD_87354 | JGI IMG/M metagenome (GOLD analysis project Ga0114972, IMG submission 87354) | Freshwater microbial communities from Lake Montjoie, Canada to study carbon cycling - M_140807_EF_MetaG | ecosystem: Environmental > Aquatic > Freshwater > Lake | place: Lake Montjoie... | reverse complement strand
TCCGGCTTCGTGTGCACTGGCCAGCACCCGCATCAGGAGCGCTTCAGAAAATGGTGGGTCGGGTGCGATCACACAGGCGATCGCGTCCAGATTGGCTGCTAAAACCTTGGTCCGGCGCGCGTCGGATCGCTTGAATTCATTTCGACGCGCGAGGCGAGTTTCGATAACACCGCACCCGCCGCCCGTTGCCCGGATGACGGTTTGATCGCCAACCGCAAAGTCGTGATTCCGTGCGCGCGTGACACATACGAGTCGCTCGCGTTCGGTGGTCTGGACAATGAACTGCCGCCCGTATGCTGCGATCAGTAATCCCTGGCTTTCCGGGGCGTTTGCCACGGTTTAGCCAGTTGCCTGGTCGCTCGCCAGATCGCTCGCCAGATCGCTGGCTAGAGCGTCGGTGCGGGCGGCACACACAAAGTCGTTTTCGCTGAGCCCGTCCACGGAATGCGTATGCCAGCGTACTGTGCAGTGATTGAAGTGCACCGCAAGATCCGGGTGATGGTCCTGGCTATGCGACATCCAGCCGACCGCGTTGACGAAGGCCAGCGTCTCCAGCCAGCCCTTGAATCGGTAAGTGCGGGAGATTGCCCGAACCTCGCGGTGCCAACCCGGCAGCACCCGGAGTTGATCGTCCGCCTGCGCGTCGGTGTAGGCGTGTGTGACGGTCAGGGGGTGGCAGCGCCCGGCTGCAAGTTGCTCAGGCTCAATGACGGTTCGCATCGTCCAATCTCCGGTTGCGGTGGAAGGTCTTCAGGTCGCCTGAAGGCGCCCGATCCGCAGACTTGCCGGCGGATGCGAGTCATGAAATGCGGAGTGCAGCGGGTCGGGCGTCAACGTCGCGGCATTGTCCCGATAGAGCGCAACCAGTGCCCGAGTCAGCGCTTCACGGCTAGTCATACTGACGGCGTAGGCGTCAGCCTCGAATTCATGGCGCCTCGACAAGATCGCGCCCAGGGGGCCAAGCAGGGTGGCAAAGACCGGAGCAACCAACATGAAAAGCATCAGTGCAAGCCCCGGCACCAGGCCCTCGGCTGGCACCAGTCCGAGCCCCTGAAAAAACCAGGCGCGCGATGCCAGCCAACCGAGAATCGCCATACCGACGAGGCTGCTGACCTGCATGATCACGACCCGCTGGCCGATATGCCGGAGCCGGAAATGACCGATTTCATGGGCCAGAACGGCTTCGATTTCATCCGGTCCGAGTTGCTGAATGAGGGTGTCAAACAGAACAATCCGGCGCGCGCGACCGAACCCAGTGAAATAGGCGTTGCCATGGGCGGAACGGCGGCTACCGTCCATCACGAACAGCCCCCCCGCGGGGAATCCGCAACGATCGAGCAACGCCTCGAGTCGTGATCGAAGGGGACCCTCGGGCAAGGGCTCAAAACGATTGAACCACCGCGCAAACACCATCGGGAAAATGATCATCATGCCCAGCGAAAAGGCTACCCAGACGCACCATGCCCAGAGCCACCAGTAGGTTCCTGCGCTTTGCATGAGAGTCAGGATGACGGCGATCAGCGGCAACCCCAGCAGCAGTGAGAGCAGCAAGCCACGGCCCAGATCGAGTAGCCACAGGCCTACCGTCAGGCGGTTAAATCCGAACCGTTGCTCGACCCGAAAGCGCCGCCAGGCGTCGAGTGGCAGGTCAACAACACTGCCGATCAAACCCAGGATGGCCACCACAAACAATTGCCGAGTGAGCAGAGCAGCAGGGTCAATCACGGCTGCGCTGAAATCCCAGAGCGCCTGCAGTCCGCCCAGGAGTGTCAGCCCCAGAAGCATTGCGGCGGAAAGCAGGACGTCGATTAACACGAGGCGCGTGCGTGCGATCGTGTAGGCGGCGGCGCGTTCGTGAGCAGCCAGGGGAATCTGCGTGGCGAAGGCTGCCGGGACCGTATGCCGGTGCCCAGCGACGTGCCGGATCTGGCGGCTGGCGAGCCAGATTTTTAAGGTGGTCGAACTGATCAGGGCTAGCAGGAACGCGGCGGTCCAGAGTGCGGGCGAAGCAATTTCATCCATTGGGGTCTAAGTTCGGCCGGCGAGGGCGCTGTGAGAGTATTGAAGGCTTTGGGACTTCGGAGAGGGTGATGGTACAGGCGCAATCGAATTCAAGTCCTGATGCTGGGGTGGCGTTAGTGACCCCCGTGCGTCCGCTCGACGGGGGCCTGATCTGGATCGATCTTGAGATGACCGGGCTCAAACCCGACTCTGACCGGATCATCGAGATTGCATTGGTCGTTACGGATGCCAACCTTGAAATCATGGCGGAAAGCGAAGCCTTGGCGATCCGCCAACCCAAGGAGATCATGGACGCGATGGATGCCTGGAACCGATCGACCCATGGCAAGTCCGGTCTGACCGATCGGGTCCTGTCTTCGCTGGTGGATGAAGCGCAGGCCGAGCAGCACATGTTGAACTTCCTGGCGCCTTGGATTGCCCGTGGCGCGAGCCCCATGTGTGGCAACACGATCTGCCAGGACCGGCGTTTTCTGGCGCGGTCGATGCCGACTCTGGAGTCGTTTTTCCATTACCGGAACCTCGACGTCAGCACGCTTAAGGAACTTGCTCGGCGCTGGAGACCTGATCTGACCAAAGGGTTTCAGAAGCGCAACGCGCATACCGCGCTTGCGGATATTCACGAATCAATCGAAGAATTACGGTACTACCGTGCCACTTTCTTGCGCACAGAGCCCCCGGTTTCAGACAGTTGATGTCGGGGCAGTCTGTTGCCATACACGCCACTGGAGCCAGCCCAAGAGGGCGGCCGCGAGCGCTAAGCCAGCCGTCGTAGCGACCCAAAATCCAAGCGCCCCCGCAAAGTACGCCGTCGGGGCGCCGAATGAATCGCCAAAGGTGAGCCAGGCGCCGCCACCGAGGCCAATGCCCCACAGCGACACGGCGTAAATGCCCATCGGAAGGGTCGAGACCTGGTACGCCCGCAGGCTAAAGGAAAGTACCGTCTGGGCTGCATCAAACAGATGAAAAATCCCAATCCAGATAATGAGCGGCAGGGCGGCTGCAATCACGGTGGGATCGTTTGAGTAGGCCCACAGGATCTGCGACTTGCCCAGCAAGATGGTCACTGTAATCAGGATTCCGGTCGTTAGCGCCATCTGGAGCCCGAGGATCGATGCGCGTCGCGCTTGAGTCGGATCGCCGGCGCCAAGTGCTCTGGCTGTGAGGGTGCTGGTCGCATTGGCAATCGAGAGCGGCACCATGTAAGTCAGTGCGGCGAGATTGGCGACGATCTGATGGCTCGCACCGACTACGGCGCCAAATCGGGCCACGAACAGTGCAATGAACGTGAACGAGGTGACTTCAATGAGGTAACTCAGGCCGGTCGGAATGCCCTGGCGCAGGAGTTCGCGCAACCGATCGGGTTCGGGCCAGCCGAGGCGCCATGGCCAAAGCCCCATGCGTCTGTATTGGGCGTCGTGACTAAGCAAATAGATCGCCGCCGCCAGCGCGATCCAGGCAATGCAGGCGGTGGACACAGCGCAACCGGCGCCGCCCATTGGGGGGATCGCATCCAGACCGATCGGCGCGCCGCCGTACATAAAGAGTGCGTTAAATGGGACTTTTAGAATTAGTCCACCGAGCAGGATTGCCATGATGACGCGCGGCTGTCCTAGCCCGTTCTGGAGCGCGTAGTAGACCCGGAATAAAAGGGCTGCCGGCAGTGCGGCGGCGATAGCGACCAGGTATCCCGTGGCGGCTTTTGCGACGGCCTCGGGCGGGGCGGCGATGGCAAACCAGAGGTCAGTCGCCCCGATCAGGGGGCAGCCGATCACTGAGAGCGCTAAAGCCAGCCAGACTCCCTGGCGCGCCTCTGCCGCAATCTGGTCAAACCGTCCGGCACCCCAGTGGCGCGCCACGATGGGTGCAATTGCGAGCAGCACGCCCATCAGACCGATGTAGACGCTGACATAAATCGCGACGCCAAGACTGACGGCCGCGAGATCCACCGCCGAGAGACGGCCGGCCATGACCGTATCGAGCACCCCATTACCAACTGCGGCCACTTGGGCGACCAGGACTGGCCAGGCCAGCGTAAAAAGTTGGCGTCTCATCGATTTCATGGGGCGCGGCGATAGAGCCGGAATCGCTCATTGCGGTCGGCTCGACGCCGGCCTTCCCAGACCAGAACCCAGGCCTCGTCGGGCTCGGGTTGAATCTGCCCTCGCCGGTCAACCACCAAGAGGCGGCCGCACGCCGCGGCGGCCTGATCAAAACGGAGATTGCCAAACCAAGAAAAGCTTGCACGCTGTGCAAGGTCCAATCCCCGCTCGGCAATACAGGCGTGCGAATCGACTGGCGCCGTTGATTTCACGGCGGCCGCCAACTCTAAGCTGACATCGCGATAGGTGTTGCGCCAGTTGAAGATTGGCATCCATAGGGTCATCAATAAGAACCAGGCCAAGGTCATGCCGGAACCGGCCAACACCACCGGACGCCAGAGCATGGGGGGCTGGCGTGACAGGCGCCAGTGCACCAAGGCAAGCCAGCCCACACTGGCGATCATGCCCACGCAGACTGCCAGCCCAAAGGTCGAGCCAAATGTGGGAGTCTGTTCATTGCCAAAACCTGGAAAACCTGCGGCAAATCGAAGCGACTGCGCCGCCTGCTTAGTGGGCCAGCCAGTTAGTCCCGCTAGCCACCAACCCCAGACGCCGAGCCCGAAGAGGGAGAAGACGGCGACTGTGAACCAATCGATCAAGCGGGTTACGCTGCGTGCCAGAGTGGGTAGTCCGATGGCGGCCAGCATCGCAAGGGGAACCGCCAGCGGGATCAGCGTCGTCTCCGAAGCGCGGCCAGTTAAGACGGCCACGCCGAAACTGCCAATGAGTAACCCCAACAACAGAGCCATTGGAACGCCAACTGGCGCGTCAGCCCACCGTTGTCGGCCAAACCAAAGTGTGCGAGCGGCCAGTGGCCACGATGGCCAGAAAAACCACGGGATTGTGCGCGCTGCCCATGAGAGCTGGGCACTCAGGCTGACGGGGCCAACCGGCATGGCGACCCAGCCGTGCAGTTGCAACTGACTTTGTGCGGAGCCTTCCAGACTCAGCGCGACCGGCCACGGCAATCCCACGATGAGCGCGCTAACGATGGTGGTCGGCACCAGGTTGCGAATATTGAGTCGGAGTGCGCGTACACCCGACAGAGCGATCAGAAATGCGAGTACGAATGCCAGAGCGACCGCGGGTGATTGCACCAGGGCGGCGGCCGCGATCGAGGCCCCAACGATCACGCCACCCGACCTCGCGTGGTCGCAGCTTCGCATGAGCCCAAAGGCAAAGGCGGCCGTCACGGTGAGCATGGCCGCGTCCGCCGTTGTTTCGTGGACCCGCGCCACTAGTCCAAAAGTGGCCAGTGCGATGAGCAGTGCGGCGTCCCCGATGGCCCGTCCATAGTTCAGCGGACTCGCCCCCGCGCCGAATGGATCGAGTGGTTGAGCCTCGGCGCGACGCGCCAGGCCTTCGGTTGCGGACCGCAAGAGCAGCAGGCCAGCGATCAGCCAGGCTGCTGCGGCTGCGCGGATCCCGGCGGCAGCATTGATCGCTCCCGCACTGAAAAATTCCAGTAGCCGTGCAACACCTGCCGCAAACCAGTAGGCGAGGGGCGCAGCGTCGGTTACCGGGCTCCCCGCAACTTCAGGGAGTAGCCACTGTCGGGCACTCCCGGAAAACATGGTGTGTGCAATGCCGAAGCCAATCGCATCTGCAGTTCGCCAGGGGTCTCTCCCAACGAAACCCGGCAGGACATACAGGAGAATAAGTGCGATTAGCGCAAGACGCGGGAGACGTCTCGCCTCTGGTTCAGTAACCAGGAAAGGGCGCATGGGCTTGCCTCAGGCCGCCCATGCACAGTCGAGACCGAACCCGAAGATCAGGCGCTTGGCGTTGCCGTCCGACGCGAACCGAACTTCTGGCGGAATTTCTCTACCCGACCGGTTTCCATCACACGCTGTTGAGCGCCCGTGTAAAACGGGTGTGACTCCGAGGAGATATCGAGCTTGAACAGAGGATACTCTTTGCCGTCATCCATCTTGATCGTGTCGCGTGTGTTAACCGTCGAACGCGTCAGGAATTTGGAGCCGCTCGACAGATCGACGAAAACGACGTCGCGGTAACTGGGGTGAATGCCTTCTTTCATGGCTGAGGAACTTTTTAGGTAATCGCAGAGTATATCGGATGAACCGGGGCCATTTCAAGGCCGGGGCTAGCCGCCCCGTTTCATCATGTCGAAGAACTCGGCGTTGCCCTTGGTCTGCTTCATTTTACCCATCAGGAATTCCATCGCCTCGAGTTCATCCATGTCGTGGAGGAGTTTGCGCAGGATCCAGATCTTTTGCAGGTTGCTGGCCTCGATCAACAATTCTTCGCGGCGGGTGCCGGATTTGTTGATGTCCATCGCCGGGTAAATCCGCTTTTCCATCATCCGACGGTTGAGATGGATTTCCATGTTGCCGGTGCCCTTGAATTCCTCGTAGATCACCTCGTCCATTCTTGAACCGGTGTCGATCAGCGCGGTGGCGATGATCGTCAGCGAGCCGCCCTCTTCGATATTCCGGGCGGCACCGAAGAAGCGTTTGGGCCGCTGCAACGCATTGGCATCGACCCCGCCGGTGAGGACCTTGCCAGAGGCTGGAACCACAGTGTTGTAGGCCCGCGCCAGTCGAGTGATGGAGTCAAGAAGAATCACAACGTCCTTCTTGTGTTCGACGAGTCGCTTGGCCCGCTCGATCACCATCTCAGCAACCTGCACGTGTCGCGTGGCAGGTTCATCAAAGGTCGAGGCAATGACTTCGCCACGGACTGAGCGCTGCATCTCGGTGACTTCTTCTGGGCGCTCATCAATCAGCAAAACGATCAGGACAATGTCCGGATGGTTGGCGGTCAGTGCGTGCGCGATGTGCTGCATCATCACCGTCTTTCCGCTCTTGGGCGGGGCAACGATCAACCCGCGCTGACCCTTACCGATCGGCGCAATCATGTCGATGATGCGGGCCGTCAGATTCTCTTCGGCTTTGGTGTCGCGTTCGAGCCGCATCGCCTTGTCCGGGTGCAGCGGCGTCAGGTTCTCAAAGAGGATCTTGTGTTTGGTTGAACTCGGATCTTCGCCATTGACCCGATCGACTTTGACCAGCGCGAAATAACGCTCGCCTTCCTTGGGGACTCGCACCTCGCCTTCGATGGTGTCGCCCGTGTGCAGGTTAAAGCGCCTGATCTGGCTCGGCGAGATGTAGATGTCGTCGGTACTCGCCAGGAACGAAGATTCCGGCGTTCGCAGAAAACCGAATCCATCGGGCAGGACTTCGAGAACACCATCACCAAACACCTGTTCGCCCAATTTGGCGCGACGTTTCAGGATCGCGAACATCAGATCCTGCTTGCGCAGGCGGTTCGCATTTTCGATTTCGAGGGTCTGCGCAAGTTCAATCAGTTGCGAGACGTGCTGGGACTTGAGGTCGGACAGGTGCATGTGCGTGGGGCTCCGGATCAATGCCGGTTCAGTGAGGAAACGAAGTTCTGGTCTCAGGCCTGGTGAGGTGCGGCCTTGACGAACCCTCTCGTGGTTGACGTGATGCGGTCACGGGCCAAGGGGAGTCGGGTGTCAGGTCACTCGGCCCGGCTGAGGAGGGCAAACGCGGTCAAAGGTGTCGGTTCGTCTTCCAGCGCAGGGGCATCAGGCGCCCTGCCGCGAAAGGTGTCGGGGGGAGCAGCACCATGTACGCGCTGCTTCAATGCCCCGGATCGTAACGGAAATCAGAGATGGCTGTCGAGGAACGAAACGAGTTGTGATTTTGAAACGGCGCCGACTTTGGTCGCCACCACTTCGCCGCCCTTAAAGAGCATCAGAGTCGGGATACCGCGGATCCCAAATTTGGATGCCATTTCGCGGTTGTCATCGACGTTCAGTTTCGCAACGGCCACTTTGCCGGCGTAATCGGTCGAGACCTCCTCAAGGATGGGGGCGATCATCTTGCAGGGCCCACACCATTCGGCCCAATAATCGACGAGGACCGGGCCCTCGGCGCCCAGGACATCCTGCTCAAAAGAGGCATCGCTGACATGCATAATCGTCATTTGGAATCTCCGCAATGGGTTGACTGTTCGGCCCGGCTGCGTCGCAGCCGGGGGGTGCTAATCAATGGACGCAGTTTTTGCGCCGCGATTTCTTAAAGCGCGGCGGCGAACAATGATCTCGAGACGGGCCGCCCCGCATCGCGACGTGGTCAACCTGGTCAGGTCCGGAAGGAAGCAGCCACAGCCGCTCAGCGCGAGTGCCGGGGGTTCGGCTCGTCTCCCCCGATTTAACTGAACTTACGTGATGTCGCATCAGGTCCTTGCACGGAAGTGGCGGCCACGCGAATTTGCGTCGCTTGCTGGTCAGGAACATGTAGTACGTGCTTTGACTCACGCGCTGCAGACCGGTCGTATTCATCATGCGTATCTGTTCACGGGGACGCGCGGCGTCGGCAAGACCTCGATTGCTCGCATCCTCGCAAAGGCGCTCAACTGTGAAGTCGGTGTCGGCCCGACACCTTGCGGGCGCTGCAGTGCGTGTGTCGGAATCGATAGCGGGCGTTTCCCCGATTACATCGAAATGGATGCGGCTAGCAACCGGGGCGTCGACGAGATGGCTCAACTGCTCGATGCGGCCGTCTATGCGCCGGTCGCTGGGCGCACAAAGGTCTACGTAATCGACGAAGTCCACATGCTCTCAACGCATGCTTTTAATGCCATGCTCAAGACGCTCGAGGAACCACCGGCCCACGTGGTGTTTGTCCTGGCGACGACCGACGCGCAGAAAGTGCCGATCACCGTTCTATCGCGCTGTTTGCAGTTCAGCCTCAAGAATATGCCTCCGGCGACGATTGCAAAGCGCTTACGAGAAGTGTTGGAGGCCGAGGGGATTGCGTTCGAGCTCGAAGCGCTCGACGAGATTGGCCGCGCCGCAGCGGGCAGCATGCGCGATGCATTATCGCTCCTCGATCAGGCCATCGCGCATGGCGCGGGGGCTGTCATGACAGTCTCTGTGCGCGAGATGGTCGGCGTTGCCGATCGCGGCGAAGTCGGTGCATTGATCAACGCCTTGGTGGCTGGAGAGGGCCCGGCTTTGATGGCGCGTGCAGACGCAATGGTCGATCAGGGCGTTGCCCCCGAGCGGACGCTCGAGGCGCTGGCCGCTCTGGTGCATCGCATCGCGTTGGCTCAGGTCGGCGCCGTGTCGGTTGACGATACGATGAGCGCCCAGGTGGATGCCTGGGCGGCCCACATCGCGCCCGAGGACTTGCAGGTGTGGTGGCAGATCGCGATCCAAGGCGGACGTGACCTGCCTTGGGCGCCTGACCCCGCTTCTGGCTTGACGATGACTTTGTTGCGAATGCTGGCGTTTCGGCCCGGTCAGCCACCTGCGGGGCGCTTGAGTCCGCCTGCTGCGGCCCTCGCAGTGCCGCCTGCGACCGCTCCGGTCGCTCCAGCCGCTGTTCAAACGTTGTCAGAGTTTGCCGGCGATTGGCCCGCATTGGCCCGGGTTCTTACACTGTCCGGTATCGCGCGCCAGTGTGTCGATCGCAGCGCGCTGGTGTCTTTTGATCACGACGGATTCGTCTTGCGCGCACCCATTCGTGCAATGACCGAAGCCCCGCTGGTGGCCAAGATCCGCGATGCGCTCACTGCGCACTTTGGGCGCCCGATGCGGGTCTCAATTCTGAGTGGCGACGTGGAGGGTCCTACTGTGGCTGGTATCGACTCCGCCGAGCAGGCACAGCGTCTGGTCCAGGCACAGGCTGTGATTCAGGCGGATCCATTCGTTCAGGCACTGATTAAGGATTTTGGCGCGCAGATCGTGCCGGGGTCCGTACAACCGACTCTTTAAGGAGTTCTCGAGATGATGAAGAACCAATTGGCTGGCCTGATGAAGCAGGCCCAGCAAATGCAAGACAACATGAAGCGCGCCCAGGATAAGCTCGCCCTTATCGAGGTCGAGGGCCAATCGGGCGCCGGACTGGTAAAAGTCACCGTCACCTGCCGTAACGAAGTTCGCCGCGTCGCCATCGACCCAAGCTTGCTAGGTGACGACCGCGACATGCTCGAAGACCTCTTGGTCGCTGCAATGAATGATGCGTTGCGTCGTGCCGACCAAACCTCCCAGGAGCACATGTCCGGACTGACAGCCGGCTTGCCGCTGCCCCCAGGATTCAAGCTGCCGTTCTGACGAACGATCAGGCGGCCTGTTCGTGAATCTCAACCGTCAGCCAGTGGTTTTGGAAGCTCTGGTGGATGCCTTGCGTCGTTTGCCCGGGGTCGGTCCAAAAACTGCGCAACGGTTTGCTTGGCACCTTTTACAGCACGATCGTCAGGGGGCTAGTCTGCTCGCGAGGTCCCTGGCGGATGCAATAGCCTCGGTGCGTCATTGCGATCAATGTAATGGTTTTGCTGAGCAAGACCGGTGTGATCTATGTTGTTCAAGCGAGCGCGACCGGGCCCAACTGTGCGTGGTTGAAACCCCCGCCGATCAGCAGGTGGTTGAACAAACGCT
>Ga0114972_10004343_pt1 | contig 10552 bp, 8 predicted proteins | sample M_140807_EF_Meta_FD_87354 | JGI IMG/M metagenome (GOLD analysis project Ga0114972, IMG submission 87354) | Freshwater microbial communities from Lake Montjoie, Canada to study carbon cycling - M_140807_EF_MetaG | ecosystem: Environmental > Aquatic > Freshwater > Lake | place: Lake Montjoie... | reverse complement strand
TTGGATCGGCGAGAATCGGGGTGCGATCCACACGTGGGCGCTCACGATGCTGCGTGCGGCGTCCTCGCGAGGAGTGTCGGCGCGTTCCGTGCCGGCCGCATACAGCTGTAGCGCGTGATCGGACCGCGCGTGTGCGATTACAAGTAGTCTCTGCCGAATTTCTGGGCAGTGGGCTCGTTCCCGGGGTTTGAAAGGGTCGCGGTCCCTCATCGCCCCCCACTCAAAAAGTCCGTTTCAACATACACTGGGTCACCCTGACCGTGGCTGGAACGAAAAACGAGGCGTGGGCGAGGGCGGGGGCAAATTGCGGGCAGAAAATAACGCGCCACGCGTTCCGCGTTTGTGTCTACAAAGTGCCTGCACCAGTGGCGATGGAAGCCGACACACCTCAAAACGCCTCACCTTCACCGTGGCGTCCCTTGTCAGTCCCCACGCCAGTCCAATGAATGAATCTCTATCACATGACAGCGCAGCTTCCATCTGCGTGGCCACAGAGCTCAGAGGCGGGCGCTTCACTTCCCACGCGCGAGTCTCCGCCCCTCTCCTCTTGAGAGGGCAAGCCTCCCAATAGGGGGAGTCTCCAGACTCCACGCGCTCCGCTCGGCAACCATATCCACTGGCGTCGACAAGGCTCGGCTCTCGCTCTCGGAGCATATCTCGGAGCATATCTCGGAGGACTCGCAACGGCGCAGCAGTCCCTCCGCGTGAGCCTAGCCGATCGTGATGTTGAACGAGCGCTTGATCAGCGGGTCGAAGATCTCCGCGGATTCGTACTGGCCGGGGCCAGGGGTGGGCGCCACGCCCGAGAAGACGCCACGTGGCCCGTCGAAGCGCCCTTCCTTGGTGCCGAAGCACATCGCAGTCGTCTGCTGCTTGCGGAAGCCGTCGTGCGGATGCTTGGGCGCGTACTGGCCAGGCCCTGGGCCTGTGGGGATTTTTGTGCCGCCGCCCATCTCGCCCGCCGGGAATCGCTCCACCGTCGAGAGGAACGTACGGTTCTGCTTGGCAGAGGCCGCGCCCTGGTGCACATGGGTCCCCTCCCACGCGTTGTCTGTGCGGGGGTAGTACTGCCACGGCGGAGGCACTGGATCCTTGTCGCGCCCGGTCTTTGAGGAGACGCGCGTCGGTGCGCTCTTCGTGAACCGCTGCACCCCGGACGCGAACGCGGACGAAGGCCCCTCATCGCGCTCGGCCTCGTTTTCGCCCGGCGTGACCGGATTGTAAGCGCCTGCGCCGGGCACGGGGTCTTGCTTGAGCGCATGGAAGCGGCGCGTCGTGGAGCCGAAGACGCCATTTCGGCCGTGTGGCTTGCGACCGAGTGCAGCCACGAAGGACTGCTGATCGTTGGCATCGTACTGCCCCGGTCCAGGCTTGTCACCCTTCTGAAGAGGGATGAAGCGCACAGTGGACGAGTTGAACCCAGACCGGCCAGCGCGCTCGGCGGTGGTGGGCTGGGCCAAGGTGCCCGGCTGCGTGGCGCCCACGGCGCCGGCTAGGGTGCGTCGCTCCTCGTAGGCGCCCGGGCCGGGCTGGGCCATCCGAGCCCGCTCAAAGGGCGTCAGAGCGTCGGACGAGAGACGCTTCTGCGTCGAGCCGAAGGCTTGCAGGTTCTCGGGCACCGCCTTCGGCACGATGCTCGGCGGCGCACTGTACGAGCCGGGGCCGGGCACGAGCTTCTCCGGATCGATCAGCTTCTGGTATGCGAGCGGCGTTCGCGAGAGGAAGTTGGCCGAAGATTTCACGCGGCGCCCGTCAGCTTCTGCTGAGGTGTATGCGCCCGGCCCGGGCGTATCAGAGCTCTCGGCAAAGACGGCACGCAGCACGCGACTGTTTCCAAAATTGGGACATACTGGCGCAGGCTTGATGAGCGCTGTCGCTTTGGTCGGCTCGTACTCTCCAGGGCCGGCAGATCGGCGCCCGCTCACGCCCGAGTACCCGCCCTCTGGCGGCTGCTGCATGCGGAGCTCGCCTGTGCCAGCGTCCTCGTAGCCAAAGCTCTGCTCCCTCACGGGGATGGAGGGTGGGCCCTGACGCACTGGCTTCGGCGTCGCGCGCCTGCCTGCGCCGCCAGCGAGCGATGGCTTACCGACGCGCTCAAACAACTGCGCAGCTGGCGCCACCTCGTACTGCCCTGGGCCAGGTTGCGAAGCCAAAGTGTTGAGCCCGCCGGGAATTCGAGTTACCTTGCTCGAAAATGAGGCGCCTGCGCCGGATGGTACGCCGTTGGGCTGCAATGGGGTTCGCCCAAGCGTGTTGTCGAAAGTCGTCGTGTAAGCGCCCGGTCCAGGCAGCTTCTCGGACCCCTTTGCAATGACACCCGCACGCTCAGTCGTCGAGGAGAACGGCGCAAAGCCGTGGACTGGCACCTCACGGTCAGTTTGTTTGACGTACGAGCCCGGTCCGACACCATCGGGCGTGGTGAAGGACGTGAAACCGGTCGTGCGCGGCGCGCGCCCGGTGATCGCGCCGCTCATGCCGAGTAACTGCTGGGTACGCCAACGCAGACAAGACGCCCACAGCTCGCCCCACAAAGGCGGAACGGGCAACCAACACAACGGGAATTCCACGTGGAGACGTTTGCGTTCAACACGACGCTGCGGGTTCCCCTCTTGTTTGCAAGGCTTCTTCTGATGCATGTAGAATCCGATGAGGGAGCCGCTCAAATTCCGGCATCCGCAAAACTACCCGGTATCCTCAATCTCCTTGCGCGCCAGGTGCGCCCGACAGTCAGACCGACGGGGAAAAATGCCAGCCATCGATGCAACCTCATGGCTGCTCTTCTCCGCGGTGCTGATCAACCAGATGGGGCGTGTGATGATCCCGGCCATCAAGACCTCCGTCCTTGCCGACGCCGTGATGGGCGCTGAGTTCGAGGACAAGGTCGGAGCGCAGCTGTCCTTTGTCTCGATCGTCTGCCTCGCCGGCAAGCTGCTCGGCGCTGCGTTCACTGACCGGCTCGGCGGCTGGCCCGTGCTCATCAGCGTCTTCGGCATCTGGATCTTCGCCACCTTTGCCTCCATCTACTCGCAATCCGTCGACATCTTCGGCCTCGCGTGGTGGCTCAACTCGTTCGCGTATACAATCACTTGGGGCGCGATCGTTCAAGTCATCGGAGCCGTCTACACTGACGACAAGCAGAAATCGGCGCAGCTCGCCTTCACTGCATCCGCCTCGCGCTTCGGCGCGACGATCGGAAACGTCTTCTTCGGTCAGCTCCTCACGGCCGGCTTCCACTGGCGCTCGGTGCAATATCCGATGCTGCCGCTGCAGGCGCTGCTCCTGCTCTTTTGCGGGTACAAGTTCGCAGCGGCCAGCGCGCCAGCGGTCGAGGCGCCGAAGTCGAGCGACCCCAAATCGGGCACCAGCGGCGACAAGAAGGCCGGGGAGCCACCCGCCGCGGATGTGTCGATCCTCGGCGCCTTTCTTTCTCTCGACTTTTGGCTCATGCTCATCCCAAAGACGGTCACGTTCACGTACACGCAGTTCTTCATGAACTACCTCCCGCAGCTGCTGCACACGTCGTACGGATTTGACCATGGTATGGCGGCCACGCTCGGCGGCGTCGCGCAGGGAGGTTCCGTGATCGGCCTCCTCGGCGTGGGCGAATACTACAAGAGGCTGATGAAATCCAGCAAGGCGCTGCTGGTGCTCGTGGAGCTCCTGCTGTGCGCGCTGGTGCCCTTCGTGCTCAGTCTCGGACCGTCGGTCCTGCCGCAGCTCGCGGTGGTGCCGCTCACTGTCCTCTGGGGCCTCGCATACGCGCTCCCCTTCTACATTCCGCCGGGCGAGTTTGCGATGCAGATCGGCGGCAAGAAGGGCACCGCACTGTTCACCAATATCTTCGACGCCTCGGGCTTCGCCGCTTCGGCGCTGTGGAACCCGTGGGCGTCGGCCCTGGCGAAGAATAACGAGTTCAAGACCATCCTGTACTCACAGGCGCTCTTCGGAGCAATTTCCTCGCTCACCATGCCGCTGTGCATGTACCGCCAGATGCTCAAGGAGCAGGCGACCAAGAAGAAGGAGTGAGGTCGCTGAGTTGGCAGACCCCCGAGGTATCCGAGAGTTTCGCGTCACGCGAGGGCCCACAGGTCAAAGTGTCAGAAAATCCAGTTGGGAGCAATCAGATAGATTCCTCACACGAAAATGAATTTCGTCAAACTTCGTTAGGAATTCGTCGAACGTCTTCGCGAAAGATCCCTCGCTTCAATTCCGATGGGTTTTCCGGATTTCGAGAGAGGCTCGAGCCTTGTCGTGGATGAGACAGTCTCAACAACCAACTGTCTCAGCCCCCTGTCCGACTGTCCAACGCGCATCGAAACTCCGAGGCCCGGGCTGCTTGGCAATTCACCTTGCCCATCCGTCGACATCACAAGCTCTGAGCTAATCCTCGATTCGCTAGACTCTTGGAACTCTTGGAACGAGCAAATGCGCTCGGCGAAACCGTATCGACCCTCGCCCTTTGCCGGTCGAAGCCGCACCGCCGAGCTCGAGCGCCTCCTTCAGGCTACACAGCCCTCCAAAATCAAGCACGCCAAACAGGGACTCACACCGACTCACGCCGACAAGAAGTCGCGAGCGGCAGTGGCAGCCAACCTCGCCAATCTCGCCAGCACGCACGCAAGACCAAGGCGGCCAGCATTGGCGGAGCAGGCGGCGCCCGTCTTTGTGCCTCGTAGCTTTGATTTCGACGACGATGCACGAGATATGTCGCCAAACACCACGAAACTGCTGACTTCATCGCAGCACTCACCCGTTACTGAATCTAAGCCTTCGTGTCTCTCGCAACTGGACGAGTGCAAGGGCTTTACGCAGGCCGAGAGGCTGGGGCGTACCGTGCGCCGGCCAAGTACCGAGCTCGACCTCGAGGCCGAGGCAGAGGCCGACCGGGAGGCTGAAGCGCGATGCAAGATCGATGCCAAGGAGCCGGACACGTGGGATCCCACCATGGATCCACTCAAGTGCCTCGTCTCCGGCATGCATGCGCTTATAGGATGCAAGATCTAGCGAAAGATTCCGAGGCTGCAATATCTAGGACGCCGCAACTATCCGGTTGCAGGCTGCGCCGCTGGGCTCAATCGCAACATGTTCCATTCATCCTGCATCTCTTCCTGTCCGCTATCCCTTTCCATACGGCTTTCTCGCAAATGAGCGTAGACAGATGTGCAGCCGATGGACGGCAGCACATAGGTCGGCAGAGCATCCATATTGGATCAGATGGATGAGCATGATGGAACAGAGAGCTCATGAGCCCGTTTCGGAGGCACGAGAGAACTCATCGTTGCTTCTGTAGAGATCGCGTAGTCGGCAGCCCAATCGAGTCTGAGGCAAGAGAGATATGGCCATAGATGACCATACTGTGTATTGCGACGCCACGGAGTGTCTGCTGTCTTGCCATTGCTATCTTGTACCTCTTATTTGTAATCGTTGTAATCTTTTGTTCGCTCAGTTCAAAATCAGGCTGTGGCGGGATCAGTCACGACCAGCGCGTACAGGGCGGTACGGGTGTGGACGTCGATCCCACAGAAAACGGAATTCCTCCCCACCTACCCCTTTGGGTCCAAGTTCCTCCCGCCCGCAACACCCTACACCGAGGAGGAAGCGAGCAACACCACGCGGAGGCGGACCCGCCCGGCCTATTAAGTATTATAGAAGCGATTAAGCCGCCTGGATCGAACTGGACTCCCAAGCCCCTCCGCACCCGCGTCGACGATTGATTGCTGACGCAATCTACCGGTACTGTGCCAGTCTCGAACCCGCGTCGCGACTTCGCGGCGAAAATAGGCGACAGCCGTCGCTTTCTCAGCAAGCGCTCGGTGTCCCGAACTGGCGGCAATGAGTGATTCGGCCCTAACAGCTGCTTGCCTGGTCGGCGAGGTGCGAGGGCTCATCTATCCGCAGGTGCACTCTTTGCTGCGACGAAATGTGCTGCAGAGTATCAATGCGGACACCTTTCTGGTCTACACGCGCGCTTGGTCCCAATGGCAGCTCAGTCGAGAGTCGAACAACACCAAGCACGAAATTTACGTGCGCGCCGGCTTTGACCGGATACCAGCTGAGGCGACGATTGATCAGATGGCGACCATTATATCTGTCTTGAAGCCCGTGGCAGCGGAAGAAACCAATGACAATGAGGTGCTGCAACGCGCTGACGGTTCAAAGGGCTGGTTGCCGGTGCCATTGCAACAGCTTTCCGACACGTCTCTTTGTGCGGATGCGATCGGTCCAAATCCGCACACTGCCACCTGTTTGTTTGCGCTCCGATGCGTCCGGTGCCTGCAGCTGATCGAACTCGCCGAAGCTAAGCGGGGTGCCCAGTACGCGTGGGTGCTTCGCGCCCGGCCCGACGTCTTCGTTGGTTGCCGTATGCGTCTCCCTGCTTCGATCGTCCATCCCAAGAGCAACTCGTCGAGATGGGCGGTCTTTTATTGGGATTACTTGGCGTTTATGCCGCGTCCATCTGCTGCAGCGTCACTCGGCGACGGTCACCGTGCATCTTTCCCGCGACACAGTGCCAACGATACAATGCAAGCACTGTGCCAGCGCGGCTCCACGGGCGGCTCAATTGCCTGCAATCCGTGCCATGTTCGCTCACGGTTTGGGCTGGACCTGATCATTATTGACCTGGAGAACTTTGGACTCGTCGATATTGCGCGCCAGTGCGCCCTGAAGAGCTGGGAGATGAGTAGGAGCGCCGCCACGCGCAAAAATGCGGGCTTTGCCACCAAGGCTGGCAGATGCCATCCGAGCATCAAGGTGCTCGCGGGTCCCGATCTATCGGTGTACGAAGGTATGGAGACGGAATGCACGCGCCTCGAAACGCTAAGGCCCAACTATGTGAGGCACATCGCGATGGGTTTCGTCCTCACGCACCCAGATTGTGTCAAAAGAAAGTCTCCCTACTCCCTCTCCGACCGATGGCGGCCTTCTAGTAATGCCTTTGAACAACGTCTGCCGGGCACGCTCAGCGTTGCTGGAGCGAGCTGAAGCCGCGTTGAAGCCGCGCTAGAGAGGCAGCTTCCGAAACCCAGGGGAAATCCCGACTCCCGACCGCGTGTGGGTGACTGGGTGTGCTGGCCCGCCCGCGGTCGCGCGGTCAATTCCTTTTCATGTCGTCTGCTCATCCGTTTTCATATCGTCTGCAGCGTAAAGTAGCATCAGCAAGACACTGAGAGTACTCACTGAGGTGTTTTGAATACATGCGCATGACGATCGATGACGACACGTCACACGAGCCGGCGAGCCGCACGACACTCGACGAAGAAAGACGAACAATGAGCGGTGGGAACCGCCGCGCGTAACACCGCGACACACGGTCGGTACCGTAAGTGGATGCAGTGTATGGTATACAGACCCGGTGCACATAGTAGTACAGTAACCGGTCACAGTCGCGTCTCTCTCGTCTACTGCTGTACCGTACACCGTGTACCGATCGCCGTAGACGGTAGATGCTACGGATCGGAGGTGCCGGCGCGCGGCGGTGTGCACAGCCGAGAGCCGACACCCATGCATCGCCATGGCCGACATTATACGTCACACGACAGCGCGGCGCGGGTATTCCGTATGCTCCGCCTCCGGCCTCCGCCGTCTATTAACTCCGTCTAGATGCAAGTGAATGCCGAACTCGTGCATGCGCGCACTAAAGAGAGCAGTCTCATGTCTGATGTAACGTATAGTACACCGAAGAACCGAATTAATAGTACTCAAAAGAGACATACTACGTACATGGCACTGTGTAGGGTGTGTATTGTCAAGTTGGATCTCAGGTTTTAGATCTCAGATCCTGGGAGCAAACCCCCAATATATATATCGGGCGGCAGCGCTTATGCCGCAAGGACTCTGTCTCTGATGCAGACTAGCCTCGGCCATTAGGCAGAACCGAACGAGGCAGAGGCACGGATGAAGACAGGACCAAGGCCACGTGAACTTACGAGATGCGCGACCACACGTTGCCGTCGGGGAAGGTGATCCCCTTGCCGATGACAAACGTGGCCTTCACGTCCTTCGGACCGCCCTTGGGCGAGAAGTCGATGATGATATCATTGCCCGTGACGGTGCCAACGACCTTCCACTGCATCACGTAAAGAAAAGCGACACGCATAGAGGAGTCAGTCGGTGTCAGGGAGAGGCGATCGGGTGCGTGGCACGAGCACATGAGCGAGGGCACCGCACCGGCTTGCCGTCCTCGTCAGAGCCAGCGATGAAGGCCTTGCCAGCCGAGAGCTGAATCTTACGAGTGCAGCCCGGGTGCATCGGGTCGGACCACTTGCCGGCGAGGCGAATCGAGGGGATGTTGCCGCCCTTGCGGCCGTTGAGGGCCGATGCCCTCCCGGGGCTGCCGGTGAGGGATTTAGCATAGTAAGTGGCACCAGCGTCGTCCACGCGCTTGCCGTCCTGCGTGCCCTTGCCGGTCTTCGGGTTTAGGGCAAGAGTGGCCGCCTCCTTGGAATCGCCATTGCCGCTGCCGAGGACAATATTGCTGGATGCAGAATCCATCCACCTACCCCCCAAGGCGGTAGTACCCGTCGGCCGCTCAGCACTAGCCGCCTGCGCGAGCGCAGCGAGCGGCGCAGCAGCAGCAATACGGAGGGCCGCGCGGCGGTCGATGACCTCGCCGAGGCGGAGCGCGTCCGTGCCAAGCAGGAGGCCAGCGAAAATGGCTTTGTACAGCATCGGGATCGGAGATGTGGTCGAGAGCGCGATATCTCCAGGACCTTTCCGCACGCGAGTTTTTCGAGATTTCCGAGTTTTCCGAAAAAAGCTCCATTAGTTTGCGCCGCGGAGCGCGGCCCAATCTCTCTCCTGCGATGAGGTGGTCGCCCCTGGCGCCGCGCCGCCATGTCCTCCTCGGCCGCCGTTGTTTGCAGTCTTTGCAGATGCACCGCGGCCTTTCCCTTTGCCCGTTCCGAGTGTGTTTGAAGGGAAGTCCGCGGACGATTGATGGGCGCTGTGCTGGGCGAGTGCTCCGCCGCTCCGACTGCTCCGAGGCTCCGGAGCAGTCGTTGCCGGTGCTGGCTTCGCCGCGCCGACAGGCGGTACCACCAACCCGGGGGGCAGCGGGACGATCCCAGGCGGCACGCTCCCAACCACGCCATCGACCACGCCAGCAGGCAGTGGTCGGATTCCTTGACGAATTCCTGGCGGCGGCACGAGGATGCCGAGCGGCAAGCCAGGCGGCGGAGGCAGTATCGAAGCTGTCGGAATCGGTGCGGTCAAAGTTGGAGGTAGCGGAGGCGTCGATGCTGGTGGCAGCACATGGGCTGGCTCAGCATGGGGTGCCAGCGCGGCCGGCGGCGGAGCGGCGGGAGCAGCGACCTCTGGCAACGCCTCTTGCTCCTTGGCGGATGGCTGCTTCGCACTCGGAGGCGCATCCTTGAGCCGCTTCTTCTTCTCGTCCTTGCGCTTCTCCACCAGCCGATCCAGCAGCATCGAGGCATGCTCGAGCTCATCCGTCTCTGAGGCGAGCTCGGCGTGCTCCGCAATGGCCGCCTTGAGGGTCGCAATGTCGCAGCTCTCCATCGCTCGCTCCAGTGCCGCTACTGCACTGGCGGTGTCCAATACGGGCGCTTGCGCAGCCGCGATGGCCTGCTGCTGCTGCTCCTGCTGCTTGCTTGCGAGCTTCGCCTGTTTCAGGAGTTCCTTTTTCATGCACTCAGCGCGAAACAGTGCGTCCGTGTCAGCCGCATCGGAACCGTTGGCCTGAATCGCCTCGCGAATCACATCGAGATTTTTGGTTTCCATCGCAAGTTCAAGCGACTCGATGGCCACTCTCCTGAGCTGCGCTGCCTCGCGGCGTGCCACGGCCTCCGGCGTCTCCTTGGTTGCCGTGCTGCCCGTGATTGTCGGCTCGCTGAACTTGCTGCGACCCACAGAAACGGCACCAGTGGTAGATCGACTCACAGAGACGGAGCCAGAGCCAGTGCCGCCCGATCGACGTCCTGCTGCCTTGGCCCACGTGCCTGCGCCGGCGGCAGTGCTCATTGCTCGGCGCCACACGTGGCTCCTCTCTGAACACCTGGATGCCCTGGCAATTCGGCGAGCCACGAGGATCCACGAAGTTTGCCAAAACAGGCCAGGATTCCACGTGTCTTTGGGGTGTTTCGCACCAGGCGTCATCCGAGCAGCCACACTGACACTGGGATCCCCTCTGTTTTTGTGCATGCAAGCACGAGAAAAGCGTTGTCGGTCCGTTTCGAAAACTGCACCCTTGTCGTCATGGCCATGTCCGCCAACGACGCTGCGGATGCCGCCAGGGGTCGTGCTCTCGATTGCACTCCCACAGCTGAGATGCGGACAAGTCTAGATGCGGAGATCACGGACGAGGAGCTGACGGCGCTGTCCAAAGAGATGATCGTGTGGCTTGAGGAGAGCCTTCAGAAGAAAAACCAGCCCATGCAGAATTGGTACTCGCTCTTTCGCGCTGCTGACGCGGACGGTGTGGCACGCTGCTCGCGTGCTCCTCCTCCCCCCCCCCCCCCTTCGCCGATCCCTGCGCATCCCCCTTGGGCCTTTGCACCCATCCTCGGGCTGACAGCACCCGTGCATGTGCACCTTT
>Ga0114972_10004338_pt1 | contig 10558 bp, 10 predicted proteins | sample M_140807_EF_Meta_FD_87354 | JGI IMG/M metagenome (GOLD analysis project Ga0114972, IMG submission 87354) | Freshwater microbial communities from Lake Montjoie, Canada to study carbon cycling - M_140807_EF_MetaG | ecosystem: Environmental > Aquatic > Freshwater > Lake | place: Lake Montjoie... | reverse complement strand
TAGAAAGAAATTTTCCATTGTGGGGGCATATCTGTGGTTGGCATCTATCAGCACAAAATCTGGTGGAGATTCAACTTGCGCCAGGTAATTGGGCAAAGTATTTTCTATCTTTCCTTCCACAAGCTGGATCTTGTCCAAACCAAGGACCTCCCAGAGTTTTCGAGCCCTTTCTGCAAGTGGCAAAGCAGCTTCGAATGTGTGCACATCCCAGTTGGTGGCGCTGGCCAAATAGGCAGTTGTGAGGCCAAGGCAAGTACCCAGTTCCAGAACGGACTCCGGCTTAAGCCATCGACAAAGTTTAAACAGCAATGAAGCTTTCGAAAATGGCATCAGGCTTCCGGAAGCAATTTCAGAAATGCGTTTATCCACCCAGCCTTTTCCTGCGCCTGCGTCTTCAAAGCGCACCTTTGATTGATCAAGTAAAAAATCCTGCCGTGCCATTTCCAGTTTTTCAAAAATGCTGAATTGGTAGGGGTAATTCAGAACCTCAGAATAAAAACTGAAAACAAAAGGCGAGTGAATGGAATCCGGGCCAGAAGCCTTCCATTGGTACTGGAGATAGGTTCCAATTCGAAATAACAGCCCGGAATTCGCTGGCATTTTGTCAATCATCAGGAATGCAAAGCAAGGGAATTTCAAACGGCAATTGAAAACCCAGGAGAAAAACAGGAAAATCTAAGGACGAAAAAAAATCCCCGAAGCCGGGGATTTGAAATCAAAAAACAAAAATCAATTGAGTGAATTCCAATTGGCCGGAGCCAGAGGCTTTTTAATACTGGCTGTGATGTCTTCTACCTCAAACTTCCATGTGATGTTGCTTGGAGGAATGCTTGAATTGGTTTCCTTTTTTTCCGGCATTCCAATTACAAAATGACTTTCCTGTCCTGTAATCTCTTCAAATTTGGTATTAAACTCGTTGGAATAGTAACTAATAATTTCCCTTAGACGAATCTCCAATTCTGGACAAAGTTCGCCTTTAGAAAAGTACTCCATTTTGGCAGGTTCAGATTTTTCAAGAATTACAACCAGATCGTCCAACCAAACCTGAAGCATTCCACTTGTTAGGTTGTAGCTTTTTTGAATGGATGCAAGATCTGTTTCCGAAATATCATTCCTATCCTTCACCGAAGCGGCCTTATTTTCCAGATCAACTTTTAAAACCTTATACTTGGAAATCCATTGATTGCCCAAAACCGTTTTAATATTTTCCTTGCTTTGACACTTACCAATTACCGGTAGAGTTGAAATAAGAAGAAAGGTAAAAAAGAATGGCGTAAACTTTTTGAGCATTTTTATGGTTACTTTGGATTAGAATTCGGATTCAATTTTGAATCTAAAATTTGAAAAATCCAAGTAAAAGGCCTTAAAAGGCGTTTTTTATTAAAATAATGCAATTTAATTCATCGGTCAATCCAAGTTTGAATCAACGAAAAACACTTCAGCATTTAGTACGACGGGCTTATATTATTTGGGCGGGCTTTTGGTGGCTATTCGGATTTTTAATACTGCTACCTTTCTTTACGGTTTGTATTTTAGTTCCAATCACGAGACCTGCCATGCAGGTTTTGAACACAATTTGGTGCTGGCTTTTTTTCCCAATGGCTTTCCTAAAAGTACGAACAGTCGGAAAAAATAATTTCCCAAAAGAAAGCTGCATTTACATATCCAATCATGGTTCATTTCTGGATATCCCCTTGCTAACTTATGTTTTGCCAAGATTTCCAGCATTCATGGGAAAATCCTCGCTTGGCAAAATCCCGGTCTTCGGGTTTATGTTTCGAAATTTACACATTGTAGTAGACAGGCACTCCACAAGAGGAAGAGCAAAAGCGATGAAGGATACGCTTGAAATGCTGAAAGCAGGGAGAAGTGTCGTTATTTTTGCTGAGGGCGGAATTCACCAGTCCATTCAACCCGGCCTCGCCCCTTTCAAAGACGGGGCATTTTCAATGGCCATTCAAACCGGTCTTCCAATTGTGCCCATCACCATTTGCCACAACTGGTTTATCCTTCCAGACGATGGCCACTGGTTACCACGAAACGGATTGTGCAAAACAGTTGTACACGAAGCAATTCCGACGCAAAACCTCAGCGAAAACGACATTCCGGCTTTGAAAGAAAAATGCCATGACATTATCCGGGAGACTTTGATTCGTGAAAATGAACATGGAAATCCAAAGTACCGAACAGGCCGTATTTTAACGCAGGTCTGAAACCAACTCTGAAACCATCTTCTTTAAAATTGAAGAAATCTGGTTTAAAACTAAAAAACGGAATCTATACATTTGGCCCGAGGAGAAATCTGAAGAGTCCATGTTTGTCAGGCCATTGCAAATGCCTAGTGGGTTTTCAAATTCTTCAAACTTTAAAAACAACAAACTAAACTAATAGAATTATGAGTGATTCAAATGATGTGCTCCAGGCGCTAAACAATGAAAAAAAGTGGGTATTTCCCGATCACAATCTAGCCGAAATCCCAGCTGAGGTTCTTGAAACTCAAAACCTTTCTCCTGTTTTGGCTGGTATGCTATTTCGGCGTGGATTGAAAAACACCCAAGAACTAAAATCCTTTTTCAAACCAAGCCTGGAAATGCTCCATGACCCCTTTCTAATGAAGGACATGGACCTTGCTGTAAGGCGGATAACTCAGGCCTTGGAGGATGGAGAAAAAATTATGGTTTTGGGGGATTATGATGTAGATGGCACAACTGCAACTGCCTTGGTTTTCAAAATCTTATCTGCCAATTCACCCAATATTTCATACTATATTCCAGATCGTTATAAAGAAGGATATGGGATTTCATTTGCAGGAATTGACCATGCCGCCAGCATTGGGGCAAGTTTGATTATCGCCCTTGATTGTGGTGTAAAGGCCTTGGATAAGGTTGCATATGCTAAGGATAAAAATATTGCGTTTATCATTTGCGACCACCATTTACCCGGACCTGAACTACCCCTTGCCGATGCAATTCTCGACCCAAAAAGGGCCGATTGCCCCTACCCTTTTAAAGAACTTTCCGGCTGCGGAGTTGGCTTTAAATTGATGCAGGCATTAAGCTTTAGCCTTGGCTGGGATGAAAATTTTCTGATGGAAAGTCTGGATCTGGTGGCTGTCAGCATTGCATCCGACATTGTGCCGGTAAGCGGTGAAAATCGAGTTCTTCTGCATGCAGGACTTGAAAAAATCAATACTGCCGCTTCGCCAGGTTTGCAGGCTTTGATGGACATTGCCGGATTGAAACGAGAAGGAAATGGCCAATACAACTTAAAAGTAGAGCGACTCGTTTTTGGAATTGGCCCCAGAATAAATGCTGCTGGAAGAATTGGGCATGGTACCGGAGCAGTCAAACTTCTTCTCGCTAAAAATGAAGAAGAAGCCAATGAATTTGCCAAGGCAATCGACACTCAAAATACTGAAAGAAAGGAGCTAGACCGGAATATTACACTGGAAGCACTGGAACTGATTGAAAGTTCCGAAGAATCCAGAAACGCGTATTCAACTGTCCTTTTTAAAGACACCTGGCATAAAGGTGTTATTGGAATTGTGGCATCCCGCTGCATTGAAAAATTCCATCGCCCCACCGTTATCCTTACCATGTCTGATGGAAAACTTGTGGGCTCCGCCCGATCTGTTCATGGCTTCGATTTGTACACAGCTATTGATGCATGCAGCGAGCACCTGATCCAATTTGGTGGTCATTATCATGCGGCAGGACTTACCATGCTACCAGAAAAACTGGATTCTTTCCGACTCGCATTTGAACAACAGGTCCGCAGCCGAATGAGCCGCGAAGACCTTCAACCCAGGTTGGAAGTGGATGCTTTGATGGAACCTTCCGATTTAAACGGGACATTTTTTCGTTGGGTGGATAGAATGGGTCCCTTTGGCCCTGACAACATGAACCCAATGTTTGTGATGAAAGGTGTGCGCAACAGCGGACAAAGCCGATTACTCGACAACAAATCTGGCGGTCCGGGCCATATAAAATTCAGCATTACCCACGAAAGTTTGCAGCACGAGGGGCAGAATTATGTTTTAGAAGGAATCGGTTTCAGCATGGGCGAATCCTGGCATTTACTGGAGTCTGGTAGCAAATTCGATCTGGCCTTTCATCTGGAGGAAAACAATTTTCGGGATAAAAAAAGCATTCAACTTACCGTGAAGGAAATACGACCTTCAGAATCCTGATTTCTGTGAAAGGATAAATTCCAGAATCCGACTTACATTTGAGCCATGGAGACTCTGGTTTTCATCCTGATTATCGCAGCCGGCAATACCATTTTGCCCATTTTTCTACCTTGGTGGATCATGGTTCCATTTAACTTTCTCGCAGTTTTGCCATTCAGAATTTCCGGAAAAGCCGCATTTTGGCTTGGTGGTTTTGCCACAGGAATGGTCTGGCTTTCAGGAAGTTTATGGATGAGCTACTCAAATCAGCAGATTCTGGCTGGAAGAATTACCCAGGTTTTGGGCTTTGGACACATTGCAGTCCTTTTTCTGGCAGAATTCCTATTACCTTTCCTGCTCGGTGGAATCGCCTGTATGACAGGAACATTATTTAAGAAATTCAAGCAAACAAATGGATAAAAATCAAGGACTCGAACCGGAGGTAATCCGGAATTTTCGTGAAGAATTAAGCGCATCTGGCAGATCATTTCGCTACATAGAAGAAGACGAAGTTTCGACTGACATGGCAGAATTTATGTTTATCGGAATGCACAAAGGCAAGGAAGTAATCTTCGATTGCCTTCTTGGAACACTTCGACTGGCTTATGAATCCAACCTCCATGAATTGGCAGAAGCCAAAACCAAGGAGAAATACCCAGATTACAAGGGATTTGAATTTGAAGTGGATGAAGATGGCAATGCAATTTCAGATGGTGAAGAATCAGAAGAAGTTGAGGAATACAAGGCCTATGCCATGTTTGAAATTGAGGAGGCTGGTCTGGCAAATGTGGCCGAATCTGTCGAATCAGATGAGAGTTTTGAATTCGGAATTGGAATGGAGGCTTACTTGAATGTGGCTGAAATCACCGAAGAAACCATCGAAAAATTCATTCTGGATTTTAACGCTGGCAACCTGAAACTTGATCCAGTTCAATATTCTTTCGAATCGGAAGACGATGAACTCGATTAAAACACAAAATCCTGCCAACGGCAGGATTTTGTAAATAATTCAGAACTCAAAACAACTAAAAACAAACACCTGCCACCCAACGGAAACGCCAATGGGTGGTTTCGGTGTAGGAGAAAAAAAATGGAAAATATTTTTCCGGAAGGCATCGACCTTGACGGTCTCAATGCAATGACCCTCGGCAACATGGGTGAGAACCTAGGGATTCGCTTTACTGAAATTGGACCTGGCCACCTTTCGGCCAGCATGCCGGTGGATAAACGAACAAAGCAACCGTATGGTCTTTTGCATGGCGGCGCCTCGGTTGCATTGGCCGAAACCTTGGCCTCAGTGGCTGCAAATCTTGCACTCAAACCTGAAGACAATGCCTACGCAGTGGGTCTGGAAATCAATGCCAACCATATAAAATCCGTCACCGGAGGATTGGTAATTGGCACTTGTAAAGCACTTCAGGTCGGTAAAAAAATCTCAGTTTGGGAAGTTCGAATCTGTAATGAAGCCGGCACCCTTGTTTGTATTAGTCGAATGACAGCCGCCATCCTTAACAGGAAATCTGCCAAAATATGAGCACGCCGGATTCGGCCTATTTCCAAAAAAAGCTGCTTCAATTGCGCAAAGCTAGCATCACCTTTGATGAACTGGCTCTCGAACTATTCGAATTTCAATCCAGAAAAAACCCTGTCTACGCCGAGTATTTAAAACTAACCGGTCAGGAGCAAATCAAGCCTACAGAATTGCGGGAAATTCCTTTTCTGCCAATCGGCTTTTTCAAAACACACAAAATCATTTGCTCCGGTTTCGAAACAGAATTTGCGTTCACCAGCAGTGGAACTGGAGGCCAGTCGAGTAAACACTTCATTAACGACCCTGATTTTTACGATGAAAACAGCCTGTATATTTTTGAAAGGCAGGTTGGGGAACTAAAAAACCATGAAATCATTGCCCCATTACCTGGATATGAGGAAAACCCTGGTTCAAGTTTAATTCGAATGGTGCGGGCACTTGCAGAGGCTTCAGGTGCCGAAGCAAGTTTTTCTGGACTTGATTTTCAAACTTTTCTCAAGGCCCTAAGTGATTGCAGAAGCAGGCATAAACAGCCTTTGATTTTTGGCGTAAGTCATGCCTTACTTGAACTAATTGAATCAGGCTTGAATCCAGACCTCAGCGATTGTGTGCTTCTGGAAACTGGAGGAATGAAGGGACTCAGAAAGGAAATGGGAAAATTTGAACTATTGCAAATTCTTCAGGCTGGCCTAAAACCTAAAATTCTGATTTCAGAATTTGGCATGTGTGAGCTTATGTCGCAGGCATATGGATTTCCTGAAAAGTATCAACCCGCCTATTCCTTGAAAACCCTCGTTCGAAATCCGGAAGCTCCTCTTGAATTCTCAAATAAAACAGGTCGAGGCGCACTCAATTTTATTGACCTGGCCAACTATGGAACTTGCTGTTTTCTTGCCTCAGAAGACCTGGGCGAAGTAGCAAATGATGGAAGTTTTCAGGTTTTTGGAAGGCTTGATCAGGCTGAAATTCGTGGCTGCAACCTTTTGTTTGCAGATTAAGACCAAGATTATTTTTCAATTTTTCCAATCAGCTGCTTTGGCTTATCCTTGCCGTAGGAAATTGTCCTGCGCAAATTCTTTAAATTCGAACATCCAGAAATGAAAAAAGCATATGTTTTCCCCGGTCAGGGGGCACAATTCCCGGGAATGGGGAAAGATTTGTTTGAACAACACGATTCCATAAAAGACCTATTTAGCATTGCGAATGAAATCGTGGGTTACGACCTTCAGAAAACCATGTTTGAAGGAACGGAAGAAGAGTTAAAGCAAACCAAGGTAACCCAACCCGCCATTTTTCTTCACTCTGTAGCCAAGGCTAAAAGTCTGGGTTCTGAGTTCAAACCGGATATGGTTGCTGGTCATAGCCTTGGAGAATTTTCAGCGCTTGTAGCTGCCGGCGCAATGGATTTCCGGGATGGAATGACGCTGGTTTTGAAAAGAGCCTTGGCCATGCAAAAGGCATGCGAAATGCAGCCATCCACCATGGCCGCGGTACTTGGTTTAGAAGACCACATTGTGGAAGAAATTTGTGCATCCATTCAGGATGGAGTGGTGGTTCCGGCCAATTACAATTGCCCAGGTCAACTTGTAATTTCCGGTTCAGTTGCAGCGGTGGAAGCGGCCTGCGAAAAACTAAAGGCAGCTGGCGCAAAAAGGGCTTTGCTATTGCCAGTTGGAGGTGCTTTCCATTCACCTTTGATGGAACCTGCCCGCCAGGATCTTGAAAAAGCCATCATGGAAACCAACATTTCAGCGCCAATCTGCCCCATTTACCAGAATTTCACTGCGCTTCCTTCCAGTGATGTGGCAGTAATCCGAAAGAACCTTGCGCTTCAACTCACCGGTCCCGTGCGCTGGACGCAAACCGTTCAAAATATGGTGGCCGATGGTGCGGGAGTTTTCACTGAACTCGGACCAGGAAAAGTATTGCAAGGCCTCGTTCAGAAAATTCACCGGGACGCCCAGATTGAACCTGCCTGAACGGACAGGAAATAAGCTATGCGCACCCAAATTTTCAGCAAAGCAGAAAGGCCATTCGACTGGTACGACATTCATTCGCCAGACGAACAGGAGCTTGAATTACTGGCCGCTGAACTCAACATTCCGGGAATTTACATTCAGGATATTCTGCAAGCCGAACATTTACCAAAAACTGAAACCATTGGAGAAGATGACACCGTTTTTTTAATCGCAAGGGCCATCGATCCGGGAAATGGCAAATTAGAGTTCAACTCAATCAAGGAAATCTCAAACAAAATTGCGATTTATTACAGCCAAGACCGAATCATTACCATCCACCGAAGGCATTTCCCATGGCTGGAAGATTTAATCAGAAAAAGCCATTCTTATCCACTTGATACGAGTCCATTCCGTGTGGTTTCAAGCATCCTGAAACAAAGCTTCCGTTCGTTTGAACCTGCCTTGTTTCGCATGAATGCAGACCTGGAATATTATGAAAGCAAGCTCCTGGAATCCGAACATTCACCCCCGCTCGCAAGAAGTTTATATGGTGTAAAAAGGAAGTCCTCGGTTCTTCAGCAATTGTTTACTGTTTCAGGTCCGCTCGCAGAATTCCTGAAAGGCCCGGAAAATCCGGATCCAATTGCACAAGATGCGTATGACATGTTTCAGCGAATTAATACCCTAGCAGAAGATGTAAATGAAAGGGCTGCGAGTCTTATTAACCTGAACCTTGCAATTTCTGGCCAGCGCAACAACGATGTAATGCGTTTTCTGACTGTTTATTCCGCATTTTTTATGCCCATAACTTTCCTTGTTGGGGTTTACGGAATGAATTTTGAATTCATGCCTGAATTGAAACAACCGATGGGCTATGCCGGTGTCTGGATTTTAATTTTACTGACCACCGGATTCCACTTGTGGTGGTTTCGAAGGAAAAAGTGGCTTTAAAAATAGTTGACTAAGCAGGCTCTTGCTGACTCAGGCAATGAAAGCTACCTAATCCCCAGATTAAATCTGTAGAATTAATGCCATAAATGACCCGGTCGGAAAAGCACTTGTGGATAATTTGAAGTGCCTTCGAATCATTTTTCCGATCGCCGAAAACCGGCACATAAACTGCGCCATTGCCAATATAAAAATTCGCATAACTGGCTGGAAGTCTTTGCTCTTCCCAGATTACTGGCGCTGGCATCGGAATCTCCACAATGTTAATGGGTTTGCCATTGGGCAATCTGAAACTCCGAAGCATTTTCAAATTTTCCTGAAGAATTTCATAATTCTCGTCCTGCGGATCCTCCTCTACTGCGGCAAGCACCGTATCCGGTTTTACAAATCGAACGATGTCATCGATATGTCCATCGGTGTCGTCGCCTACAATTCCATCCCCGAGCCAAAGAACCTGATCAGCGCCGTAAAACTCTTTCAAATACCATTCAATGTCATCCTGAGACAAATCCGGATTGCGGTTTTTGTTGAGCAAGCATGCCGTGGTCGTCATGATGGTTCCAGCACCATTAAATTCAACAGCTCCACCTTCCATTACAACGCCAGGATGAAAGCATGGAATACCAAGGTGCTCGGCCACTTTCGTTGGGATAACATCATCCAAATCAAATGGCGGATATTTCCCGCCCCAGGCATTGTAACCCCAGTCTACAATCGCGCGTTTGTCAGGACTGTTTTTATGCAATAAAAACGCTGGACCATGGTCGCGGCACCAGGCGTCATTGCTTGGAAAATGATGAAAATGAATGTTGTGCCGGTTGTGGTCTAAATCTTTCAGGCGACGAATTGCATCCGCTTCCATTTCAGGTCCAGCCACATTGATGTTGACTGATTCATGAAAACTAAGCTTCGAAATAAACTCACAATAAGCCGGATAAGCCGATTCCAGTTTTCCAGGCCAGGATTCCTCCTTGTGAATCCAGCTTAGCCATGTACCACGATGACGCGCCCATTCCGGCGGAAAATAATATCCTTGTGCCTTTGGGGTCGGTCCTTCAAAACGGGTTTTATTAATCACAATTCCAAACTCACCCTTAATCCTTAGGTTTGCGGTGCAAAACAAGCAAAAGAAGTCGGATATGCAGTTCCAAGTTTTCGCCAATGACAAACAATCTTCTGCCAGGGCAGGATTGATCAACACGGACCACGGTGCAATAGAAACACCTATTTTCATGCCCGTGGGAACTGCAGGCAGTGTTAAGGCTGTGCACCCCAGAGAATTAAAGGCTGACATCCGAGCACAAATAATTCTGGGAAATACCTACCACCTTTACCTCAGGCCTGGCACAGATGTACTTGAAAATGCAGGTGGTCTACATAAATTTAATGGTTGGGACAGACCAATTCTCACTGACAGCGGTGGCTATCAGGTTTTCAGTCTGGCAGCGCAAAGAAAGATTACCGAAAATGGGGTAACCTTTAAATCCCATATTGATGGAAGCAGCCATTTGTTTTCGCCCGAGAAATCGATGGAAATTCAGCGCAGCATTGGTGGTGATATTGTAATGGCATTTGATGAATGTCCACCTTTCCCAAGCACTTACAAGTATGCCTTGGATTCCATGGAAATGACACACAGATGGCTTGATCGTTGTATTGAATGGATGAAAGAAAACCCACCCATTTACGGGCATGCTCAGTACTTATTTCCCATTGTACAAGGCTCTGTTTTTCCTGATTTACGAAAAGAAAGTGCTGCTTTTGCTGCCTCTAGAAATATGCCTGGTAATGCCATTGGCGGACTTTCCGTGGGCGAACCTGCTGAAATGATGTACGAACATACGGCCATCGTTACAGAAATTCTGCCCGCAACGAAACCAAGGTATCTTATGGGCGTTGGTACGCCAGCCAATATTCTCGAGTGCATTGCCTTGGGCGTGGATATGTTTGATT
>Ga0114972_10004334_pt1 | contig 10565 bp, 11 predicted proteins | sample M_140807_EF_Meta_FD_87354 | JGI IMG/M metagenome (GOLD analysis project Ga0114972, IMG submission 87354) | Freshwater microbial communities from Lake Montjoie, Canada to study carbon cycling - M_140807_EF_MetaG | ecosystem: Environmental > Aquatic > Freshwater > Lake | place: Lake Montjoie... | reverse complement strand
GCAGCGGGCTGCGGCTGGGGGCGAGACTTCGCCGTGAACTCGACCGCGAGCGTGCTCGCGTCGTCCTCGTGGAGCCTGAGGTTGTGGAGGTCCTGAGGCAGCGCGCGCAGCGCGGTCACCGTCGTCGAGTGCGGTGGCGGGAGCGCGGCGACGATGGCGCGCACCTTGTCGATCTCCCCCGCGTCGAGCCAGACGCCACCCGTCAGCGGGCAGTAGTCGAGGATGACGTCGTAGTCCGGGTGAAACTGAATCTCGCGAAGCATGCAGTCGGCCACCGGACTCGGCCAAATCGTCTCGCGTGAGCTCGGCACACTCGCCTCGAAATAAGGCAAGTCCCGCTCGAGCCCGGTCATGGCGCTCAGTTCCCCGAGGTCGAGCCAGACGCCGCCGGTGAGCGGGCAGACGTCGATCTCGACGCCATGCTCAAGGCGGAACGTGTTCATCGCTATGCCCGCCTTGGGGCTTCGTTTTTGAGGCATGGGCAGGCCAAGGAACCTAGCGCATGCGCGCGCCGTGACTCAACCGTCGAGTCGAGGCGCACTCGCCCCGAACGAGCGAGGGGGCCTCGAAACACGCCCCCCGATACGATTTGACACCCGCACACCTTTGCGTATTCTTGCGCCCCCGCGTACGGAGGCCTCTCTTCGTTCGCAGGCTTCGTCCCCAGGGGCGCAAGCCACGACTGACAACACACACGCTCCCCAGCACGTGCCGGCGGCCCGGTGCTGCGCCCAAGCGCAGCGAACCGTCGGGGGGAGCGGAGGAACAACCGGAAGGAAGTGCACCATGACCGAAACGACCACGACCGAGACCACCACCACGTTCGAATACGCCCCCGGCGACAACAGCGTTGACCTGCGCCAGCTCATCGAAGCCGGTGTTCACTTCGGGCACCAGACCCGTCGTTGGAACCCGAAGATGCGCCGCTACATCTACGGCGCGCGCGCGGGAATTCACATCATCGACCTCGACCAGACGGTCAACCTCTTCAAGCGCGCGTACGACTTCGTCGTTCAGTCGGTCGCTCGTGGCGGCCACATCCTCTTCGTCGGCACCAAGCGCCAGGCGCAGGAAATCATCATCGACGAGGCACGCCGCTCGGAGATGTACTTCCTCACCAACCGCTGGCTCGGCGGCACGCTGACCAACTTCCGCACCATCAAGGGCGGCCTCGAGCGGCTTCGCACGCTCGAGCGGATGCGTGACGAAGGCACCTACGAGCAGCTTCCGAAGAAGGAAGTTGTTCGTCTCGAGAGGGAGCGCGAGCGCCTCGAGAAGTTCCTCGGTGGCTTGAAGGGCATGAGCGCCCTCCCGGCAGCGCTCTTCGTCGTCGACCCCAGCATGGAGCAGATCGCCGTCTCCGAGGCGCGCAAGCTCGGGATCCCGGTCGTCGCCATCACGGATACGAACTGCAACCCGGACCTCATCGACTACGTCATCCCCGGAAACGACGACGCGATCCGCTCGATCTCCACGATCACCAAGCGCATCGCGGACGCCTGCATCGAAGGTCGCCTCCGTCGCCGCTCGGACGACTCGGGGCAGGCCAACGGCGGTGGTGACCGCGGTGCCCGCCAGCCCGAAGTTGCGGTGTCGCGTTTCCGCGGCGACCGCGGCGGTGCTCGCTGAACCCTTCACGATCGTAGGAGACGACACATGGCGATCAGCATCGAATCGATCAAGGAACTTCGTGAGCGTACGCAGGCGGGTATGGCCGACTGCAAGTCTGCGCTCACGGAAGCCGAAGGCGACATGGACAAGGCCGTCGAGATCATCCTCAAGAAGGGCCAAGCGAAGAGCGCCAAGCGCGCCGGTCGCGTCGCGTCCGAGGGTGAGGTCGCGGCAGAGGTGTTCGGCGGCGGCCGCGAGGCCGTTGTCGTCGAGGTCAACATCGAGACGGACTTCTCGGCTCGCAACGAGAAGTTCAAGAACTTCGTTCAGCGAGTCGTCGCTGCGACGAAGGCTGCTCCGGAAGGCGCGGCACTCGAGGAGTTGTCGTTCGAAGGCAAGAAGCTCGTCGATGACGCGAACGAGATCACGGCGATCATCGGCGAGAAGATCACGCTTCGTCGCTCGAAGAAGCTTGCCGTTGCCGCTGGCAAGTCGGGCTTCTGCTCGAGCTACATCCACATGGGCGGAAAGATCGGCGTCCTGCTCGCGCTCGAGACCTCCTCGGACGACGTCGCGGCGCACGCTGCGGTGAAGACGTTCGCGGAGGAAACGGCCATGCAGGTCGCCGCGATGGAGCCCCTCGCGCTCGACAGCTCGGCGCTCGATCCGGCGCTGATCTCGAAGCAACGCGAGATCTTCGAAGCGCAGCTCCGTGACGAGGCGAAGCCGAAGCCCGAAGCGATGTGGCCGAAGATCATCGACGGCAAGGTCGCCAAGTGGTTCCAGGAGGTCACCCTCGTGGATCAGGAGTCGGCGCAGCACAAGAAGGCGATCAAAGAGCTCATGGCCGAGGCGGGCAAGGCCGCTGGCGGTGAGGTCAACATCGTAGCGTATGCGCGCTTCGCGCTCGGCGAAGGCATCGAGAAGAAGACGGAAGATCTACGCGAGGGCGTGGCCGAGCTTCTCCAGTAAACGGGGCTTTTGCCGTAAGCGGAGGGCCCTTGTGTTTGCCCTCGCAAAGGGCCTCGGTGAGCAATCACCGGGGCTCTTTGCATTTCAGCTCTCGACGAGGCGCTTCAAACGTTCTGGAGCGACGCCGCTCTTCGCGATGAATTCGCGTGCGACAGCGTTTTTGCCGAAGGCGAGCTCGCTGGGGGAACCCTCGGCGACCACGCTTCCTTGCATCAACAGATACGCACGGTGCGCGATGCGAAAGCAGCTCGCCATGTCGTGCGAGATGACCACACTGGTTACGTTGAACCGGTCACGGGTCTCTTCGATCAGGTCGTCGACCATTCGGCTCGTGTCCGGATCGAGACCGCTCGTCGGCTCGTCGTAGACGAGGACCTCCGGCTCGAGCATCAAGGCGCGGGCCAGGCCCACGCGCTTTCGCTGCCCGCCGGAAAGCTCCGACGGCATGTGCCGCTCTTTTCCGGAAAGACCGAGCGTCGCGAGCATCCCTCGCACCTTCTCGTCGAGCGCCCGCGCCGTCATGTGTTTGCGGTGCTCACGCAATGGAAACGCGACGTTTTCGAAGACGTTCAGCGAGTCGAGCAGGGCAGCGTACTGAAACACCATCCCGAACGTTTGACGCACCCGATTGAGGTCCACTTCGCCGAGCGGTGCGATGTCCTCTCCGTTTACCCAAATGTGACCGCTCGTCGGCTTGTCGAGCCCAATCAAAAGGCGCAACAGCGTCGTCTTGCCTGCGCCCGAGCCGCCGATGATGACGGCGGTCTCGTGGCGCTTGAAGCGGATGTCGATGCCCTTCAGAACCTCTTGCGTGCCGAACGACTTGCGGACCCCGTCGAGGACGACGTGATCGTCTTTCGTCAGCCATTCCGGGGGATTCGAGCGTTCTTTCGACACGAGCGCTGAGCCTTCCGTGTCCGTTCAGCGTCTTCGGTGCCGAATCAGCCGAGTCAGCCGACGAAGCCGGCCCGACGGCCGGCGCCGCGCTCGTCGTTCGCGTTGATGGCCGCCGCGAGGATGTCGTCGAGCCCGATGATGAACAACTCACCCTTGCGGTTCTTCGCTTCGACGACCCCATCCGACAACGAGAGTTCGATGACGTTCGATACGGTGATCGAGGCGCCGTGGCTGGTGACGTACAGGGTGATCGTCTTCTCGTCCGGGAGTTTCGCCGGACCCTTCTTGGAAGATTGAGCCTCCGCACGCTCGAGCATGCGCTGGTACATCGCGTCGGTCATGGGGCGCAGCGTCGATTCGTTCGACCTCGGGCGTCAAGAGGATGCTCGGCTTTCCTTCCGAAGTCGTGGGCGAGGGCGCGTCTCGCGGTCGTCATCCCCCTCTCGTGTGCATCTCGAGGTGCGGATCGCCGCGTAGCGCGCTGAGGGGAATCAGCGCCTCACGGTGGGGGCTACCCGCGCGCAGCTCGGCGCCTCGATCGTCGCGACGCCGCCACGCGGCCTCGAGAATGCTCCCGAGTTCGAGTTCGGTCGCACCGGCCCGCAGCGGCGTTTTCAAGTCGAGGCCTCGCGTCGCGTAAAGGCACGGAAACCACATTCCATCTGCCGTAACGCGGCTTCGGTCGCAGCCGCGACAGAACGGCTCGGTGACGCTCGCGATGACGCCGAAGGTTCCCCCCTTCGAAAGCGCGAACCGCTCCGCCGGCGCAGAGCCGCGCTCGCCCAGGGGTTCGAGCGGACCGAACGCCGTCGCCACCCGCGCGAGGATCTCCTGCCGGCTCACGACGGCGCGGGGATGCCATCGGGTCGCTCCGCCGACGTCCATGTATTCGATGAAGCGAAGCTCCGCCCCAACGTCGAGGGCGTACGTCAATAGCGGCGCCAGCTCGTCGTCGTTCGTGCCGCGGAGCACCACGGTATCGAGCTTCACGGCGAGACCCGCACGGCGCGCCGCATCGATTCCGCCGAGGACGTCGGCAAGTGCGTCTTTGCGCGTCAGTTCGAGAAACCGCGAGGGCGACAAGGTGTCGAGGCTGACGGTGATCTTGCGCAATCCCGCATCCATCAGCGGCTGTGCGAGATCACGCAGCAAAACTCCGTTGGTCGTGAGCGCCAGTTCGTCCAGCCCGGCGACCCGTGCGAGCTGCGAAAGAAGCGTTGGCAGGTCTCGGCGCAGGAGCGGCTCCCCGCCGGTCAGCCGTGCCCGCTTCACGCCGAGGTTCGCGAACACGCGCCCAAGCGTTTCGATTTCGTCGAAATCGAGCAGGTCTTTGCGTGGCAGCCACCGATAGTCCGCTTCGGGCATGCAGTAGCTGCACCGCAGGTTGCAGCGGTCGGTCACGCTGAGGCGAAGCACACCCAGCGGGCGGTCAAACCGGTCTCGGACGGGTCCCTGCATGCCGAGGACGAAGCCTACTCCGACATGATGCGGAACGCATGCTCCCCGGGTACCTTTGACCTCCTTGCGAAAATGAACGACAACGGTGCCGAGGAGTCTCAGTCCCATGCGTACGTTCGCTTTTCGCCGAGGCCTGACCAAGCCGTCCCTACTCGTTCTAACGTTGCTCGTTGCGGGTGCCGGCTGCGCGACGAGCGCGTTGCCACCGCCGCGACCGGTGCTCGAGGCGGATCCGCTGCCAACGGTCGACGGCGATCCCGGCCAAGGTGCCACCGAGCTCGATCGCGGCATCGCACTCGTTCAAAATGAACGCTTCGCCGATGGCATCGCGATGCTCGAGAGGGCGATCAAGTCGTTCCCGAACGACAGCCAGGCCGTCTATCACCTCGGCTACGCGTACGACCGCACCGGGCGGCGTCGAGAAGCGGAGGAGAGCTACCAGCGCGCGCTCGTGCTCGACCCGAAACTCGTGAGCGCCCGCATCAACCTCGGCGCGATTTACCTCGAGCAGCCCCAGCAGCCGGTGAAGGCGATCGCGGCGCTCGAGCCGGCGATTGCCGTCGAACCGAAGGCCGTCGATCTTCGTTTGAACCTCGCGTTCGCCTACCGGTTGACCAAAAACCTCGACAAAGCTGCGGAACACTATCGCGTTGCGCTGCAGGTCGAGGATCGACTCGATACCCGGCAGATGCTCGCGGACGTGCTCTACGATGCCGGCAAAAAGTCGGAGGCCGTCGTCGAGATGAAGAAGCTCCTTCCGAATTTTTCCAAGAACGTGAAGGCGCTCGGGGCTTACGGCGCGCGCTTCGCAAAGGCAGGCGCGTACGACGACTGCGTCGCCACCTTCACCAAGGCGATCGCCCTCGATGGGAAAGATGCAAGCCTCTGGTTGAACCGGGGGCTTTGCCGGCATGAGCTGAAAGAGCCGGAAGCGGAGGTTGCCGCGGATTATGAGCGCGCGGCCGAGCTCGACCCGAATTACCAACCCGCTCACTACTACGTTGGGATGGCGTTGCTCGCCGCGAAGAAGCGCGCCAAGGCCGCCGAGGCGTTCGAACGCGCCTACAAGCTTGGACGCGACACCCCTGTTGGCGTCAAAGCGAAAGAGCGCTGGGATGAACTCTCGCTCGGCAACTCGAAGCACCCCTGATCCCCGTCTGCCGAACTCAAGTCGAATGCGATGAAAGACAAAGAACCGCGCCGCGCGCTCGGCCGTGGACTCGACGCGCTCTTGCCTCCCAAGGCTGCGCCGAGGTTGGCCGCGGAATCCGCGTCCGACACCAGCCCGGGTGCCTCGAGCCGCCGATATTTCGAGTGCCCGATCGAGCGGATCGTGCCGATGCGCGGGCAGCCGCGGCGCTTCTTCGACAAGGAGCGGCTGGAGGAGCTTGCTGCGACGATTGTGCAGTACGGCGTGCTCGAGCCCCTGCTCGTGCGGAAAGTCGAAGGGGCGGATCGTTACGAACTCATCATGGGGGAGCGTCGCTGGCGCGCGGCACAGCTCGCCGGAAAAAAGGAGGTCCCGGTCCTCGTCAAGGAGGTGGACTCCGCCGAGACCTTCGAACTCGCGCTGATCGAGAACCTTCAGCGCGAGGACCTGAACGCGCTCGAGACGGCCGAGGCTTACGAGCGTCTCATCGAAGAAAACGGATACACCCAAGAGCAACTCTCTGCTCGCGTCGGCAAGAGCCGGGTCGCGATCACGAACTCCTTGAGGCTTCTCAAGCTGCCTGCGTCGATTCGCGCGATGGTCGCGAGTGGCGAGCTTTCCGAAGGACACGGCCGCGCGCTTCTCGGCGCGCCGGACGAGGCGACGATGGCCACGCTCGCGCGAAAGACCGCGGCAAGCAAACTGAGCGTCCGCAAGCTCGAGGCGCTCGTGCGCGCGCGAGCAAAACCCGTGTCGCCCGAGGCCGCACAAACGAAGTCGTCCAACGTTCGGGACCTTGAACTCCGCATCACCAGGCGCCTCGGGGCGCGGGCAACGGTGAGCCACAAGGGACCCGGCGGGACGATCACGGTGAGCTACAACACGCTCGACGAATTGGACCGCATCCTTACGACGCTCGGCGCCTGATCCGCGCGCGATGGGAGCGCCTGGGGCGCCGGTCCGTGTACCGCGGCGACCTCGACGGACGTGCGCGTCGCACCGCGGGCAGCGACGCCGAAGGGACCGGTCACGCGCCGAGCGCGAGGATTTCGCGGGCGAGCCCGAGGTAGCCCTGGGAGCCCTTGCACTCGATGTCGTAGAGCAGCGCGGGCTTGCCGTGGGACGGCGCCTCCGAGAGCTTGACGTTGCGAGGAATGATCGAGTCGAACACGTGGAAGTGATCGCGCACTTCCTTCGCGACCTGGTGCGTTAGCGAGTTGCGGCCGTCGTACATCGTCAAGACGACACCCGCGACGTCGAGCGTCGGGTTGTAGAGATCCTTGACGCGGTCGATCGTGGCCATCAGGTGAGTGAGGCCTTCGAGTGCGTAGTACTCGCACTGCATCGGTACGAGGACGAGGTCCGCGGCGGAGAGCGCGTTGACCGTGAGCAGGCCAAGGGACGGAGCGCAATCGAGCACGATGTAATCGTACGCGTCCCGGACGGGTGCGAGCGCGTTCCGTAGCTTGAGAGCGCGGTCCTCGGCATCGACGAGTTCGAGTTCCATGCCGACGAGATCTTGGGTTGCAGGCACGAGGTCGAGCGTTGCGATGTCCGTGGGAAGGATCGTTTCGCGAAGCGTCGAACGCGCGACAACGGCATCGTAAAGCGAGCGCTCTACGGTTCGCGGCCGGACGCCAACGCCGCTCGAGGCGTTGCCTTGCGGATCGACGTCGATGAGAAGCGTTCGTTTTTCCGCGGTGGCGAGTCCAGCCGCGAGATTCACGCTGGTGGTCGTCTTACCGACGCCGCCCTTTTGGTTCGCGACGGCAATGACGATGGCGCGGGGCATGCGCAGAGGTGGTTAGCTCAGCGCCCGACTGGAACCGACATTTTTTTCGCCATTTTCTTAGCCGGTGATCGAGATGAAACTACAGTAGCACACATGTCGGTGGATGTAGTCCACGGACCCGTCGTCAAGCCCAGCAGCAGGTATTTCGGAGGATTCGATGCAGCCCAGGTCGTACCGCAACTTTGCCGAGTTCGAGCGCGAGTACCTCAAGCCAGCCTTTCGGGTCGGGCAGACCTTCGAGGACATGGTGGAGGACTCTCCCTTTGAAGCGGAGTTCGTGTTCGACCGCGACCTCCTCGCGGAGGAGATGGACGACGACACCTGATTGAAGTTTGAGTCCCCTCCCGGGACTTGCCCAGCCCCGACGGTAGTTGCCTCACCGTCGGGGCTTTTTGCGTTCAGGCAACGGGAGGCCGCATACGCCCTGGTGACGTATCCTTCTTGACCGCACCCTCTTCGCGTGGCATCCCCCTCCGTCTCCTAGTGGAAGCCATGGAAGTTCAAGTCGAAAAGCTCTCGCCCGTCCTCTTGGAAATGCAGATTCAGGTGCCGGCCGATAAGGTCGCTACCGAAGTCGAAGACGCGTTCACATCGCTCCAAAAAACGGCGCGAGTTCGCGGATTCCGCCAGGGAAAGGCGCCGCGCCAGGTCCTCGTTCAACTCTACGGCCAGGCCGTTCGCGCGGATGTCGCGCGCCGGCTGATGGATTCGACCCTGCAGCAGGCCCTCGGGGATAAAAACATTCAGCCGCTGACGCAGCCCTCGGTCGAGCCCGCTGCGCTCGAGCCGAAGAAGGCGTTCTCGTTCAAAGCCCGTTTCGAGGTTCGCCCGGAGATTGAGAAGGTCGAGTGGAAGGGCCTCGCAGCAAGCAAGCCCGCAACTTCCGTTACCGACGAGAAGGTGAAGGCCGAGCTCGAGAACCTTCAGCGACAGCACTCGACGCTTCAGAGCGTCGATGGGCGTGGCGCGCAAAAAGGTGACGTCGCGACCCTCACGCTGACCTTCAAGATCGACGGCGCAGAGCGCAAAGAAACGGTCGAGACCGAAGTCGGCGAAGGCAAGGTGATGGAAGCCATCGAAGGGGCGCTGCCCGGTTCAAAGGCCGGCGACGAGAAGACCGTCGCGGTCAACTTCCCCGAGACGCACCACGCGGCGCAGATGCGCGGCAAGGAAATCGCGATCACGGTCAAGGTGGATGAGCTCAAGGAGCGCATCCTCCCCGCGATCGACGACGAGCTCGCGAAGGATGCCGGCAGTGAGAACCTCGCTGGACTCGAGGCTTCGATCAAAGAGCGCCTCGCCAAGGATCTCGAGCAGCGCGCAGAGGAGGAGGTCGCAAAGGCCCTCGTCGTGCAGCTCTGCGAGAAGAACGCGATTCCGGTGCCACCTTCGCTCGTCGAGCAGCAGTCGCGTATGACGGAGCGGGAAATGCAGATGATGGCGCAGATGACCGGCCAGCCCTTCCGGCGCACGGCGGAGCTCGTCGAGCACATCCGGGCAGACTCGGAGATGAAGGTCCGCGCCGGTCTCCTCATGGCCGAAATCGCGAAGGACAACAAGCTCGACGTCACCGACTCGGACATCGAGAAGGGCTACGAAGAGCTCGCCGCTCAGTCCGGCAAAAACGTCGCCCGCGTCAAGGCGGAGTACCGCGACCGCGGGAAGCGCGAGATGTTGATTGGCATGATCCTCGAGGACAAGGTCCTCACGCTGATCGAAAAAGAAGCGACCATCACGAGCGTCTGACGCTCCGCGGAGGAAACCGATGAATCGACGCAAGGCTCTCGACGTTCTAGACAGCTCGGCCGACTACATCCGCCACGAGCGCGAGCGCGCGGCTTACTACTTGCCGCGCATCACCGAGACGACCCATCGCGGCGAGCGGGAGTGGGACATCTACAGCCGCTTGCTGAAGGACCGCATTGTGTTCGTCGGCACCGAGATCGACGACTTCGTCGCGAACGCTGTCGTGGCGCAGTTCCTGTTCCTCGAAAGCGAGGATCCGGACAAAGAAATCCAAATGTACATCAACAGCCCCGGCGGCATCGTCACGGCGGGTCTCGCGATGGTCGATACGATGAACTACATCCGTAGCCCCGTGTCGACGATGTGCATCGGGCAGGCGTCGTCGATGGGCGCGGTGCTCCTAGCGGTGGGCGCGAAAGGGCATCGCTTCGCGCTCCCGAACGCGCGCATCATGATCCACCAGCCGCTCGGCGGCGCGCGTGGGCAGGCGACCGACATCGAGATCCAGGCACGCGAAATCAAGAAGGTGAAGGACACCCTCACCGACATGCTTGCGGTCGCGACCGGCCAGAAGCGCGAGCGCATCGCAGGCGACATCGAGCGCGATTTCTACCTGAGCGCGAGCGAGGCCAAGGAATACGGCATCATCGATAGGGTCCTGCAGAAGGCCGGGCAGGAGACCTGAAGAGGCGGCGGCCCTTGGCCCCCTAAGGCAAGGGTCGTCCTTCGTTTCCGTTCCCTCGCTTGCCCGTTGGGTACGCGCTGACTACACTTCGCTGAGAGATTCCGACGTGGACCGACGCCGAGACGACTCCAATGGAAGCCTGAGCTGCTCTTTTTGCGGGAAATCGCAGAAAGAAGTGAAAAAGCTCATCGCAGGACCGACGGTCTATATCTGCGACGAGTGCATTGGCCTGTGCAACGACATCATCGCCGAGG
>Ga0114972_10004333_pt1 | contig 10565 bp, 8 predicted proteins | sample M_140807_EF_Meta_FD_87354 | JGI IMG/M metagenome (GOLD analysis project Ga0114972, IMG submission 87354) | Freshwater microbial communities from Lake Montjoie, Canada to study carbon cycling - M_140807_EF_MetaG | ecosystem: Environmental > Aquatic > Freshwater > Lake | place: Lake Montjoie... | reverse complement strand
TGCCTTGCTTAATATTATTACTGCTGACAGTATAAACCCTTTAAATATTCAGTTAAATAGTGACTTATTTAATTTTGGTTTAGACACAAAAACATTCAAAGACATTGCACTTGTTAAAAAGGGCAAAGATGTCTGGATGCAACCTTTAGGAACAGGTAAACTTTTTAAGCTAGAAAAAAGTAAAAGCAACTATTCACTAATAAGAATTGATTCTACTGTTCACTCAGGGGTAAATTACCAATCCTTTACCTTTCTATTAAACGATACAATTTTCCAATATGGTGGATCAGGGTTTTGGCATATACGTGGTATTATGACCTATTTCAGCCCTCAAACACATGAGTGGGAATTATATCCAAGCAATGCCATTGTTAATGGCTATGACGACTTTGACAATATCATTAAATATAAGGTTGATGCCTCTAACAATAAGCTATACGCTACTAAGTCATTAGCTTTTTCCAATATGCCGAAGGATTTTTCATTAAACAGTATTGATTCCTGCTTTGAATTTGATTTTGCTAAAAACACTTGGTCAACTTTAGGTGCTACTAATCCTGCATTAATTAAAACTTTAGAATCGGCTACTTATTACAATTACAATATAAACGAGATACTAGTTTTTCAAAACTATCTAGACTACTACTGGATTGACTTTGCTAAAAACGAGTATGGAAGAGTAAAGTCTAATTCGAACGAAAGAATGAAGCAAGCTTGGTTGAGTTTATATAGCACTAAGGAAACCTACGAAGGATTACAATTCAACCTAGGCAATACTGCCTATATAGTAAAAATATTATCAGGCAATAAACTTAGTTATGCTACCTATTCAATTAATTCGGATGATTTAGATCGAAGCAGTGTTCAATATGTCTATAAAATTGAAAACCCCCTATTGCATTTTATCTTTAATAAAGTATTACCCTTCTTTACGCCTAGCGTATCCATCGTAATACTTATAACTTTTGGAATATTCTTCTTAGTGTATAGACAAAGAAAGAAAAGAGTACCCAAAGAAGTGACGGCAAGATTGAATTATAATTTTTATCATTCCCTTTCAATACTTGAAAAAGAACTTTTACAAGTATTGTATTTTAACCATCAGAAAGGAGAAACTATTTCTACAAAGATTATTAATAAAATTATTGGTGTACAAAACAAGGATGTATTAACGCAAAATAAAAGCAGAAGCGACCACTTTTTAAAAATTAATCAGAAATATAAACTTTCTACCCAACAACAATTACCTCTTATTGTAAAAACGAGAGACAGTATTGATAAAAGGCAGTACAACTATGGATTAGAGCCAAGTTATTTAGTGTATTTAGAAAAGATGATTAAATCGGAAAAGAACTTGTTTGACGAATAAGAAATAGCAGTAAATTAAACAACGAGTAAACTACAGCCTCTTCTTGCACTTGCATCTAAACGACCAAGTACGGTAAAGCTTCCGTCTTCAAAAACTTCTCCTATATCTTCAGTAGCTATAAAGCTGCAGCTATATATATTAGCAAGGTCAATAATATGCAGCACCCCTCTTCCCGTTTCTTTAATAGAAGTAGGGTCTTCCTCTTCTGCTACCATTACCTTCATCCAAGGTGGGCATTTAAATACCCCTTCTTTAATGGCATAGGCCTGGCTTAATAGTTCAGTCATTCCATATTCAGAATGAATGGTACTTGTTCCTAACTGCTCCCTTAATAATTGATGTAATTCGTTTCTGGTTAACTCTTCTTTTCTTCCTTTCATTCCACCCGTTTCAAGTACAATAGTGGACTTTAATTTTTGTGGATAGGCAATGGCAAAATCGGTTAAAGCAAAACTGACTCCTATAAACCAAACTTTTTGATTTTGTTTTTCTAAATCATTTAACAATTCATTCAACTTTGTAAAATCATCTAAATAAAAACCGCTCTGTGCATGGCCAGATACTTTTATTAATTTATCAACCATATATACCAAAGAAGAATGTTTTCTTTCTAAATAAGAAGGTAGTAATCCAATAATACAATAATCTGCAGGATTGCCATAAAATAATTCAAACCCCTTTAAAAAACTTGTTTCATATAAACTTAAGTCCTGCACCCAATGATTACTTTTTACATCCTGTGTGGTACCACTACTTTCAAATAAATGCACGGGCTTCTCTCCAATGAAAACATCCTGGGTTTTAAAAAAAGAAATGGGTAAAAAAGGAATGGCGCTTGACTTATTCAATTCAACCCACCTTTTATACACTGGATTATGCGCTGCCTGCCAATTAAAAATTATTTTACTTGTCTCCAAAAATTGACCTGTGGCCAGCTTCCATAACTTATTTGTATCTAAAGGCGGTTGAAGCAAAACGATATCTTTTATTTGCACAAAAGTATCAATAAATAATCAAGAAAAGGGTATAGAAGGCAAGTTTCAAAATAGCACAATTAGTATTATCTTGCAGGAGTCAATTTTAAATACTCTTTATGGCAAAATCAAGCTCCAAAAAACCAGTTGCAAAGTCTAAAAAAGAATTAATTAGCGCAGCATCTTATCAGTTTTTAACCAATTATATTAACAACCCTTCACCGGTTGGATTTGAAACAAGTGGTCAAAAAATATGGTTAGAATACCTTACAAAATATGTTGATACTACTTATACAGATGCCTATGGTACAGCAGTGGGAGTGATTAATCCAACTGCCCCTTTTAAAGTAGTGATAGAAGCGCATGCCGACGAGATTAGTTGGTTTGTAAATTATATCAACGACCAAGGTTTAATATATTTAAAAAGAAATGGCGGTGTCGATCATCAAATTGCGCCTTCTATGCGTGTTTGGATTCATGGTAAAAAAGGGCCAGTGAAAGCTGTATTTGGATGGCCAGCTATTCATACAAGATTGAGTAACCCTGAACAAAAAGAACCACAACCTAAGGTTGACAACCTAACCTTGGACTGTGGTGCAAGATCTAAAAAAGAAGTAGAAGCCTTAGGTATTCATATTGGTGCCGTAGTTACTTATCAAGAAGGTATTGATGAGTTGGCCAACGATTTTATTATTGGACGTGCCTTTGATAACAGAGTGGGTGGATTCATGATTGCAGAAGTAGCCCGTTTATTAAAAGAGAATAAAAAGAAATTACCTTTTGGTTTATATATTGTCAATGCAGTGCAAGAAGAAATTGGCCTACGTGGAGCAGAAATGATTGCACGTCGAATTAAACCCAATATTGCTATTATCACCGATGTTACCCATGATACACATACACCTATGATTAACAAAGCCATTGAAGGAGATATTGAATGCGGGAAAGGACCTTCCCTTGCTTACGCACCCGCTATTCATAATAAATTATTAGCGATTGTAGAAAACACAGCGAAAGCTAAAAAGATTCCAGTACAATTTAGAACCTTAAGCAGAAGCACTGGAACCGATACCGATAGTTTTGCTTACGCCAATGATGGTTGCCCTTCTGTTCTAATTTCAATGCCTTTAAGATATATGCATACAACAGTTGAAATGATACATAAAAAAGATATTGTAGATACCATTCAACTCATGTATGAAACCTTATTGGTATTAACGCCTAAGACAAACTTAAGCTACCTATAATGTCAGCTACCCAATTAAGAATTGCTATCGTTGATATGTATGATGGCAATACCAATGTGGGTATGGAATGTATTCAACTACTTTTAGCACATTGGACTAAGGATAGAAATACAAGCATAGAACAACAAATTTTTAAACTAAGAGATTGTTGTGAGATTCCGGATGAAAGTTTCGACGCTTATATTTCCACAGGAGGGCCAGGCTCCCCCACCGATTCTGAAGGAGAAAAATGGGATACCCTTTATACCCAGTGGCTAGATCAAATGTTCAAGTTAGAAAAACCTGTTTTTTTAATTTGTCATAGTTTTCAAATTGCCTGCAGACATTTTAACTTGGGAAAAATTAGCTTAAGAAAATCAAGACAAGTAGGTATACTTCCAGTTCATCCTATTGAATACAACGATTTATTTGAAGGATTAGAAGACCCTTTCTACACTTTAGAAAGCAGATTGTATCAAATTACTGAGCCCAACGACGAACTCATAAGTAGTATGGGCGCACGCATTACCTGTTTAGAAAAAATTAGACCTCAGGTACCCTTAGAGCGCGCCATTATGGGTATTCAATTTAATAAGTATATGGCAGGTGTGCAATTTCATCCAGAAGGTGAGTACCATATTTTAATAGATTATTTTAAAGAAGAGAAGATAAAAAATTCGATTATTGAAGAATTTGGTATTGAAAAATGGGATAGAATGATTGAGCACTTAAATGACCCTAAAAAAATTAAGTCCACCTTTCACGCTATTATTCCTAATTTTTTAGATAAGGCTTTAAAAGCAAAGTCATAAATAAAATTTATATGATTGCTTCTATAAGACAAAAATTTAATGCAGCATTTACAGAAGAATCTTACCAAAACTATTTGGACTTCTTAAATACACCCTTTCCTGGCGCATTAAATTTCAGTATTGCAGAAACGCCTATTTTTATTGATAAAAGTTTTACTGAAAAAGCTTTGGCTACAGGAGACTATGTCAATAAACAAATTCAATCAGCTCATTTTAAGATAATTACTGAGCCTTCCTTAAAAAATGTTCCCCTTTTCCCTAAAGAAACCCCTTTACCAGCATGCATAGTAATGGATTTCGCCCTTGCCCAGAATGAGCATAAAGAAATAGTGCCTGCATTAATTGAACTTCAAGGCTTCCCTTCTTTATTTGCTTATGAAATTTTACAAGATGAATGTATACGCAAAACTTATACAATTCCTGAAGGGTATAGCCCTTACTTAAATGGCTATACTAAAGAAAAATATTTAGCTCATTTAGAAACTATCTTAAAAGGAAATTCTATTTTAGATAATGCTAAAAATTCGATAGCAGATTTCACAAAACATTCCCAAATAGATACTAACAAACATAGTATAACAGATTCAGTTAAACATATCGTATTATTAGAAATACTTCCTCATCAACAAAAAACAAGAATTGATTTTTACTGTACCGAAAAATATTTTAACATTCCCATTGTTTGTATCACTGAAATTTTTGCAGAAGGAAATTGCTTATATTATGAAAGAGATGGCAGTAAAATAAAAATTGATAGAATTTACAACCGTATTGTTTTAGATGAATTAAAGCATCAAACAAAAGAGATACAAGAGAAAGGCGCTTTACTTCAAACTAATTTGAATATTGAATGGGTCACACACCCTCATCATTTTTTTAGAATTAGTAAATTCTTACTACCTTTTTTAAAGCATGCCTATATTCCGCAGACCGAATTTGTTGACCAATTAACAGAACTACCTACAGCATTAGAAAAATATATACTAAAACCCCTATTCTCCTTTGCGGGCCAAGGCGTTATGATAGATATTAGACCGGGTGATATTGAAAACATAAAAGACCCCTCAGGTTGGATACTACAAGAGAAAGTAAACTATGCCAACTGCATTGAAACTCCCACAGGGCCAGCCAAAGCAGAATTAAGGCTGTTTTATTTTTGGGACGAAGAAAAGCAACAATATATTGCCACCATGAACCTTGCTCGATTAAGCAAAGGAAAAATGATTGGGGTGAACTATAACAAAACTGCCACCTGGGTAGGTGGCAGTTTAGCTTATTTTGAAAAATTTTAAGAATAAATAATTAAGCAGATAAAAAGTAACTAAAACATTAGTTTTGTAGTCAAAATTGGAATTATGAATTTTATAAAGTACTCAAGCTATTCTATCTATTTTTTATTTCTTCTATTGGGCTTTAGCTTCATCTGTCAAAATGCAAAAGCACAGGATGCTGGTGAAATTCAAGTGTATGGGTCAGCTACTACTCCAAAGTATATGACAATTATTGAACTTCACTCAAACTATACTTTTAAAGGGCCAAAATCTAATGAAAAATATCATCCATTATTAGAAACCATTGAAATCACAACAGGCCTATCAAAAGACTTCGAACTTGGTTTTTATATTTTCACCTATAATAATAATGGTAAATTACAATACACAGGTTCTCATATCAGACCTAGAGTGAAAGCACCAGATAGTTGGAATTGGCCTATTGGCGTAAGTTTATCTACTGAAATTGGTTTTGATAAAGACCCTTTTACCAATGAAAAAGATTGGGGTGCAGAAATTAGACCCATTTTTGATAAAACAATAGGTAACCATTATTGGTCTTTTAATCCTAGCCTTGGTGTATCATTTACTAATAATGAAATTCTATTTGAACCTAATTTAAAATATGCTTATGCTAGTTCTAAAAAAGCAAGTATCGGTTTTGAATATTTTGGTAATACAGGAAAACTTTTAAGACCCTATAGATTACCTAATCAAGAGCATCAACTATACGCAGTGGTTGACCTTTATTTACATCCACTTTACGAATTTAATTTTGGTGTTGGAAAAGGCATCACAGAAAGCTCTAATGGATTAATCGTAAAATGTTTTGTCGGTAGAAGAATCAATTGGAAACATAAATAAGCTAATCTATCAAATAAATAAATAAAAAAAATCACCACCTACTACCCCATTTTTTAATAAGTTTTAAAAAAAAAGTAATAGATGATGATTATGAATACTTGCTTACTATTGAATGTAAGCTTGTTTATTATTTATTTGCAACAAGAACCGTCTTTGCAACAGCTTGCCTCTTTTTTGCAACAAGTCATATCCTTGCTGTCCTTAGACATCTCTTTTTTGCAAACTTCCCCATCTGCGCAACAACTAGCGCCTGGCTTGCAACAGCTTTCAGTCTGCGCTACAGCAGTCTTACCAGCTCTATCATATTGGCAACACTCTTCTAATTTGCTATAAGCATCTGCATTAGCTACTTTATGCTCTGTATCATAACCAGCAGCAGCAATGGCAGTTTCAATTTTATCGGTAGATGTTTTAGAAGCATTAAAACTCACTTTTAACACTTTAGCAGCCTTATCCCAATCGGCACTTACTGCACCCGCTTGCTTTGCTGCTTTTTCAATATTTCCTTTACACATGCCGCAATTACCTGCTACTTTAATTTTAGTAGTAGTTTGGGCTTGTAAAGCGAAACTAGAAATCAAAATAAATCCAGCTAATAATATAAAATTTTTCATATTCTTTTTTTTAAATTTAATAATTGTACACCCACATTTTTTATTAACACTTTAATTAGTCCAAAGGTACAGCCTTGTAACGAATACCCCAATGACCAAGCTCATATTAATTGATAAAATTCCACCAAATACCCACCCTTAACCAAGTACCTGTACCTGGGTAATTTTGAGCGGTGAAATTATAAGTATTTCCTAATGAATTACTTGTAGGAATTAAAGTATTAAGGTTCTCTAGTCTAATATACCCTTTGAAGCGCTTAATCATAAAATGTAAAAAAGCATTGGCAGTAGGCCTATTTTGAAGCATATAAGTATTTTGAACAAAAAACTGTCCAGTTAAAGGCATATAGTTATCTGCTTTAAATTCGGTATGATAAATCATCTCTAGCCCAGTTGATAAATTTAAGTTTTTATAAAAATTACCTTCAAAAGCAATTCTTTGTCTAGTTAAAACAAGTGGAATATTGATGGGTGCCGATTTATCCACTACTTGCACAGTGGTTTCATTATACCAATTCCAATGGGTACTTAATTTTATTTTATTATTAAGCACAGCACTAATATAACTTATGGGACTAGTATAAACTGCGGCTTGATAGCCTGAAGCAAAATAATTATAGTTATTGATTAATTGATAATTAAAAGAAACCCTATAGGCTTTTGCAGCATTCCCGGTTTCTGCCAACATATCAATTGTATTTTCTTTCTGTATGCCCTTTAAAGCATTAATGGGAAATTGAGTAAGCCCTAAATAATTAGTAGAAGGGGTTCGATTACTATTTTGGAATCCTATTTTCAAATAAGTACCTTGGCTACTTAAAATTCTAGATAAATAAAATTGAGCATCGTAGTCTCCTGCATGGTAACCATTTATGTATAATTTACCTGAAGCTATTAAGTCCCATAGCTGATTTCTTGTTTTATTTTTATAGACACCAAAACCGTAAATATCATATTCAGCCCATTTTTGTACACTCAATAAAGTAGTGGCTAAATGTGTATAGCCTGATCCTACTTGTAAAAATTGATTAGAATTGTTTTTTTGCGGAAAACTAATTAAACTAAAATCGTTGGTGACAAGATTCCAGCTGTCTGCAAACTTAACAGTTCCGCTAGGTAGGTTTTTGTAATTAAAATACTCCAAATAGTTGAATTCATTGGGTGACCTGTCTTCAAATACGAATTGGTTTGACTCCAACTTAAGCTCGTTTTGAAACCTTAGTCTTGGATAAAATAAATGTATCACCACTGTATCTTTTACAATAGAATCTTTTTGACCAAGGTCATAAGTTTGACGCCATAAATAAGTATTATTCCTATAGGTTGTACCCGTAGCAATAGTGGTATTAAATGGGTTACGGAATGAAGCGCCACTTACTCCCAGTCTTGTCTCTAACTCATAAGGATTATTCAGCGATAAGCTATCTAATAGTGCAGCTTTCACCAGTCCTCCATTTTCAGAGGAGGCTGCTTTATTGGCAAGCATTACAAAGTAGGACTCATATCTTTTACGCTTCGATTGAAAATGAGCAGTAATACGCATATTATTCAAATTCGCATTTTGATTTTTTACATTGCCTGGGGAATTACTAAATCGATACTCAAAAGAAAAGTTTAATTGTTGTGTTTTATTTTGGGTATGTTTTACTTCAATTAACTGCTCTCCTTTTCCACCTAATAAATAACCTAGTTCTGTATAAGGTCTAGTCGTTTGGTAAAAAGGGGTGGCGGCTAAAGTATAATTATAAGCATCATAAGCATGAAAACCTGGGTCAAAGCCTCCTTTTTTCTGTGTTGAAAACAAATAAGATTTAGCCGCTGTTCCTAAATTGCCAAGGTTATAATGTGTATAAGGCAAAGGATAGTGTACAAAAAAATCATTAATGCTTGAATCTAGTTTTCGAATCTCATTATTATTGTAGAACTTATAAAATAGTGTGATTGAATCGGCGTTCTGGTCTCTTCTTTGCAAAGAGTCGGTACTTTCTCCCATTGAATTGCTCCTTCCAACGGATCTGAGGGCATTGCCAAATTTTTGCGCACTTGAATCAAAATGAAGCAAGACTACTATTACTAAACAAAATAAAATGCGCTTATAAATGAACATGCGTAAAAATAAATTAGGAAATTTGTTTTACTAAGTCGCTAATAATTAATGTTAACTTAGGTTCTGCTGCATTTGCCGCTTCTAGTACTTCCTCATGTGTAATGGTATTATTATCTTCTCTAATGCCTAAATCGGTTACTACACTAATGGCAAATACTTTCATACCACAGTGCACTGCTGCAATATTTTCTTGCACCGTACTCATACCTACTACATCTCCCCCTACCGCCTTAATTAATTTATATTCTGCACGTGTTTCAAAAGTAGGACCCGTCACACCCACATAAACACCCTCATGTACTTTTATTTGATGCTTAGTTGCAATGGCTTTCGCTTTTTCTATAAAATCTAAAGCATAAGGTTCACTCATATCTGGGAACCTTGTACCCAAAGTAGATTCATTTTTTCCAATTAAAGGATTAATGGAGAACAAACTAATATGATCTTTTATGATCATTAAATCGCCCACTTCAAAATTAGCATTCACACCACCAGCAGCATTAGATAAAATTAAATTTTCAACCCCTAATAATTTTAATACACGAACAGGATAAGCTACTTGTTCTGGAGAATAGCCTTCATAAAAATGAAAACGACCTTCCATCACCCAAACTTTTACACCATTTAAAGTACCAAGAATTAATCTGCCCTTATGCCCTTCTACCGTACTTATTGGAAAATGTGGAATTTGAGTATATTGAATTTCAAAATCAACCTTTATTTGAGCGGCTAAATTGCCAAGGCCACTTCCGAGTATTATAGCCGTTTGAGCTGTTGATTTAATTTTAGATTGAATGAAAGCGGAAGTCTCTTTTAATTGAGCCATTAAGGGCGTCGACATATAAGGTATATTTTAGCCACAAATATAACGACAGTAAGGGATTATAAGGCAAGATTCTAAGCCTTTGATGGGCTTGTATCATGTTTTAATACCCAATAGGCAATAATGGCACTTAAAATCATAAATAATGCCCCCAACAAAAAAGCAGCACCTGGAAAATAGATATGGCTTGGGTCGTTCTTGATAGAAAAATAAGAGGTTAGCCCAATCATCATAGGTGGACCTATAATAGTAGTTAAACTTTGTAATCCTGTTAAGGAACCTTGCAATTCTCCCTGTTCATTTTTAGAAACATGTAAAGAAATGATAGCTTGTAATGCAGGTCCAGAAATACCTCCTAAGCAATAAGGAATTAAAAATAAAAACATCATCCAACTTTGAGAGGCAAATGCAAATAATGTCAACCCAATGGCATAAAGCATAATACCATAATACACACTTTTTTCATTGCCTATTTTAGGATTTATAAATCGTATTAAAACACCTT
>Ga0114972_10004330_pt1 | contig 10566 bp, 6 predicted proteins | sample M_140807_EF_Meta_FD_87354 | JGI IMG/M metagenome (GOLD analysis project Ga0114972, IMG submission 87354) | Freshwater microbial communities from Lake Montjoie, Canada to study carbon cycling - M_140807_EF_MetaG | ecosystem: Environmental > Aquatic > Freshwater > Lake | place: Lake Montjoie... | reverse complement strand
GTGTCAATATACGAGTTATGTACACTGGTTCAGGAGGATTGTCTTTGCGAGCTAATTTCGTCATTTTGGGGTTACTACGTCTTTAAATGTAAAGTTTTGTTACAGGATTCAACATTTCTGGTTATAAAGAAATCAGATTCAATCTGACTATATCAGTTAATCCGTATCTGCGATATAATTACAAATTACATACTATATAGGGAAAAGCACTATGTTCAAAACCAGCTTAAAAACATTTATTATCTCACAAATAAAAAAACAGCCAAAATTTGTTGAACTTCTTGTTAAAACTGCGAATAAAATCTCTGATGAACCAACTAGCTCTACCGCTGAGATAGTTTCTAGCAAGCAAACTACGTTAACTATTGAACTTCCTGTTAAAGCTGCGGATAAGGTCTTCGATGAACAAACTAGCTCCACCGCTGAGATAGTTTCTAGCAAGCAAGCTACGTTAACTATTGAACTTCTTATTAAAGTTGCGAATGAGATCTCCGATGAGCCAACTAGCTCTACCGCTGAGATAGTTTCTAGCAAGCAAACTACGTTAACTGAGGATACGGCACCTAGCGGACAAGTTATCTTCTTGGAATATCCCGTTAATTCTAGACAAAGATGGGATAAACAAAATCCCAATCCATACCTTCATAATATTATCAATCAAAATAGAGAGTTATATCAATCCGAATTACAAGCTTTTTTGGAATTATCAAAATACTTTGTCACCATTCCCAAAGAACACAAAGATAATGCTCCATTAAATGAACCATGTTGGATTAATGGATGGATGCCAGCACTAGATGGAGTCGCACTATATGGCTTTTTAGTAAAATGTAAGCCCAAACTATATATCGAAATTGGCTCAGGTAATTCGACTAAATTTGCTCGCAAAGCAATCGTTGATCATGCCCTTGACACAAAAATAGTATCTATTGATCCATGTCCTAGAGCTGAAATTGATGAAATATGTGATGAAGTTATTAGAAAACCTGTAGAAGAAGTCAATTTAGAAATATTTGATCGCCTCGATAATAATGATATCCTTTATATTGACAATTCTCACAGAGTTTTTATAAACTCAGATGCAACAGCACTTTTTTTAGATGTTCTCCCCAGATTAAAGTCAGGCGTTTTAGTGCAAATACATGATATTACACTTCCATATGATTATCCAATTGAATGGATTGAAAGGTACTATTCTGAACAATATGTATTGGCGGCATATGTACTTGCCAAAGGGGAACTATTTGACATAATCTTGCCTAATATGTTTATTAGTAACGACAAAGAATTGAACAAAATCTTGTTGCCCCTTTGGCAAAAAGAACAAATGGCAAATGTTGAAACTCACGGCTGCTCATTTTGGTTGAGAATTAAATAATAGTTAATAGAGGTATTTTTCAATCTAATAAGGGGATGATTTAAGCAAATATGAGAGCAATTATTCTAGCAGGTGGTAAGGGAACCCGTCTCAAGCCTTATACAATTACTATTCCTAAGCCTCTGGTTCCAATCGGAGGAGAGATGCCCATCTTAGAAGTTATTATTCGTCAATTGGTAAATGCGGGGTTCGATCATATTACCCTTGCAGTGAACCATCTGGCAAATTTGATCATGGCTTTTTTTGGAGATGGCTCTTCATGGAATGTAAAAATTGATTACTCTTTAGAAGAAAGTCCTCTGAGTACAATAGGCCCCCTAACCCTTATTTCTGATTTACCAGAAAATTTTTTAGTTATGAATGGTGATATATTGTGTAACCTGAATTATTTAGACTTTTATAACTATCATGTTCAATCGAATAACGATGTTACTGTATCAACTTTTAAAAGAGAATCAAAAATTGATTTTGGTGTTCTAGAATATAATGAGAACAATTTAATTGTTTCATTTGCTGAAAAGCCAATTTACTACTTTGATGTCAGCATGGGAATTTATTGTCTTAATCGTCGCGTTGTTGAGCAACTGTTTCAAGGTCAAGCCTATGGATTTGATCACTTAATGATAGATGGGATTAAAAATAAGGATAAAATATTTGTCAAACCTTTTGATGGATATTGGCTAGATATTGGCCGTCCTGAAGATTATGAAAATGCTAATGAAAATTTTGAAGAAATTAAGATAAAATTAGGTCTACAATGAAAGTACTAATAACTGGAGCTAATGGATTTACCGCTTATTATCTAGTTGAACATTTAAAAAATAATCCCAATCTAGATCTTTATTTTACTACTCGAAAAATACAAGGGATAAATACTTTTAGTTGTGATTTGATAGATGCAAAATTAGTTAATGACTTGATACAACAGATTAAACCAGATAGAATCTATCATTTAGCGGGAAGTTTTACGAATGATTATTCTATCGATTATGGCAATAATGTTTTATCTACAAGAAATATTCTGGAAAGTCTTTATCAATCCCAGCTACAATGTCGGGTTTTACTAATTGGAAGTTCTGCTGAATATGGTTTAATTAGAGAAGAAGACAATCCAGTCAACGAGGAGCATCTATTAACTCCAGTTAGTATTTATGGCTTGACAAAAGTTTATCAAACTTATTTAATGAAATTTTATTGTCAAGTTCATAACATGGATATCGTGATGGCCCGTACTTTTAATTTATTGGGAAAAAATATTTCTAGACAACTGTTTATTGGTCGAGTATATCAACAACTTGAAGATTATAAAAGTGGCAGAATAAATAAAATAGTCTTAGGAGATTTAAAAAGTAAAAGAGATTATCTAGATGTTCAAAAAGCTGTAAGGTACTATGAAGCTATAATGGCTTATGGCAAAACAGGAGAAATTTATAATGTAGGAAGTGGAAGTTCTGTAATATTATCTGATATTCTCGAAAAAATTCTTTTGGATGATGACCTAAAAATGGATATTGTTGAAACAAGACCAAGAGATTATTCCAATAAAATAAATGTTAATAATATTTTTTCTGATTTATCTAAAATAAAATTATTATTATCAAAAGTCAAATATTAAATAATGCAATTAATTCTTTAAAAAATCTCAATCAGAAATTCATAAGTTTTTTCGGCTCTACCGAACTTGTCTTGCAAAAGTGTTAGTATTTTACGTCACAAACCCTTTTTCTGTAAGGATTTGTGATTTTGATAGATTGATCTTTATCAAGCTTTCCTTCTCTTCTTGTCCTGCGGAACTTTTAGCGATTATTAGCATGGTAAGTTCGGTAGAACTAAAAAAACAATAAAATTGTAATCTATTATTTATAATAAAATTACTGATGCTGGCAATCATCTGAGTGAGGTGTATTTGATTCTTTTACTGCAAGTCTTTTGGAAATTTTATTGCCCTTTATACGACTGAATACTATTATGAAAATTCAAACTAGTAACTAGATTTTTTTTATCGTTAAAATTCTCGACTTTATGAAAGTATTGGTCACAGGAGGGGCGGGTTTTATTGGTTCTCATTTAGTTGAGTCCTTAGTTCTTAAAGGTGTTGAAGTAATCGTGTTTGATAACTTTAGTACTGGAAATATCAATAATCTTCAAAGGATTATATCCAAGATAAGAGTCATTGAAAACGACGTTAGAAATGCTGATAGTTTAATGTCAGCAATGAAAAGTGTCAATTCAGTATTTCATTTGGCGGCTCAGACCTCTGTTTTAGGTTCTTTAGTTAATCCATTACTAACCCATGAAATTAATAACTCAGGTACATTAAATGTTCTTTGGGCAGCCCTAAAAATGAATATTTCAAAAATCGTAATTTCCTCTAGTTGTTCGGTCTATGGAGATATTCATCTTCCTCCATTAAAAGAATCAGATAGCCCTTCACCAAAATCCCTCTACGCGGCTAGCAAACTCTTTGCAGAGGCTTTAGCAGACAGTTTTTATTATTCCTATGGTCTGGAAACAGTTTGCTTAAGATATTTTAATGTTTATGGTGAGCGTCAAAGTGCTACCTCAGATTATGCCGCAGTTATTCCACGCTTTATTGATTGCTATCGTCAAAGACAATCTCCAATCGTATATGGTGATGGTCAACAAAGTCGTGATTTTATTCATGTAAGCGATGTCGTGAAAGCTAATTGGTTAGCAGCTTCAACATCAAGTGACATTCTGAGTCAATATCGAACTTTTAATATTGGTAGTGGTCAAAATGTGACAATAACACAATTACTTGATATAATCTCAGCAGAAGCAGGGTATCTTTTACCTCCTAACTTTCAGTCTTCTCGAATAGGAGATATTCGGGCTTCTAGAGCAGATATAACTCTGGCGAGACAACACCTTGGTTTTAGTCCTGCTGTAGATCTAAAAGATGGGATCAAGAATCTGTATAATTATGAATCAATCTAATCCGAAAGTTTCTGTTATTATTCCTTGTTACAATCAAGGATCTTTTTTGCAGGAAGCAGTCGAATCTGTTCTCGAACAAACTTACCAAAATTTTGAAATCATTATCATCAACGATGGTTCAACAGATGCCGCAACAGTTGCACTTCTTAAAAATTATAAACAACCTCGAACTACAGTTATTCACACGAATAATCAAGGACTAGCATCTGCTCGTAATAATGGAATTAATATTGCCAAAGGAAAATACATTCTCCCTCTAGATGCTGATGATAAAATTGGTAAAAACTATTTACAAAAAGCCATTGAAAAGTTGGAAATGAATGATAACTTAGGTATTGTTTACTGTGAGGCAGAATTTTTTGGACATGAAATTGGAAAATGGGAGTTACCAGAATATAAATTCCCAGATATTTTATTGCATAATGTTATTTTTTCTACAGGTTTTTTTAAAAAATCCGATTGGCAAGCTATTGGCGGTTATCGTCCTAATATGGTCTTTGGTTGGGAAGATTATGATTTCTGGTTATCAATTATAGAACTAGGAAAAGAAGTTTATCGTATTCCTGAAGTCCTCTTTTACTATAGAAAATATTCTGATTCAATGACCGTTTTAATAACTAATAAAAACTTTATATTTTCCTATTGTCAATTATTTTATAATCATCCTTTTCTATACAATCAAAATATTGATGTTGTTTTTACAGAAATAGTTAATCTAAGAAATTCCATTGATAAATATCAAAAAATAGAAATAGAGCTACAACAACTCTCTCAAAAATATAACCAGACTGAAATACAACTTGAAGAAATGCAGAAAATAATAGATTTCTTGTATTCATCAAAAGATATAAAATCTTTCATTATTTCAAAGTTAAGATCTATTAGAAAAAAAATATTAATAATATTTTTACAATTTTTTAAAATTTTTTATTGGACGATTTCTCTTCAATTATCTGATCGATTAAGGCGACGAAAAATTGCGCGAGTGATGAGTAATAGCGGATTATTTGAAACTGGTTATTACTGGGAACAAAACCCAGAAATTAAGCAGTTAAGAACTGAGCCTTTGGGTCATTATCTTGATATTGGAGCGTCAAAAGGATTTGATCCTAATTCACTTTTTGATACATCTTATTATTTAGAACAATATCCTGATGTTGCAGCACTAGGACTCAACCCGTTAGCTCATTATATTACTACTGGAGCTAAACAAAACTATAAGTCCCATCCCTTATTTGATACAGCTTATTATAGAGCCCAATACCCAGATGTTGATGAATCGGGAATTAATCCTCTTTTACATTATTTAACGATTGGTATTCAAGAAAATCGTGATCCTTTTTTCTGTTTAAAAATTGAGTTTATACCGTTGAAGCTGAGAGAAAATTTTGAGTTCAACCCTGAAATTCCTTCTAGCTTAGAGACTCATTATCAAGATTGGTTAAATCAAAATTATCTAACTCAGATAGATTTACAAGAAATGGCAAATGATCTAAAAAATTTAACTTATCAGCCATTAATTAGTATTATCATGCCCGTTTTTAATACGCCGTCGCATTATTTGGAAGAAGCAATTCAATCGGTACTAAATCAAGTTTATCCAAACTGGGAATTGTGCATAGCGGATGATGCTTCTACGGAGCCTCATATCCAAAGTATTTTAGAAAATTATTCAGATCAGGATTCACGGATTAAAATTTGCTTTAGAACCAAAAATGGACATATTTCCGAAGCCTCTAATTCCGCGATCGCGATCGCAACGGGTCAATTTATTGCCTTGCTAGACCATGATGATCTACTCACTCCCCATGCTTTATATAAGGTTGTTGAGTTTCTTAATAAATATCCTGATGCCGACATGATTTATTCGGATGAAGATAAAATTGATGATGAAGGTAAGCTGAGTTCAGCCTTTTTTAAACCCGATTGGTGTCCCGATTCTTTTTTGTCAAGAATGTACACTTGCCATTTAGGAGTCTATCGGCGTTCTTTAGTTCAACAAATTGGTGGATTTCGTGTTGGCTATGAAGGCAGTCAAGATTATGATTTAGTTTTGAGACTAACAGAAAAAACAGGTAAAATTTATCATATTCCTGATGTTTTATACCACTGGCGAATTCATGCAAATTCTACCGCACAGAATTTAGATAGTAAAAATTATGCCATTGATGCGGCAAAAAAAGCTTTAGCGAATGCTCTACAAAGAAGAAACGATCCAGGGATTGTCACTGACGCACCTCGTTCAATCGGACATTATGTGATTCGTTACAATATTCAGAGCTATGAGCTAGTGAGTATTATCATTCCCACTAAAAACTTGGGTGATACCTTGGACAGATGCTTAATATCTATTTTTACCCAGACGACTTACCCTAATTTTGAAATTATATTAATTGATAATGGCAGTACTGAAAAACGAGCAATAGAAGTCATTGAAACTTGGCGAAAAAAAGAGCCTAATCGTCTCAAATCTTTTTCTTTAGATATTCCTTTTAATTATTCAACGCTTAATAATTTTGCGGTGAAACAAGCTCAAGGAAAATATCTCCTATTTCTTAATAATGATACAGAAGTTATCACGCCTGACTGGATTGAAGGCATGGTTGAACAAGCTCAAAGACCTTCCATTGGAGCGGTGGGAACCTTGTTATTGTTTCCTGACGATACTATTCAACACGCTGGTGTCATCGGGGGGATTTTTTATTCCTGTGGTCACAGCCATAAACGTTTTAAATTAGGTGATACAGGCTATTTTAATCAGTTAAATACAGTTAATAACTACTCGGCTGTTACAGGAGCTTGTATAATGTGTCGTCGTGAAGTATTTGATGAAATTGAAGGATTTGATGAAACATTTGCAGTTAATTATAATGATATTGACTTATGTTTTAAAATGATTGCCAAGGGTTATCGTAATATCTATCTTCCCCATGTTATGCTTTATCACTACGAAGCAAAAACAAGAGGCTATGATTTACTCAATGATTCCAAAAAAGCACGTCTTTTTTGTGAAGGTAAATATTTTCAGACTAAATGGAAATCATTAATTGAACATGATCCCTGTTACAATCCTCATCTGACAATTGAAAAAGAAGATTATAGTTTTAGAGTTTAGGAAAATTTTATTGCTATATAGAAAATCTTTGAACTTTATTTTCTAAAAAAAAATTGTGATAAATTGATCATTATATTATGGGTATTTTGTCTCCAGTGATAATTGTTGATAGTGTATTCTTTCAAATTAACCAGACAGGCATTGCTCGTGTATGGAAAAAGCTATTAGAGGAATGGCAAAAATCTAATTTTTCTGAGCATATTATAGTAATTGATAGAGGAAATACTGCTCCAAAAATAGAAGGTATTCGTTATTATTCCATGCCTCTTTATGATTACAGAGAGAAAGCCCTAGAATCAGAGCGATTACAAGCAGTTTGTGATCAATTGCAAGCAGATTTATTTATTTCTACTTATTATACGACTCCTTTATCGACTCCCTCTATTTTAATGGTTCATGATATGATTCCAGAGGTAATTGGATTAGATTTGGAAGAACTTTGCTGGAAAGAAAAATATTATTCTATCCTTTACGCTAACCGATATATTTGTGTTTCTCAGAATACAGCAAATGATCTACTAAAACTTTATCCTCACATTGATCAATCTCTGATTAATATTATTTATAATGGCGTAGATCAAATCTTTAATCCTGCATCTGAATTAGAAATCTTAGAAACAAAAGAAAATTTAGACATTGAATTACCTTATTTTCTGTTAGTCGGTTCCCGCATGAGCTTGAAAGGATATAAAAACGCCATTCTTTTTTTTAAGGCATTAGCTAAATGGAATGATTCACCAAAAATTGCTGTTGTTTGTATAGGTGGTGAACTAGAGTTAGAAGAAGAGTTATCAATTCTGACAGATTCAGTCAAAATTCATCTGGTTAGACTCGACGATAGGAAGTTGAGAGCTATGTATTCGGGCGCGATCGCCTTAATTTATCCTTCATTGTATGAGGGATTTGGATTACCCATTGTTGAAGCAATGGCTTGTGGTTGTCCCGTCATTACTTGTCGAAATTCATCTCTAACCGAAGTCGCAGGAGATGCCGCAATTTATGTAGATGAATATGATGTAACTGAAATACTCCAAGCTTTAGAACAGATACAGATACCCGAAATTCGTCAAAGATTAATTCAATTAGGCTTAGAACAATCAAAAAAATTTTCTTGGAAGAAAATGGCAGAAGAAATCGCTCATCTTTGTCTAGAAACAATTGAAACTCAAAAACAAAAAGATATAAAAATTAATATTTCTACTTTACTTTGGCAGGAACTTAGAAAAGAACAAATCAAGTTTGAAACACTCAATAATCGTCAAGCTAATCAAGAATCATCTTATCTTCAAAAAATTACTACTCTTCAAAATGAATCCGTAAGTCTTAAGGCAGAGCTAGAGTTAGCAAACAGCGAAATTGAAGCAATGAAGACGAGCAAGTTTTGGAAAATTCGCTCTTTGTGGTTTAAGTTAAAAGAAGCCGTTAAAATATTTTCATGATTTGTCTTATCGTTTGTGAGTACGGTAATTTATCAGAATAAGACTGCGATCGCCGTTTAATTTAGACTCCCTAATTAAAGTCAATAATTACCTTAATTTAAGAGAGTCTAAATAAAGAAATTTAAAATAAATTCAAATCCGTCACAGCCCCTAAACTACTCGAAGAAACCAATTTTGCATATTTCCCTAGAACTCCTCTTGTATAACGGGGTTGGGGAGCTTGCCAATTGGCTCGACGCTGGGCCATTTCTTCCTCTGTAATATTCAATTGCAGTAAGCGTTCCTTGGCATCAATGGTGATACTATCTCCTTCTTTCACTAAGGCGATCGCGCCTCCCACATAGGCTTCTGGAGCAACGTGACCGACTACCATACCGTAGGTTCCGCCCGAAAAACGACCATCGGTAATCAATCCGACCGAATCCCCCAAACCTGCACCAATAATTGCTGAAGTTGGGGCTAACATTTCGCGCATTCCTGGGCCGCCTTTCGGGCCTTCATAACGGACGACAATCACATCTCCCGCTTGAATTTTATTCGCTAATATTGCCGCTAAACAATCCTCCTCTGATTCAAAGACCCGTGCGGGGCCAGTGATTTGAGGATTTTTGATACCGCTAATTTTGGCAACCGAACCTTCAAGGGCTAAATTTCCTTTTAAAACCGCTAAATGTCCCTCTTGATAAACGGGATTATTCCAGGGACGAATGACATCTTGATCCTCAGCAGGTTCATCGGGAATGTCTTTTAAAACTTCCGCAATGGTTTGACCCGAAATCGTGAGTTCATCACCGTGCAGTAAACCGTGAACCAACAACATTTTCATGACCTGGGGAATACCGCCCGCCTGATGCAAATTCGTTGTGACATATTTTCCCGATGGTTTGAGGTCACAGAGGACAGGAACCCGATGACGGATCGTTTCAAAATCATCTAAGGCTAATTCCACGCCAATGGTATTGGCGATCGCCAACAGATGAAGAACCGCATTGGTGGAACCGCCGATCGCCATAATCACAGAAATCGCATTTTCAAAGGCTTTGCGGGTGAGAATCTGACTGGGTAAAATCTGTTTGCGAATGGCTTCTACTAGAACCTTGGCGGAGGCTTCCGTACTGTCGGCTTTTTCCGCATCGACGGCGGCCATGGTGGAAGAATAGGGCAAACTCATCCCCATTGCTTCAAAGGCGGAAGACATGGTATTCGCGGTAAACATTCCCCCACAGGAACCCGCTCCAGGGCAGGCATTTCGTTCAATGCCCATCAGGGTTTCTTCGGTAATTTTTCCCGCGATATATTGACCGACCGCTTCAAAGGAACTCACCACCGTTAAATCTTGGCCTTCATAATGCCCAGGTTTAATCGTTCCCCCATAGACAAAAATCCCTGGAATATTCATTCTCGCGATCGCAATCATGGCTCCAGGCATATTTTTATCACAGCCACCAATGGTCAAAACCCCATCCATACTTTGACCCGTACAAGCCGTTTCAATGGAATCGGCGATCACATCACGGGAAACCAAGGAATATTTCATGCCTTCCGTTCCCATCGAGATCCCGTCGCTAATGGTGATCGTGCCGAACATTTGGGGCATGGCTCCTGCCGTTTTTAAGCCAATTTCAGCCCGTTTGGCCAGTTCATTCATCCCCATATTGCAGGGCGTAATCGTACTG
>Ga0114972_10004328_pt1 | contig 10571 bp, 7 predicted proteins | sample M_140807_EF_Meta_FD_87354 | JGI IMG/M metagenome (GOLD analysis project Ga0114972, IMG submission 87354) | Freshwater microbial communities from Lake Montjoie, Canada to study carbon cycling - M_140807_EF_MetaG | ecosystem: Environmental > Aquatic > Freshwater > Lake | place: Lake Montjoie... | reverse complement strand
GCCGCGACCCGGGGTATCCCATATTTTTGGCCATCGCGGTCAAAAAACACGGACAATCCACGGGCACGCAAAAATTCGTGCTCCGCAGTCTCCATCCAGACAAAAAAACGGGCGAAATGGGCAATCCCGGCCATGTCGGTATCCGCAAATTCGACACGCCTCTTCACACGGAACAAATTCATACGATCCCCTCCACCTAAAGTTTGTTAGGAAGGATCGGCCGCTTGGGTAGGCGGATCCATGAAAACCGGTTGGAAATCCTGCCACTCACACGCTCAGGTCCATCAGCAAACTATCGTAACAAATATCCAGACCAAATTCCCTCATGCCAACAACCGTGCCAAACCAGAGCGTCACAACGCAAGCTTTCCCGGAAAAAGCAATTCCTGTTCGCAAGGTTTCAGGCTACTTTGCCAGATCGAGAAACACAATGTGGGACGGATTGCCTACTGGGGTGTAATGCCCGGTGAAACTCAGACCGCCAGTTTTTGTATCGACACGGAACACAGCGACATTGTCCCCGCGCTGATTGCAGCAATAAAGGAAATTGCCGGTTGGATCGAAGGTGAAACTGCGGGGGTAATTCCCCCTGGTCCACTCCTCCCCGACATAACCCAATGTTCCATCCTGACCCACGGCAAAAATTCCGATGCTATCGTGGAGCCGGTTACCCGCGTAAACAAAGCGGCCATCATGGGAAACCAAAACTTCCGAGCAGAAATTGCTTCCGGCAAATTTCGGGGGCAGGGTGGATATGGTTTGCCTTGCGGTGAGTTTTCCGGTTTTGGCTTCATAATCAAGTAGAACCAGATTGGAGCCTTCCTCCTGAATGGAGTAAAACCATCGCCCATTAGGGTGAAAATGGAAATGCCTTGGACCATCACCCGGTGGAAACGAAACAAAAGGCGTTTCCGCGGGAATCAGAGCCCCCTTTTTGTCATCGAATTTCCAGATATAAATCCTGTCCAGCCCCAGATCCACATGGATCACAAACTTTCCCGAAGGGTCGGTCTGAATCATATGGGCGTGGGTCCGGTCGTGGCCGCTGAATGCAAAGCTACCCGGGGGCGCGTTGGTCGCCCGGGTGGGCCCAAGCTTGCCCGAGTCATTTTGAATATCCGAAGCAGGTCCGAGTTTCCCATCCGCCAAAATCGGAAACACCGACACGGATCCGCCAAAATAGTTGGCCACCAACAAAAATTTGCCCGAAGGGTGAAGACTCACATAAGTTGGTCCCGCGCCACCCGAGCGAACAGTATTCAAAAGCTCCAGCTTCCCATTTGACCGATCGATGGCAAAGGAACTTACCGTCCCCTCTTTCCCTGCACCCACCCTGTCTGTTTCATTGGCGGAATAAAGGCGATTCCCCGCCCCGTTAATCACCAAACAGCTCGGACTTGTGCCCATTTCCTGAACTGCCACCGGAGTCAATGCACCGTTGATCCGATTCACCTCAAAGCTGTGAATACCCCGACCATTGCCTGGAGGCAGGTCCACCTGCGTCGGCAAGACATCCTTCAAAGGCGAACTGAATGTTCCGATATAGGCCATCAGCGCCCCGGAACTTTCGGCTGTTTGCGCAGGGAGCAATCGATCCGCAAGTGGTGCCGTCCCAGCAACAGCGACTGAGGCTTTCAGAAAGGAACGGCGCGAATTTTCGGTTTGTGTCATGAGATAAACAGCCTATCTATTGGGAATACAATTTGGCCAATATCAAGGAGGGTTCAGGAAGTACCAGTGTCACCGTAAAGCGAGGACGAGGCCAATCCGGAGTGATATTTTCCACAAATTTGTCTTAGCAGATTCCTGAATGGACGGCATCCAGCCCTTCTTTTGGGTCATGTTCAGGCAATTTGTTTTGCCCATTAAGTTGCAGCACTAGCCGCTTGGCCCTCCAACAATCAATAGTTGGGGCGAGATGGAATTTTTGTCCCCAAAGTGAGGTGCCTTTTTTTCTTTTCAAATTACGGTTTCCCTCCGGGAATCATTCGGTAAATCGGTCGGCTGGCAGAGTGTTTTCCCGCCTCATGAAATCCGGCCTGCTGAAATAGCCGAACCACTCCTGTCCAGACAAAAGGGTCCGCCTGCCTGGATTTTGGCGCGGTCGGATATCCCTCAATAATTTCGGCACCCTGACTTGCGGCAAATTCAACAGCCGCCCGGAGCACCCGAACGGCGACACCCTGTTTGCGCCAATCCTTGCGAACGAAAAAGCAGCTCACGGACCAGACCGGGGAATCATCCAAAGGCGCCAGGACACGTGACCGCGCCAATGCTTCATATTGCTCCCGTGGAGCAATAGCACACCATGCGATGGCCTCTTCGGCCTGATAAAGAAGGACACCCGGAGGCGAAGTTTTGACCACCATGTGAAACCGCGCCTGGTTTATAGCGCCTTTCCCATCGACAAAATCTTTACGCGAAAGCCGCCAGGTCATGCACCAGCATCCACCACACGCGCCTCGTGGGCCGAAAAGGGATTGCAAATCTTCCCAGCGGTCCGGGGTCAAAGGTTGCCAGGAAAACGATTGCGATTTCATGAGGATTTGCACTTGGGTTGATGGTCCGATTGCGGTATTTTAACGGCAAACTTACCTTTATCCCCATTGGGTCAGTGGAAGGGACTTTGGATTTCTGAAGTGCGGACAAGCGGCTTCCTCGTGTTCCGCTGGCAGCTATTTAAAGGATTTTTCCATCATTCCTCTTTGAGACAACATTCATAAACCAATTGGTGTAAACAATTCGGTTTGACGAAGTTAATATTGTCCGCAGAACCCAAAGCCTTATCGGAGATTTACCCAATAGAATGCGATCCCCGAACCTTTATGCCTTTCTTGTTTTGGCATGGATGATTGCTTTTGCTGGACAGCCTGCAGGCGCACAGGAGACCGCGAGCGGTAAACCGATCCTTTTTGGTTCGGACATAGAGGGGGGAGGGCCCTACCTGTTTATCGGGCCTGATGGAAAACCGCTAGGATTTGAACTCGACATCGTCCGTGCTCTTGAAAAACGGATGGAAATCCCGGTTCGACATCTCCAATACGATTTTGCCAGTCTGGTTCCCGGCCTGCTCAAAGGTGACTTCGCCATGGCAATGAATGGCCTGGAAGTTACTCCGGAACGGAAGGAAAAGGTTCGCTTCACCCGACCCTATTACATTTATCGCCAACAATTGGCGGCCCGGGCAGGGGAGAAACGCTTTGAAGACCTTGATAGCGCCATGGGAATTTCGGGTCTTCGCTTCGCCACCATGGAGGCGACAGCCGCCGAAAGGTTTCTGCGCCAAAAAGGAGTGGATCTTGCAACCTATCCGTCTCCGACAGAGGCCTATGCGGAACTGGCGCTTGGTCGAATCGACGCGGTATTGCTTGATCTTCCGATGGCGGTATTTTATGCGAAAAAGAATCCACAATTACGGTTTTGTGGCCCTCCCGTTGAGCCTGGGGAGTACGCGATAGCGGTTGCTCCCTCCAACCCCGAATTGCTTGAAAAACTCAACAGCGCCCTGATTGGCATGATCGATTCGGGGGAGCTGCGCCAAATTCTGGAGAAGTGGGATCTTTGGGACGAGGTCCAAGTATCCCTGGCCGGGGGCGGCCTCCATGACCATTCCCAAAGCCAAAAATGGTCGGTATTTACCATTCTACAAATGCTGATGGGAGGGGCGCTGATCACTATTGCGCTGACGGTTTGCTCCTTCGCTTTCGCTATTCTGATCGGATTTCCCCTTGCGCTGTTACGGGTCTATGGGCCATCTCCGCTGAGACTCCTGGTTATTATCCATGTTGAGTTTTTTCGGGGAATTCCGGTTTATCTGCTGTTGCTTTTGGTCTATTTTGGTTTGCCTGAACTTTTGCCGGGCCTGAGCCTGAATCCATTTGTCGCCTCGGTTATTGGGCTTGGCCTCAACTATTCCGCGTACGAGTCGGAAATTTACCGGAGCGCGTTGCAAACCGTTCCGGCGGGTCAATGGGAAGCCGCGCTGTCTCTTGGCATGGACCGAATTACGGCATTTAGGCGTATCATCGCCCCCCAGGCAATGCGCGTCGCTCTTCCTCCCATGACCGGGGATTTGGTCGCGCTGTTCAAGGATACTTCGATTGCCGGGGCGATCTCGTTGGTGGAGCTCAACAAACAGTATCAGATCCTGGCCAAATCAAGCCTCCAGTTCCTGGAAATTGGCCTGATGACTGCCCTGATTTACCTTGTCCTTTCCGTTCCCCTGGGTTGGCTTTCACGCCACCTTGAGAAATCGATGGGTAAAGATGAAAACAACTGAGCCCGATCCAATGGATTTAAAAACATCCAAAGGCTCCCGCAAAGCCATTGAACTGCGGGAAGTCTGGTGTCGCCGGGGCCAAAGGTCCGTTATTCAGGGTGTCAATGTCTCCGTGGGGGGTGGGGAGACGGTCGCGTTGATCGGACCCTCGGGCGGAGGGAAATCAACACTTTTGCGATGTCTTAATGGTCTTACGGAGTTTGCCTCCGGGGAAATTTCCGTCTGTGGGCGGAGACTGTTGCCTAATGGAAAAACTCCTTTTGCGGATCTTCGGTATGTCAGGACAAGTCTGGGAATGATCTTCCAGGATTACCGCTTGTTTCCCCACAAGAGCGTGCTCGCCAATGTTATGGAGGGGCCAATTTCCGTTCAGGGGAAAACTCATGATGAGGCGCGCGCCTTGGCGGAGGGGCTGATTCGTCGTGTGGGGCTTGCGGACTTTGCGGGGCAATCCCCCGGCTCACTATCAGGCGGACAGCAGCAGCGGGTCGCTATTGCCAGGGCCCTGGCGATGAAACCGACAGGGCTTTTGTGCGACGAGATCACCGCCGCACTTGACCCTCAACTCAAAAGCGAAGTGCTTGGGCTTTTGGCCCAACTGCGCGAGGAGGGGCTGACCATTTTGATGGTGACCCATGAGATCGGTTTCGCGCGAAAATCGGCGGACAGGATTGTTTTGCTGGACGGGGGAAAAATCATCGAGGATGGTCCCCCCGAAAAGGTCCTCGATCATTCCGAATCCGAAAGGACAAGGGAATTTTTACAACAGGTGATCGGATAAACCGATTGTCTCAGGCCGTTGCCCGCTGACCAAACCATTCCATGATTTGTCGAACCAGGAGTGTCTTCTGGTCGGTCAGGCGGTGGTCGCCATCCGCAAGTAGTTCGATGGACCAAGGGCCCCGGGAAAGGGACTGGAACACGGAAAGACTATCCTCATAGGGAACCACATCATCGTTGGTACCGTGGTAGATCTTGAGGGGTGTGTCCCAATTCTTTACCAGGTCGCCAAGGGGATAGTTCGCAGCATCGGTCATTAGTCCCCACTCCAATTCCATTGTCATCCACGGGGTTTGCCAAGTGTGGGTTCCGCGCATTCTCCAAGCATCGACCTCGGCGGGACTAAGCGTCGTCAAGCGCGTGCTTGGAAAACGGAATGCAGGGGCAAAAACCGCCAAAGCGGGAACGATCGCTTTACCCAAGCGTTTGGCAAACCATGAGGCCGCCCAACCCCCCATGCTTGAGCCAACCAGATAAAGTCGGGTAATTCCCTGATTTTGGAGGTGGGCCCAAAGAGCGTCGAGGTCTTGTTGAAGCCTTGTGCAACGGAGGTCGCGCAAGGACCCGGCCGATTGGCCATGGCCATGAAAATCTATCGCGGCAAATGCCCAGCCGGCTTCCCGGGCGGCCGCAGCCAGGGCCCGGGCTTTTTCCCCACGGCGGTGGGACCCCAACCCATGAACATACACCACCGCGGCCTGGGAATGCCCACGGGCAAAATAATCCCCAACCAACTCAAAACCGGAGGCGCTTTGAAGGCGGATCAGCTCTTTGCTCATCGGGTCGCGCTCATGAATTTAGTCCATTTGTAACGGTTGGACCGATGGAACAAGGGGGTTAACAAAATTGGATCATTTTGTCAGATTCTTCCCGTTCCATGGGCAACACCCAGTTATGACATAATATTCAAAGGAAGCAAATCTGCTCCCGGCGGCTGGAGACCTGTTGTTGCGTGTAGTTCTCGTACCTACTGAAGGCGGTCGCCCCGTCGAGCTTGGCCGCGACCTTACCCTTGTGGGTAGGTCCGAAGAAGCCGATTTAAAACTTGATCACAAAAGTGTTTCCAAGCTCCATTGCGTTTTGGTTCGGTCGCCTGAAGGTTTGTTGGTTCGGGATCTGGGAAGCACCAATGGTACGCGAATCAATGGACAGCGAGTCCGTCGCGGCGCCCTGATTCATGATGATGTGCTCAACTTGGCACACTACTCTTTCCGAGTGGAAATCGGTGAAATCCGAAATTCCCAACCAACCCCGCAATGCGCCGACAATGCAACGATGGTTGGAAATGTGGAAGATTTTGAATCGGGCAGCGCTTTGGACCACCCTTCCAAGCCAAATAATGATCGGGAAGGTCCGAACTATTCCCGTTCGGGCAATGTATCCCCTCCCCGGGTGGCTCCCCCAAGGACTCCACCCCGTTCTTCAGGTGATAGTTCGGTAAGGCTGGCCTCGCAACCGCCCGGCGCCCCGACGAAAAACCCCCTACCCGACGCTTACGACGACTGATTTCCCGGCAATTGCAATCGCAATATTCCGTGTGGCTGGGGCGTTTTTGATTTACCCGTCCCAGCTTCGATGCTCCTATGATGAATTTGTCAGACGCGGGTTTCCTTTGGCGAGGAGAGCCTTGGGCGTTTTGACCATCACCGAATCACCCAATTGGATGCGCACAAAGTGGCCAGACCCGACAATCTTCGCGACCTCATTGCCTCCGGTTATCAATCTCGGACCGTCAAAGAGGAGCTTCGGGCCAACTTTACCCGGATGCTCGCCGAAGGGATGGACCTGTTTCCGGGAATTGTCGGGTATGAAAACACGGTTCTCCCCGAGATCGCCTTGGCCATCCTTGCCGGGCATGACATGATTTTTTTGGGAGAAAAAGGGCAGGCCAAAAGCCGCATGATGCGTACCCTTGTTCGTTTTCTGGATGAAGCCATTCCCTACCTTGATCACCCGGACCTTGCTGTTCATGAAGATCCTCTCCAACCGATCACCGGCCCGGGCAAGCGCCTGGTTGCGGATGTGGATCCCTCAAATATCAAAATTGCCTGGTGGAAGCGTGAGGATCGCTATGCCGAAAGGCTGGCGCCCGGAACCAAATTTGCTGACATCATAGGCGAGATCGATCCGGGCAAATTGGCCGGCGGAGTTTCGCTTGGAGCGGAAGAGGCCTTGTCGCTGGGTTTGATCCCAAGGATGCACCGTGGGATTTTCGGCATGAACGAGATCCCCGAGCTGGATGAATTGGTCCAAGTGGGCCTTTTCAACATCCTTGAAGAGCGTGATGTCCAGATTCGGGGTTATCCCATCCGGTTCGACCTCGACATTTGCCTGCTTTTCTCCGCAAATCCATCGACCTACAACCGCTCAGGCAAAGTGATTCCCCAACTCAAAGACCGTATCGGAAGCCTGATCCGAACGCACTATCCCGAGGATCGTCAGTCGGGAATTGACATCATGGTCCAGGAATCGGGGATCGATCTGGGAGGCGACTATCCGGTTCTGGTTCCCCCATTCATGTTGGAAATCATCGAAGAGATCAGTCGACTTGCTCGTAAATCGAAATATATCGATCAGCTATCTGGGGTTAGTGCAAGATTTTCGATTGCTAATTATAAGATCATGGTTGCTTCTGCCCGAAACCGTGGAATCCGACTGGGTGAAAAGCCTGCGGTTCCCCGCATCTGTGATTTGGCCCACCTGAAGGCGTCCTCCCTTGGTAAGCTTGAACTGGATCTGATGGGTAGCCACCAGATGTCCGAAGCCCAGGTTCTTGAAGCGATCATCGCCGAGGCGGTGGCCAGGGTGTTCAAGGAATATGTCGAAGAAAACGGCCTCGATGAGATCGGTAAAGTCTTTTCGAAGGGACTGAAGATCGAGGTGGGGGATTTACTTCCTTCGGCGACTTATGCCCAGCGAATGACACGCGTACCCCAGGCATGGGACAAAGCTTTTGAGGTCAACGCCTCGACCAGCGAAGCGGTCAGGGCCTCGTGCATGGAGTTTGTCCTTGCGGGATTGTATGCCACTGACAGGATTAGCCGATCCGAAAAACATGGCCGGATCGAATACGAGACCAAATAAGATCTGAATCTGATAATGAAAAAACAAGCTGGGGAACCATTGCATCTGTTGGTTCCCCAAGAGATAGTCCGTTTACTTAAAAAAACTTTTTCGCTACCCTACAGCCCGAATTTGGCCTGATTTCGGACTGGCTGAGTTCCAACTAGTTGATTAGAGGGCGTGGGTCTTGAGTTCCTCAAGGCTGACAAATTCCAGCGAGGAAATATGGGTGGATTCAAGGATGACCTTGGGTGCCATGTCCGCTTCAAAGGCTTCCTTCCAGCGAGTCACACAAAGACACCAGCGGTCTCCGGACTTCAGTCCGGCAAATCCCCATTCGGGCTTGGGAGTGCTTAGATCGTTTCCACGCATTTTGGAAAATGCGAGGAATTCATCGGTCATGACGGCACAAACCAGATGCAGCCCCACATCGCCTGGTCCTGTATCACAACAACCCGTTCGAAAAAAACCGGTTAAGGGCTTGGTGGAACAACTCTGCATGGGTGTTCCGAGGACATTTTTGGCACCAGTTGTGGTGACGGCAGGCATTTGCAACTTCCTTTTGGGCACGGTCAAACAGGGGCCATCCACCCGGCCCACCCTTTTCCCGTAAAACATTTATAGGGAACCAGGGTGGGAGCGAATGGGAAATGAGCACCGACCGCGAAAATGTAACCGGCGAGCGCCCCTTGGCGGGGTTGGCTCGGGAGCTCCCCAAATTTCTGGGACTGAACGGTAGATTGCGGAAGGAACTGGGTCTTTCGGGACTCCTCACCGGAGAGGATGGCTTCGAGGCGCTTCGGGCCAGAATGAGCCGCCACGCCTCGATGGGCGGCCGGGAAGTGTTGGTCGCGACACTTTATGGCCCAACAGGGGCAGGCAAATCGACCCTTTTTCGACTCCTTACTGGAATTCCGGTGCCAGCCGGAGATGAAGTTCGGCCAGTTTCCTACGCCAGCGCTCTTGCCGCGCCTGCGGCTTTGGCCAATGTGGAATCCCTGACCACCCTCCTGAGCGGACTAGAACCTGTTGGTCTGAGCCACCCCGATGAGCTGAAAAATAAAGCCACCGGGACTGGTGTGATCTTTTTTGCTCCATACGAACGACCTGATGGACTGCCGCAGCGAAAATCCGGAACGGATGAACATGGGGATCAATCAGGAGTCGATCTGGTTCTTGCAGATGTTCCGGACTTCAACTCCCTGGAATCGCGAAACTGGGAACGGGCCGAAAAACTCCTTCGCCAGGCAGAGGTTGTTGTTTTTTTGCTCACCCCGGACACCTACGCCGATCAGGTAACTGTTCGTGAATTGGAACGGGCATGCCGGGTGGCGGCGAGAATGATCCTGGTTTTCACCAAGGTCCTGGCCGTTAATGAAGCCGAAGGAAGGCGCAAAACACGAGCCAAATGGGATGACATCATCAAGGTCAAGCTATCCGATCCTTCGGACGCCTGGGGAAAAGTGTTTGCTTCGAAGCGCGGGGACGAACGAACGCTTCTAGAGTTTCTTTCCACTTGCCCTGTCTATTTCAGTCATCACAGTTTTAATACAAATCTTGCATCCTTTATATCTCTTGAAGAGGGGCAGGAGCCCCTTTCCGATTGGCTCCACGGCCATCAGGCTGGCCGGATCCTTTTGGAGGGGATTGCCGCACCAGGCCGCGATGCGGCAAAATACATCGAATGCCTCCTGGAAAATCTGGATGCCCAGTTCCGGGAACTGAAAACAGATTTCGAACGGGCCCGCAGTCCTGTGGCAACAGTCGCCCGGGCCATCGCCTCGAGCGAGTTTCCGCTTGGCCGCATGATCGAAGTGGTTCACGAAGAGACTGCCAAACGGATGCCAACCTGGTACCGCAATATTGCCCGGCCAACGGGTTGGGCCATGGAACAGGTCTCCAAACCTATCGGCTGGGCCATGGACAGGATGTCGATGGGGGCGCGAACCCTGGGAAACCAGCTATTTTCTCTTTGGGGTCAGGGGACCCAATCGGGCGAGATCGCTTCAACCACTTCCATCGAAGCTAAACGAGTGGAGGAGGGAACAGAAATCCTTTTTAAGGAGTGGCGCGAACGCTTTCCCAGGGAATCCCGTGAGGGTGGCCTCCTGGACACCAAAAGGCTCATGGCCCTTCGGGAGAATTTCCTGGCCAAACCGGTCCCTCCCCGCAGCGACCTTTGGGAAAAATCCCTTCGGGAGGAGGCGGCAAAATGGGCCCACGCCCAAACGGGAAGCCGGGCCATGATGCTTCATATCACTGGCCGATTACTGGTGGTCGGTGGGGCGGCGATGATGGCGATCGATCTAGTCACAACGGGAGGTCTTGTGACTCTTCCGTTGATGGCAGCAACAGGAAAAGTGGGAATTGCCGCGGCGGCGGCTACGGGCAGCCTTACCGCAGGCGCGTTGATGGGATGGGTGGAAAAACTCAATTTGCAGCGAGTTTT
>Ga0114972_10004327_pt1 | contig 10572 bp, 12 predicted proteins | sample M_140807_EF_Meta_FD_87354 | JGI IMG/M metagenome (GOLD analysis project Ga0114972, IMG submission 87354) | Freshwater microbial communities from Lake Montjoie, Canada to study carbon cycling - M_140807_EF_MetaG | ecosystem: Environmental > Aquatic > Freshwater > Lake | place: Lake Montjoie... | reverse complement strand
TGGAAGCCGTCCGGATACGAGACCTGCGCCCGATCGTCGATCAGGAGCGCGTGCGGCCAGGTCCTGCCGTCGTCGGTGCTCAGGAACGCCGTGAGGCTCGACCGCCGTGGCAGCCGCACGTCGATCGGACCGTTCTTCACCAGCAGCAAATTGCCCGAGGCAAGCCGGCGGATGAAGAACCGGGCGCTCGTGTTCTGGATGGCGGACGCCGCCGGCTCGCTCCAACTGCGGCCCTTGTCGGCCGAAAAGCTCTCGCTGATGCCCTGCTTCGTCCGGGCGAGCATCCAGAGGCGGCCGTCCTTCAATTCTACGATCATGTGCTCGTCGAATTCGGTGCCCGGAAACGCCACGCCACCGCGGCGCGACCATGTCTTCCCCTGGTCGGTCGAGGCGAACAGGTTGGCCATGCGGATCGCGTCGAGATCCTTGTGGGCCTCCTTATCCACGCCCGGGCCGCCCATCCAGTCTCTGGTCCAAAGCGAGACCGGCAGCAGCCAGTCGCCATTGTCGAGCACCGTCGGCTTGTTGAGCGTGCAGCCGTCGGCGATCCGCACCGGCGGCGTCCAGGTGGGCTCGGCCGCGTCGGGATCGTCGCAGCGGATGAAAAAATCGCCGGCGCGGCCGTCGAAATAGCCGAGGCTCTGGTCGAAGAAGCACCAGAGCCGTCCGAGCGGATCGGTCCAGAGGTTGCCGACGAGCGCCCGCCGCTCGTAGCGGACGCCGGCGACGTCGCCGTCCTGCGGGTCGATCACGACCCGTGGCTTCGACCAGGTCGCGCCGCCATCGTCGCTCGTCGCCAGCATGCAGAAGCCGTTGGGGCTGTCGCCATTGCCCACCCAGGCCGCCCAGAGCCTGCCTTTCGGCGTCCGATCGATGCCGAGCACCATGTTTCCGGGACGGACGGCGTCGGCATATTCCGGGCCCGGGGCGGTGTTCACGACGGGCGGCTCGAGCGCGAGGTCGGCGAGCCGCGGGTCGGCGGCGACCGTCGCCTCCGCAGCGGCCAGCGCGGCGGCGAGCGCCGCCGCACACTGCAGCCACGTTCGGATCTGGCGTCTGACCAGCGCAGACATCGACGCGACTCCTCGTGTTGTCAGCAGGACTTTAGCCTAGCCGCTCGAGCTTGCTGACGCGGCCCGTCTTCACCCATTCGGCCACGTAGATGTCGCCGGCGGGTGTGAAGCAAGCGTCGTGCGGGTGGACGAACTGGCCGTCCACCCACTTGTCGGGCTGCGTTCGCAGATCCTTGATCTCGTCGAGCCGCTCCACGGCCCGGCCCAGCCGGGCGACGATCTGGTTCTTGTCGTCGAGAAGCGTCACCGAGCTCTTGAGTTCGGGGACGACGAGCAGGCTCTTCCACGAGTCGATGTTGGCGGGCAGACCGAATCCGGGAATCGTCTCCTTGTAGGTGCCGTCGAGGCCGAAGAACTGCAGCGTGTTGTGGGCGCGGTCGGTGACGACGATCGTCGGCTCGCGGCCCGGGCGGCGATCGATCCAGAGGCCGTGCGGCGTGTTGAACGTCCCCTTCCCCTCACCGGCACCCCCGAACGCGCTCACCCACTTCGCATCCTTGTCGTAGCGGTGGATTTTGAACGAGCCGTAGCCGTCGGCGAGGAAGAAGCCGCCGTCGTCGAGGAAGGCGAAGTTGGTCGGCAGGAATCCCTGGCGGCTCCAGTTGCGGGCCGTGGAGAGGTCCTCACCGGCGGCGTAGGCCCCCGACTCCATCGGCGCCTTGCGGAACCAGACGATCTCACCGTCGAGCGTCAGCTTCGCGAACGACTTCACCTGCTGGTAACCGCAGACGTAGAGGAACTCGTCGCTTCCCTCCTTGCGGACCTCGATGCCGTGGCCGCCCCCCTGGAACTGGCCGCCGAAGGCCCGGACGAACCGGCCTTCTGGGTCGAAGACGAAGATCGCCGGGTGGTCTTTCTTGTCCGCAAGCCCCTCGTGGATCACATAGAGGTTGCCCGCCGCATCGACCGCCACGCCGTGTGTCGTCTGCCACGTGAAGCGGTCTGGCAGCTGCGGGAAGTTGTGCCTGACCCGGAAGCGGTGCTCACCCTCGCCGACGATCGTCTCGGCGGCGAGTCGCCGAACGCGGGCGAATGCGGGAACGGCCGCGCCGGCCGCGGCGCAGGCCACGGCGGCACCGAAGCCGCGGCGGGAGAGGGAGCCGAGTGTCGTGCGTTCACGCATGGGAGAATCTCCTGGCTGGATATCGTGGGCCACGGGTGGGCCGACCGTGCCGCACGCAGCTACCGGCGGTCGCAGCACGATCGGCGGCGGGCGGAGGACGAGTCTACCGGTTCTCCATGGCCGTCTGCAGCCCATCGACGTTGGGCGATAGCAGCCCGCCCACGTCCTCCGCGGAAAGGTCGGTGGGATGGCACCGCACGCAGCCCCGGCAGCGGCCTGCGTCCTGGCCGACCATCAGCGCCGCCCGGCGGCGTGGCCGGATCGGCGGGAACCCGAGGATCTCGTCGCGCACCAGCGTGCCGGCGACGAAGTAGCCGGCGTCGATGCCTCATGCATGGCTCGTCCCCCGGCACGGCGGCGCAGACTCGGCATCCCCGGCACACCTCTTCCAGAAGGCGGTCGCCGCCGCCCATGAGGGGAGCGTCTCGGCCGACACGACGTCGCCACCGAGGCGGCCGACCTCCGCGAGTGCCCGGCGAACCAGTGCCGTCGCGACTCCGCGACGCCGTGCCGCCGGGTGCACCAGCAGCCAGGCGATCGATGCCCGGACCAGCGGCTGCCGGCCGACGTCCACCACCGCGATCATGCCCAGCGGGCAGCGATCCCCGGGCGGAACCGAACCAGCAGGCGAATGAGCTGCAGACTCAGGGGCCGAATCGGCGGACGACTGCGTGACCGACGGCTCCGGGCCAGCTGGCCACGCCAGCCAGCCATGCACCCTGCGGCCCTCCCGGCCACGCAGTTCCGCGCAGAGGCCGGCCGGGCTCCAGCGGCCCGCCAAGGCCGGGTCGATGGTCCGGCACTGCTTGGCGAGTTCGGCCACGGACACGAGGTCGCCGCCGCCCCGGACCGGACGCATTTCCACGGCGAGCAGGCCCTCGCGGGGCTCTGCCGACGCCGGCCATGGGTGTTCACACGCCTGGCAGCAACGCAGCAGGAACCGAATCGGTGGCATCCGCGGCCCTCCCCTCGGCTCGACATCCCGTCCGCACGCCGCCGAATTCTAGCAATTGTGCCGGTTATTCACCCTGAAGCGCGCAAAAAACATCGCTTCCTGCACTGCTTTTGCGACCTAGTGTTTGCTCTGGACGAACAGGCCGGAAAGGTCGACGCAGACCGCAGAACCTCTTGCCGAATCTCGATTTGCGCGTAAACTCTCTCCATCTATCACGTTCTACGCCTGACTTCTGGTATTTTTCGATCACTCGCTGCTTGATTTCGCTCTTATATGATTCATACTCTGCCACTTCTGGAGCCTGAAGTCGTGCAGAACCACGAGCGTCGCAGCCGGCTTGTCGACATCATCCGCGTCCGCGGTTTCGCGGCGCTCGATGAACTCGTCCGCGAGCTTGGCGTGTCGGAGTCGACCGTTCGCCGCGACCTCGACGCCCTCGAGGAGCACGGGGCGGCGCGGCGGACGCACGGCGGCGTGATCTACTCGGGCGGCATGCCGCGGCTGGCCGAATTCGACGAGCGGCAGCCCGCCAACTGGGCGGCGAAGCGGGCGATCGCCGCCGCTGCCGCGGACGTGATCGAGGATGGCGAGACGGTGCTGCTCGACGGAGGCACCACCACGTACGAGGTGGCGAGGCTGCTCGTCGGCCGGTCGCTCCAGGTCGTCACCAACAGCCTCCCGGTCGCGAACCTGTTCGCGTCCGAGGCCCGCACAGACCTCGTGCTGCTCGGCGGCTACGTGTCGCCCCGCACCGGCGTGTGCCTCGGGCCCTACGCCAACGAACTGCTCGGCCGGCTCCACGTCACCACCACCGTGCTCTCCGCGGCCGGCATCGCCGAGGAGGGGCTCTTCAACGCCCACCTGCTGCTCGCCGAAACCGAGCAGGCGATGTTGAAGGCGGCCAGCCGCGTGATCGTCGTCGCCGACAGTTCGAAATTCGGCCGCAAGAGCCTGACACTCGTCTCCGGCCTCGACGGCATCGACCTCGTTGTCAGCGACGAGGGCCTGCCGCAGCGGTGGCGGGAGATCGTCGCCGCGGCCGGCCCCCGGCTGATGGTCGTGCCCGTGCCGGAGCCCTCGGAGCCCGCCGGCCTCCGACCGCCTCATTCCTCCGAAAGGACGCGGCCCGCATGAGCGGCTCGACTGCACACCTGATCGCCAACCACGCCCTCAGGGCTCTGCCGCCCGGCCTGGATCGCGCGGGCGTCGAGCGGCTCGTCCGCGAGATCGTGCTGCGGTCCAGCGGCGTGCCGTCGGCTGCCGGCCGCGACGACCGGCCTGCCGAACCGACACTCGTGGTGAGCATCTCTGCGCGGCACTGCCACCTCACCGACGAGCACGTCGAGAAGCTCTTCGGCCCGGGCCGCACGCTGACGCCCCAGAAGAACCTCTACCAGGACGGCTTCTACGCCGCCGAAGAGACCGTCATGCTCGTCGGCCCCAAGCGGAAGATGCTGCCGACCGTCCGCGTGCTCGGGCCCACCCGCAAGGCGTCGCAGGTCGAACTGGCCTTCACCGACGGCATCTCCCTGGGCATCGACCTGCCGGTGCGGGCCAGCGGCAAGATCGCAGGCACTCCGGGCTGCGTGCTCGTGGGGCCGGCCGGCGCGATCGAGCTCACCGAGGGCGTCATCCGTGCCGAGCGGCACGTGCACATGAACTTCGCCGACGCGGCCCACTTCGGCGTGAAGGACGGCGACCGCATGAGCCTCGTGATCCGCGGCGGCTGCGGCACCGTCTTCCGCGACCTGCTCGTGCGGGCCGACGCCACGAGCAAGCTCGAGGTGCACATCGACACCGACGAGGGCAATGCGGCCGACCTCGACCACGCCGAGAGCGTGGAACTCGTGAGGCAGACATGACCAAGAAACGCGCGGCCAGGAAAACGGTGCGTGCACCGGCCGCGCCGACACAAAACAGGAGGACCGTTCGACCGGCGCGTGCCGGTGCGGTCGGCGGGAAAGTTCCCGCCAGGAACGGAGGAGAGTTTCATCAGGAGCTAGGACACAAGATGGCGAAGAACATCGAAGCCCTCGGCATGATCGAGGTGAAGGGGTTCGTCACGCTCGTCGAAGCGGTTGACGCGATGATGAAGGCGGCGAACGTCACCTTCCTCGGCTGGGACAAGATCGGCAGCGCGCTCGTCACGGCGTTCGTGTCGGGCGACGTGGCCGCGGTGAAGGCTGCGACCGACGCCGGTGCGGCTGCGGCGGGCAGGATCGGCGACGTGGTGAGCGTGCAGGTCATCGCCCGCCCCCATGAGGACCTCGGCATCGTGCTGCCCGGCTAGTGCGAGAGAACGTCGGCGACCATGTCAGTGCAATCCCAAACCTTTTTTCACTTTCACAGCGAGAGCACAGGAACGACTATGAACACTGCGATTGGATTGATCGAGACCAAGGGGCTCGTCGGCCTCATCGAGGCGACCGACGCGATGGCCAAGGCGGCCAACGTGAAGATCCTCAAGCGGATCAGCGGCCTCGGCAACGGCTACGTTGCGACCGTCGTGCAGGGCGACGTGGGGAGCGTGCGGGCGGCCGTCGAGGCCGGTGCCAACGCGGCCCAGCAGGTGGGCGAGCTCGTGGCCAGCCACGTGATTCCCCGGCCTGCCGACACCCTGGTGACGGCGTTCTTCAGCTGACCCGTCGCGAGACGGCCGGCTGGCGGCCGCACACGGACGTGCATTCGACCCGCGGAACGTGCCCATGAAAATCCTCGTCGCCAACCTCGGATCCACGAGCTTCAAGTACCGGCTCTTCGAGCTGCCCGCCGACCCACGGCAGGCGGGCGAGACGGAGTCGGAGCTTGCGCGCGGTGGCGTCGAACGCATCGGTGCGGCCGAAAGCCGCGTCTACGCGTCGGTGTCGCCACGCGGTGCGGGGCAGCCGCGGAAGCTCGAGGCCGTGATGCCCGTGCCGGACCACGCCGTCGCCCTCACGGCAGCGCTCGAGCAGCTCACCGCCGAGGGCGGTCCGCTCGAGAGCGTCGACGAGGTGGCGGCGGTGGGCTTCAAGGCGGTGCATGGCGGCCGCGTGAGCGGCGTCGTGCGGGTGGGACCGGACGTGCTCGCCGCCATGGAGGAGATGGCGGTGGTGGCGCCCGCGCACAACCCGCCCTATGTGCGGGCGATGCGGCAGGTCGGGGCGCGGCTGCCGGCGGTGCCGCTGGCGGCGGCGTTCGAAACGGGGTTTCATGCGACCATTCCCGACCGCAACGCGCTCTACGCGGTGCCGACGGAGTGGGCGGAGAAGCACCTCGTGCGGCGCTGGGGCTTCCACGGGGCGAGCCATCGCTTCGTGGCGGAGCGGCTGACGGCGCTCGTGCCAACGAAGCCGTTGCGGGCGATCTCCTGCCACCTCGGTGGCTCGAGCAGCGTCTGCTGGATCGCGGACGGCCGCAGCGTGGGGACGTCGATGGGGATGAGCCCACAGTCGGGCCTGCCCCAGAACAATCGGTCCGGTGACTTCGATCCCTTCGCCCTCCTGCACATGGCGAAGCAGACCGGCCGCGGCTTCGAGGAGCTCTTCGCCGAGCTGTCGGCCAAGAGCGGTCTGGCGGGGATGTCGGGCACGTCGGGTGACATGCGCGACCTCGAGGAGGCCGCGGCCGCCGGCAGCCGTGCCGCGCGGACGGCGATCGACGTCTATGTGGCGTCGGTCCGGCACTGGCTCGGCGCGGGGATCGTCGAACTCGGCGGGCTCGACGCCATCGGGTTCGCCGGCGGGATCGGCGAGAACTCGCCGCTCACGCGGGCCGCCGTGCTGACGGGCCTGGAAGAGCTGGGCATCGCGGTCGACCCGACCGCCAACACCCGGCAGGGGACGGAGGAGCGGATCATCAGCCCCGCTGGGGCGCGGGTGACCGTCTGGGTCATTCCGACCAACGAGGAACTGATCGTGGCCCGGCAGACGCGTGATCTGCTGGCCGCGGAGCGAGCCGCGACGGCGGGCACACCAACGGGGAGGCGCAGCTGATGTTCGTGGCACTGGTGACCGGATCGGTGGTGGCAACGCAGAAGACCGAGTCGATGACCGGCCACAAGCTGCTCGTCGTCGAGCCCTACCGGCTCGATGAGAAGAGCCGCGACCGGCTCGTCACCACCGGCCGCACATTCATCGCCGTCGACACGCTCGGTGCCGGCGAGGGACAGCTCGTGCTGGTGACCCAGGGATCGAGCGCGAGGCTCACCCCGGAGACAAAGACGCTGCCGATCGACGCCGTCGTCATCGGGCTCGTCGACACAGTCAGGGTCGAGGGCAAGGAAGTGTTCACCAGGCAGAAGGGCCGCGGCTGAACCGCTGCGGCGGCACGCCCACGCATCAGTCACACCACCGACAGGAAGGCACGACACGGAACAAAACCATGACACAGGCAACCGCTCCTGACATCGCAGAGATCGTCCGCCAGGTGATCGCCGAGCTGAAAACCGCTGGCAGCCCGCCGCCCGCAGCGTCCGCCAGCCCGTCCGCCAGCCCGCCCGGCGGCCCGCTTGGTGGCTCACCTGTCGGCCCGGTCGCCGGCCGCTCGCACGTCGGCCGCCACGGCATCTTCACGAGCGTCGACGAGGCCGTCGTCGCGGCGCAGGAGGCTTTCGAGCAGCTCGAGCGGCTCGGCGTGGAGGGCCGCCGCAAGGCGATCGCCCACATCCGCCGGATCTCCATCGACGACGCCGAGGAGCTCGGCCGCATGGAGTTCGAGGAGACCAAGATCGGACGGCTCGAGCACAAAATCGAGAAGCTGAAGGTGCTCGGCCAGCGGTCGCCGGGCGTCGAGTTCATGCAGAGCGAGGTGTTCAGCGGCGACCACGGCCTGGCCGTGATCGAGCACGCCCCCTTCGGCGTCATCGGCGCGATCACGCCCGTGACGCACTCGCTGCCCACGATCACCGGCAACGCGGTGAGCATGATCGCCTCCGGCAACACGGTCGTGGTGAATCCCCATCCCAGCGGCAAGAAGGTGGCGGCCGAGGGTGTCCGCCGGTTCAACGCGGCGATCCACCGCGACATCGGCGTCGACAACCTCGTCTGCCTCGTGGCCGAGCCGACGCTCGACACGGCATCGGCGCTCTTCAACCACCGCGGCGTCAAGCTGATCTGCGTGACCGGCGGACCGGCCGTCGCGCGGGCGGCCCTGCAATCGAGCAAGCGGGCGATCGTGGCCGGCCCGGGCAACCCGCCCGTGGTCGTCGACGAGACGGCCGATCTCGATCGGGCGGCGCGGTCGATCATCTACGGGGCCGCATACGACAACAACCTGCTGTGCATCGCCGAGAAGCAGGTCTTCGTCGTCGCCGAGGTCTTCGACCGGATGATGGCCGCGATGGAGCGGGCGGGGGCCCTGCGGCTCACGCCGTCGCAGGTCGACACGCTCACGAAGAAGGCGATCGTGATGAGCGGCGAGGGGGCCCACCGGCACCCGGTGCCGTGCAAGGATCTCCTCGGGCAGGACGCGTCGCTGCTCGCGCAGGCCGCCGGCGCGGCCGGCCGGCCGGGGCTCGAGCTGGTCTTCGGCGAGACCGACGTCGGCAATCCGTTCGTGCCGACCGAGCAGATGATGCCCTTCCTGCCGTTCGTGCGGTGCAATGACGCCGACGAGGCGATCCGGCTGGCCCACGAGAGCGAGCACGGCTTCCGGCACACGGCGATCATCCACTCCAACAACGTCCGCACGATGACGAAGATGGGCCGCCTCCTCGACACGACGCTCTTCGTCAAGAACGGGCCGAGCGTCGCGGGGCTCGGCCTCGGCGGCGAGGGCTACCTCTCCTTCTCGATCGCCACGCCGACCGGCGAGGGCGTGACGACGCCGCTCACCTTCACGCGGCAGCGCCGCTGCACGCTCGTCGACGACCTGTGCATCCTCGGCAGCCCCGACACGATCGACCGCTGACCCTCAGCCCATTTCTTCGCCATGCAACTCGCCCGCATCATCGGCACCGCGACCGCCACGGTGAAGCACCCGTCGCTGACGGGCACGACGCTCCACGTCGTGCAGCCGCTCATGGCCGACGGCCGCTCGCCCGACGGCGATCCGCAACTGGCGATCGACATGGTGTCGGCGGGGGCCGGCGACGTCGTGATGATCACCAGCGACGGCCGGCTCCTGCGGGACCGACTCAAGAGCAGCACGACCCCGGCACGGTGGAGCACCGTGGCCCTCATCGACAATCCCTGATCGAGAATCCCTGATCGAGCAGCCCAGACCGACCCGTCCCCATCGATCCTCCTTTCCCGGCGACACTCCCCACCATGGCGAATACCGAACAGACCAGCGACGCCGTGCGACGGATCGTCGAGGAGGTCCTCCGGCGGATCGCCGCCCAGGCCGGCCCCTCGCCCCGTCCCGCGGCGCCCGCCGCGGCGGCAGCTTCAGGCTCCGCGGCCGGCTCGACCGTCGTGCTCGGGGAGCGGGTGATCACGCTCGACATGCTCGTCCGCCTGCCCGCGGGCACAAGGCAGTTGACGGTGCCGCCCCGGGCTGTCGTCACGCCCTCGGCCCGCGATCATGCCCGGGAGATCGGTCTGGCGATCGTCACGACGGCTGCTCCCGCTTTCGCCACGGCGGCACCGGCCCGCCCCCTCGCCATTTCCCATGCCGAATGCGGCGGCGACGCCACCCGGCGGTGCGCCGCCATCGCCCGAGCCGTGCCTGCGGCGCAGCAACTGCCCCCCTCGGGGCTCGCCGACGTCGTCGCGGCCCTCGCAGCCCACGCGGCCCGGGACGGCGGTCGCAGCGTGCTGCTCACCGGCCGGCCGGCCGTCGCGACCATCCTGGCCAATCGCCATCCGGGCGTGCGGGCGGTCGCCGTCCGTGATGCGGCCGGTGCGGCCCGCGCGGCTGCCGAGTGCTCCGCCAACCTGCTCGTCGTCAACCCTGCCGATTTCACCGGTGGCATGGAGCGGGCCGCAGCCGATTTCGCCACCCGCGATCGCACCGCCATCCCGCCCGAGCTCGCCACCGCGGCGCCGGCGGCCACGCCCTGCAGCTGCAACACCCACTCCCACTGAGGCGACACCACCATGAGAATCGGACGCGCGATCGGCACCGTGACCCTCGTCGAGCCGCACCCGACGGTGCGCGGCGGCAGGCTCACGCTCCTGGTGCCCCTGGCAGCGGCCGATCTCGCCGCCGCCGACGGCCCCGCAGAGCCGCTGGTGGCCTGGGATGACCTGGGCAGCGGCTACGGCCAGCTCGTCGCCTTCAGCGAGGGTGGCGAGGCGGCGCAGCCCTTCCAGCCGGATGCCAAGCCCGTCGACGCGTACGTCGCGGCCCTCATCGACCGCCTCGACCTCGCCTGAAACCTCGTCTGAAAGCACGCCGAAAGGCCCTACGACCCGCACGACCCCGACACCCCGACCGATCGGGACGGCCACGATGACCCGCAGCCCGACCCGAGCCCGAAAAGTGGGCAAGAATCGATA
>Ga0114972_10004326_pt1 | contig 10572 bp, 8 predicted proteins | sample M_140807_EF_Meta_FD_87354 | JGI IMG/M metagenome (GOLD analysis project Ga0114972, IMG submission 87354) | Freshwater microbial communities from Lake Montjoie, Canada to study carbon cycling - M_140807_EF_MetaG | ecosystem: Environmental > Aquatic > Freshwater > Lake | place: Lake Montjoie... | reverse complement strand
GTTCAGGCGGATGCCGAAGCTGGGGGTGCCGCGCGCCCGGCCGGCATGCTGGAACATCCGCTCCCGGCCCAGCACGCTGGCGGCGTATTCGCCGACCGGGGCGGGGGGCGTGGCCTCATCGGCGCCACCTGAGATGACGGGTACCAGCGGCAGCACATTGCCGGAGGAGAGAAACACCGTGCGGGCGGTGGGAAAACGCTCGGCCACCAGGGCGGGGAGCAGGGTGTTCATCGCCCAGGTGGTGTCCTCGGCACCGGTGCTGCCGAATTTACGGGCGGCGAGGAAGATGAGGTTGGGCGCATCGGGCAGGGCGGCGAGGGCGGCGTGATCCATCAGATCGGCGCTCAGCGTCTCGATGCCCCAGGATTGCATGCGCTGCCGCAGGCCTGGCTCGCTCCAGCGCGCGACCGCGATCACCCGGCGCGCAGGGTCGGCCCGTTTTGCGGCGCGGCACAGGGTGGGGCCCATCTTGCCCGCCGCCCCCAGCACCAGAATATCGCCCGGGGCGGCGGCCAGGTCCTCGCGCAGCGCGTCATCGGGGCGGGAGAGAATGTCTTCGAGGGCGGCTTCATCGGCGATCATGGGCCGAGCCTGTCACGCCTCACGCCACCATGCCAGGGCGGCGCGGGCCAGCGCCGCCACCGTATCCACCACTGGGAAGGGCAGGGCGGGGCCGGCGGCGATGCCGAGTGGGATCTCGGTGCAGCCCAGCACCACGGCCTGGGCACCCTGGGCATGCAGGCGGGCGGCCATTTCGGCGAGGGGCGCATAGGCGCCGATCAGGTCATTGGCCTTCACCTGCTCGATGGCGGGGGTGACCAGGCGGGCCATTTCGGCCGCATCGGGGGTGATCACGTCGTAGCCGGTGAGGCGTTGCTGGTAGAGCCGCATGGCCAGCGTGCCGGCGGTGCCCATCAGGCCGATGCGCCCGGAGGCGATGCCTTGCGCCCGTAAATCGGCCGCGGCGGCATCGACGATATGCAGGATGGGCAGTGCGGTTGCAGCCTGCATGGCATCGAACCAGCCATGCGCGGTGTTGCACGGGATGGCGATGGCGCCGCAGCCGGCACCCTCCAGAATGCGGATGCCGCGCAGCAGGGCGGGCAGCGGGTCTGGCCCGGTGCCCAGGCGCGCGGCCGTGCGGTCGGGTACCCGGACATCGCTGACCAGGATGGCGGGCAGATGGTCCTGGTCACGCAGGGCGGGGGTTTGCAGGGTCAGGCTGCGCATGAATTCGGCGCTGGCCAAAGGCCCCATGCCGCCCAGCACGCCCAGCATCTTGTCGGTGTTCATGCGAAGAACCCATCCCATGTCAGCTTCACGCCCAGCAGGAAGAGCGCCACGGTGATGATGCGATAGAACAGCGCCTCTGGCATCCGGCTTTGCAGCCAAATGCCCAGATAAACCCCCAAGGGGCAGAGTGGCAGAAGTACGAGTGCGGTGCCGAGATTGGTCAGGTCCAGCAAGCCCATGGCGCCATAGGGCACCAGCTTGGCGTAGTTGATGAGGCCAAAGAGCACGACATTGGTGGCGGTGAAGACCTCGCGCGGGAGTTTGCGCGGCAGCAGATAGATTTGCATCGGCGGGCCGCCGGCATGGGCGAGGGTGGAGGTGGCGCCGGAGGCGATGGCGCAGATGGCGCCCTTGAGGGCATTGAAGGGCGCGGCGGGTGCTGCCGCCAGCAGCCCCACGAGGAAGCGCCAGGCCAGGAAGGCCAGGGTGATGACGCCCAGCACCCCCTGCACCGTCCGCGGGCCGAGCACGCCAAACAGCGCCGCCCCCAGCGCCACGCCCAACATGCTGGCCGGCAGCAGCAGGCGCATCTCGCGCGGATCCCATTTGCCCCACCAGGCCCGCACGCCCGAGACATCCATGGCGCAGAGCAGAATGAGAGCTATGCCCGCCGCCTGCGGCACCGGCACCATGAGCGCCATGACCGGCACCATGATGTTGGAGGTGGCACCGGCAAAGCCGCCCTTGCCGATGGCCGAGACCAGAACGGCAGGAATGGCGATGGCATAGAATATGGGATCATTGATGATATTCAGTGGCCTGGCCTTGTGCAGATGCGACGCAAGTGTAAGCGGTTCTGACATGTTGGAACATCCCGCCTCACTGCTCTCCCTGCTCGCTTTGGCCGCCGGCATGGCCGCCACCGGGCTTTTTTCCGGCGTGCTCGCCGGGCTTTTGGGGGTGGGGGGCGGCATCGTCATCGTGCCCGTGCTGTTCAATATCCTGCCGATTTTCGGCGTGCCGGAAGCCACTCAGATGAAGATTGCGGTGGCAACCTCGCTGGCGACCATCATTCCCACCTCGATCATCTCGGCGCGCAAGCATTTCGCCAAGGGCACGATGGATATGGCGCTGCTGCGCTCGCTCGCGCCGGCGATGTTTCTGGGTGCCATGCTGGGCACGGTGATGGCGGTGGTGCTGAAGGGGCAGATCTTGAGCGCCATCTTCGCCGCGGTGGCCCTGCTGGTGGCGATCAATATGGGGTTTGCCGGGCTGGAATGGCGGCTGCGCGAGCGCATGCCCGGCGGCATTGCGCGGGCGGCCATTGGCGCGGGCATTGGGGGTTTCTCGGCGGTGATGGGCATTGGCGGTGGGACGCTGGGCGTGCCCGTGCTGTCGATGTTTGGGGCGAATATCCGCGGCGCGGTGTCCACCTCCTCGGCGTTTGGGTTGATCATCGCGGTGCCGGCCACCATTGGTCTGGTGGTGGCTGGTATGGGGATGGATGGGCGGCCACCCTATTCGCTGGGCTGGGTGAGCCTGATCGGCTTTGGGCTGATTGCCCCGGCCTCGATCATCGCCACGCCCTGGGGGGTGGCGCTGGCGCATAGTATTTCGCCGCTGCTGCTCAAGCGGGTTTTTGCCGCGTTTCTGGCTTTGACCAGTGTGCGGATGGCCTACAGCCTGTTGGGCTGATGTGGTCCGGCTTTAAGCCGGCAGCAGGGTGGCGATGAAGGCGGCGAGATCGCCGCCGGGGAAGAGATGTCCTGGGAGCCCCGCAGCCTGGGCGGCGGCGACGTCGCTGGGTTTGTCGCCCACCAGGAAACTGCCCTCGCGCCGCACCGGCCAGGCGGCCAGGAGATCGGTGATCATGCCTGGGGCGGGTTTGCGGCGCGGGCAATCCAGCCGGTATTGCGGCAGGGCTGCCTCGGGGTGGTTTGGGCAATATTCCCAGGCGTCGATATGCGCGCCAGCGCGGGCGAAATTTTCCGCCATCCAGCCATGCATCACCGCCACCTGGGATTCCGGGAAGAAGCCCTTGCCCACCCCGGCCTGGTTGGTGACGACGAAGACGAAATAGCCGGCATCGTTGAGGTGCTTGATCGCCGCCGCGGCGCCGGGCATCCAGCGGACCTCGTCGGGCTTATGCGGCCAGCCGGTATCCTCGATCAGCACGCCGTCACGGTCGAAGAAGACGGCTGGGCGGCGGGCCATGGCGGGGATGATACTTTGCGCCGCCGCCAGATCTTCGGGGATGCCGATATCGATGAAGGCGCCATCATAGAGCGCGCCGCGCAATTGCCCTGAGGCGGCGAGGCGGGGGAAGATATCGGCTTCCATTGAGACGGCGCCGGGGCCGATATGGGCCAATATCTCGCGCCGCATGAGGTAGATGCCGCCATTGATCGGCCCTGTTCGGTCGGGCGAGCGGGCGGCGAAACCGCCGATGACGCCATGGGGCTTGATCTCGACGGTGCCATAGCGCGCGCCCGGTGCCTCGCGTCGCAGCGCCAGGGTTGCCAGGGCTTCGCCAGCGTGCAGGCCGAGATCGAGCAGGTTCACATCAAAGCGGGTATCGCCATTGAGCAGCAGGAAACGCTCCTCCATCCGGTCGGCGAAGAGGCGCAAGCCGCCGGCGGTGCCCAGCGGTTCGGGTTCGACCAGCACCTCGATGCGCGCGCCGGCAATGGTTTTGCCGTCATAGCGCTCGACAATGCTCTGGCCGAGATAGCCGGCGAGGAGGGTGATGCGGGGTAGGCCGTGGCGGGCCACCTCCTCGATCAGCCAATCCAGGAAGGGGCGGCCGGCCACCTCGACCATGGGCTTGGGGATGCTGTCGGTGAGGGAGCCCAGCCTTGTGCCGCGGCCGCCGACCAGAATGGCGGCCTGGCGCGGCGCCTCAGGCATGGAACATCGCCTCTTCCACCGCGGCGCAGAAGCAATGGTAGAAATAGAGATGGATTTGCTGGATCGCTGGCGTCGAGCGGGAGGGCACTGCCAGCAGATGGTCGCAGAGTGCGGCCATTTTGCCGCCGCCCTGGCCGGTCATCCCGATGGTCACCATGCCCATGGCGCGGGCGGCTTGCAGGGCGAGGACCACATTTTCCGAATTGCCGGAGGTGGAGAGGCCGAGCAGCACGCCGCCGGCCTCGCCATAGGCTTCGACCTGACGGGAGAAGACGGTGGCGTAGCTGTAGTCATTGGCCCAGGCGGTGAGCACGGCGGGGTTGGCGGAGAGGCAGATGGCCTTGAGTGCCCTGCGTTCCTTGAGGAAGCGGCCGACCATCTCGCCCACGATATGCATGGCATCGGAGGCCGAACCACCATTGCCGCAGACCAAAAGCGGGCGTCCGGCGGTGAGGGCGGTGACGGTGGCGGCCACCGCGGCGTCCATGCGGGCGTCGAGTTGGAGGGCGCGGGTTTCGGCGAGCAGGGATTGGGCCTCTTCGAGCCAGGTGTCGAGTTTGATCATCAGGCGTTTCCTCATCCTAGCCCATCCAGGCGGCTGTTTGGCTTACTCCCGGAGGCTGCTGTGGTCGAGCCTCGAATGATTGCCCTTCGATATAGTGACTATGCTAGTATTATGCCTCTGGCCCGTGATGTGTGGCTGAGGCGCGGGATTACGGCCGTGCGGCGGCATGGGGCGATGCTGCCAGCCGGAGCAGCAGCGAGGCCTGTTCATGCCAATCCGCCATGGCCGCGCCGCGCGCCTTCGCCCCGGCGGCCAGCCGGGCCAGCACACCGGGGGCCAGCAGCGTGCTCAGCGCCGCCGCCAGCGCTTCGGCCGTGATGGCTTCGGCCAGGAGACCGTCTCTGCCATGGTCCACCTGCTCGCTGAGGCCGCCCGCCGGCATCGCCACCACCGGCACGCCCATGGCATGGGCAATGGGGATGACGCCCGATTGGCTGGCCTCGCGATAGGGCAGCACCAGCGCATCGGCCTGGGCGATCAGGCCGGGGATATCGGCCTCGGCCACCCAGTGGTTTTCGATGCTGACCCCTGGCATGGCGCCTAGGCCGGGGGCCAGTGCCTCGGCCGGGCCATCGCCCACCACGCGCAGGCTGATGCCACCGGGCGGCAGCAGGCGCAGCGCGTCGCGCAGCAGGTCCAGCCCCTTATAGGCGCGCAGCCGGCCGAACATGAGCAGCCGCAGTGGCGCGCCTGCCGCGCGCGGGGGGGCCGGGATGCTGGGGGGCGGCGGTAGGTCGAGATGGGCGCCCAGGGTCATCCGCGCCGTGGGCAGGCCGGGGCGCGCGGCCTGCACCGCGCGCTCCACCGATTCGGAGAGGGCGACCGCCACCTCGGCTGCGGATAATTCCCGCCGGAAGCGCCAGCCCCAGAAGGCGCCGGGGTCGCCCGGATGGGGGCTGGCATCATGGATGATGGGAATATAGCGGATGCCAGCGGCGGCGAGGGCAGGGGCCAGCAGCGGCGTCCAGAGATGGGTCATCACGCTGATGACGGCATCGCAGCCCTGTGCCTGCGCCACCAGGCGCCGGCCTAGCGCGGGGATGCGGGCGATGCCGGTGACAAAGCCCAGTGCCGAGCCATAGGTTGGCACCGCATCCGTGGGCAGGCCCAGCGCCTGGGTTTCGGCCAGCAGGTCGGATTGCGCTGAGATGCTGAGGCGGAGTTCGGCCATTGGCGCCAGGGCGCGGGCGAGCGATATCAGCATTTGCGGCCCGGCGCCGCGCCGACCCCAATGCCAGAGCAGCAGCTTCAAGGTGCGTCAGGGAAGGAGCGCACCCCGGCCCGGGCCTTGCCGCCGGCGATGCCGATGGGCGTGCCATCCGCCCGCCAGCAGGCGGCGCCCTCCATCATGCCATCCTCGTGGAAGCGGATGGCGCACATGCCGCCCGCCACTGTGGCCACTTTCTGCACCGGATGGCCCATGGCGGTGAGTGCGGCGCGGGTGGCGTCATCAAAGCCGGCCTCGACCTCCAGATTGCCGCCCTGGGTCCAGATGCGCGGGGCTTCCACCGCCTCGGCGAGGGACATGCCGTGATCGACCAGGTTCAGCACCGCCTGGAAGGTGCTGGCGAAGATGCGCAAGCCGCCGGGCAGGCCGAGCGCCGCCCATGGGCGGCCATCCTTGAGGATCATCATCGGCGACATGGAGGTGGTGACGCGTTTGCCTGGCGCGATGGAATTGGCCAGCCCTGGCCTGGGGTTGAACAGCGCCATGTAGTTGTTCGGGATCAGGCCGGTCTCGGGTAGCAGGAAGCGGGCGCCGAAGAGCGAGTTGATGGTGTGGGTGGCGGCGACGATGCGCCCCTCCGAATCGGCCACGGTGAGGTGGGTGGTATGGGCCTCGCCCGGTGCCACGCCCGGGCCCCAGTGGCGGGCGCGGGCGGGGTCGAGTTCTGCCCGGCGCTGGGCGGCGTAGTCCTTGGAGATCAACCGCTCCACCGGCACGCTGACAAAGGCCGGGTCGGCGGTGGCGGCGGCACGGTCGGCGAAGGCCATTTTCAGTGCCTCGGCCACCAGATGCAGGCGGGCGGGGTTACCGAAGCCCAGCCCCGCGATGTCGAAGCCCTCCAGCAGGTTCAGCATTTGCGCGACATGCACGCCCGCGGCCGAGGGGGGAGGCGGGGCCAGCACCTCGAAGCCGCGATAGCGGCCGCGAATGGGGGCGCGCTCCACCATGCGCTGCGCCGCGAGGTCGGCCAGGGTGAGGATGCCGCCGCGGGCGGCGATTTCCCGCGCCGCCGAGGCGCCGATGGCGCCGCCATGCAACGCCTCCGGGCCGCCGGCGGCTATCGCCTCCAGGGTTTCGGCCAGGGCGGGGTTGCGCAGCGTGCTGCCGGGCGCGATGGGGCTGCCGCCGGGCAGGAAGAGCGCGGAAATGGCGGCATCGCGCGCCATATCCGCGCCGGCCTCAGCGGCGCAATCGGCGAGATAGGGCGAGACGGTGAAGCCACGCCGGGCGAGGCGAATCGCCGGTTGCAGCACATCGGCCAGCGAAAACCGCCCGCCACGTGCCAGGGCCGCGCTCCAGGCCAGCAGATTGCCAGGCACGGCGACGGAGAGGGGGCCTACCATATTCACCCGGTCCACCGCCTCGATCACCAGCGGATCATCCGGTTTGGCCGGGGTGAACATGGTGGCATGGCTGGCCGCCGGTGCGGTGGAGAGGCCATCGAGGATGGTGTGGTGGCCATCGGCCTCGCGCAGATGGAACACGCCCCCGCCGAAGAGGCCGACCATCATCGGTTCACAGACTGCGAGGGCCAGCAGGCCGGCGACGGCGGCATCGACCGCGGTGCCGCCCTCGGCCAGCATGGTGGCGGCGGCGGCCGAGGCGGCGGGGTGGTTGGTCACCACCATGGATTGGCCGAAGGCGGGGCGTTTCTGGGTTGTCATGCCTCGATGCTAAGGCATGACCTGTTGTTGTGGGAACTGGCTGGCGGTGAAAGCCCGCGCGCCGGGGGGGCGGGGATTTACTCCGCCGCACCCGGGGTGATCAGCCCATCCTCGATGTCGCGCTGCACCAGCGCCGGGTCACGCGCTGCCGCATCGCCCATGCCACCGCCACCGGGCAGGTGCAGCACCAGATGCCGGCCCTTGGGAATCACCTGAAATCCCTTGGTGCGCAGCGTGGTGCCATTGGCATCATCCAGCGACACCCGGCCCGAGGCGCCATCGCCGCCGCCGAAACGGCCGCGGGGGGCATTGGCCACCCGGTCGAAGATGGCGTTTACCGCGAATTCGGCGTTGGACTTGGCGCCGATCTCCATGATCTGGCCAAAGCCGCCGCGGGTCTTGCCGGGGCCGGCCGAATCGGGGCGCAGCTCCTTGCGCCAGAAAATCACCGGGGCGACGTTTTCGGTGGCCTCCACGCTCATCGTGCGCACGCCGGAGGGGAAGGCGGTGCCGTCCAGCCCGTCCTTGGTGGGGCGCGCGCCGGTGCCGCCGGAATTGAAGGTGATGATCTCGAAATCATCGACCTCGGCATCCTGGCCGGAGACCTGGGAGCCACCGCGCAGTGGCGGGTTCCACAGGGCGGAGGAGCCCTCGGCGACGACGCGGCCCGGCACGGCCTGGCCCAGGCAGCCCATCATCAGGTCGGGGATCAATTGGCCGACGACATGGCGGACGCTGACGGGGTAGGGGCGGGGGGCGTTGAGGATGCAGCCCTCGGGGATGACCATGCGGAAGGGGGCGAGGCTGGCCCAGTTGTTGGGGATGTCGGGTGCCACCACCACCTTGATGCCAAAGCAGGAATAGGCCCGGCAATAGGCTGGCGGCACGTTGATGCCGCGGTTCGACAGGCCTGAGGTTCCGGCGTAATCGACCACGATCTCGTCCTGCGCCACCGTCAGCGCGGCCCTGAGGGTGACCGGCGCCTCATAGCCATCGGAGTTGATGCTGTTGTGGAAGGTGCCGCGCGGCAGGGCGTTGATTGCCGCCTGGGTGGCGGTGAGCGAGGCGTCGAAGATATAGGCGGCGAGGCTGTCGAGCCCTTCTAGGGCGTATTCGTCCAGCATTTCGGCCAGGCGCTTGGCGCCGGCATCGTTGCAGGCGCAGAGGGAGTAGATGTCGCCCTCAAGTTCCACCGGGGTGCGGGAGCCCACGCGAATGAAGTCGAAGAAGGTCTCGTTTGGCTGGCCGGCTTCGAAGCATTTGACGATGGGGATATAGAGGCCTTCCTCGAAGACCGAACGGCCCTCGGGGCCCATGCCCAGGCCGCCAATATCGATGATATGGGCGGTATTGGCGAAGAGGCCGACGATTTTTCCGTGATGGAAGGCGGGGGAGACGACGGTGAGGTCGTGCAGATGGCCGGTGCCGAGCCAGGGGTCGTTGGTGATGTAGTGGTCACCCTCGCGCATGGTTGCGGCGGGGAATTTGGCCAGGAAGTGGCCCACCGATTCCATCATGGAGTTGACGTGGCCGGGGGTGCCGGTGACGGCCTGGGCGAGCATTCGGCCCTGCAGGTCGAAGACGCCGGCGGAGAGATCGCCCGCCTCACGCACCGTGGTGGAGAAGGCGGTGCGGATCATCACCTGCGCCTGTTCCTCGACCACCGCGATGAGGCGGTTCCATTGGATTTGGCGTTGGATTTTTTCGAGGGGGTTCATGCGGCGTCTCCACGGGTGAGTTCCAGATAGCCCAGCCCATCCACCGCGCAGGCCCAGCCCGGGCCGACAAGGGTGCTGGTCTCGTCCTCGGATATGATGCAGGGCCCCATGACCCGGCAGCCCGGTGGCATGGCGCTGCGGTCATAGACCGCCCAGGCAGCCGCGGTGCCGATGGCGGTGTCGAGCACCGATTGGTGGCGGATGGGCGCGGGGGCGGGGGCGGGTTCGGGTTCGGCCACCGGTTCCACCGCATCGATCAGGGTGCTGACGACGACGGCGAAACTCATCACCTCGACATCGCTGCCGGGCACCGGGCGGTCATAGAAGCGGGCATATTCGGCATCGTAATCGGCGCGGATTTTCGCCACATCGCCCGGCGTCAGGTCGCCCTTCGGCATGGCCACTGCAATCTCATGGCCCTGGCCGACATAGCGCATATAGGCCGTGCGGGTTTCTGTGGTCGGTGCGGAAAAGCTGCCAGCGGAAACCACCCGGGCGGCCTCGGCACTCATATCGGCCAGCAGGGCATTCACGCCCGCCACGTCGAAACTGCCGAAACGCTGGTAGAGGCTGCGCACCACCTCATAGGCCACGGGGGCGCGCAGGAAGCCGATGGCGCTGCCCACGCCGGCACCGCTGGGCACCAGCATGCGGCTCACGCCGATTTTTTCCGCCACGCGGTAGCCATGCACTGGCCCGCCGCCGCCAAAGGCGACCACGGTGCGGCCCTCATAGGTCTTGGCCGATTCAATGGCGTGCACACGCGCCGCATTGGCCATGTTTTCATCCACCATCTCGACCACGCCGAGGGCAGCCATGCCGGCTTCCAGCCCCAGGGGCTTGCCCACGGCGGCCAGCATCGCCGCCCCGGCCTGGGCCGGGTGGAGGGTGAGCGCGCCGCCGGCGAAGGTTGCGGGGTCGTAGCGCCCGAGCAGGAGATTGGCGTCCGTCACCGCAGGCTTCTCGCCACCGCGGCCATAGCAGGCGGGGCCGGGCACGGCGCCGGCACTTTCCGGCCCGACCTGGATGCGGCCCAGCCCATCGACATGGGCGAGCGAGCCGCCACCGGCGCCGATCTCCACCATCTCGATGACGGGGATTCGCAGGGGCAGGCCTGAGCCTTTCTGGAAGCGGCCGATGCGCGCCACTTCGAAGCTGCGGCTGGCCTGGGGGGCGAAATTGTCGATCAGGCAAACCTTGGCCGTGGTGCCGCCCATGTCGAAGGAGAGCACCTTCGACAGCCCCTTTTGCCGGGCC
>Ga0114972_10004324_pt1 | contig 10575 bp, 7 predicted proteins | sample M_140807_EF_Meta_FD_87354 | JGI IMG/M metagenome (GOLD analysis project Ga0114972, IMG submission 87354) | Freshwater microbial communities from Lake Montjoie, Canada to study carbon cycling - M_140807_EF_MetaG | ecosystem: Environmental > Aquatic > Freshwater > Lake | place: Lake Montjoie... | reverse complement strand
CGCCATAACAGGGTGTCGCCCAGATCACGGAAAAATTCTTTTCCCTTGAGCACGGACAGCAGGCAGGCGACATCGCCAAAGCCCAGGTTCATACCCTGACCGGCCAGCGGATGAATAACATGAGCCGCGTCGCCCACCAGGACCACACGGGGTGCAATCAGACGCGGGGCACGAACCAGCCTGAGCGGAAATGCCTGGGCCGCCGAGATGGGAGCCATCTCGCCAAGCACATTCCGAGTGGTCAGGCGAACCCGCTCGGCCAGCGCCTCGGGCGACAGGTTCAGGAGTTCGTCGGCGAGCGCCTCAGGTGCTGACCAGACCATGCTGGTGCGGCCCATCGTGGGCTCATCAGCCGGCAGGGGCAGCAAGGCCAGCACGCCAATTTCATCGCCGAACCATTGGTAGGCGGTGTCGGCATGCGGCAGGCGAGTCTCGAAGTTGGCCACCACCCCGCGCTGGCGGTATTCGCGCACCGAAGGCTCGATGCCTGCGAGCGTGCGCACAACGGAATCGGCGCCGTCTGCCGCAATCGCCAGGCGCGCAGCCACTGAGCGTCCGGACTGCAGGGCGAGTTCGATGCGCCCGCTTGGACCTGATCCGGTGAGCTGCATGTCGCTGACCGTGTCATCGAGCGTCTCGACACCGGCGAACCGAAGCGCGTTATCGAGCACGCCCATGAGCGCGCGATTCTCAACGATCCATGCAAGGCATTCGACCTGACCCGCATAGGCGCCCAGGTGCAATTCCGGCGCCACTGCACTGGCGCTCGGGTAGACCCGCATGTCGTAGACCGGAGCCATTCGCTCGGCTGGCAAGGCATCCCAGACCCGCAGTGTCTGCAGCAACTCGCGGGTTGCCGGGGACAGCGCAAAAACCCGTGTGTCCCAGGGATCTGATGCGGGCGCGGCCGGGGCGTGTGGGCCGATGAGGCAGACCTTCAGACCCGCCTGAGCCAGGCCCAGAGCGGCGGCTGCGCCCACCGCACCGCGGCCGACAATGGCAAGGTCAAAGGATCTGGAGGAGCTCATCAGAGGATTATAGGCGTGGGGGGTGACTGGCCGATGCAGCGCTTGAACCCGCCTTGAGCGCTGGTGCGTGCGATTGGCACGCTACCATCGCGACGATCCGGCAAGGTGCATGGCAATGACGGCGACCCGATATTGGCTGATGAAGTCCGAACCGCAGGAGTGCTCGATCGACCATGCGCTCGCCATGCCCGATCGCACCGTGCCCTGGACCGGGGTGCGCAATTATCAGGCGCGCAACTTCATGCGAGATGCGATGCGAGTGGGCGACGGCGTGCTGTTTTACCACTCGAGTTGCCCTGAGCCGGGCGTTGCCGGCGTGGCGCGTGTGGCATCCGGTACGAAGCCAGACCCGACCCAGTTCGACCCAGGCTCGCCCTATTTTGATGGCGCCTCGAAACCCGAGGCACCGCGCTGGCTGTTGCTTGATGTTCAGGTCGAGCGCAAAACGCGCCTGATCGGCCTGCCTGCCTTGCGCGCAGACCCAGCTCTGACCGAGATGCTGCTGCTGCGCCGTGGCAACCGGCTGTCCGTCATGCTTGTGGAGCCGGCGCATTGGCAGCACATCATGGGGCTGATCGACGCACCGTGACCTGCCTGAGGCGCGGGTGAGTGATTGCAGCAGGGTTTCAAGCCGCGCCGCGATCGGCTATACTGCGCCCCCTGCCTGACGTCAGTCGGGCGCTGTCTGCGACAGCATGGCCAAGTAGCTCAGTCGGTAGAGCAGCGGATTGAAAATCCGCGTGTCGGTGGTTCGATTCCGCCCTTGGCCACCAAAAACTCTTATCTAATTCAAGACCTTACGAGAACCTGGCGTCTAGCGCGAACATCCGCCATGAGCCGAATCTGTGCCATGTAGCCACTGTGTAGCGGCCGGTACAGCGTTTGGCGCCCGAATCCATTAGCAGGCGCCACTCAGGCCACGCTCGACGCATCTATCTGTCGCCAGCTATTGACAGATTTTTTCTATAGGTTCGACGGCCCCGTCCCTCGGCTGAAAATTTTTTGGACGGGCGTCGGATTCTGGATGGCCCCAGGGGGTGTGGCCGGTGCGTGCGGGGCTACGCGCACGCTCGCCCCCCATCGAGGCCGGGTACGGGGGGCTGACGCAGGCTACCGGCCGGTGTCGTGCAGGACGCTGAAGCTCAGCAATCCAAGCCTAGCGCCACGAACCAGCGCTGGCGTATCGGCGATAAAGCAAAGCCTGCGACCCGCGACGCCAAGCTCAGCCAGGGCCTCGCGCCCGGCAGGAGTAAGCCCCTCGGCCGAGCAGCCCCCGCACCAGCAATCAGGTCCTTGAGACACTCCTCAATCTGGTCCTTCTGGCATCCAGCCACCAAAACAAGGATTGCGAGCGCTGCAAGGGTTGATGTTTTGTCCATCGCCGCGCCCGAAAGAAAGCTCTGGCACATACATAAGTGTCGACATTCTTTACACGGTTGGCGACCACTTTGAATCCGTAACGCCGAAGCTCTTGATTTTTTATGTTTATGCAGAACAGGTGTGTATCTTGCTGAGTGACCGTTGGTTGTTGTCGAGTAGCCCACCCCCACCTCACGAGCCCACCCATGAAACGTATTCCATTCATCGCTGCCGCCGTCGTGGCGCTTTTCGCAAGCGCTGCCCTAGCCGGCCCTGTCGTCACCGGCAACGTCAACGCCAACGCGTTGGCCAGTACCATCGCCGGCAGCGGCATAACCTTCAGCAACGCCTCATTCACCACAGACAGCACCGGCACCAAAGGCGATGTCGCTGGTACCTTTACCGGAGGTGCGAGTACGGTCGGTTTCGGTAGCGGCATCGTGTTAACGACGGGCACGATCGCCTGCGCCGGCGGGGACGAAAACACCACTAATGGTTGCGGCGGCGCATCCTTCAGCGATCCGGGCGGAACTGCCACCTTCAGCTCGCTGAAGCTCGACTTCGCGTCAACCACGGGCCAAGTGTTTTTCAACTACGTATTCGCGTCCGATGAATACAACGAGTACGTCGGCCAGAAGTTCAACGATCAGTTCGAGTTGCGTCTCAACGGTGTGAATATCGCGCAGCTGCCCGGCGGCGCAGGTGTGGTCTCCATCAATAACGTCAACTGCAGCATCAACAGTGCCTTCTACCGCAACAACAGAGAACTGAATGGCTGTGCAAGCTTCGGCTTGGGTGTTGAGTTCGACGGCCTGACTACCGTTCTCACGGCCTCGGCTGCCCTCGCTGCGGGTACAAATACCTTCGAGTTCATCATCTTTGACCGCGGCGACGACTTCTACGACTCGGGCGTGTACATCCAAGCCGGCTCGTTCTCAGGCAGCAACCTCAACGCGGTGCCGGAGCCCGGCTCGTTGGCGCTAGTGGGGTTGACCTTGGCCGCGGCGGGCGTAGCGCGCCGTCGTAGAGCGGCCTGAGCGGGCGCGAGTACCGCTTAAGAAAAGGCCGGGCTTTTCAAACGCCCCGTTCCCTTCGTCATGGTCGACGATAGATCAATCTGCTGTGACTTCTTTGTCCTTCGCGTAGAAGTCGGGGAATTGGTGCTCGAGCAGGCGCAGCGGCGTGAGCATCACCTGGTGTCCGTAGGGTTAGGGTTGCTGTACGACAAGCGCACCGGGATACCGGCGCTCTAATGCCAGCGCAAGGGCAGCAACGTCCTGCGGGGCCGTCCAAGTGGGGCGCTTGAATCCCACCTGAACTGCCGCCGCGTGGGCGCTTAGACGGCCGACCAAGTAGGACGCGGACGTGCCATCTTGAATCGACTTGATAACATCAACTCGATCCCTGTGCGCGCTCTCCTGATCCCCGCCGCGCGGGCACAGCCCGGGTGCGGGGGGTCTGACGGGGCCGGTAGCAGGCAATGCCTGGTCCCAATGCACAAGCCGGCGACCTCTCCATTTTTTGCGCCATGGGCGCGACCGCCTCAGGGGCCACTCTGTACTCTGCCGTCTCACGCATGAGGACCATGGCATGACGCAGGCACGCGAACGCATTGTTGATCTGTATTGGGACACCGGCAGCACCAATACCTATTTCGCGCTCAAACTGATCGAACCCATCCTGCAACGCACCGGCGCTCGGCTGGTGCTGCACCCTTTCAATCTGGGTCATGTGTTTCGGTCACACCAGTATGTGCTGATGGACGAACCGCCCGCGAAATTTGCCAATCGCATCCGCGACCTGGAACGTTGGGCCTTTAAATACGACCTGCCGTTTCGCATGCCCGACACCTTTCCGATCAAAACCAGTCGGGCCCTGCGCGGCTCGATTGCCATGCGGCACTGGAACCTGGAGCGCGACTATGTGGAGGCTGTGATGGCCGCCTACTGGGAGCGCAATGACGCTTCCATCTCCGAATACAGCGGATTGCGCCGGATTGCAGCCAAACTGGGTGTGAACCCAGAGGCGTTTGAGGCTCGCAGTGAAAGCGATGCGGTGCGCCAGGCGCTGATCGACAGCACCAATGCCGGACTGGCGCGCGGGGTGTTCGGAGTGCCGATCATGGCAGTGGGCGATGAGCTCTTCTGGGGCAAGGACCGCATGGATTTCGTCGAAGACGCGCTGCGAGCATCGCCCCTCTAAAACCGAACGGGCCAGCCGTTCGGCACACCTTGCGAGGTGTGATACGGTCCCAGAGACAAGCAGACTTCAGGTCGCCGACGCAGGAGACACCTAATGGCCATCCAGCACTACGACTGGATCGAACACCACGCGTCCTACGCGCCTGACAGTCTCGCGCAGCAGGACCTGCATTCAGGCAGAACTTTCACCTACTCGCAGATGCACCGGCGTGTCGAGGCACTCGCCGGCTTTTTGCAGCGTCAAGCCGGTGTGCAGCCAGGTGATCGAATCGCCACCCTGTGCCATAACTCCACCGACAACAACGAAATCATCTTTGCAGCGCCCCGCATTGGGGCCATTCATTTGCCCCTGAACTGGCGGCTGGCAGTGCCAGAGCTGGAATTCATCCTCAATGACGCGGAACCGCGCGTGCTCTTCTACAGCGCAGAGTTCAGCGAGCAAGCCGCTGAACTCAAGCGCCTCTGCAAGATCCCGGTGACCCTGCTCAAGCGCGATGGCAATGACAGCGACTATGAGAAAGCCATCACTGCCGGCATTGCACCGAGCCAGCGGCATCGACCGAGCCTCGACGATGTCTGGGTGCTGATGTACACCTCCGGCACCACCGGACGCCCCAAGGGTGCGCAAATCACCTATGGGGCTCAGTTCTTCAACGCGGTCAACGCGGCGATGAAGACTGAACTCACCAGCCGCTCGAAAGGCCTGACCTACCTGCCGCAATTCCACGTCGGCGGGATCTGCCTGTACGCGATGCCCTGCTTTCACCTGGGCGCGCCGCTGGTGGTCATGCGTCAATTCGATCCGCAACATGCGCTGGATCTGCTGGCCGACCCAGCCAGCGGCATCACCCATGTGTTCGGTGTGCCCACGAACTTCCTGTTCATCAGTCAGCTGCCGGGCTTTGAACACGCCCGCTTCGATCATCTGGTCAGTGTCGGCATCGGCGGCGCGGCTTCGCCGATCGCACTGCTCAAGCTGTATGCCGACAAGGGCGTGCTGTTTCAGCAGGGCTGGGGCATGACCGAGACCTGCACCCTGGGCACACTGCTGAGCACATCGCGCGCTCTGGACAAGATCGGCTCGTCCGGTCAGCAGGTGCTGCACGCCGAACTCAAGATCGTCGATGACCAGGGCAAGGAGTTGCCGCCCAACCAGACCGGCGAACTGCTAATCAAGGGGCCGACCGTCACGCCGGGCTACTGGCGCCGCCCGGAAGCCAACCAGACCACGCTGGTGGACGGATGGCTGCACACCGGCGATGCCGCCTATGTGGACGACGAAGGCTTTTTTTACATCGTCGACCGCTGGAAGGACATGTTCATCTCGGGCGGCGAAAACGTGTATCCCGCCGAGGTCGAGGACGCGCTGTATCGCTTGCCGCAGGTCGCCGAGGCTGCGGTGATCGGTATCGCCGATGAGAAGTGGGGCGAGGTGGGGCGTGCATTCATCGTGCTCAAGGAAGGCGCGAAGCTTGATGTCGATGATGTGCTCGAGCACTGCGCACGCAACCTGGCGCGCTTCAAAGTGCCCAGGACAGTGCGCTTTGTGAAGGAGCTGCCGCACAACGCGACAGGCAAGATCACCAAGCATGCGCTCCCCCGGGATTGACAGACTGACGGCTCAGCAATCGGAGATCACAGTGTCCAACACATGGAAAGACATGAACATTCATCTCACGCGGCGTCGCGTCATGGTCAGTGCGGGCGGCGGGCTGTCCATGCTCGCCCTTGGGTTGCCCCGCCGGGCAGTGAGTCAGACGGTGCCGGGCGGCACGCTGCGAATCGTGATCGGATATGCGCCAGGTGGCGGCACCGATGTCATCGTGCGTCAGATGGCCGATAAGCTGAAGGACCGGATCAACGCCAATGTGCTGATCGAGAACCGTCCCGGCGCAAGCGGCATGCTGGCGCCTGTGGCGATGAAGACCGCGCCCGCTGATGGCTCAGTCATTCTGTTTACGCCCGGCGTTTCGACGGTGGAGCAGAAGGTCACGAAGAAGTCGATTCCGTTCGACCTGGATCAGGACCTTGTTCCGGTGACTTTGGCTGGCACGGTGCCGACGGTCTATGTGGTGAGCGCAGCCATCGGCGTGAAAACACTGGCCGAGTACACCGCCTGGCTCAAAGCCAATCCCAAGCTCGCCAGCTTCGGCACTGCTGCCATGGGCAGCAACACGCATTTCTTTGGGGTGGAGCTGGGTCAGGCGATCGGCCAGCCCCTGCAGCCGGTGGCCTATAAAGGGACTGGCCCGCTGCTCACCGACATCATGGCCGCCCACGTGCCTGCGGGCTGCGGCGGGCTGACCTCATTCCTGCAGCACCACCGCTCGGGCAAGGTGAACATTCTTGCGGTGTCATCGCCCAAGCGATCAAACGCCGCACCCGATCTGCCCACCGTGGCCGATCTGGGCTTTCCCAAGCTCGCGAGTGAAGGCTTTTATGCGTTTTATGCCCCGGCTCGCACACCGTCGTCGGTCATCGACATGCTCAACCGCGAGATCCGTGCCGTGCTCGAGACGCCTGACATGCGTCAGAAGCTGCTGGGCCTGGGGCTGGAGGTCCAGACCTCCACGCCCGCGGAACTGCGTGACTATCAGAACAGGGCGATTGCGTCGTTTACTGCTTCAATGAAAGCGGCGGGTCACGAACCGGATTGAAGGTTCTATGTGAGCCGGGGCGCAGTGTACTTTGATGAGGCCAGGCCTCATCCATTCTCCCGATCCTTTTCCGCATGCAAATGCCCGGGCATCCGGAAGCTGATTTCGTCCTTCGACGACACAGTCATTAATAAACTGAATTGTCCTGAGCGACGCATCTGATCCAAAGAGGGCACCCAGCGCCTGGCGATCCGGTCCAGACGACACTTCAGACGAAACAACGCAAGGTCCAGGTGGCCTCGCTCTGGCGGAAATCTCAGCTGATCAGCGAGGGGCTGTCCGATCAATTCACGCGATACTCGGTAAATTTTTCGGACCAACCGCCGACGCATGCCGGGATGGGCGATACCGGCCACGATCGGCGCGGAATTGATCAGACTATTGGTCAGGATAATCGATTCGAAATCCGGCTCCGGCTCAATGGCACGACCCACCTCGATCAGCGCTTCGGCCTCTTCTACGGTTGCGACCTGCAAAGCCTCTGGCACGCCCATGAGATGGGCCGAGTAGCGCCAGATCATCATGAACGATTCACGCTCCTCCTCGGTCAGCTGCAGGCCCAGTTTGCCTGCTGCCATCACCAGCCCACCTGAAAAGGCCGCCGCTCCGAATGCAATATGGGCGGCGCTCAAGGGCGTCCCCCATGCATCTTGATCCCATTCCGGTGATCGCTGCAACATCGAACGCAGGGAGGCGTGCATCAGGCGAATCCGCAGCGAGGCTTTCCAGCCGTCGTTGTAAGTGTCGAGGCCTCCAGGCAGAAAGATCTCTGCAAGATGGCGGTTGTTCTGCTTGAGTCGACGCTCTCCCGCATCGATGAGCCGCCCGGTGATTGCAAAAGAGCGGCTGATCAGGGTGGAGAAACCTTGTATGAGCACGCCGCCTGCGAAGGCGGCCATGAATGTTTCGACGTTTCCATAAAAGACGCGGCAACCCGGCAGTGCTCTGGACGCATCGAACCACACTGGCGGGGCCTCGACTGAGCGAATGAATTCGCGCAGTGCCTCAGGCGCATCCGGGATTGCTTCAGGCCCCTCACTGACGCCACGGCGAAACCAGTCCATCTGAGTCCGAAAGGGCACGCCTCGAAATTCGGCAATGACTGCATCCGCCTTCGGATCGCCAATCTGAGTGTGCGTCAGATAAAGCTCAGCCAGTTCAGAATCGATCTGTCTGGCAGCACCCATGCCACTCAGGTATGCAGAGGGAATCATGTCCGTTTGCTTCACTCAGTTTTCGACAACAGGCTATTCTGCAGCAGATGCGCATTCGAAGTGCGTTCTGCGAGATTCACCCGAGATCGAGACCGCCTGATGTCGTCGCGCACTCCTGCTTTTCGAGGCAACAAGGCTGCCTTGCCGAGCAAGCCCTGTGAGGCCTGCGGCCTGCCCATGAGCTGGCGGCGGCGCTGGGCCAAGAACTGGGCCGATGTGAAGTACTGCTCCGATGCCTGCCGTCGCAACAAGTCCGGTCGGAGCTGACATGCGCACCCTGATCGTTGTCCTGGGCGACCAGCTCGATCTGGACGCAGCCGCGTTCGATGGGTTTGACGCAAACACCGACGCGGTCTGGATGGCTGAAGTGGCTGAGGAATCAAGCCATGTGTGGTCCAGCAAGCAGCGCATCGCGCTGTTTCTGGCCGCGATGCGCCATTTTGCGCTTGAGCTGCAGACGGCGGGTCGAAGGGTCCATTACACCCGACTGGATGCACCCGACAATGCCGGCAGCCTCGAGGCGCAATTGCATGCGGACATCCTGCGTCTGAAGCCCGCCCGACTGGTCATGACCGAGCCGGGCGACTGGCGTGTACTGCAAGCCATCACCGCGGTGGCCAAGACCCACGCCCTGCCCCTTCAGGTGATGGAGGACCGGCATTTCTTCACCCGCATCAAGGATTTCGAGGCGCACGCACGGGGCCGAAAGTCGCTGCGCATGGAGTACTTCTACCGCGAGCAGCGCAAGCGCCATCGGATCCTGATGCAAGACGGTGCAAACAGCGCAGGCAAGGGTCAGGCGGATGAACCGCTCGGTGGCCAGTGGAACTTCGATGCCGACAACAGGGAATCGTTCGGTGCGCAGGGCCCGGGCGATGTGCCTGCGCGGATCCGATTCGAACCTGACCCGATCACGCAAGACGTGATTGACCTCGTCAAGGCACGATTCGCGGATCACCCGGGCCGGCTCGACGACTTCGCCTGGCCGGTCACCCGTATGCAGGCGCTCACCGCGCTTGAAGCCTTCATCCGCGAGCGGCTGACGCTATTTGGCCGATATCAGGACGCGATGTGGCCGAACGACCCCTGGCTGTATCACTCGCATCTGTCTGTCGCACTGAACCTCAAGCTGCTCAATCCGCGCGAGGTGGTTGCCGCAGCCGAGAACGCCTTGCGCAACGCGGGCGCGCCGCTGGCCAGCGTGGAGGGTTTCATCCGACAGATCCTGGGCTGGCGCGAATACGTGCGCGGCGTCTACTGGACCCGCATGCCGGACTACGCCGACAGCAATGCACTCGATGCCCAGCATGATCTGCCGGCCTGGTACTGGACCGGCGAGACCGACATGGCCTGCCTGCGCGATGCACTGAGTCAAACGCTTACGCATGGCTATGCCAACCACATCCAGCGTCTGATGGTCACCGGCCTATATGCGCTGATGCTGGGCGTGCAACCGAAGCAGGTGCATGCCTGGTATCTCGCGGTTTATGTCGATGCCGTGGAATGGGTGGAATTGCCCAACACACTGGGCATGAGTCAGTATGCAGACGGCGGCATCATGGCCAGCAAGCCGTATGTCGCCACCGGCAAGTACATCCAAAAAATGAGCCCGCACTGCAAGTCTTGCCGATACGACCCGGCGCAGCGCAGCGGCGAACGTGCCTGCCCGTTCACCACGCTCTACTGGGATTTCCTCATGCAACACGAAGCTGTGTTGTCCGCGAATCCCCGCATGGGGTTGCAGGTCAAGAACCTTGCGCGCCTGTCGGATATGCAAAAAGCGCAAGTGCGAGAACGCGCCGATTCGATTCGGCGCGGCGAGATTGGAGGCACAGCAGGTGGCTGATGCAGCAGGGTCGGGCGAGTTCACGCTCGTGCCACCACACACGCCGTCGATTGCCGCTGCGCACTTTGAGCCGACGATGGCAGCGGCCAGAGACCGCATTGCCGCCGTCAATCCGATTGCTTATGGGCGCACCCGAAACGCACTCAATGGCGCCGTCAGCGAGCTGTCGCCTTACATCACACATGGCTTCGTCACACTGTCGGACGTGATGTCCGGGGTGGCTGCGCGCCATACCCTGGCGCGCGAGGACAAGTTCGTCTTTGAGCTCGG
>Ga0114972_10004321_pt1 | contig 10578 bp, 9 predicted proteins | sample M_140807_EF_Meta_FD_87354 | JGI IMG/M metagenome (GOLD analysis project Ga0114972, IMG submission 87354) | Freshwater microbial communities from Lake Montjoie, Canada to study carbon cycling - M_140807_EF_MetaG | ecosystem: Environmental > Aquatic > Freshwater > Lake | place: Lake Montjoie... | reverse complement strand
TGGCCAAGACCTTGATCGAAGGCGGCAACGTGTTGCTGCTGGACGAGCCGTCCAACGACTTGGACGTGGAAACCCTGCGTGCCCTGGAAGACGCGCTGCTGGAATTTGCCGGCTCTATCATGGTCATCAGCCATGATCGCTGGTTCTTGGACCGCATTGCCACCCACATTTTGGCCGCCGAAGGCGACAGCCAGTGGGTGTTCTTTGACGGCAACTACCAAGAATACGAAGCCGACAAGAAAAAGCGTCTGGGTGAAGAAGGCGCCAAGCCCAAGCGCGTGCGCTTCAAGGCTTTGAAGTAATCGCGTTCAGCCACCGAGTTCTTGGCCGGTTGCCAAGAACGAAACCAAGCCCTGACAAAACTTGATATTTTGTCAGCCCCTAGGCGTTTTTAGGGGCAGACGAATCAGGGCGTCTAAGCCGACCAAACGACTGGCTTCAAAACGGTTCTCCAAGCTAATCTCTCCGCCCAGGGCCAAGACCATTTCCCGTGCGATGGTCAAACCAAGCCCTGAGCCCGATGCGGGCCGCTCAGTCGCGAAAGCTTGAAACAAACGCGTACCTTGGGCTGCGTCCATGCCGGGGCCAGAGTCTGCAATGCGCAGCACGGCGTGTGCACCTTTCTGTCGTAAATCAATCCGCAAGCTGGTGCCTACTGGGCAATAGCGAATGGCATTGTCAAGCAGGTTGCGGGTCATCTCACGCAAAATCCAGGCATGGGCCAAGACGGTGCAGGGCTGGGTTTCTATTTCAAAGTCCAGCGATTTGGCTGCGATGAGAGGCGACAAATCCAAAGCAATCTCGCGTACCGACGGCGCCCAATCAAGCCATTGGTAATCTTTTTGCTGTCGCAATTGCTCAATCTTGGCCAAAGAAAGCATTTGGTTGGCCAGTTGCGTGGCCCTGTCCACGGTCGCCTCGATGTCTTGCAGCGCCAGGTGGGGAGCAAGATCGCCACGCCGGGCTGATTGCACCTGCAGTTTCAAAACGGCAAGCGGTGTTCGCAGTTGGTGGGCGGCGTCCCGGACAAACTTTTTTTGGTTCTCTAACAGGTGCTCGAGGCGTTGCATCACTTGGCTAGCGGCCTGGGTCAGCGGTCGCAACTCGCGTGGCAAATCCGCCTCGTCAATCGCGCTGAGATCGTCTTCTTGGCGGCTCGACAAAGCCTGGCTGAGCCTGCGTACTGGCCGTGTCACCCTTTGGACGACAAACAGTACAACCCCTGCAATGACCGCGATAAGCGCCGCTTGGCGCAACAGCGTATCGAGCAAAATTTGCCGCGCCAGCGTTTGCCGAAGTTCCAGGGTTTCGGCCACTTGCACCATCGCCATCGCCCGTTCGCTGCCGGTGGCAACCGGCTGCAATAAGACGGCCACCCGCACAGGTTCATCGCCTAAGCGGGCGTCGTAAAAATCTACCAAGGCCGCATACGGCCCTTGGTCTGGCAAGCGGCCTTGCCACGCTGGCAGGTCTTGTGCGCCATCAATCCACCGTCCTGTGGCGTCCGACACGCGGTAGGTCATGCGGCTGCGGTTGTCGGCTTCAAATGCCTCTAAGGCGGCGTAGGGAATTCGTGTTCGCAACTGCGCTTGTTCTGCACTGCCTTGGATTTCAATCAACTCCCCGATGGCTTTGGCCGATGCCAAGAGGGTTCTGTCATACGCAGTGTTGACCGCATCCAAGGTTTGACGGTACAGGCTCAAGGTATCAATGGCGACGAACAACACAATCGGCAGCAAAATACCCATCAGCAAGCTGCGCCGTAGGCTGGTGTGCTGAACTTCTCGCATGGCTTATTCGGCCTTGAGCAAATAACCCAAACCCCGCAGCGTGACCAAAGTCACACCGGCATTCACCAGTTTTTTTCTCAAACGGTAAACCACCACCTCAATGGCCTCTAACTGAACGTCTTGTTGCTCTGGGTACACCAGGTCCAGCAAGCGCTCTTTGGCAACCGCATGCCCTGGTTTTTTCATCAAGGCCGCCATCAACGCAAACTCCCGTGGGCTCAGGTCCATCACGGCGCCTTGCAGGTACAAAGCACGGTTATCGCGGTCTAGCCGCAGCGCGCCAAAGCTAATGGCCGGGTCACTGGTGGGAGACAGCGCGCTGGACTGTCTTCGGTTCAATGCGCGAACCCGGGCTTCGAGCTCATCAAGGTCAAAAGGTTTGGGCAGGTAGTCGTCAGCGCCGGCGTTGAGTCCGAGTATTTTGTCCCCCACCGTACCCCGTGCCGTCAAAATCAAGACTGGCGTTGCAAGACCTGCTTGGCGCGCGTTTTTCAAAACTTGTAAACCGTCAAGCCCGGGCAAGCTCAAGTCCAAGACCACCACATCGGGCTGCAAGGCTTGCCATGCCGCTACCGCTTTGCTTCCGTTGTCGCAGAGTAGAACCTGCATCCTCTTTCTCTCCAGACTGCGTTGTAAGGTCAGTGCCAGGGCGGGATCGTCTTCAATCAGCAGCAGGCGCATAAAAAGCAAGGTAGAGCGGTTCGGGTTTCCCCTAGGGTTTTGGACAGCCGATTGACAGCCTCGCTTGCCATCATAGAGCTGTTTCAAACACCCTCAGGAGAACTTTATGCGTCGCGATAGCTTTCTGAAGTCATTGGCCGCTTTGTCGGTGGCGGGCGCTTTGCCCATGCGTGCATGGGCCGCCAGTAACATCAAAATGATGATTCCAGCCAACCCAGGCGGCGGCTGGGACGGAACCGGGCGCGAGCTCGGTAAAGCTTTGCTCGATGCCAAAGTAGCTGACACCGTGCAGTATGAAAACAAAGGCGGCGCAGCCGGCGCGATCGGTTTGGCCCAGTTTGTGAACGCGTCCAAAGGCGACCCCAACGCCTTGATCATGTCCGGTGCAGTCATGGTCGGAGGCATCATTACCGGCAAACCCCAGGTCGGTATGGACCGCATTACCCCGATTGCGCGTTTGACCAGTGAATTCAACGTTTTTGTGGTGCCAGCCGATTCACCTTTGAAGACGATGAAAGACGTCGTGGAGCAAATGCAAAAAAACCCTGGCAGCGTCAAGTGGGGCGGCGGCTCGCGGGGTTCGACGGAGCATATTTGCGCGTCTATGCTGGCAACCCGTGTCGGCGTTGACCCCAAAAAAGTGAACTACGTCGCCTTTCGTGGCGGCGGCGAAGCCACTGCGGCAGTGTTGGGTGGGAACGTCACCGTCGGCGGCAGCGGTTACAGTGAATTTGCCGAATACATCAAGGCCGGGAAAATGCGCGCGATCGGCGTGACCTCAGAAAAACGCTTGCCCGGTCTTGCGATTCCCACGATGCGTGAATCGGGCTATGACGTGGTCTTGGGCAACTGGCGGGCTGTCTATGGCGCCCCAGGCATCAGCAGTGAACAGCGCGCCGCCTTGACCGATATGGTGGTGAAAGCGACCAAATCGGATGCATGGAAAGCGGCTTTAGAGAAAAACGTCTGGACGCCTGCACTGCTGACTGGTAAAGCCTTTGACGATTTTGTAGACAATGAGTTTGCAAATTTGCGGGGCATCATGCACTTGTCAGGCATGTTGTGAGTTTTATCCGCAGCAAAAAGAAGCAAGAAATCATCCTCAGTACGGGAGTGATAGCGCTGGCCCTTGGGCTAGCGCTAGGTGCCTCTGGTATCTCCTCTGAGGCGGGGTACGCTGGCATCGGCCCCAATTTTTTGCCCCTGTTGGTGTCGGCGGGTCTTTTTTTGTGCGGCGGCTTCTTGTTCTGGGAAGCCATGGGCGACGGGTTCAGCCATCTGCCTGATGCAGATCCTAGCGAAGCAAGCCAAACACCACCTTGCTGGAGCGGGATGGCTTGGATGTCGGCAGGCTTGTTGCTGAGCGCAGCGCTGATTACCACTATCGGTTTTATCTTGAGCTGCGCTTTGTGTTTTGCTTGTGCAGCCCATGGTTTGCGTCAAGCCACTGTGGGTCCCTCTCAAGCAGCCCAGCCACTCGGCATCCGCAGTTGGGTGCTGGATGCCTTTTTGGGCTTGGCTATTTCAGCACCGGTGTTTTGGATGTTTACCAAATTTTTGGCAATCAGTTTGCCGGGATTGACGCAAAGCGGGTGGCTGTAATGGATATTTTGAATCAACTGCTTGCAGGTTTTGCAACCGCCGGCACGCCGGTAAATTTGCTGTGGGCGTTTGTCGGTTGTGCTTTAGGCACTGCGGTAGGTGTCTTGCCCGGGATCGGGCCTGCGACCGCTGTGGCGATGTTGCTTCCGATTACCTCGCATGTGGACGCCACCGCATCGATGATTTTCTTTGCCGGTATTTACTATGGGGCGATGTACGGCGGCTCGACCACCTCGATTTTGCTCAACACGCCGGGCGAAACCGCCACCATGGTCACCGCGATGGAAGGCAACAAGATGGCCAAGAGCGGCCGCGCTGGCGCGGCCTTGGCAAGCGCAGCAATTGGCTCCTTTATTGCTGGAACCATCGCCACCATCATCGTGACCTTGTTTGCGCCGGTGTTGGCCGATTACGCCGTTCGCTTAGGACCGCCCGAATACTTTTGCTTGATGCTGTTGGCCTTGACCACGGTGAGTGCTGTGTTGGGTCAAAGCACGGTGCGTGGGCTGACCGCCTTGTTTGTGGGACTTGCGATCGGTCTCATCGGTATGGACCAAATTACCGGCCATGCGCGCTACACCGGCGGTGTGCCAGAGCTTCTTGATGGCGTTGAAATCGTCTTGGTTGCAGTAGGTCTGTTCGCTGTCGCAGAAGCCTTGCATGCGGTGCTGTTTGAAGGCGCGGTGAAGGAGTCTGAAAACAAACTCAGCCGCGTGACCATGAGCGCCAGCGACTGGCGTCGATCGCTTCCGGCGTGGCTGCGCGGCACTGCCATCGGCGCGCCTTTTGGCTGTATCCCCGCCGGTGGCACAGAGATTCCCACCTTCCTCAGTTACGCGGTAGAAAAGAAATTGGCCAAAGGCGAACACCTGGCTGAATTTGGCAACCAGGGCGCGATTGAAGGCGTGGCCGGGCCCGAAGCCGCCAATAACGCGACGGTCACGACAGCCCTGATTCCCTTGCTGACCTTGGGTATCCCGGTGAGCAACACCACGGCGATTTTGCTGGGCGCTTTTCAAAACTACGGCATCCAGCCCGGGCCACAGCTTTTCAGCACCTCGGCAAGTTTGGTCTGGGCTTTGATTGCTTCGCTGTACATCGGCAACGTGATGCTGCTGGTCCTTAACTTGCCTTTGGTTGGCTTGTGGGTCAAGCTACTCAAAGTGCCCAAGCCCCAGCTCTACGCCGGAATTTTGATATTTGCCACCGTCGGCGCTTACGGCATGCGCCAAAGTGCCTTTGACCTGGTTTTGCTCTACGGCATTGGCTTGTTAGGCCTGGTCATGCGGCGCTTTGACTTCCCGACCGCACCCGTCGTCGTCGGCATGATTTTGGGCCCTTTGGCTGAAGCGCAATTGCGCAACGCGCTGTCGATTGGCGAAGGCAAGTGGACGATATTCTTAGAGCGTCCCATGTCGCTGACGCTCTTGTGTGTCGTGCTCTTGGTTTTGGTTTTGCCACGGGTACTGAGGAAACGGAAATAGTTGCTTTGGCTTTAGGCACCCCGTGGTGCGCACAGACGTTTTCATTTTGGTGTTGCATTGGTAAACGCTTGCTTGCCATGGGTCCCCGGACCCCACTTGCGCCGCCATGCCGATGCTTTCGCCCAGTGTGAAACGTGAAGTGTGGAGCCGGTCAGCTGAATTCTTCGTTGAACAGCAGTTTCCATGTGTTGCGATAGGCAACCCGGTGTCGGGTATTTTCCGGAAGCAATGACAGAAACTGCCGGTGTTTCTGATCGAATTCAGTGATTCGGTGCAGGCGATCCTGCCCCAGGTCGAGCGCTGACAAAAAACGTTCGGAGTGTGTGACGATCAGGTCGAGCCACTCGGGGCGCAAGCTGTTGCTGCCGGCCCATACCCTTGCGTGCCGCTGCCCGCTGACCGGATATACCGAGTCGGCGTGACCGAATGCGGTGTCGAAATAAAGATTGGGGAAGCGGCGTATCAGCTCGTCCACGTATGTGGCGCTGTAGCGCGCAGCCCGTTCGCTGTAACGGACCTGGGCGAGATGGCACCAGATGACACGGGCTTTGGGATATTGCGCGAGCATTTTTTCAAGCACAAGCAGGTAGGTATCCTCGATTTCGTAATGAATCTGGAACGAAAGGCCGGTCTTTTCGCCCATGCTGAACAGCCGGTGTCCGGTCGGATTGTCCATCGGCACATCAACGTCACGATCGGAGTCGCCGCGTTGCACTTGCCGGGGTGACGGATAGTGGCGCAGTTCGTATTCGCCGAACATCAGAATTGCCTTGCGGTTCGCCGCGCTTTCCTGCGCATTGAGGAATTCCTCCGCGGCCTCGGTCAGCGCGGGGGGCTGCCCGCCGTTGCCGATCGGGATAAAACGATCCGCATGTTTGGCCAGCAGTCGCAGCGGGAAATTGTCGTAATGGATGCGTCTTACAAACTGGTTGCGCCTCAGATCCGATGACAGCGCCATCAGGCCGATGTTCAACTGATCCATGCTCCTGGCGATGTCGCCGATATCGACGCGGTCCGGGCTACAGGAGCTTTCAATATCGATGTAAGGCACCACGCCGGTCGACAGTATTTTTTTCAGCCGCTGCGCGTAACCGGCCTTGAGGCTTGCGATATTCAGGGTGTCATCTTCCTGACCAAAGGCCGGAAATGCGGTCAGTGCCGGCAATGCCAGGCACGACTGCAACAGTCGGCGGCGGGTGATCATGCGCTGGATTCCTGGTTGATGAGGTGTGCAGTTCAGGGCAGTGTAACTACCCGTCGGGATCTGCGGCAGCACGGCTTTGGCATGGAAGTTCATTGATGTCCTCCTGGTTGGCTTGTCTGTCCCCGGCGTTCAAGCGCTTTTGTTTTGCGCCCGCTGGATCAGGTAGCGCGCATCGAGCGCCGCCCGGGCCGTGGTGCGATCAGCTTGCGATGCATACCCTGGAAGCGCGGATCAATGCAGGCGAGTCCCTCTTTCAACATCACCGTCGCCAGTCCAGCCGCGTTGATTACGCCATTCATGTCTGTAGCTTGGCTTTTCCGCAAATTTCTATGAACTTGCGTTGTATGTGTGGTGACTGCTCTTGGGTATTTACGTGCATTGACGCCAGTTCAGATGTGGCATACCGTTCTTGAACGCATAAATAAACATCCATAAGCTAACGAACTCGATGTTGCGTAATGCATTTTAATTTCACCCAGGAGACCTATCAATGCCTCAAAAAATTTACGAAGAATATCGTGTTGGTGAAGTGTTCATCAGCTATGCACGCACCATCACGGAAGCCGATATTGTCAACTTCACCTGTTTTGCCGGTCTGAAACTGCCTATGTTCATTGATGAGGAGTTTTCCAAAAAGCACAGCATATTCAAGACCCGCGTGGCACCAGGCCTGATGACCGCCTCCATTGCCGCAGGCATGTTGGAAGATATTTTGGGCAAGTACACGCTTGCCGCCTTAGGTCTTGACCGCTTCAAATTCAAGGCACCAGTAAAGGCGGGGGATACGCTTCACACCCGTATCACCGTGGAAGATCTGAAGGACGTTTCTGATAAGACCAAGGGTGTTTTGACGGTTCGCATGGAGGTGATTAACCAAGATGACGTTGTGCCACTGGAGTTCTGGGGATCGTTCATGATGCGCAAGGGGGACTTTTGAGTCTTCCACTTGAAGGAATCCGGGTCCTTGACTTTGGCCAAGGCGTTGCCGGCCCCTACTGCGCCCAACAACTTGCAGACCAGGGCGCTGACGTCATCAAGATTGAGCCGCCGCGGGGTGACTGGTCGCGCACAATGGGTACGCCCGGTGAGGATGGCCAAGGTGGTGTATTCGTCAGCGTCAACCGCAATAAGCGTGGAATTTGTGTGGATTTACGCAAGGCAGAGGCGATTGCAATTGCAAAGCAGCTTGCAGCGGGTGCGGATGTCATTGTTGAAAGCTTTCGTCCTGGGGTGATGGCACGTCTTGGGCTGGGTGCAGCCGAGCTGCGACTCGCGAACCCTGGACTTGTATATCTCTCCATCACTGGATTTGGCCAAGATGGCCCTAACGTGGATCTGCCAGCCGGCGATTCAACCATGCAAGCATATGGTGGATTGATGAGTGTCATAGGCGAGCGAGGCGGCTCACCCTTGCGCGTGGGCAATGTGGTGTCGGATATGTTGGCCGGGATGAATGGCTTTTCGGGCGTTCTGCTGGCACTGCTTGAACGCAGTGCAAATGGGCGGGGGCGGGATGTCCAGGTTGCGCTGCTGGACTCCATCGTTGCGTTTCAGGCACCCACGTTGACGGAATTTTTAATGACTGGAAAAACACCCAAACGAATGGGTAATGACCATCCTCTGATCTCACCTTCAGGGGCGGTGAAAACCAGTGAGGGTGCCATCAGCTACACCGTGTTTGATCACCAATGGACAGGGTTTTGCGCGGATATGGGCTTGGCCGAACTGGCAAATGATCCTCGCTTTAACTCCCCCGGTGGACGGCAACTGAACCGAGATGCACTCAGTGAACTGCTTGCACCTGTTTTCGCATTACATTCACGCGACTGGTGGGTTGCCAAGCTGCGCAAGATGGACGTGCTCTGCGCGCCCATCAACGATTACAAGGACCTGATCGCAGACATTCAGGTTCGCCATAACCAGTTGATTGGTCAATCGCGCCAAGGTGACAGAACTTACCCCAGTCTGGGTAACCCCATACGTTTGCCTGGAAATGCTGTGCCCAACCAAGCACCGCCTCTCCTAGGCGAGCACACGCGCGAAATTCTTTCAACGTCCTGCGGGTGCTCCACTGAAGTGATCGATGAACTATCAGCCCGAGGAGTCGTGCTAGAAGCCAAAGTGAAGAAGGAAAACTTGCCATGAAATTAGGTTCGAAAACAGTTCAGATGATTTTATTGACCATGGCATCACTGCTGTCATGTGCCGTCTCGGCCCAGGTCTATCCCTCTCGACCGATCAAGCTGATCGTGGCCTATGGTCCAGGAAGCGGAGCAGACATCATCGGTCGCATCCTTGCTGAAAAGCTGTCTGAGCGACTCAAGACCAGCGTCGTCGTAGAGAATCGGGAAGGTGCCGGTGGGGCACTGGGGACACTTGCAGCGGCCAAATCACCAGCGGATGGTTACACGCTCATGCTCTCTCCAACGACGCTGACGGTAAGCCCACATATGCAGAACCCTCAGCAATACGATGCGCTGAAGGACTTTGCGCCGATCGCTCGCGTGGCGATCTTGCCCATGGCTATTGTCACTACACCCAACGCACCTTTCAAGACCTTGAAAGAGCTCATTGACTACGCCAAACTCAATCCAGGCAAACTCAGCTACGCCACCTCGGGCAAAGGATCTCCCAGCCACCTAGAAATGGAACTTTTACGCAAACGCTATGGTTTAACAGTCACGGATATCCCCTATAGAAACGTAGGCCAAGCCATGACAGACACCATCAGTGGGCAGGTGTCCTTCTACTTTCCAACTTTTCCTTCAGCGCTAACGTACATCACTGCTGGCCGTGTGCGCGGACTGGCGATAGGGTCTACCAAACGCTCCGAACAGGCGCCTTCACTGGCCACTATTGCAGAGGAGCTGTCACTGCCGGATTACGAAGCCAGCGTATGGTACGGAATGGTCGCACCGGCCGGAACGCAAAGTGAAATCATCAATAAGTTGTCCACCGAGTTGCTTCAAATACTGGAGGTGCCTGAAGTACGGACTCAAATCGCTAAGACCGGCGCGCAGGTGTCAGCAATGAATACCGAAAAATTCTCGGCTTTCGTGCGCAACGAAAATACCAAGTGGAGTGGGCTGGTGAAAGAGCTTGGACTTAAAGATCAGTGAATTGAAAATTGAGCTTTGCGCAAATCTGCATTTAACCCCTTCGGTTTTGATGCCAAATTGATCTTGACATTGGGGAGTGTTCCGGATCAAACGTTTTCAGAAATCTTGCATCATCTGGACCGGGAAGACGGTGGAACTGGAGGCAAACTCCGAAGCGATTCACCGCATCTTGAGCATGTTAATCCACCGAAGCAACATCATTGACCAATGCGAAAGACATACGATGACAGAACAAACCGCAGTGACCCAGCTCGCGCATGGCCTTTACTTAGAAGACTTTGCGATCGGCCGTAAGTTCATCTCCGTGGGTCGCACGATCACGGAAGCGGACTTTTGTGCGTTCATCAACCTCACCCACATGACCGAGGCGGTGTTCATCGACGTCGAGTATGCGAAGGCCGAGTCGGTCATGAAGGGGCGCGCGGTGCCGGCAGCGCTTTGCTACGCTTTCTCCGAAGGGTTGTGCATCGTCGAAACCGTGCAGTTCACCGGCCTCGCATTCCTGAACATGGAGCTTGATGTGAAGGCCCCGACATTCGTGGGCGACACCATCCACGTCGAACTCGAAGTGACCGAGGCGCGCGTGTCAAAATCAAACCCCACCCGCGGACTCGTTAGAACGCGCAATACTGTCATCAAGCAGGATGGCAGCGTGGCGCTGGTCTACACGCCGATGCGCATGGTGAAGTGCAGGGGCA
>Ga0114972_10004320_pt1 | contig 10578 bp, 8 predicted proteins | sample M_140807_EF_Meta_FD_87354 | JGI IMG/M metagenome (GOLD analysis project Ga0114972, IMG submission 87354) | Freshwater microbial communities from Lake Montjoie, Canada to study carbon cycling - M_140807_EF_MetaG | ecosystem: Environmental > Aquatic > Freshwater > Lake | place: Lake Montjoie... | reverse complement strand
TGGGATTCCCATCGATGTGTTCTGGCAGACCGGGGTGCCGCCCAAGGGGGTGTGGATTCCGGACCAGGGCGTGCCGGGCTATCGCGGGCGGGGCTGAGGCGGCGGCAAGGGCAGTGGCCGCGCTGCGGCGCAGGAGCAGACCACGCTGCCATCGGCGAGGCGATTGGCCACCGTGGGCTCATCGCAATGCGGGCAGAGGATGGGGGTCATTGCCGCTCTCCCTGTTTGGGCAATGGGCGCATGGCGCGCAGGCGTTGGGCCAAGAGCGGCTGGGCAGCGTGTTCGGCCAGTAGCGCTGCTTCCTCCCGCGCTGCCTCGAAGCCCGCGCGGTAGCCCTCATAGGTGGCGGCATCGAGATTTTTGGCGATGGCTCTGGCAATGCTGTCTGGCATCAAGCTGATCTGCGGCCGCTGGGGCTGGGCTGCAAGGGGCCGATGGTATGGGCGGCGAAACCGCTTTAGGCTTTGGGCAGGAAACAACCAGGAATAGCCATGCGTCTCGCGCGCCGCGCCGCCATGCTTTTGCCGCTGCCAGCCCTGGCCCAGGGCTGGGTGCCGGAAAGGCCGATGCGCCTCATCGTGCCCTTTGCCGCGGGTGGGCCGACCGATACCCTCGCCCGGATGCTGCAATCGCCGCTTGCCGAGGCGCTGGGCCAGGCCGTGGTGGTGGAGAACCGCCCCGGTGCCGGCGCCAATATCGGCATCCAGGCGGTGGCCCGCAGCGCCGCTGATGGGCTGACCTGGCTCGTCACCTCCTCGGCGTTCGTGACCAATCCGGCGCTGACCCGGCCACAGCCCTTCGACCCTATTCGCGATTTCGCGCCGGTCAGCCTGCTGGCCTCTTCGCCCAATGTGATCGTGGCCGGGCCATCGGCGGGTGTGAGCACGCTGACCGAGATGGTGGCCCGCGCCAAGGCCGAGCCTGGGCGGCTGGAATATGGCACGGCCGGCACCGGCACCGCGCCGCATATCACCGCCGAGTTGTTTCGCCTGCGCGCCGGCATCGACATTTTGCACATCCCCTATACCGGCGCGGCACCGGCGGTTCAGGCGGCGCTGGCCGGCACCACAGCGCTGGCGTTCAGCGCCATGCCGGCGGCGGCGGCGCAGATTCGCGCCGGCACGCTGCGCGCCCTGGCGGTGACGAGTGCCGCCCGCTGGCCCGATGCGCCGGAGGTGCCGACGGTGGCCGAGCAGGGCTATCCCGGCTTCGCGGCCGAGACCTGGCAGGGGCTGCTATCCCCCGCCGGCACGCCGCCCGCTGCGGTGCAGCGCGTGGCGGCGGTGGTGCGGGGCTACCTCAATGGCCTGCCGCCCGAACGGATGCGGGCCATTGGCTTTGCCACCGTGGCCAGCACGCCGGAGGAATTTACCGCACAATTGGCGCGCGAGGTTCCAGACATTGCCGCCGGCATCGCCGCCACCGGCCTGCGCTCGGAATGAGGATGACCGCCATGAACCGCCGCCAATTTGTTGCAACCGCATCGATGATGCCGCTGGCTGCGCAGGCTCAGGGAGCTTGGCCGGAGCGGCCCATCCGCGCCTTCGTCCCCTTCGCCCCAGGCACCGCGACCGACAATCTCGCCCGGGTGGTGATTGAGCCGATGGGGGTGGCGCTTAGCCAGCCGATTGTGATCGAGAACCGGGCCGGCGCCGGGGGGGCGATCGGCGCGCAGGCGGCGGCCCGGTCAGCGCCGGATGGCTATTCGCTGCTCTTCGGCTCGGCCACGACGCAGGCGGCCAATGTCTCGCTGATCCGCAACCTGCCCTATGATCCGGCGCGGGATTTTTCGCCCATTTCGCGCTTGGCCCATATTGCCCAGGTGCTGGTGGTGCATCCTTCGGTCCCGGCGCAGACGGCCGAACAATTCGTGGCCTGGCTGCGGGCCAATCCGGGGAAGAATTTTGCCTCTGCCTCCTCGGGCAATCTCGCACCCGCCGCCTTCCTGGTGAAGCGGCTGGGGCTGGAGGCGCAAGGCGTTACCTATCGCTCGCCGCCGCAGGCGCTGACCGATGTGATGGCGGGCGTGGTGCCCTTCATGTTTATCGATATGTCGGCGGTGCTGGGCCATGTGCGGGCTGGCGCGGTGCGGGCGCTGGCGGTGACATCGGCCACGCCATCGGCGCTGCTGCCTGAGGTGCCGTCGCTGGCTGCCACGGTGCTGCCGGGCTTTGAATTGCTCACCTGGATGGGCCTGTATGGTCCGGCTGGCCTGGGCGAGGCAATGGTGAATAGGCTGAATGCCGAGGCGCGTGCCGCGCTGGCGCGGCCGGAGATTGTCCAACGCCTGCTGGCCATGGGGTTTGAGGCGCAATCGAGCACGCCCGCCGAATTGGGTGAATTCAACCGCAGTGAAATCGAAAAATGGCGCGGCCTGGTGGCCGAGACCGGAATGGAGGTGACCTGATATGATGCAACGCCGCACCCTGCCCCTGCTTGCCTTGGCCATGCCAGCCTTCGCACAGGATGCCTATCCCAGCCGCACCATCAGTGCCGTCACCGGTTATGCGCCCGGGGGGGTGACCGATGTGGTCAGCCGTGCCGTGGCCGCGCGGATGGCGCAGGAACTTGGCACTACAATTGTGGTGGAAAACCGCGTGGGCGCCGCCACCGCCGTGGGCAATACCCATGTCGCCCAGGCCCGGCCGGATGGCTACACGTTGCTGATGGGCACCTCGACGCTGGCCATTAACCCGGCCTTGCAGCCCAACCTCACCCCGCGCGACCCGGCACGGGAGTTGACGCCGGTTGGCATGGTGTTTCGCAGCCCCTTCGTGCTGCATGTGCATCCCTCGCTGCCCGTCCATAATATGGCGGAGTTTCTGGCCTATGCCCGGGCCAATCCTGGGCGGCTGAATATTGGCAGCTCCGGCACCGGGGCGGTGAACCATTTGAGCCAGGCGCTGCTGGTGGCGCGCACCGGGGTGGAGCTGGTGCATGTGCCCTTCCGCGGCGGCGCGCCGGGGCTGTTGGAACTGCGCGCCGGGCGCATTCAGGGCATGTTCAACGCCACGCAGGAGGCCCAGCCGGTGGTGCGTGAGGGGGCGACCCGCGCGCTTGGCGTGACCAGTACAACCCGCATTCCCACCCTGCCCGATGTGCCGCCCATCGCCGATACCGTGCCGGGCTATGAGGCGATGTTCTGGCAGGGGCTTTTCGCCCCCGCCGGCACGCCGGCCGCCATTATTGCCCGGCTCGAAGCGGCGCTGCGCGTCGCCACCACCGACCCTGCCTTGGTCAGCCGGATGGCCGAGCAGGGGGTGGAGATGGTGTCGGGCGGCGCCGATGACCTGCGGGCGCTGCTGGCGCGGGAGCTGGTGAGCTGGGCCGAGGTGATCCGCGGCCAGAACATTCGCGCGGAGTAGTCAGGACACATCTTGGCCGATACTGTGTTGGCCAAGAAAAACCATAGGGAGACGTTGATGCTTGGCCTGATGCAAGAGCACCCGCTGCTGGTATCCTCCATCCTGACCCATGCGGCGAAGCATCATCGCGGATCGAAGCTGGTCAGCGTGGATGCCGCCGGGGCGGTGACACGCTCCACCTACCCCGCCATGGCCGCGCGCGCGGCGCAATTGGCGCATGCCCTGGCCCGGCTGGGCGTTCGGCGCGGCGAGCGGGTGGCGACGCTGGGCTGGAACACCGCGCCGCATATGGAGGTGTATTACGCTGCCTCCGGCATGGGGGCGGTGCTGCACACGGTCAATCCGCGGCTGTTTCCCGACCAGATCGCCTATATTCTGAATGATGCCGCCGATGTGGCGCTGTTTGTCGATGCCTCGCTGCTGCCGGGGCTGATGGCGCTGGCCGAGCGGCTGCCGGAAACGCTGCGCGTGGTGGTGGTGATGGGCGAGGCCCCCCTGCCCGCACTGCGCGTGCCCGTCGTGGGTTATGAGACGCTCATCGCCGGTGAGGATACGGAATACGCCTGGCCGCTGCTGGATGAGCGGGCGGCGAGCGCGCTGTGCTATACATCTGGCACCACGGGCGAGCCGAAGGGCGTGCTCTATTCCCATCGCTCCACCGTGCTGCATGCCATGGCGGCGGTGCAGCCCGATGTGTTTGCGCTGCGGGCGGTGGATGTGGTGATGCCGGTGGTGCCGATGTTCCATGTCAATGCCTGGGGCCTGCCCTATGCCGCGCCGATGACCGGCGCTTCATTGGTGCTGCCGGGGCCGAGGCTGGACCCGGCCAGCCTGCATGCGCTGGTGGAGGCTGAGGGGGTAACCTTCTCCGCCGGGGTGCCGACGATCTGGACCGGGCTGCTGGCCTGGCTGCGCGCCAATCCCGGCACCCGCTTTCAGCATCCGCCGCGGCTTGTGGTGGGCGGCACGGCGCTGCCGGTGGCGATTACTGCGGGCTTTCAGAATGAGTATCAGGTGCCGATCCTGCATGCCTGGGGCATGACCGAGATCAGCCCGCTGGGCAGCGTGAACACCCGCAAGGCGGAGAATGCCGATTGGTCGGATGAGGAATTTCTGGCCTATTCGCGCAAGCAGGGAAGGCCGCAATTCGGCGTGGATTTGCGGGTGCTCGACGCTGCGGGCGCCGCCATTGCCGAGGATGATTTGGCCTTTGGTGAATTGCAGGTGCAGGGCCATTGGGTGGCCAGCGGCTATTTCAATCGCCCGGGCGATGAGGCCTTTACCGCCGATGGCTGGATGAAGACCGGCGATGTGGTGACGGTGGATGCGCTCGGCTCGATCGAGATTGTTGACCGGGCGAAGGATGTCATCAAATCGGGTGGCGAGTGGATCAGTTCGATCACGCTGGAGAATCTGGCGCTGGCGCATCCGGATGTGCAACTCGCCGCCGTCATTCCGGCGCATCACCCGAAATGGGATGAGCGGCCACTGCTGCTGGTGGTGCGCAAGCCGGGCACGGCGCCCGATGCGGCGTCGATCCTCTCCATCTATGAGGGCAAGGTGGCGAAGTGGTGGGTGCCCGATGGGGTGGAATTCGTCGACTCGCTGCCGCTCACCGCCACCGGAAAACTCTGGAAGGCGGAGATGAAGAAGCAGTGGAAGGAGTTTTCCTTCGGTTCCTGACCCGTATTTGTGCAGAAGCGGTGCGGTGCGGCGATTGCGTCGCTTTTGCCCGCTTGCCGGCCGCGCGCCGGCGTTCTTTGCTTCTAGCGACTGAGAGGGAGAATTCCATGCGTTTGAAATTTTTGGCCGCTGGCCTTGCCGCCATGCTGGCCACCCAGGCGGAAGCGCAACAGCCCCGCGTGCTGCGCATCGCCATGACGGCGGCCGATGTGCCGACCACCACGGGCATGCCCAATAACGGCTTCGAGGGCATGCGCTTCCTCGGCTACCCGGTGTTTGAGGCACTCACCTTGTGGGACCTCTCCAGCGCTGAGCGCCCGGCCACGCTGCGCCCGGGCCTGGCCGAAAGCTGGGAGCAGGACCCGGCAGACCCGCAAAACTGGATCTTCCGCCTGCGGCAGGGCGTGACCTTCCATGACGGCACGCCGTTTAATGCAGATGCCGTGATCTGGAACATGGATCGCTTCTTCCGCAATGACAGCCCGCAATTCGAGGCGGCCGGCAGCGCGATTTCCCGGGCCCGCGTGCCGATCCTGGAGAGCTACCGCAAGATCGATGACCGCACGATCGGCATGCGGACCAACCGCGTGGCGTCGTATTTTCCCTATATGGTGGTCTATCTGCTGATGACCTCGCCGCAGAGCTTTGAGCAGGCCGGGCGGGATTGGGCGCGCGTGGCGGCCCTGCCGCCGGCTGGCACCGGGCCGTTCCGCCTCAGCCGCTTCGTGCCGCGCACCTCGGCCGAGTTGACCCGCAATGATGGCTATTGGGACCGCGCGCGGGTGCCGCGCCTGGACCGCGTGGTGCTGCTGCCCATGCCCGAAGCGACGACGCGCCTGGCCGCGCTGCGCTCGGGCCAGGTGGATTGGATTGAGGTGCCGCCGCCCGACGGCATTCCGAGCCTGCGCGCCGCAGGCTTCACCATCACCACCGGCAGCTATCCGCATGTCTGGCCCTGGATGCTGCAGACCGGCGGCGATAGCCCGCTGGCCGATGTGCGGGTGCGCCAAGCGCTGAATTATTGCGTGGACCGCTCGGGGCTGGTGGCCTTTCTCAATGGCACAGCCGAGCCCTCGGTGGGCTGGCTGAAGCCTTCGGACCCGAATTTCGGCAGCCCCCAGAACCGCTATACCTTTGACGCCGCGCGCGGCCGGCGCCTGCTGGCCGAGGCGGGTTACAATGCCCAGCGGCCGCTGAGCTTCAAGGTGATGATCTCCACCTCGGGTTCGGGCCAGATGCTGCCGCTGCCGATGAACGAATACATGCAGCAGAACCTGCGCGAGGCCTGCGGCGTGAATGTGACCTTCGAGGTGACAGAGTGGAACACGCTGCTGGGCGCCACCCGCGCGGCGCCTGGGGCGCCGATCCTGGCGGGCTCGGTGGCGTTGAACCCCTCCTCGCCCTCTTCGGACCCGTCGGTTGCGGCGCGCTACTTCCTGCAGGCCTTCGTGCCGCCCAATGGCTTCAATTGGCCGCAATTTCGCGATGACCAGTTCGAGGCTGCCTTCTCGCGGTTGGAACGGGCCACCACGCCGGCGGAATTCAACGCCGCTTATGCCGCAGCGCATGAGCGCCTGGTGGACAATCCCCCCTGGCTTTACATCGTGCATGACCTGAACCCGCGGGCGATGAGCCGCAGGGTGCGCGGCTTTGTCAGCGCGCAATCCTGGTTCATCGATCTGGTGACTTTGGACGTGCAGTGATGGGGTAGGCTCTGGCTGCGCGCCAGGGCGGGTGAAGCGTGGAATGGGCCCGGGGCGCTCCAGCCTCGGGCCTGTTTTTTTGGCGTGGTGACCAAGGGCGGGCGTGACGCTTGACGCCGCCGCCGGCTGCGGCAGGCTGGCCTCAGGCGCCAGTTCGGAGGAACAACCATGCAGCCATCGAAACTCGGCACCGGGGTGGGGGCGCCCATGCGGCGCGTGGAGGATGGGCGCTTCCTGCGCGGTGCAGGCCGCTATGTGGATGACCTGCCTGCCGCCGATGCCACCCGCATGGTGCTGCTACGCTCGCCGCACCCGCATGCCCGCCTGAAGCGGGTGGATGCCACGGCGGCGCGCGCCATGCCGGGCGTGCTGTTGGTGCTGACCGCGGCCGATATCGGCGAATTGGGCGTGCTGCGCTGCGTGACACCGCGCCACCGTCGTGATGGTCAGCCATTGGTGCAGACCCCCTGGCGCATGCTGGCCGGCGACACGGTGCGCTATGTGGGCGACCCGGTGGCCTGCGTGGTGGCGGAAACACTGGCCCAGGCGCTGGACGCGGCCGAAGCGATCGCGGTTGATTATGAGCCATTGCCGGCAGTGACCGACTCGATCGAGGCTGCCGCCCCTGATGCGCCGGAGCTGTGGCCGGGGCTGATCCCGGGCAATGAGAGTTTCCTCTTCCGGCTGGGCGATGCTGCGGCGGTGGAGCGCGCCATGGCGCAGGCGGCGCATGTGGTGCGGCTGCCGTTTCGCGTCACCCGGGTTTCCGCCAATCCGATGGAGCCGCGCAACCTGCTGGCCAGCTATGACGCCGCCGAGGAGCGGTACACGCTGGTGACCGGCACCCAGTTGCCGCATGTGATGCGCAATGAGATTGCGGAATTCGCGCTGGGTATTCCCACCAACCGGCTGCGCATCATATCGCCCGATGTCGGCGCTGGCTTCGGCATGAAGGAGAGCCCCTTCCCCGAGCATGTGCTGGCGCTGCATGCCGCCCGGCTGTTGCAGCGGCCAGTGCGCTGGACGGCCACGCGCAGCGAGAGTTTTCTGTCCGATACCCATGCGCGGGACAATGACAGCCTGGCCGAGCTGGCGCTGAGTGCCGAGGGAGATTTTCTTGGCCTGCGCGTCACCACGTTGTGCAATCTGGGCGCCTATCTCGCCTGGCAGGGGGCGGTGAGCAGCACCAATAATGTCGGTGGGCTGGCGGGGGTCTATCGCACCCCGGCCATTTGCACCGAGGTGCGTGGTATCTTCACCAATACCCAGCCCACAGCGCCCTATAGGGGCGCCGGGCGGCCGGAGGCGATTTACGCCATCGAGCAATGCATCGATCTTGCCGCGCAGGAGATGGGGCTGGACCGTGTGGCCCTGCGCCAGCGCAACCTGATCCAGCCCGGGCAAATGCCGTTCCAGACCGGCCTGGATTACAGCTACGACAGCGGCGATTTTCCCAAGAACATGGCCATGGCGCTGGCGGCAGCCGATTGGGCGGGGTTTGCCGGGCGGCGTGCGGAGAGCGATGCGCGTGGCAGGCTGCGCGGCATCGGCATCGCCAATGCCATCGAAAGCGCCGGCGGCCCGCACCGCAACCCGATGGAGGAAGCCGCCGAAATCCGCTTTGACAGCGGGGGCAGCGTGACGCTGCTGATGGGCAGCCATAATCACGGCCAGGGGCATGAGACGGTGTTCCGGCAGATTGCCAGTGAACGATTGGGCATTCCGCCCGAGCGCATCCGCTTCATCTGCGGTGATACCGAGACCGTGACGCATGGCCGCGGCACCATCGGCTCGCGCAGCATGATGGCCGGCGGTGGCGCGCTGGTGGCGGCCGCGGCGCGCATTGTGGAGCGCGGCAAGCGGCTGGCGGCGCATTTTCTTGAGGCGAGCGACGAGGATATCGAATTTGTCGAGGGCGAGTTTCGCGTCGCCGGCACCGATCGGGGCATTGGGATTGAGGCGCTGGCCAAGCGGAGCTATGTGCCCAGCGCCCTGCCCAAGGGTGAAGAGCTGGGGCTTTCAGCGCTGCTGATCAACCGCCCGGGCGACGCCACCTTCCCCAATGGCTGCCATATCGCCGAGGTGGAGATCGACCCTGAAACCGGCGAATGCGCGCTGCTGCGCTATCTGGTGGTGGATGATGTGGGCACCGTCATCAACCCGCTGCTGCTGAAGGGGCAGATTCATGGCGGCGTGGCGCAGGGCTTTGGCCAGGTGTTTGGCGAGAACATCCTTTACCAGGATGGCCAATTGCTGACCGGCAGTTTTGCCGATTACCCGATGCCGCGGGCCAGCGATTTTCCCGTGCTGGCCGTGCTGTCCAACCCGCAGCCTACGGCGAGCAATGTGCTTGGGGTGAAGGGCGCTGGCGAGGCCGGCACGGTGGGTGCGCTGCCGGTGCTGATGAGTGCTGTGCTGGACGCGCTGCGCCCGCATGGCGTGCACTGGCTGGACATGCCGGCGACGCCGGAGCGGGTTTGGCGGGCGCTCAACCCTGGGGGGTGATGGCGAGTGGGGGGTACTGCCGATGAGGGTGGCGCGCCACGAACCCAACGACCGGGTCGCTGAGGCCTCAGGTGAGAGCGCTGCCTCCTTATGCAAACAGAGCCGTGGAGCTTCGGGCTCGGTCGCTTCTGCACCACCAATGGGGGCGCGACCCGCTTGCCGTAAAATATCCTTGCGGCCGCCCGCAATTTCGGGCTGCATTGCATTCCAAGAATAGTCTGACCGCAAAGCGGCGGATAAGGGAGGACAATATGGGCTCCAGGCCAGAGACATGGCCCGGCGTTGCAGGAGCAGCGCTTGGCTTTGCTTGAGGTGCGCGATGTTGTGATGCGCTTCGGCGGCGTCACGGCCGTGGGCGGCGTCTCCTTCTCGGTGGAGGAGCGCCAAATCTGTGGGCTGATCGGCCCCAATGGCGCCGGCAAGACCACGCTCTTCAACATCATCAGCGGCATTTATCGGCCGAGCGAGGGGAACGTGACCTTTGCCGGCACCAACACCACGGGTCTGCCACGCCACGCCATGGCGCCGCTCGGCCTCGGCCGCACCTTCCAGAACCTGGCGCTGTTCCGCAGCATGTCGGTGCGGGAGAATGTGCTGGCTGGCGCGCATTCCGCGGGGCATGCGGGTTTCCTCGCCAATGCGCTGCGCCTGCCCGCCGCCAGACGCGAGGAGGCGGTGGCCGCAGGTCGCGCCGATGAGCTCCTCGCCCTGCTGGCCCTGGAGGATGTGGCCGATATCCCCGTCTCCGACCTGCCCTTCGGCACGCAGAAGCGCGTGGAGATGGCGCGGGCGCTGATCTCCCAGCCCAAGCTCCTGCTGCTGGACGAACCGGCCGGTGGCCTCAATCACGGCGAGGTGGATGAATTGGCGCGTCTGCTGGAAGAGGTGCGGGCGAGCTTTGATCTCAGCATCCTGTTGGTCGAGCATCACATGAGCCTTGTCATGCGCGTCTCCGACAAGGTGGTGGCGCTCGATTTCGGCAAGAAGATCGCCGATGGCACGCCCCATGAGGTGCGCACCAGCCCGGAGGTAATCCGGGCCTATCTGGGTGATGGGCACGACGCACATGCTGCTTGAGGTGAAGGGCCTGCGCGGCGGCTATGGGCCCATCCAGGTGCTGCATGGCCTGGATTTCCTGGTGGAGGAGGGCAGCGTGACGGCGCTGCTCGGCGCCAATGGTGCGGGCAAGACCACCACGCTGCGCGCCTTATGCGGTATGATCCGCGCGGAGGGCGATGTCCTTTTCAAAGGCCAGCGCATCACAGGCATGGCGACGGAGGAAATCGCACGGCTCGGCGTCGCGCATGTGCCCGACGGGCGCG
>Ga0114972_10004317_pt1 | contig 10583 bp, 16 predicted proteins | sample M_140807_EF_Meta_FD_87354 | JGI IMG/M metagenome (GOLD analysis project Ga0114972, IMG submission 87354) | Freshwater microbial communities from Lake Montjoie, Canada to study carbon cycling - M_140807_EF_MetaG | ecosystem: Environmental > Aquatic > Freshwater > Lake | place: Lake Montjoie... | reverse complement strand
TGAAATCCCCCCACCCTCCACGGATTGTGTTTAAACGGGCGGGAGCCTCCTCCTCCTCCTCCTCCTCCTCCTCCTCCTCCTCCACCACCGAAAAGAAAAAAGATAGGAGAAAAGGCAAGTGGGAGGAGGGTGATGGAGTTCTTGAGTCACAAAAAAGGGTGGGTACGGAGGATGATGACGACGACGACAAGGACCAAGTTTTCAAGGCCTCCTTGTCTCATGCTTCCCCCCGGGGGAGATTCGCGGGTTTAAGTGCTCGCCTATTGAATGTCTCACCTGACTACTCCATCCTGCGTGTGAGAGTGGGTGAGTCGGACTATTTAAAGGGGGCCATTAGGAAGGAGCTGGAGGCTGAAATCGAGGAGGAGGAGGAGGAGCAGGAGAAGGAGGAGCGTGCACAGAAGCGCTCCTTTGCGCGAAGCCATAAGTAGGGGATTTGATCCCCCCCCCATAAAAGTACCGTGGTAAAATTATTAAATGTATCATTCATTATTCCTTCACTAGTGACGCCTACTTGGAACCACCCCCCACCACCGCGGCAGTGGAGGCCACCACTTTGAGTTTATCAGCGGGCTGCGCGCTAAAATTTCCCCACTCAAGATCCATGGTGGCGATGTTGTCGGGTCTAAATCTGGGGTCACTATCACTGTGGGACTTGAGCACGCTACTCTGAGCCATGGGACGGGCTTGAGGCATAGGAAGGGACGTAAGGGACATGGTGAGGTAGGCTGGAGAAAGCGTGGAAGGTGGTCTTCGAGGCCTCAACCTATTTCCACTGAGTTCCAGCTTATAGATCATCCAGTCTTCACTCTCATCGTCCCATTTTGCACGAGACTCCAATCGACTCAACTCTTCCAAGGGCACAAAGTTATCTAGGAGGAGCTGCTTGAGCTTGAGTTGCTGCTTGAGGAAGCGAACCTCCTCCTGATAGTCCTCTCGCTCCCTTTGGAACTCACTGCGCAGGTCCTGTATTTCCTGGGTTGCTGCCTGCAGCTTGTTCCAGACTTTCTTCAGCTTGCGTGTCTTTTGAGCAACCTGTGAAGGAAGGTAAGTGAGGGGGGGGGGTGTGGGGGGTGAGAGGGGGAAGTGGGAAAAAACCCTAGAGGCAGGAGGGAAGCGTGTGGCCTCACCTCATCAGCCATGCCCGAGTACTGTTCCTCAATCATAATGTTCGCCTCCTCTAACTCCCGCGCCATCTTAGCCTCCTGTAGTCTCCTATCCTCAAGCTCCAACTGCGCCCTCCTCAACTCCTCCTCCTGTTTCGCAGCCTTATCCAGCACTTCCCCTCCTACTAAAAGCTTCCCCTGGAGCTCTAACAGTCTTTCCTCCAAGTGCCGTTTATCCGCGGCCGCCTTAGCCTCACGAGCCGCCAGCTCTGCCTCTACTTTTTTGCGCTCCTCCTCTGTGGCAGCGGCGGCACTCAGAAGGGTTCGCCTGTCCTCTTCGGCCTTTGCAATGAGCTCAGAGCGCTCTTTTTCTGCTTTTGCTTTCAGCGCCGCCATCTCTTCCTCGCTGGCCCCCACGATTTTTTCAACGACTCTCTCCACTACATTGGTGGCCGGGACCACAACTTCCTTCCCATTGATGATCATGGTGGTGCCTCCCCCGGCCTGCGCCCGCGCAAGAGCCGCCCGAAGCTCGTTGATTTCATCTGCAAGCTCCTTTAGCTTTGCATCCTTGGGGTCTTCGTTGACCTTGGGCTTGTTTCGGATGGCCTTTGCGCGGTCTGCATATCGGAGGGTTGACATGGTCTCATCGTAGTTGTAGTCTGCGGGGCCACAATTTGCAATCATCACCGTTTTGGTGTTCCCTCCCAGAGAGTCCTGCAAAAGCCGCGTCAGCTTGCTGTCACGGTAGGGCACGTGGGTGGCCTTTCCATCCACAAGGGCGCTTATCACGCTGCCAAGGGTCATGAGAGACTGATTGATTTTGTTCGCTTCCTTCAACCGCTGGCCCGTGGCACCCGTTTTACTCTGCCGCTCAGAACTGTGTTGTTGTTACTTTTGTATTTTTATTGTTGTTGTTGTGGTGGTGGGGGTGGGGTGGGGGTGAGATAGGCGGCAAAAAAAAACTCGCGCAAAATGAGCGAAAGCCCGTGCTAGGGTAGAGCACCACCACCGACTCTTACGTACCCAGCCAAATCCACCAAGTTCAGCTTCCCTGCCTTGTACGTGGTCTTCCCATCAGCGCCCGTCTCAGATGTTTCCACAGTGATTGTAAACACGGCATGGGAGCGAGAGGAGGTAGCGTTCATAAGTGTGGCAGCAGTGATACGATTTTTCTTCCCCAAGGTCAACTGTTTCTCCATGTCCGCCGCCGTTTTGACTGTTATGGTGGTTAATTCCTTGACATACACCGTATGCTCCGCATCCTCCCGGAGTTCCAGGTGTTTTTCAGGGTCCCGCGCTAAAAGGTCGCGGATCTCCTCATTGTAAATCTCTAGGTAAGAGCAGCGCACCATAAACTGCTTGCTGGAATCAGTGTTGGAACCCAGCGTACGAAACACGTGCTCAAATGACTTTGGAATAATACCACGTAACTCAGGGTTGCTAACTATTCCCTCCATCGTGTGAGATTTACCTGCGCCCGTTTGACCGTACTGCGCAGACGTGGAAAGCGGTTAGGGTGAGTTGGTGATGGTTGGGTGATGGGAGCATAAAACGTTCTTTACGCACTGCAAAGATGGTTCCATTAAACCCCTTCAGTACACTTTCAATTATTGGGTATGCTGTGCTGTCGTAAATCTGCTCTTGTTTTGACTCTGCGCTATACGCCGCGTCAAAGGTAAACAATTTTGGAGGTCCTCCCTCTGGATTCACTACTGATATCTCTGCACGACTGTGGTCAGCCGTAACAATCACTTTACGCTTATCTGATATCTCAGTAGATGATATTGGTCGAACACGGACTACCACCTTCACACATTCTGATTTGTCTGACATCCCACCCTGCCTAAACTCTTTTAGCTAGGCGAAAACGAGTTTTAGCAACGCCTAACTGTTTGCCTCCAAAAAAAAAGAAAAAAAAAAGGAAAGAAGGAGAGATGGAAGAGTGTCCCAATTCAGTAAGGCCCCAACTCCAGCACTTGCTGGTGACAAGAGAGAAAGGAAAAGAGCACAATGAAAAATTTGCTACTTAACTTGGCTGTAGCAGTATACGCTTCAAGATATCAACGCGATGATGTCTCATCATGCCTACCACTTCTTCCCTCCCCGAAACCCAGCCATCCCATCCTGTGGGGTGCACAGTACAGTGCCCCCAACGACCAATCAAGTAAGAACAAGACAGATTTACTGTTTGGAAAGCTTCTCTCCGAAGGGGGTCGTTTGATGCAGCTTTCCCTTCCTTGGGCTGATATTGAGACCACTCCAGGCCAGCCTGATCTCGTCTTAATCGCTGAGCTTCTCGCGGACGTGAGAGGCGTGGGAGGAGTACCACTTTTTAACCTAGCGGTAATAGACACTAATCGCGTCAGCGTCCCCAGTGACCTGGCGGACCCCGAAAACCCAGGTTCCCTGCGTGCTGGTCTCAACTGGACGAGTCCTGAGATTGTAGATCGTTACGCAAAATTAATGGAGGTGGTGGCGCCCCTCGTTGCCTACAGTGGAGGTCCTTACTTTGGATTGGGCAATGAGGTGGATGTCAACCTCATGAGCGGAACTACCGAGATGGCGCAGTCATTTGTTGAGTTTTTGTTCATTTTTAGGCAATTCATACGCACACTCACTGCCCCTAAGCCCCTCGCTGTGGGGGCCACACTAACAGTGGGGGGTCTTGGAGCAGCAGCCACCTCCCCGCCAAGCTGGCTCACCGAGCTGGTCACAGTGGCGGATGTAACGCCCCTCACGTACTACCCCCTCAACCCCGACTTCTCCGTAAAAACTGATGCCTCCCTGATTCACCAGGAGTTGATCTCCGCGGTAGGAGTTCTCCCCGCCGGCGCTTGCACAGTTTTTCAGGAGTTCGGCATCCCCGCAGGCTATGGGAATAGCTCCTCAACAGACCACTCCTCCCAGACTGTCCAGTCAGCCTTTTTTTCTGACTTCATGCTAAATGTCCCACGGCTTTTGAATGCCTCGGGGCACCCTCTTAGGGCGGCGAGTGTTTACGAGCTTGTAGATATGCCCACCTCCGAGTGTCTGGGTCTAGCCCCCTACTATAACGTCAGCAATCCTGCTTTTATTGAGTACCTCTGCACACTGGGGTTGGTGAAGGGTGATGGGGAGCCCAAACAAGCCTGGGACACTGTTCTGGGCATTGTTAAGAGCGGGTAGGCCGGCTGGCGGCGCCTGACAACGTCCTCCCTCTTCGGGGTGATTTCAATTTTTTTCAACCAGGCTATCCGCACATAGGCAGCAGGCCTGGCCAGGCCAATAGGCGATTTATGCTGCTGCACAACATCCTGAAAACAACAACAACTACTACTACTACTACGTACTACCAGTGTTACAATCTGCTTGCAGCATAAAATATATAATAAAAACTGTGTTGGTTACTTCCTGCGGTCGTACTTTACACGGAGGGGGAGGAGCAGGAAAACACCCACAAGGAGCGCCACTGGCATAGAAGGAAGGACAATGGCCATGAGGGCCCCACTGGGTATGGAAAGCGCTGCCGTGAGGATGAGGTGATATAAAAGTGTGAGAAGTGTGCCGGCTGTGTCGGGTCCTCCTCGGGAGGCGGAATCCCATGCAGTCTCAGCAGCCAGCTCAAAGTAGAGTGGGTCCATACCACCACGCAAGAGCCCCCCCAGTCCACACATGCAGAGTAGGGTGGGGAAAGAGAGCCAGGAGGAAGCCGCGGGTGGAAGTTTCTGGGATAAGGGGGGGAGGGCAAAGGCCAGCGGCAGGAAAAAAATTGCGCTACCCAGAGAGAGGGCTAGGAGCGTGGATTTAAGGTGCCGACGAAGGGCTGGGAGGTCCGTCACCCAGCCTGCAATCACCCCACCCGCTATGCCAGCAAAGGTGGCAGTGCTTCCAATGGCTCCCGCTTCATTTGCACTATAGCCACCCTGCGTAAGTGCGGGCGTGAGCTCCCCGCTCCACGCTCCGTAGAGGGCCATGGTGATCCCGCCGGACACGGCCGCAGCAGCGAAGGGGGGGTGTAGGAAGAGGACCATTGATCGGGATACAGTAGAGAGGAGCTGGGGGGGACTGGGCCGCACACCCTCGTCGACGTTAATCCAACTCTCCGCCTCTCGAGCGGCCGCACTGCTAGGAGGATCGGGTGGGTGGGGCGGTAGAAACAAGAAGCTGGCAGCGCAGGGTAGAGCAGCGCACGCAAGGCAAACGTAGAGCAGTGTGGAAACGTCGCCAGCCTGGGCCACTAAAGCAGGCCCTAAAAAAAAACCCACTGCTCGCCCCACTGCATTTGACACATTGGCAATGGCAGTGGCTGAGTTCCGCTGATTCTCCGGGAACCAAATCAGCGACAGATAGCTGGGACTGGCCACTGCAAGAGGCGCGACAGCACCATTAATGAATTGTGCAATGTGCACCAGCGCTAGGCTAAGAGAGCGCTGCTCTTGCCTTTGCGTTGAACTCAAAAGAGCGGGGTAACAACGAAGGAGCGAGGCCAAGAGACACAATAGAAAACCCAGTCGAATACTATCCCGAAGACCGCTCCGCTTGCGGGATAAAAACCACTGCGCTGGAAATACAGAAATGCAAAATGCAACCGGGCCCCAATCCAAAAATAATGTAAGTGTTTCGTCATCCGTGTGCAGGAATTCGCGGGAAGCAGCTGGGACGGAGGAGAATGAAATCCAAAGAAGCGATTGGAGGGCGGACAGGGTCCCATATAAAAAAAGAACCCAATACTTGTGCCAAGCAGGTGAGGAGTATGACACCCTTTCAAAAGAAACCTCCTCGTCTTGCAAAGAGAGTAAAGGGGCTTCCATTCAGCTTTTTTCCTCCTTTTTCTCACACGAGCTCACACACACCATCGATCGACCGGCAAGGGTCCACCGAAAACCGTGGTTCAATCTTCCCCCATTGTAACTTTGCTGATCTGTTACGTGACACGCCTCCGGGCCTCACAGAGAAGGACTATGTTGGCCTCTGGGGAGCCTCTTCGCCTGCGTGCTATTGTGATCGCCCCCCTGGCTGCCCCACCTAGTGCTGTGACGCTGTTCTATGCAAAATCAAATCTCGATAAAATGTATAAGGCATGCTGCTAAGGCACTATGAAATATAGATATATGGGCATGAAGTTCTATCCCCATAATTGCCCGTGCCGCTCAAACCTTGGTACCAAGCACCCGGAACTCCCCAAGGTGGGGCTCCGGTAGCGATGTTAGAGGAGGTTAACCCTCCGATTATGTAATAGCCACACCATGGATCGGAAGCGTATTTGAAGGGGTTCAAAAAACCGCTTCCGTAAGTTACATTGGCTGCAGAGGCAGGCGCAAGAGTCACGCAATCACTAAGAGTGGAGGTGGATAGACAAGTCCACTTTGAAAACATGTAGGGGGCCGTATAAAGCCCAGATTGGATGTCACTAGATTTTCCATCGTAGAACACTAGGGTGTAGTATTCATTGAGCGTTAGGGTAACGGAAGAGAGCAGAGACATGGCAGGGCCAGAAAGTTCAAATGATGGGTATGCATTGAAGGAAGAATGCGGATTAGTTTGGTAAGGGAATGTCAACCCAGACATTTTTTGCAAAACCGAACCAGTCGGGAGGCCCGTGGTTTTGTCCGCTCTCATAAGAATTAAATCCATGGTTGCAGTAACGGGTTCATGATTAGGAGGGTTCATAGTATTTTTGCTAAAGGCAAAATTTGCGACAAGTCTCGTTAATGAAGTCGCAACGGAGGACGTGAAAATAATTGACAGGCCATTCACGGTAGAGTAGTCATTGTAGGAATTGTAGCCACTGTTCATAATGCTGAAAGTTCCAGGAATTACTTTTGGCCTTGAACCAGCGTACCATAAAGACGAGTCGTCGACTTCACACCATGTGCAGGGGGTAGGGATGGGCGAAGCCGACGTGGACAGGGTGTTGGAAACTGTCTGGGAATTTGAAAGGGAAGGGGAAACCGTGACAGTAAATGAATGGGAAGGAGACACTGTGACAGTAACTGAGGGTGTGAGGGTGGTTGTGTGGGAAGGCGAGTTGGATGCTGAGTGGGTAACAGAGAGAGACATTGTGATGGAAGAGGACATTGTCGCTGATGAGGATGGGCAAAGTGAGACAGATTGGGATCCGCAATGAGTGGTAGAGATGGAGAAGGAGGGCGTGGGGGTTTGTGAGATAGAATCAGTGGTGGATATCGAGAAGGAGGGCGTGGGGGTTTGTGAGCTAGAATCAGTGGTGGAAATCGTGAAGGGGGCCGTGCGGGTTTTTGAGCTACATTGAGAGGTGGATATGGAGATGGAGGGTGTGGAGGTTTGTGAGATAGAATCAGTGGTGGATATCGAGATGGAGAGCGTGGGGCTTTGCGAGATTGAAGACGTCGGGGTTATGGTGTTAGAGGAAGCAAGGGAACCAGAGAGAGTAGGTGTGACGGAAACTGTACGGGAGGCGGGCGTGGATGGTGAGTTGGACGGGCTATTTGAGGCTGATCGAGATTCTGTAGAGCTTGATGTTTGGGAAGATGTGGGTGTACTAGATCGGCAGAGTGTGGCAGAGGAGGAGGTTGACGGACGATTTGATCTTTGAGGGTCGTGCGAGAGTGATGCAGGAGGGGAGAGAGATGGGAAGGATGTGGAGGTGGCGGAGGGGGTGAACGAAAGTGACGAGGTGGGGGTACTGGAGCCGCACAGCGTGAAGGAGGAAAAGGGGGAATATGATGATGTGGCAGAGGAGGAGGTTGACGGACGATTTGATCTTTGAGGGTCGTGAGTGAGTGATGCAGGAGGGGAGAGAGATAGGAAGGATGTGGAGGTGGCAGAGGGGGTGAACGAAAGTGACGAGGAGGGGGTACTAGAGCGGCACAGCGTTGAGGAGGAAAAGTGGGAATATAATGATGGGATAGAGGGGAGGGCGGTAAGAGTAGGTGTGGCCCGCGAGGAACGCGTTGAAGTGAAAGATGGATACACCCCTGAGGCTTGCCCAGTCAAACCCCATACACTGCTGGCATCTCCGAGGGCGACACTTAGCGATGAGTCAGACATGGTGTTATCGACACCAGCCACTAACGATGACTCCAGGGCTACAGCCTTCAGGTAGGGGAGAAATGTGTCGCTATTTACCCCCGAGCCTGTTGGTAACAACGTCCGTAGCAATCACGTCTTTTGAAAAGTAGTAAGGAGAACGATAAATCTTCAAGCCAAGCTCCTCCGCATTGTAGGCACCCGCAACGCGCAGGTAAAGGTAATGAATCTCCTCAGCTGTGGGTGCACCTGCGTCGCAGTTAGAGATAGTGTTTGTGATACAGCAGGGTTGGACCCTGTCGTAGGGGCACGCAGACGCCGTATTGATAAGATCCATGGGTGAAACAGTGACGTCTTTTAACTGTACCGTCTGAAATGCAACCAAAGATACGTAACTTATATCCAATCCAAGAGCCTCAGATATATCACAACGCACCCCAAAGCCCACTGCTGGGCTCAGTCTGGCCAGCGGAAATGCAAGCTGTATCACTGACCGGCCATCCAAGGATTGGCCTCCTCCAGAGGGAGCAGGCTCCCGTTTCAACCCTAGTCCCAATCCCACACCCACGCCAATGCCCACGCAAATGAGCAAAACAAGTCCCAGAACGGTGAGTTTTCTTTTCAGAACGAGAATGTGGCTCTCATGTGGAATATACCTTTCCCACCAAACTGCAGATCGGTCTTCGGGAAACGGTACTTTTTGAGCTGGAATGGAATCCAATACATCCTCCACGCCACCACTACTGGCAGTGCTGGCTCTTCTTGAGTGAGTAGGTGAATCTGGAAGTGGAAGTCCAAGTACAGAGGAAGGAAGAGTGAGTTCGTGCCAATCACGCGGTTGAGGGTCTGGGGGAAGGGGAAGAAAGTTCAAAACCAAACCTCCCATCACTACGGCGCAGAGATTGATCTTATGATATATATAAATCTAAACCCGTAGGGGTCATAGGACCCCACGTAATCATATACACACCGCCGGGTACACACGGGCAGATAAAAAAAAAAAATGTGTGCAGCTTGGAAGGATCGGTCAGCTTGGTGCAGCAGTAGCAAATAACGCTTCATGTGTTTCGAATCCATAGCCGTGTCTCCAGTTAGTCATACTGATATTTCAGGCGAAGATAATACCCCTTCTCGTGGTATCGTCTCAAAGCTAAACTATTACATAAAAATTTGGGGGCAAACTATTTTAAACAATTGAGGCCGGCACTCCCTGGCATGCTCGCTTTTCTTCTCATCACCTCCGCAGTTGCCTGCTCTACTGATTTTGATTGCAGCCTGAACGGCGTGTGCTCTGCTGGTGTGTGCGGCTGCGACGTGCCCTGGCACGGCCCTGCGTGCGAGCTCCTTGGGGTGCAGCCTGCGCCGGCAGCTGGTCCTGCCTACGGCACCAACGCCACTTCCTCCACCCAGGCGTCCACCTCATGGGGAGGCACAGCCCTGTTCATCAACGGCTCCTACCACCTGTATGTTGCAGAGCTGGCCAACCACTGTGGACTGGGCAGTTGGACCTCTGCATCGCGGTGCACGCATGCCACCAGCGCAAGCCCCCTAGGCCCTTTCACTTTCGCGGACGTGGCAGTGGACGTATGGTGCCACAACCCCCACGCGGTGGAGGACGTGGGCACGGGGGAGCTGTTTCTTTTCCACATTGGAAATGGCACACACACGGGAAAGGTGGCAAACTGCACGCACCATGGCCCGCTCAGCGAGGACCCCGGCGGCTCCTCCAGCGTCCCGGATAGCAGCACTCTGCACGCCGCCCAGTCCCCCTTTGGACCCTGGCTCCCCGTGGACCCGCCGCCGCCGCCTTGCAACAACCCCGCACCCCTGCGCCTACGCAACGGGACCTGGCTGCTTGCATGCGGCTCCAGAGACCTGCTGTCGGCGCCCTCGCCCCGGGGGCCCTGGGCAGCCGCGGGGCACTTGCCCAGCGCCTCGGGTGCTTGGTGGGAGGACTGCGTGCTTTGGGAGGACGAAAAAGGCCGCATACATGCAATCTTCCACGCCTACACGGCGCAGCCCTCACCGCCCGCGCCGGGAACGTGTGCTGGGAACCTGGTGAGTGCCCACGTGTTTTCCGCTGACGGGGGGAAGGTGTGGGGCGTGGGCCCAGCTCCGCCCTACGGCAACTCCTTCTTGCGGGAGGATGGCACTAACATCACGGCAGCCACGCTGGAGCGCCCCAAGCTCGGTTTTTTTGGGGCCCCTGGAGTGCCCACCGTGCTTTATAACGGCGCGGCAGGGCTGCCTGGGGGTGAGCCGGGGTGTACGGGCACCTGCAACCACTGCAAGCTCATGGGTTGGGACTACACCCTCGCTCGAGCGCTGGAGTGAAGGCACGCATTTCTCTTGGGACACTTGAAAAAACGTAGGACGTATTGCACACAATTACTTCTCACATCATCTCGCACATTGAAATTAAATATGAATATCAAATTGCACTCTATTTGGAGGTTTCTTTGGGACTTCGGGTACTACTTTTCCTTG
>Ga0114972_10004315_pt1 | contig 10585 bp, 7 predicted proteins | sample M_140807_EF_Meta_FD_87354 | JGI IMG/M metagenome (GOLD analysis project Ga0114972, IMG submission 87354) | Freshwater microbial communities from Lake Montjoie, Canada to study carbon cycling - M_140807_EF_MetaG | ecosystem: Environmental > Aquatic > Freshwater > Lake | place: Lake Montjoie... | reverse complement strand
GCTTCGAATTGCGCATATTTTTCGACCCAAGGCCGCGCCTGCTTTACGACAAACGACCTTTGATTAGTCCGCACCCGCATGGTGCAGTTCATGTTACCCTCACCGGCCTTTCTCACCCCCTGAATGTGTTCTTGAAAATGAAGCCACCCGTTGGTTTTTAGAAAATTCTCGAGCTTGTCCGGCTCGTTCGGATCCAAAAAAAAGACACCTGGGTTTGCGCGCTCGAAAGCACGGCGATGTTCGGATAGCATACTCATGGTCATGGGTTAAAATTTCCTTCCAATTCTTCCGGCTTCAAAATCCCACGCTCGGTGATGAACCCGGTAATCCACGAGTGAGGGGTAACGTCGAAAGCATCGTTGCGTGCCGTGGAACCCGGCGGAAAAGGGGAATAGTTTCCGGCGTGAAGCACCTCTTCAGCCTTGCGCTGTTCGATTGGAATCTCAGCCACACCATCATTTAAGGTGAAGTCGATCGTGTTCCCCGCCACCGCCACGTAAAAGGGAACGCCATGTGCCTTGGCCGCGACCGCCTTGAGATACGTCCCAATCTTATTCGCCGTGTCCCCCCGTCGGGTAATGCGATCAGCTCCCACAATGACCACATCCACGAGGCCACGCTGCAAGAGGTGCCCCGCGGCGTTATCAACGATGACGGTGTGCCCCACTCCGCTGCGGCTCAATTCCCAAGCCGTCAATGCTCCCTGCCAGCGCGGACGCGTCTCGCTCACCCACACGTGCACCGCAACGCCTTCCTGCTGAGCCAAATAAAGCGGCGCCGTCGCCGTGCCGAGTCCGGGAGTGCCCAGTTTCCCAGGGTTGCAGTGCGTCATTACACGTAATTCCCTCGAAACGGGCAAGGCACCGCTCATCGAACGCAGCAACGCAAGCCCGTGCATTCCGATCTCTTCAGTGACGGCAACTTCCTGTCTGAAAATTGCATCCGCCCGGATCTCCGCAGCATTCAAACGGGCCTGCGGCGGCAGACACGCAAGCGCAACCCTCATCGACTCGAGTGCCCAGTGCAAATTCACCGCCGTGGGACGGGTATGCGAAAGGCGATTCAGGGCAGCAGACAAGGCCTTTTCAGAAGCATCTTGTTGCATCGCCAAGGCGACACCATAAGCCGCCGTGACCCCGATGAGCGGCGCTCCACGCACCTGCATGCTTTCAATCGCAACCGCAACCTCCTCCAGAGTGCGCAGCGTGCGGTACGTCTCGGAATGTGGAAGAAGCGTCTGATCAAGAATCTCCACGATCCCATCTTTGTAACGGATCGTGCTGAAATCGATAGCCTTAGCGGACATAACCATTCTTTCTTAACAAACCCAGCCGCTCGCCCGCCTGACGGAGCGTGGCCTCCTCCTTGGCGAAATGAAAACGCACGTACCGGTTCTCTGGTTCTCGAAAAAAACTCGAGCCGGGGACACCGGCCACACCAATTTCACGTGTCATCCATTCTGCCGCCTCGATGTCGCTTGAAACGCCAAGTGGGGACACGTCAAGCAGCACAAAATAAGCACCTTGTGGCTGCGTCCAAGTCAACCCGGAAGCCTGAAGCCCCTCAAGGAATACATCCCTCCGGCGCGTGTAGGCATTCGCCAAGCTTTCGTAATAGCTGTCGGGAAATTCAAGGCCCGTGACTGCAGCCTCCTGCAACGGTGCGGCAGCGCCCACTGTCAGGAAATCGTGAACCTTTTTGGCCTGGGCAATAACCGAGGGTGCAGCTTGGACGAAGCCCAATCTCCACCCTGTTATGGAATAGGTTTTGGACAACGAGTTGCACGTGATCGTGCGGTCAAAAAAACCAGGCAAGGCCGCCATCGGCGTGTGAAAGTGGGGGGCAAACACAATGTGTTCGTATACCTCGTCCGTGATCACAAATGCGTCGTGCTTCTCTGCAAGACCTCCGATCTCCAACAATTCATCCCGGCTAAAAACCTTCCCACTCGGATTGGATGGATTGCAGACAATAATCGCCTTGGGTTTCAGTGCAAAAGCTTCCCGAAGTTTCTCAGGATCGTAGCGAAAATCAGGCGCCTCCAGTGGAACATAAATGGGAACGGCTCCAGACAAAATGGTGTCGGCAACGTAGTTCTCATAAAACGGTGAAAAAACGATCACCCGATCCCCCGGATCGCACGCACTCATCAGCGCAACCATCATTGCCTCGGTGCTGCCACAGGTAACCACGAGGTTTTGATCGGGATCGATTTCCAGCCCCGTAAAGCGGTGGATCTTGCGCGCCAGCGCCTGTCGAAACCGCGGGGCGCCCCAGGTCATCGCGTATTGATGGTGTGGCCCACGCGCAGCCCGCTCCAAAGCCTCCACCAGTGCCTCGGGTGGGTTGCCATCCGGAAAACCCTGCGCGAGGTTGATGGCCCCATGCTGGCTGGCGAGCCGAGACATTCCACGGATCACAGACTCCGTAAACCCATGTAATCGAGAAGCGGTAGCGGGCATAATAAACAGTCACAGCCATTCCACAGGGATGGCAAGGCGAGCAAAAAGAGGTGGGCTGGAGAAAGGTTCCCCGCCACTCGACAGGGGTGTGCACCAAAAACCAGAATTCTTGGAGATTAGCGTTCTCGAGCCGCTTCTCAACCTCATACAGAGGGGAACTCGTAATGGGACAGCCCGGGCCTCAACGTCAACGATCCCGGGCCAGTTCCTTGTCCTCAAGGGCCCCCGGCATGAGGGCATGCCGCCTCCGACAAGTGGAGGAGCATCTCAAAGTTTAATTGGGAGCTTCCGGAAGGAGGTGAATCCTTTCGCAGGCTGGCGCATTCTACTGCGATCAGCCGAGTCGTGTCCCTCGCCTTTTCGGTCAAGGCCGCTCGTTCCTTCCGGAAAAACGACCACGGCATTCCCTGCCTTTCCGACGCGGATGACCGCCTTGAGCGCCCTCCTGTCGGCCCACTGGCGGGCGCCCACTTCCGTGACTCCGCACCAACTGGAACGCCCTCTCCAAATATTTTGCGGCAAACCCTGCAAGGATTTGGAATGTACCCTTGAATGAGTGCGCCCCCGGATCACAAACAGCAGCTGTTTCTCCGCCTTTTTATGGCGAGCGAACCTGCTGTCCGCGCCTTTGTCCGCTCGCTCGTTCCCACCCTCGACGACGCGAATGATGTCATGCAGGAGGTGGCCATCGTGCTCTGGGAAAAGTTTGGGGATTACGAAACCAGCGAAGACTTCAGGCGTTGGTCCTTCGGCGTGGCCAAGTTCAAGGTGCTGTCGTGGCAGCGGGACAGGATGAGGGACCGGCACGTGTTCGGGCACGAGGCCACCGAATTGTTGGCAACCGAGGCGGAACACCACGCAGGTCTGTTGGAGGCGCAGCGGGCCGCCTTGCAGGAGTGCCTGCAAAAACTTTCCCCGGAGCAATTCGGGCTTGTCCATTCGGCCTACGCCCCCGGGGCGCGCATCGATGCGCTGGCCACCCGTCTTGGGAGCACCGTGATGGCGCTTTACAAAAAGCTCCACCGCATCCGCATGCTGCTCTCCGAATGCACGCGGCGCGAGTTTTCCAGAAAGACCGAACAATGAGTGATCCACTGCGCGAACAATGGCTGCGGGAATACCTGGATGGAACGGCCTCCGCCGAGACCACCGCGCGGCTCGAGCGCGCCCTGTGCGAGGACCCGGCGTGGCGTCTGCGCTTTTTGGAGCATCTAAACATCGACCAGGCGCTGTCGGCCACCTTCGCCTTCGCGCCAAAGGAAGAGGAACTCCGACCGGGGACGTACCCACCCCAGGCGGCGCCCGCACCTGCTGCGAACCGGCACATTTGGGGCGCGCTCGCTGCCGGGCTGACACTCCTGGCGCTTGGCTCATGGGGGCTCCAGTCGCTCCGTACCCCCTACGCCGTGGTCACAAGCACCACCGGTACCGGGCCGCGCGAGGGAACGTCTCTTCGTTCCGCGCAGGTGCGGTTTGGTGCGGGTGCTGTTGAGTTTCTGACAGCCAAAGGAGCGAGACTTGTCGTTGAGGCCCCCGCGGAAGTGCGCTTTGAATCCGCAGAAACGCTGAGGGTCTTCCGCGGAAAAGTGGCGGCGGACGTCCCTCCGAGCGCCAAGGGCTTCACTGTGTTGACTCCCAACGGCAACGCCGTGGACCTGGGAACCCGCTTTGGCGTTGACGTGCCAGAGTCAGGTGATGCCGAAGTGCACGTGTTTCAGGGTGAGGTCATCGCCCAGGCCACGGGAGCCCAGACCAAACAAAGCCTCCGCACTGGCGAGGCCTTGGCGATGAACAACGGAGTGGGTGCCTCGCGGGAACTCCGTTCAGCCGCCTTCATCCAGCCCGACGAAATGCCCCAGCTCTCTGCGGGCTTAGCCTGGGGCCAGCGCGATCGGGCGCAAGCCTCCCTCCGCGCGCTCAAGGCTGAACCGACCCTCATCGCGCTGATGGATTTCACGGACTGCGGAAGCCTTCCGGGAGTTTTCCGCATGGCCCAGGGCCGCTGGCCCGGCTCCTTCGCCCCGGAGTTCGTCCACGAGGGAGACCACATCAAGCTAGACGCCGGCGCAGAACGGGGGTGGCCGCAGCTCACGCTTTCGGCGTGGGTGCGATTGGACCAACTGGGGAGCCCCTACCAGTCCCTCTACCACACCGACGGGTGGCAGAGCGAAACACCCGGGCAGGTGCACTGGATGCTCACCCAAGACGGCAAGATGCGGCTCGCATTGCGGGGCAACTCGCTTGCGCCGGGTTCCCACGAACACCAGGGCTTTCCAGATTCGAGCACCTCCGTGCTTCCGCAACGCGGACGCTGGGTGCACCTGGCTGTTGTGTACGACGCAGACGCGCGGAGCGTTCGGTTTTATCTCAATGGCCAGTTTGACAAGGAAACACTCCAGAACGTCGCCCATGCGGCGCGGCTTGGTCCAGCGCAGATCGGCAACTGGAACCGTCAGGACCGCAAGCTCAGCGGGAGAATGGACGAGTTTTTGCTGCTTGGCAGGGCAATGAACGACCAAGAGATTCGGAACTTGTACCTCAGCGGCAATCCCTACCACTAACACCCCCGTTTGAAGGGTCTAAACTTCCAGCGGAAGCCGCCGGGAAAAACCGCCCACCCCCATTTAAGACGCAACTTTCTCGGCAACCGCCGGGGCTTTTTGGAATACCCCCTTTGAATGAACCCAAGCACACTCCCCCTGCTTCTTGCTCTAGGCCTTTGCTCCTCGCTGGCGCAGGCCGCGCCGGTGGACTTCGCACTGGAGATCCGGCCCATCTTTGAGAAGCGGTGTTACTCCTGCCACGGCCCGGAAAAACAAAAGGGCGGACTCCGTCTCGACATCAAGGCCGCCGCGCTCAAGGGCGGCGAGGAACACGCGCCCAACATCCACCCCGGACAGCCTGCGGAAAGTCCACTGCTCCGCTTTGTAAAGGGCGAGGAGCCCGACCTGCTCATGCCCCCGAAGGGCGAACGGCTAACCACAGACCAGATCGCCCTCCTCGGCCGGTGGATCCAAGAAGGGGCCGTGTGGCCCGACGGGTTGGACCTCGCAAAATTGGAGGACAAGCGGGACCACTGGTCGCTCAAACCGGTCTCCCACCCGGTCGCCCCCCACCCTAAAAACTCCACCTGGTCCCGGGGCGGACTGGATCAATTCATTCTCGCAAGACTGGAGCAGGAAGGTCTGGCTCCCTCGCCCGAAGCTGACCGAGGCGCATGGCTCAGGCGGGTCTTTCTCGACCTGACTGGACTGCCGCCGACTCCCGCGGATTCGGATGCGTTCGCAGCGGACCACACCCCCGCGGCGCATGAGCGGGTGGTGAAGCACCTGCTCCAGTCGGAGCGCTACGGCGAGCACTGGGCCCAGCAATGGCTCGATGTGGTCCGGTACGCCGACACGCACGGCTTTGAAGTGAACACGGAACGGCCAAACGCGTGGCCCTACCGCGACTACGTCATTCAGGCGCTGAACAAGGACACCCCCTACGACCAGTTCATCAAAGAGCAGCTCGCTGGCGACGCCCTTGGCAAGGATGCCGCAACCGGGTTTCTGGTCACAGCCTCCGTGCTGCTACCCGGCCAAATCGGCCAGGACGAGCCCTCCAAGCGGCTGGCCCGCCAGGATGCGCTGGACGAAATCGTCGTAAACACTAGCCAGACTTTTCTCGGACTCAGCGTCGGCTGCGCACGCTGCCACGACCACAAGTTCGACGCGATTTCCGCCAAGGACTACTACGCACTGCAGTCTTTTTTCGCCGGCGTGGAATACCGCGACCGCGAGTCGCGCAGCCCCGAGGCGCTGGCCGCAAAGCAGCAGGAGGCAGCCTTGAAGATCCAAATTTCAGAGCATGAACGGCAGCTTGCGACGTATGTGCCGCTAGCGCTGTCGGGGGTGAAACGGACCGGCATCCATGCCAGAAAGAACACCGAGAGATTCACTCCCGCCATGGCAAGGCGGGTGCGCTTTACCATCCAAAAAACCAACGCGCTGGAACCCTGTATCGACGAACTCGAGATCTTTAACACGGCCGGAGCAAACGTGGCCCTCGCAAAGGCCGGAGCAACAGTTACCGCTTCCGGCCAAAACAAGTCGCCCAACCGCCACGACCTCGCCTTCGTCAACGACGGAAAGTACGGAAACTCCAGCAGTTGGATGTCGAATGAAAACGGAAAGGGCTGGGTCGTCGTCGAATTTCCAGAGCTCCAAATGATCGAGCGCGTCGTGTGGGGGCGGGATCGGGAGGGCAAGCTGACCGACCGGCTCGCCACCGCTTACCAGCTCGAGGTGGCAGACGAATCCGGCACTTGGCGCCGCGTGGCCGACTCCACGGACCGGGCCGAGCCCCAAACAACCCCTGCACCCGAGGCAGATTTTTCCACTGCCGGCCTGGACGCGGAAAAAGCCAAACAGGCAAACCTGCTGGTATCAGAAAGAAAGACACTCGACGCAAAATTGGCGGCCGCCGCTGCTGCACAAAAAGTGTTTGCCGGGGCATTTCGCACTCCGGACCAGATTCACCTGCTTTACCGCGGAGACCCTGAACAGCCAAAGGAGGCGGTCTCGCCTGCCGTGCTCAGCGCACTTGGGTCGGTGAGCCTCCCAATGGACTCGCCGGAACAGGACAGGAGGGTTGCCCTCGCAAACTGGATTGCAGACGGACAAAACCCGCTGACCGCCAGAGTGATGGTAAATCGGATCTGGCAGGGCCACTTCGGCACCGGGCTGGTCGAAACTGCCAGCGACTTCGGAAGAATGGGGCTGCGTCCGTCCCATCCCGAGCTGCTCGACTGGCTGGCACAGGAATTCATGCGTTCGGGCTGGTCGATGAAAAGCCTGCACAAACAAATCGTCCTCTCGTCCACCTACCGGCAGGGCACCACCGGAAACGCCCTAGCCGAGGCGCGCGATGCCGATACCCGTCTGCTCTGGCGTTTTCCCCCCAGACGCCTCACCGCCGAAAACATCCGGGACACGATGCTTGCAGTCAGCGGCCGCCTGGATCCTTCGATGTACGGGAGCGGCTTCAATCTCTTCAACGAAAGGGGCGGCCTGAGCGGCTTTAAGCCGGTGGAGTCCTTTTCCGGCAACGGCCTGCGCCGGATGGTTTACGCCCACAAGGTGCGGCGGGAGCCGGAGGCAGTGTTCGGTGCCTTTGACTGTCCGGACGCCGGCCTGAGCACCTCCCGGAGGCGGGAATCCACGACGCCCATCCAGGCGCTCAACCTGTTCAACAGCACCTTCACCCTTGAACAAAGCGAGGCGTTTGCAGCGCGCGTGCGCAAGGAAGCTGGCGAAGATCCCACCCAACAAATCCAGCACAGCTACCTGCTCGCGCTCGGCCGGAAGCCAACGCAGACAGAACTGGAGGACGCCGCCCCCGTCGTCAACGCACACGGCACCGGCGCCCTGTGCCGCGCCCTTTTCAACTGCAACGAATTCCTGTTCCTCCCCTGACCCCTTCCCTCCAAAGAGCCATGAACCCACTGGATCCCGAACGCCTTTCCCTGCCCGGCCGCGTGCTGCTCGACCGCCGCCAGTTTCTGTCCAACTCCGCCACCGCCCTCGGCTCCATCGCCCTGACCGACCTGCTCGGGGCGGACCGTCTGCTGGCGGCCCACTCCGCCCCGGCCATCGATCCCGCCCGTCCCTACTCCCCGCGGCCCACGCATTTCCCTGCCCGCGCAAAAAACGTGATCGTCATCTTTTGCGCCGGCGCGGTAAGCCAGCTCGAGACATGGGACTACAAACCGGAACTGCTCAAATGGGATGACAAGCCGCTTCCCGGCGGACCGGCGGTGACTTTTCAGGGTCCGGCCGGCAATCTTGCGCGCCCCCAATACGCGTTCCGGCCCCGCGGAAAGTCCGGGAAATGGGTGTCCGATCTGATTCCCCACCTGGCGGAACTCACCGACGACATCGCGTTTGTGCAGTCCCTCACCAGCAAAAGCAACACGCACGGCCCCGCAGAAAACTTCCTTTCCACCGGCTTTAATCTGGATGGCTTTCCCAGCCTCGGCTCTTGGGCCACCTACGCGCTGGGGAGCGAAAATCAGAACCTGCCGGCCTACGTCGCAATCCCAGATCCCCGCGGCGTCCCGCAGAACGGGGCGAACAACTGGGGGCCCGGCTTTCTGCCCGCGGCGTTTCAGGGAACGACCATGAGTTCGCTGGAACCCATCCGCCACCTTTCGGCGGCCGGCGTTTCCAGCGAAGCGGATGCGGCGACCAAATCGCTTTTGCAGCGCCTCAACGCCCGGCACCTGGAAATCCATCCCGGCAACGGCAAGCTGGCGGCGCGGATCGCGAGCTACGAACTGGCGGCCCGGATGCAGTTGAGCGTGCCTGAGATCAGCGACCTAAGCACCGAACCGGAGCACATCCTGAAGGCCTACGGCGCGGACGACACCCAAAACAAGGACAAGGCCGGGTTCGCAAAGAACTGTATCCTCGCGCGACGGCTCATTGAAAAAGGAGTGCGTTTCGTGCAGCTGTTCAACGGCGCCTATGCAAGCGGAGGAAAGCTTAACTGGGACGGACACAACGCCCTGAAGGCACAGTACGACGTCCACGCCAACATCCTCGACCAACCGGCCGCCGCCCTAATCCACGACCTCAAGCAGCGCGGATTGTTGGAGGAAACCCTGGTGGTGTGGTGCACTGAATTCGGCAGGATGCCGTTTTTTCAAAAAGGTGCGAAGGGCCGGGACCACAATCCCGAGGGTTTCACCTGCTGGCTGACCGGCGCGGGCGTCAAGGGCGGGGTGACCCACGGGGAGACCGACGAACTCGGGCGCAAGGCAGTCAAGGACGTCCACCCGCTCTATGACTTTAACGCGACAATCCTTCACCTGCTTGGCCTCGACCACGAAAGGCTAACCTTCGAGCACAACGGAGTGCAGCGGCGCCTGACCAGCGTCGAGGGCAATGTAATCCACGAAGTTTTGAGCTGAGAGCCACCTCAGCTTCCAGCACGGCTGAGGTGCCCTCCCCTACGGAGCGGCTGGCGACTGATTGGTGAGCGCCGGTTCCTGAGAGCCCTCGCGCATCCGGGCGCTCATCCGATTCCACTGCACCTCCATCTCCAACAACCGCTCAGGGTTGGCTGCCGCCAGGTCCCGCGACTCGGCCCGGTCGCCCTTCAAATAGTACAGCTCTCCACCCTTCCCCTTGAGTGCAACCCATTTCCAGTCGCCCAGACGGAAAGCCCGATTCCCCTCGTGCGCCCACCACAAGGGCCTGCTCGAAAGTGGTCTGTTGTCACGGATCACCCATGAAATGTCCGCCCCATCAGAGGGTGGAACCGCCTGCTCCCCTGCTTTTTTGGGCCAGGGCACACCAGCCAACCGCAGAAGCGTGGGCGCGATGTCGACGACATGCACCGGTTGCTCGCGAAGCTCCCCCCTTCCCTTGATCCCGACCGGCCAGCGCACAATGAGCGGGGTCGAAATCCCACCCTCATGCACGAAGGTTTTCGAATAACGCAGCGGCGTGTTTGCGAGGTTAGCACCCTGCGCCTCCAGACACAAATAGGACTGCGCCGAACCCGGAACCGAGCCCGGTTGATTCCCGTCGCCCCGCACCAGACTCTCCGCACTGGCCCCGTTGTCGCTCAGAAACAGAACCACTGTGTTCTCGAGGGTGCCCGCGGAACGCAACTCGGCGATGATCCGTCCAATTTCCCGGTCCATCCGGTCGATCATCGCAGCATGCACCTCCATGCGCGTGGCAAAGGACGTCCGCTCTGCTTCGGACAGGGCGGCCCAGGGCCTCGCCGGGGCGGTGGGCTCTGACAATTCGGCATTAAAGAGCATCCCCTTGTCCCAAAGCCGCTTCAAGCGGGCCTCGCGCAGGGTGTCCGCCCCTTCTTCATAACGCCCCTTGTAACGGTCGATGTCCTCCTGGGGGGCGTGCAGAGGAAAGTGCGGCGCTGTAAAGGCCACAAAACTGAAGAAGGGCTTCTTGGGCGTATGGGCCGCATGCTCCCTGAGAAACTCAATCGCCCGGTCGGCGATGGCCGTCGTCGCGTAAAACTCCGGGGGCGCGGGAGGCAGTTTCTCTCCATCCAGCACATGGTTTTTGGGACTGAAATAACGATCCTGATCCAACAGCGTGTAAGACCGG
>Ga0114972_10004312_pt1 | contig 10588 bp, 9 predicted proteins | sample M_140807_EF_Meta_FD_87354 | JGI IMG/M metagenome (GOLD analysis project Ga0114972, IMG submission 87354) | Freshwater microbial communities from Lake Montjoie, Canada to study carbon cycling - M_140807_EF_MetaG | ecosystem: Environmental > Aquatic > Freshwater > Lake | place: Lake Montjoie... | reverse complement strand
CGCCTTGAATGAAACCCGGCGCCGAATTCACGCTCGCAGAGGAGAACCTGCGCCTTCCCCTCCGAAACCACGGTCACCGGTGTCTGTATCACCGTATCCCAAATTATCACCTCCAAATGACGAACCGTCGCAGAACAATATTTCCCCGGTCCGTATCAATTTGCAACAAGCGGCAATACGAGTTATACAACCCAATCCGCTTTTTGGTGACTCCCCAGTCAAGTCAAGAATAGCCCCCGTAGGAGCCTTGGTAACTCCGTCCAAATTGAAAGAACCAGTAATAGCTGCTCCGGTGACTGCAGACACTCCATCAAAGGTGAAGGCAATGGTGGCATCAATGAACGCAGCAAGTACCCCCAAGGCACCCAGTGCACCAACATCAGCAAAACCGACTCCTGGATCTTCGGCGAAAATAAAGGCTGTCGTTGAGTGCCTTGAGGCGACTATATCCGCGGGTACACCGCGAACTCAAGCTGCAACTACTCCAAAACCATCAATCGAAAGAGCGAGTTCCAGACTGAAGCAAACCCGATCGGCGACAAACATTGAACATACACCACAGAAGCAGGAATCTTTTGTCCACGTTGAACAGGTGACCACGACAGTAAAGAGGGGACGCAAGGCAGCCCAGGCGTCTGTGGAAGAGCCTCAAGGGGTTACAGAGAATTCTCCCGAGGTAAAGCGATCCAGGCGACGTACAGCAGAGGAATCAAAATCACCGGTCAAAAAATCTGAAGGCGAGGAAGGAAGATCAATCAGTAGAGCGTCATCAAAGAGGGAACCTGTAGTCACAACCACAACTTCATCGAGGAAGAAAAAAACCACTACAGCGGTGGCCGGGGTGACGATGGATACAATCCCGGAAGAATCAACTGCACGACCCAGTAGGCGAGCGAAATTGGCCGCCAATGAAGGTCTAATTAAAAAGTAATATACGCAATAGTTGATTATCGTATTATCTAGGGGTTTGGTTATAGTACTCTAGGGATTTCTAGTAACACCTACTTTGGCGGCACGAAGCACTCTTTCATGGATAGTGAAACCACTCGTCATAACGTGTCCAACTTCGCCGGTCTTTCGCTCGGGGTCTGGGAATTCAAACATTGCTTCATGGAAGTTTGGATTAAAGGTCTCTCCGAGTGGATCTGTCTCTTCAATACCAAACTCCTCGAACGTTTCTGTGAGCAAGTTCTCCGTGTGTGACAACGATTTCAGAATTTCGCGAATGTTCTTGGATTGTGTTTTGTCCTCTTCTGTGAGACAGCCGATTGCTCTTTTGAGGTTGTCGTGAATCGATAACAGATCCTTGGCAATCGGAACAATCGCGTACTTGGTAGAATTGTCAAGCTGGGTCATATGTCGCTTGGTGGCTTGCATCGCATCCTCGTCAGCCATTTTCAACTTAGCTTGAAGATCAGATATTCTCCCCTCAGCTTCTTTTATTTTGTTCTGAAGCTCTTCGGTCGACTGGGTACTCGATGTACTGCACAATCTCGTGTTTCGGAGCACTCGAAATCGAAACGATCTCACAAGCATTATAATTTTTTGACGTCTGTTGAATGAAAATCAAAATATATGCCAATCACTTGCGCATTGTTCGTCGTTGTTGATGAAAACGGGATGAGCAACCAGTTACTCTATAAATCTCCAGGGACTGCAAACGCTGAACGTCTTTTTGTGTTCTTCCCGGGCGATATTTCGGATTTTCCAGGGGCAGTCTCAGCAGATGCATTGACAGCAGGTGATCCCGAACTCGCCCGGTACGACTTTACGCTGGATTCAATTGCGAGACAGATATCCGAGCAAATATCCCCTGAGGACGCACTCGTCCTCTTTCGGCCGTCACGTATGATGGGACATTTCAGTATTTACTCCAACTTTGTGGAGTGCGATTGGCTAGGTCTACCAGACTGGGAAGGGCATCGCAGGCAAGAGCGAAACCCGGGAAAACTCATATTGGAGTTTCTTGAAGATCTGAGGAGACAACAGGCGGATAATAGTTTATCCGACAAAACACGGCTAATTCTAATAGGGTTCAGTAAAGGTTCTATAGTAATCTCCTCCTTACTGGAGGATATGAATCGGGCACTGTTTTCCCGAGTCGAAAAGATTATCCTAATCGATCCAGGACTGCCACGACCGGGAATCTTATTTCCATTACACCGAGAAAAGTTCTCTCCCTTCCCGAAAGGAATTCCAATACGCATATATGCAAGTCCGTACTGCAGGAATGAACGGGTAAACGAAATGATGGCTTTTGCGAATGAGTCAGGTGCAAGGCTGCAGTTTATCTTGACGGACCATGACGTCTCGTTGAACACACACTTTAAGGCGATAACAGTAGCAATAGAACAAGAGAAGAAATTCGACATATAACTCACTTATACCCTTCTGAATACTACAAATCACCACGTGGCTTGACCCAGTTAATCTTGTGCTCTGGGGCCTCAAGATAGTAGAGCTTCATATCAACACGAGACTGTCGGTGTTGGTCAACCATGATAGCAGCGATAGCGAAACCGATTAGGGCACCAATCAAGTGATCCCTGAATCGGTACTGGGTATAGTAATCCGCCATAATTCGTTGCCTGAACGAGTACCATGCACCCTCCCAAGCGACGGAATCTTCTTGGGCGATTTCGGCGTCGGTCCGGTATGGTTGAGGGATGCGGGATCTGTAGATCTTCAATGGCTTGGCAAATCTATAAAACATCTCCTCGTACTTTTCGTATGTCATTTCTCCATTGATGAGCATATCTGTGTATGGCTTCAAGTCCGGTGTGTCATCTCCCAACTTCTTTAAGAAGGGGTAGTATTGAGGTGGCACATGGAATGTGTGCTTTATAGATTGACCAATTTCCGGTGGAATATGGGCTGGAACTCCGTAATCGTTTCTTGGGATTTCTGGGTTGTTATCTTCCTCGACATAAGGGTCGAAATCGCGATCCCAGGTTGTGTGGTAAAATGTTGGTGTACCGGGGAGTCGTGGCCAAGCGAATGGCCAGAATGCACAACCGCGTTGTTGGTTCATCAATCCCACTGAAGATGAACGAAGGATGGGCTGACGCAATGACGCTGCACCTGTCTTTGATAAAAGAGAGAGCATCACAACTGATCCTAGGATAGGTGTAAAAGGACGACTCGTGATCATAAATGAAAAAAGGTACTATCGAAACAGGGTCTGAAAATTTTTTCCGCCGTTGGACAGTCTACATTCATGTTGGCAATTACACCATCCACGATGGTATGGTATGTCGGACACGCGATACTGTTCATCTGGTTTTCGATATTCATATCTCCAATGAAGAGGTCCGATAGAGCCAATGTGACATATTTCTGGCTCTTCTCATTTTCTTCCTTGATTTTGGCAGTCTCACTGATTGCACATGCTCCGCGATTATTCCATTCACGGTCATCAAGATTAGTAGATATTGTAGCATTTGCATGGGGAGTTACACCTGTCACAGCTATTGTTTTGGACATGATGAGTAAGATTTCCCGAAGATTTTTGGGGTATTCAATAACAGCACCAATAAGAGCATATCTAAGTAACACACTATTGGTGACAATTGCGCTTTCATTGCAATACATGACATGTCTGGATCACGGTTTTTTCGAATCCTCTCCCGAATCCGAATCAATGCTCAATATCGCTCTAATCCACTGTCAAACAATTGAATCACCAATATTGGTGATTATCCCAATCATTTTGACAGGAATGACACTATTCATTCTGTCCCACATTGTACATCGATTGAGCGGGTATAAGTTTTTTCAAATCCGTCATCGCCGGCACGGATTCGGACTGCTCGAAAATCCACCCCAAGGAGATTCTCTCCGTCCAGTTCAAATTCCAATGGTACCATGGTTTAGTGTCAATCTAACTACCACAGCGATTCAGTTATTAGTTACTCTTCAAATTTTTGTTGGAAGACTCGATATTCGCCATATTTTGAAATCTCTCTGTAAAGAGGAATCGGATATTATCCATGATCTGCGAATGAGTGATCCATGGATTGATTTTTTTGCAGATGGAGGCGACGGTTTCAATTCGAGCTACTCGGTTGTTCGAATGATGGCACAACCGAATCTGAGTGTTTCCGTTCCGAGAGGAGTACGATACAAGGCAGCGGCAAGCAGCGGAGTGGCTGCTGGTTCTTCTGGATCGGCAACTCCCCGGGTAATGCGATCAGCATCGAAATCCCGAAGGACGCCAAATGCCACTGTTATTTTTGGTGGATCGACTGGGGATGGAAACCAAATTGCGTCAACAGTGATTCAGCGCCGACAGACAAATCCTAATTTGTCTTTGCTCCAGATTTCACCGGCTCGGAATGATACGGTGATTTTACCCCGCGCATCTGTGGTTGTTCACGGAGGCGATTTAGCTTATCCTCGGCCTTCATTTGACACATATAAGGATCGGTTTGTTGGACCGATTGAAGCTGCCTTCCCCGCGGGTCCCGGCGGTGGATCCGCCGGTTCCCGTCCCCGCATGTTTCTGATCCCCGGCAACCATGATTGGTACGATTCATGCGAATCGTTTATCCATTGGATCATTGGAAAATCTGGTTTGGGAGGTTGGAAATTACCCCAAAAAAATTCGTACTTTGCCCTTCGTCTTCGGGCAGGTTGGTGGGTTCTAGGTATGGATTTGGCACTAACGAATGATTTAGATGTTTTTCAGTATCAAGAATTTTCACGGATCATTGATGAGTTGATTTCCGAGTCTGATCGAGTCGTGGTGATTGCTCATCGACCCCAATGGGTTTTTGACGCGTACCACGCGTCATACACTGGAGATCTTTTCCACCACTTACTAGACAAGATTGGACCACAACGACTCGCGATGCGACTTGCTGGAGACATTCATCATTATTCGAGATTTACCGGAGGCCATGGTTTAGCTCAACTAGTGATTGCTGGTGGAGGTGGTGCTTTTCTCCATCCAACTCATGTTCCTGAACCCGGAATTGTTCACGAATATTTTTCACATTGGGAAGCCAAGCGCCGGGAAGAAAACCTTGGGTATATTGACGAAGAATCTGAGGATGAAGTCATCCGAATTGGGGGAAGTGATTCGCCGGTACGCAAAAAAAATTCAACGAAAAAAACATACCCTGTTGCACCTGGAAATCACTACCGATATACTCGCGCATGCAGTTTTCCAAATGATGAAATTTCTCGAAAACTCGCCTGGCTCAATCCACTCCATTTTCGCGATCGAAACTGGGGAGCCGATATCATAATGGGAGTGGTGTATATTTGTATGGGGATTTCAGTTGTGCCATTATGTGACGCGGCATTGGTTATTGATGCAATATCTGATTCCCCAACCGTGACGGGGGCGATTTCGGCGGGTATGAAATCGCTGTTGCTGGATGTCGTTTTCCCAAGTTTGAAGCTTATATGGACGAATTCAGTGTTTTCATTGATGGCTCAAATTGCTTTTTATATTTCATGTTTTGCTGCGATTGGGGAAACGCGGCATTCCACATGGCAGCGTGCAGGACATGCATTTGTTCATTTTATTTTACATGCGTTTTTCTCTGTCGTTATTTTTGCTCTGTTGGAAATTTCGATTGAATTTTTGTCTCTAGTTTCACTTGGAAAGGATAGTGTAATAACGGATGGATTCCGGGTTCCCGGGATCGTCTCTGCGGCAGATTCAGCACTTTTTGGGAGAGGAATTTTAGAAACGAGTTTGGGTTGGTTTTTGCGGTTTGTTGATTTACCTTCTTCTTTGATCAGGAATAGAAGATTGATTTGTGAGGCAACTAGTGCTGCAGCGACTGGTTCTCGCCAATTGTTTTTCCGCTACTATTCACGAATCTTACCGTTTTTTTGGGTCCTTGCAACCCCTGTTGCAGCATTTGTTATGGGCTGCTATTTGCTCGTCAGTCTGAATGTTTTTGGGATACATATGACTGAGGCCTTTTCATCATTACGGATCGAAGATTACAAACATTTTATCCGCATGTACATTGATCCAGAAACGAGCGATTTACATGTTTATGTGATTGGGATTGAAAAGGTGGCGAAAAATTGGGAAGAAGATCCTGCATGGGATCCAAAACTTTTTGCGGTGGCTAATCAACCGCTTCCTCCGTCTAGTCGGTGGGTGACTCCTAGTCGTTGGAGACCAGTACGGCGGTCTGAAGATTCCGATCCAAAACTCGTTGATTACTTTGTAATACCCGCATCAAGTGATGCGAAGAAGCAGTCAGCCGAAGCACCAGATCATTAGGTGGATCTAGATATTATAGTCTGAATGAGTTTCGGTCTATTGTCGTCATTCTCCATATTAGATGTCCCCAATTACCCGTCCAACAACGAGATCGAAAAGTGAAGTTTCGCTTTCATTTTTTTCATTTTTGTTTTCTGAAATAATTGCAAATACTGTCCGTTGCGTTAAGGATGAACATTTGGAAATTCGATTGCATCGATTAGGTTTCTCTATTGGTCAACGAGCTCTTGCTCTCTATCATCTCCGCGATCGTCCGTTCAGACGAGAAACGTCTCCAATTGCTCTATTGCAGTTCATAGCTTCCTCAGTGTGGCGATCGTTATTCAACAAGGGAGCAGAAGTTATGGCCACAGATCAGGCGAATGAATTTTATCTTGTGGATCGTGGAATGTTGCTGAATAGGTATATCTCTGTTTCCCTAGAATCAGCTCAGGAAGGAACGATGGTCAATTGCGCAAATTTTGCTGCTGGTTTGATTGAGGGAATGCTTAAGACTGGGGGATTTGAACGGGCAAAAGTTGACGCTGTTTTTACACATAATGACACACCGATATCGGTTGTAGAAGATCCCGTTAATGTTACATTTATAGTTAAAACTGACGGTAGTTGAATTGGATATTAAGTGGGCTCAATTTTTTTCTCCCTGTGGTCGTAGAATGAACGTGTTTACTATCCTCCTGCTTGCCAAAAGTGCAATAGCGGGCTCGGCTAATTCCAGCAGCACAGCGGCACCAATCACCATATCGACACCGAGCACAACAGTGACGCCAAACATCACCACAGAGGCACCTGTCGTCTCAACGACTGCTTCCGCTCCAGACAGTGCGAATGTGAGTACAACCATTCTCCCCACATCGCTTCAAGAATACTCTGGGGCCGGTGCTGGTGTAAGTACCCTCGTAACCGCTCTAGTTGTTGGAATTGCATTTACAATTAATAATTAAATCTGTTTGTTGATGACATCTATGCTACGGTAGGAATAAGTTGTTAAACTTGAGAATGCCTGGGTTGGGGCTCCAGAGGTTCCTCTGGGATAGCTGAGAAAATTTCATTGAGGTTCGCATGCTGATGGACTTGTCCCCTTGCTAGCGACCCGCGAGTTGTCAGGGTCATGGTATTGATCAGACTATACGTCATATCCCCAGCAGCCGGTGTGGCGGCTCCCACTGGAGACGCAGCGAGACTTGCATAATCAATGACAGCGTCTCGCCTGTTAACAATCTCGTCTAACCCGGTTACATCTACATAATACGAGGCCGCTTTTTCGTCTCTGTGAATAATATCCTTCCATTCGACAGCAGGTTCGTATGGCGATAGCCACAAGACTTCGGAAAGAGGCCAGGATTTGCGAACGGCAATTTCTGACCCCGTTGTTGCATCCGTAAAGACGAGCATACACATCATTTCGAATTCCGGAGTCACTTCAGGATTGTCATCCGAAACGGCAATTGATTCCAATAGACTGCTGCCGGTATCTTGACCAATCGCAACGCAAGTTTGTCGAAATTCTGGTGAATAATGTCGAACCCATCGATGTTCCGCTCGACCATTCTCAGGCGAAAATCTCGGTAGTTTAACTCCCATATCTACTGGGCCCAATCCAGGAGATGGAGATGGAGAAGATGTACCCGAATGTTTCATGAGTCTGGAAAATGGGACATAAGCACAAACTTCAATCGGTAGTGACATGAAATCGAGGGGAGCAGATGTGTCAAAAAAAACCAGTTCTTCGACATATGGTGTTAGCCATTTTTCAGTCACAGGATTCAATCGATGCTCGATCAAGAACAAGCGACATGAGACATTGAAATATCGACGATGGAAAACATTTACAAATCGGAAATTAAATTTGACCATCTCCGAGGATTGAGGGTTATTGGTTCTTGTGGCCGGTGAAGGGGGGATTCCCACTATCTGTGTACTGAAGGCGCATGCATAATTGCGTCGAGGATCCATGGAAAATTTCGCAAAGAAAATACCCGTAAAAGTTGCCATTTGAAACATACCCAAAAATGATATTATTGTCACCATCATGTTCGTCATGTGACAGGTTGGGTACATGTTGCCGTACCCAATCGTGAAAATGGTCTGGACAACAAAGTAAAAATAGTCTGATAATGTAATTGCGTTTGCCACACAGACGTGATCTACGTCGAGAATGTCGATCGTGGCTGCAAACATGAATATGGTAACCAATTTGATGCTGATGAACAGTGTCATGAGGGATATCCAACCCAGTCGCACGATCGAAGGAAACGTATCCCGCGTCCAGTTCAAATAATATTTTATGTATACCGGAACCAAACGGTGAATGTTGTAGTCGCCGTTCTCTGTGACAATAGTTGATTCTCCTCCGTGGAGAAACATTTGAATGTCACGAGCAACTGGTGCTTTCCTTCGTCTGAAGTGGGTGCCACCTGCATCTGCTGTCTCAAAGTACCTCTGAGTGAATACATCAGCGCTACTCGAATTTACTTTTTGGCGACTATTAATGAATGGCTCTGATGACATGTAAACTCGGGAATTTTTTTCTGCCTTTTCCTTGAGAGGTTGAATAGCGATCACGATAGGACTCGATACCTCGTGCTTCGATATAAATTATATTTCCCTAACACTCTCGCGCCGGTACAAGGAATCCATGATGTAAAAAGAATATGTGAGGGTTGTGTTGCATACAAATCCATTTCATCTGTGATTTCAAAATTGCACAAGGTAAGGCTGATATTCTACGGTATCCGGCGCGGGTACGAGGTTAAATGTATCTAAAATCATAAATATGAACCAGTGACTTTAAACGATATAACGTGACAAGGAATTCGGAGACGTCGGGCATTCTTCAATCGGCAACGGACGATTATCGCCTTGAGGTTGAGTCAAACCCCCATGAGGTACCGAAGCCGCGAGACCAGATCTACATAAGGGACATCTAGCCAACCGAGCTCGAGTCATCCATTCTTTAACACAATCTTCATGAAACATATGCCCACAATTTAAAACAATTCTATTAGGGGGATCTTCACACAAGCAAATGGAACATGTCCGCTGGTCTTCATCACCAGGATCAACAACATGGACCATTTGACCAAAAAATTCCAATCTACGGCGAACAGTTGATCTAGATGGTTGTGCCACCATCCGACGAAATCTTGATCTATCTGGAACGGCTCCCGCAGCAGAGGCTTCCTCAATCTCATCCTGTGCATTCACACAATTGGACACTATTATACTAGTAATGAGACTAACACTCGATAGACCACCCAAGACAACACATGGAATCAGAACTGCTAACCCTGCAAGCACTCCTCCAGATATTAAACCGAGAACAAGTATTACACCAGAAACACAAACAATTAACATTAAAATTGGTATGATTGCATGTAAATTTTGGGCGCGAATCCATCGACTGAACGAAGACACCGACGACGGTCGCTGATCGTGTTCACTAGTTGACATGCCTAATACGACATATATATGCCCCCCACACAACACAACCTATAGGCTATATAAAATTCTTCCCTCCTACTACGTTTGCAAATTGAATATTTGAATCTTCGGTGGTAACATTGCGCGGAGATAATGGAAGAACAAGCTTCTTTCCGGGTGTGGAAATCCATTGCGATTTCAAGCAGGTTCCTGCGGTCCATCGATTAGACGGATTCCCGTCCAAACAACCCCTAACAAATTCAATTGCTTCTGGTGTAATTTTATCCCAATATGGCGAGTCAAACTTGAGGATATTAGAGTCATTGTTATCCCAATCGCCTGTGAGGTAACCAGCTCTATTGGTGGGGTAGAATGGTTCATATCCACACAGTAATTGATAAACAATCACTCCGAGGGCAAAAATATCAACTGCATGTGAAATTGGTTGACGACGCAATTGTTCGGGAGAGAAGTATCCTAATGATCCCTTCAATCCTGGATACGTTATATTTTGACCAAATACGAGAGATTCACTGAATCCAAAATCACAAATTTTTGCCACATACTCCCCCTGACCCTCTTTGCCCTCTGAGACACGGAAAAGGAGAATATTTTGGGGCTTTATATCGCAATGAACGACCCCGATTGTTTCATGCAAATACTGGAGACCATTTAAAAGTTGAATGGTTAAATTCCGACAATTACGTTCTGTTAAAACTTTGTTTTGAGTGAGTGAATACAAGTCACCTATAGCCAACGGAGTAATGATTATAATTGACTCACTCGTTTCCTCGCCTGCTATCAGTGGGATTATATTGGGATTCTCCATTCTGGAATGCACTTTAAGCTCAAATTGTGCATGATCCAAATCCAATCTTGTGTGAAGTTTTGATTTCATAATTACCTTAATCGCCACAT
>Ga0114972_10004309_pt1 | contig 10595 bp, 16 predicted proteins | sample M_140807_EF_Meta_FD_87354 | JGI IMG/M metagenome (GOLD analysis project Ga0114972, IMG submission 87354) | Freshwater microbial communities from Lake Montjoie, Canada to study carbon cycling - M_140807_EF_MetaG | ecosystem: Environmental > Aquatic > Freshwater > Lake | place: Lake Montjoie... | reverse complement strand
AGCTTCGTCCAAATCATATCCTATATGGCAACCATGAGGACAGATTGTTCCGGCTGGCTAATTCACCTAACGCTCTGGCCGCTCATGCTGCAACTCTAGTTATCCAAGAAATTGAGAAGACTGCTAAGTCACTCAAGGCTAGGACATATCCATATGATATGCAGCACCATCCAATAATTGGTGGCGCACGCTTTATCCACGGATTCATGTACAACGTGGCGGCTATCAGAGATCATGCGGAGACGTTTGGGACGTGCGTGATGGGGCATATACATCGCACTGGTATTGAGCAGGCTAGGACGCTCGATGGCGCTACTGGATACTCTGTCGGTATGCTTATGAGATTCGGTGCTGACTATGCCAAGACAAAACGCCAGACGTTAGCTTGGACACAAGGATTCGGTTACGGATATTACACAGATACACAAATCACAATAAATGTATGCGAAAGAAAACGCTCAAACCCTTGGATGTTGCCGCTATAAGTTCTGCTTGGGAGGACTTATTCACTCAAAACAAGGCTCATACGATTGAGTCACTAAGAAAAAATGGATGGATTTCTGTCATTGAAATCTCATCTAAACTAAACAAGTCTCGTTGCGCTACAAAAAATGCAATGGATAGAGCTGGACTTCAACACAAGAATTTCGATGTAACTATTGATGGTTGTGTTAGAAAGACTGGATTCTTTAAACTGAAAAATTGAAAGGTGGAGAAGGTTTTATCCCTCTCCACCCCACAATGAACACACAAGCATAGGCCAAAAAGCCCAGCGACAAGAATCTATTTTATTGTTTCCCAATAGTCAATGGGATAATTAATTTCTATTTCTGTTTTTTCGTTGTCGAATCCTTTGACTTTTTCTTGTTCGACTTGGAGCTTGATTGTCCACGGGTTGTCTTCAGGTAAGAGTCCAGCGTGTCGCAGGCCATCGAGTAGATTCTTTGTAGAGGCTGCGGCGTTGTCTGGATCAAGACACCGGACTCGGAACAGAGTGAAGCGGACTTCAATGCGCCCAGTAGCGCGTCCCAGGCTATGTTCTTTTCCTTGTATTGGACTGCCCAGTGTTGTCGCATGGTCTTGTTCAACGATGGTGTTCTGTATAGGACTTTTAGTTTTAGTTGCATTGGCTTGTATAAATGATTTTGATGCGTTAGGGAATGCCATGAGCAATTGCTGTTCAGTCATAGCATGTATCCGTTTTCCTTAGCCCAAGCTGGATTGTTGTGAATTTTGGTATGGCAAAATCTACAGGTCGATAGGAATGTATCCTTGTTGCACAGGTTCTTTCCACGCTTCGCCATGTGGTGAATATCACTAGCATCAAGACCGCAAATCTCGCAGTATGGATTCAGCGCAAGGTGTTCTTTTCTTGCCTGAGAGTATTGCTTTAGTTCCTTAGCGTGTCTTGTTGATACCTTATTCATCGGCTTCTTTGATGTTAGTTTACTTCTTCTTTTTAACAGGCTCATAATATGACTCCATACTTTTCAGCACTTCGAGACATTCGCTATTCTCGATTAGCGAATGAACGCATTTCGGAAACTCTTTACCTCTCATGTGCATATCTCCTAACTTGTTTAGTTTAAACGGAGAGACGAATACTTTCATCTCCCCATTTTCAAGACCAATGAACGGAATCAAATCCATTCCATTAGTCTAGTTGAGATAGTATTCTGGTTAACCATTCTTCTTTGTTTTGTTTTTTAGGTTTGCTCTTAGCCTTCGATTTACGTACTCGTTTGTTTCTGTAGATGTCAGGTATCGCGCTATGATCCGCAAGTATCTCGTGTGTAATTGTCTTATGTTTCTTGGGACAATATCGTATCCTGCGGACAAAGCAAACGCCAATATTTGTTTCCAACGTCCTAGTGTCTTTGACATCTGTATCCTTACCGCACTTATGACATTTCATTTATGAATTTCTTTGCAGATTCCATTAGAAACATTTTCCCCACAGCTTCATCTACTGTGTATGCAGGATATTCAATCTGGAGAACGAGTTGTTTCACCAATAGCCTTGCGCTTTCTATGCGATCGGCAGCTCCGGCTACCAATCGTTGCTGAACGATAGCCCGTAGCGATTGAACCTCCGCTCGCAGTGAATCAATCTCACATTGCGCCAATAGGCCGTGATTTACTTCTAACGTGTCATCATCGCGCTTAGGGTAGCGGATTGATATATCTCCCACATATTCTGGCATTGTGTCTTCCATATCAATCTTTCTTCAAGAGTTCCTCTACGATCTGTTCAGCTACATCATGCAGTGATGGGTATGCGAGCATATTGAATGACTTCCCGTGCTTGGCGATGAATGTCTCCCAGTCCTCCCGCTCCGACTTAGTGAGTTTTGTCTTGGTTGGTCTTGCCTCTCCGGCCTTACGGATGATGTCCATTATGCTGTCAGCCTTGTTATGCATGGCAGCTTGGATTTCAGCCTTGTTGGGGTGTACACAGACTCGGATGCTGGTGCAGTTTGGTGATACCTTAACGAGCCAGTAGCCTTCTTCAAGACCGTAGTATGCGTTAGGGTCGTTGACTTGGATATATCGCTTCCCTTGTTTGCGGTAGAGTATATCTGACTCTACTTGTGCTATGCGTGTTTGTGCGTTCATGCAAAAAACATCTTGCACTAAATCTAGTGGTATGTCAATATCTGATTTCCATGAAACACACATTCATTTACCTTGGCTGCGAGGTTAAGATCGCAGATAACAGAGTCTCCATATACAGACAAGATGGAAGCATGGAGAGGATCATACTGCATCGATTGCCGGATCACGATTCTGCTGAAGAATTCGTTAAGGATTACATCACGTTGTCTATTGTTAAACAATAAATGAAACCATGCACAATAATAATACCATCGTCCCTTACATCAGTCTTTGTTCCGGCTATGAAGGAATCGGACTTGGACTCCACCGCTGTATCCCAAATCTTCGCTGCATCGCTTACTGCGAGAGGGAAGCATTCGCCATCGCAAACTTGGTTGCGAAAATGGAAAAAGGACTTCTGGATGAAGCCCCTGTTTTCACAGATGTCACAGCTTTCCCATGGGAGCAATTCACTCCATACATGGCTGGAGGGATTCTGTCTTTCGGATGGCCTTGCCAACCAGTCTCAATGGCAGGAAAGCGAAAAGCCACAGAAGACGAACGATGGTTGTTTGACATCATCGCAGACGGAATTTCTATTCTCAAACCAAGAATGCTCTTCGCAGAAAATGTCGAAGGACTCCTTTCGGCAAAAATGCCAGACGGATCAAGCGTCTTCGGACACTGCATCGAAAGATTGGAGCGGTTACATTACAAAGTTGAGGCAGGAATATTCAGCGCGTCTGAAGTCGGCGCACCACACCAACGCAAACGAGTCTTCATCCTGGCCGTCTCCAGTAGCCTCGGAGGTGCGGCAGGGCTTTCAAGATCGCTCGCGTGGAATGAAAGGTTCGCAGGAGTCTCTGACAACGGTGGTAGTGAAGGATGCGGACATGTGGCCAACGATACAGGCAAGAGACTATCGCTCAGTTACGGGCAACGAAATGAGCCAGAGGGACAACGCGATGCAGAACTTAAATGTTGCGGTCACAATTCTTGGCCAAGCCGCCCCGGCGAACCCCAGCACGGATGGGAGCCTCCCAGAACTATTGGAAAAATGGAAAATGGTTCCTGGTTGGGGCGACAAATATCAAGTCAGCAATCACGGAAGAATGCAGTCCAAGGCGAGCGGGGATTGGAGAGAGATGACCTTAACAATCAAGGACACGGGATATTTGAATGCGAGCTTGAGGCACGAAGGAAAACAGAAAAAAGTAACGATCCACATTCTGGTTGCGATGCTGTTTCTTGGGGAAAGGCCAAGTGGATTGGTGATAAATCACATGGATGGGAACAAGTTGAACAATTGCGTTTGGAATCTGGAATATGTGACAGCAGCAGAGAACAACCGCCATGCTCAAATGATGGGCCTAAATTGCACGAAAGGAGAATACAATCCAATGGCGAAGCTCAATACAGACCAAGTAGAGGAGATACTACAATCAACGGAATCGCAGTCAGTAATAGCGAAGAGGATGAATGTATGCCAACAAACCATATCGTTGATTCGTTCTGGAAAAAGGTGGAAGGGTTTGAAGCAAGAGTCATGGCCGACACCAACAATGCAAGATGGAAAGCAGGGAGGAATAACTCCATCCCAGATGGTAGAAGGAGCGGGTCACACCGGACTACTTCACATTGCAGCAATCAAGCAGGAGCAATGGAGGACACCATCTGTAGCGGAGGAGAAGAATCAGAATACCAGCAAGCAAATCTACCTGCAGAATCAAGTGGGTGCGACTCCGAAGGCATGGGCTACACCCAGAGCAGGGAAAACAACGGACGAGAATCCAGAGACATGGATGAAGCGTCAAGCCAACGGGGATGTTGCGACAATGCCGCTGACTGCACAAGTGAAGTGCTGGGCAACTCCAAGAGTAGGTGGACAAGAGAGTGCGGAAACAAGGATAGCCAGAGGGAAGGACTTGGGTCTACTTGGCCAGGTTCAGGTGGAGACATGGGCAACACCAAACAGCTTCTGTTTCCAGCAACCGGAGAACACGGAGCAATGGACAAAGAGAGCAGAATACCAACAGACGGAGAAGGGAGTGAACCTACACAAGCCGATTCAGAGCCAAGTGCTACACGAAAACGAGAAAGTGAAAGGTCCAATGCCTCCGAGTTCGGCGAAATTGAATGCTCGTTGGGTGGAGATGCTTATGAATCTTCCGTTGGGTTGGGTATCTCCGAGTTGTCCGGCCTCAGTGATTCTGAACTGGCCGAAATTCGTGAGTGGATGGTTAAGACTGACAACAGAACAGACGAACTTAGGCTCCTTGGAAATGGTGTCGTTAAAGCAACAGCAACCAGAGCTTTTCTGACACTATTGGAGAAACTAAAATGAACAACGAGCAAAAAGTATGGCTTGCACTTCAGTCAGCCAAGACCGACATTATTCTAGCAATTGCCGACTACAAGAAGCCAGATCGCACAGCCTGCATGGACTGGGTAGATCAAGCTACTAAGAAGTTAATGGAAGCCTACGCACTGCTGCGTGAGGACGGAGGGTACGAACTTTAACTAATTTTGAGATGCAATAACGTGGTATTGTGGCGGGGAGTGTTGCCTTGGCAAGCAATCTCTGGTCAACAGATGGCCATTCCCGTAATCACATAAAATCGGGAACTCTCAATTATCGTTAAACAATACTTGCACTCTACACTCAGGTAGTGTAGTGTTCAATCTGCTGTAGGAATACAGCCATTCGCGTGAGAACGAATGCAACAAAAGATTAAATCGAAATATAAACACATCATCACCCCGTCACGGAAATATTCTCACCCGACATTCAATCGGTCTTTTGCCGTGGCGGGGGATGGCCCCCTTTATTATGAGTAAATCAAATTTATTAATTGATGAGACACCAATGGTGTTTCAGCCAAGTTTGGCTAGGATAATTGGACTAAACGAAGCTATCGCCCTCCAAACATTGCATTACCTTTGCGGAAACAAAAGATGCGGAAGATTGCTAGATGATGAGAGGTGGATATACAATAGCTATAAGGGGTGGCGTGAAGAGTTTTTTCCATTCTGGAGCGAGAGAACTATAGCTGATGTATTGCGTGCGCTGGAATCAATGGGACTTGTAAAATCATCGCAATTGGACATCAAGGAGGGCAAGGCAATGAAGTATTATACAGTTAGTCAGATAGCTCAAAGTGTTCTCTCAAGTGATAGATTTACCCATCTGGAAGATTCTTCCACATGGGGGGGCATGCTCCAAGATTTGCCAGATGCCATGCTCCAAGATTTGCCAGATGCCATGCTCCAAGATTTGCCAGACCATGTGGCAAAAAATGGACGATCCGCACGCGTGTCTATTGTATCTAATATAACAAAGAATCATACAGAGACTCATGCAGAGAGTAGTGAATGTTCTAAAAACAATTCTGAAGATGCAAGCAACAGCAGCGAACAAGTCCACCCTACGGAAAAGCCGTATAGTGGAAATTCAGATTCAGACTTTGAAACTTTCTACTCTACCTACCCTCGCAAGGTTTCCAAAACAAACGCAGAGAAAGCATGGAAGAAACAGAAGTGTGTTCTCTCAGAAGTAATGCCATCACTTCAGAAACAAATGAAGCTCTGGACAGATCCTCAATACATTCCACACCCCGCCACATGGATCAACGGAAGACGCTGGGAGGACGATCTAACTACTAAACCAATACCATCACAGCAGACTGCATACAAAACGCAGTTTAACGCCAACCTCGCGCAAAAGAAGAGGCAATGGTACGATGTCTGTGAAGAACGTGGAGATAAACAATCATTCAAAACTTGGGTTACAGAGAATAGGCCGGAGGAATGGTGCGACTACCTACCCTCAATGGATGTCAGATGGTGGGTTGAGTACAACAATATGTGCGAATCCAATAACAACACTCCATGCGAATCAAATAATAATAGTCCAATAGAATTTTAGTGCTACAATCAAACCGAACACATGAAACATCTAAAACTTGCTTGGCTTTACATCAAGCGCGAATACTACATCTGCCAGCTAGTCTGGAACGAATTCAAGATTTTAGTTCTTAGCTTACTCTACAAATGAAAGAGTTCCTTCTAATGACAGCAATCGCATTGCTATTCATCTTCACAATTTCCGTTTGGAAACGGGCAAGCCAACCGGACTACACCATATGCCCACTCTGCAACCAACACACACAATGAAAGAATCAGGACACTACTACGATAGGAATGGAAAAGCAGTCTTTGAAGTTCCAAACAAATCAAAAGGCGGAATGCGCCCAACGACACTAAAGGACTGTAAGAATTTACAGCTATATCCAAGTGTAACTACCATCTTCAAGGTTCTAGCTGCACCAGAACTTGATCGCTGGAAACAACAGCAGGTTCTCATGGCGAGCCTAACACTTCCTCGTAACCCAGAAGAGAGCGATGAGGACTATTGCTCACGCATTATGGAAGACGCATTCAAGCAGGTGTCAGACGCTGCTGACCTCGGAACAAGCATCCACAAGGCATTGGAGAATCACTTCCAAGGACTGCCATACGATCCAACAATGGAGGATTACGTTGCTCCAGTAAAGAAGTGGGTTGATCACAATCGAGTTAAGTTCCTTCAACACGAACTACGTTTGGTCAACCAAGAGATCGGATACGCCGGAACTACAGACGCACTCATCGAGAAGGATGGTGTGTTGTATGTGCTTGATTATAAGTCGAGAAAGACCAAGCCGGAATACGAAGTTAAACCTTGGAGCAAGGAGCCAATGCAGATCGCGGCTTACGCTCATGTCGCTAAGGCTACCCGTGGAGTTAACCTCTACATCAGCACAACAGAGCCTGGCCGTATCGGTGAAGCATGGTACGACGAGAAGACGCTAACAGAAAACTACGATGCGTTCATTCATGTTTGTAAATACTGGCAGTTTGCTAACAATTACGTCCCTCCGAGCGGATCATTCTGAAAAAAATAAAAAACTTTTTATTGACCATAGATAAAAACCAAGTAGAATAAAAACCGAATGAACACACAAAGCGAAAACATTGGCGAGCTTGCTGCCGCATTAGCAAAAGCGCAGGCCGAGGTTGGAACAGTCACAAAGGATTCAGCAAATCCGTTTTTCCGCTCAAACTACGCGAGTTTAGCGGCAGTATGGGAAGCAACACGTCCCATCCTGTCTAAACATCAACTGAGCGTGGTTCAAATGCCAAGCTCTGACGAGCGTGGATACTATGTTGAGACGCAGCTGATGCACTCATCTGGTCAGTGGATTCGGAGCCGCACATACATGAAACCAGCGAAGGAAGATCCACAAGGCATCGGTTCGCTGATCAGCTATGCTCGACGCTACGCACTCCAAGCTGTCACTATGATCTGCCCAGACGATGATGACGGAGAAGCTGCAATGGGTCGTACTGCTCATCAGAAGCCAGCAGAAGCGCCTAAACCAGCAGCGAAGGCCGAGACACCCAAGGCAAAGGCAGTGAAGGCTACAGAGCCAGCCAAGGAAACCGAGGAGAAGTCCAAGTTCAATGGCGAGGGACACCAACAACTATTCCAGAAGCTAATGGAGGCCGGAGTCACGCAAGATGATTTCATGGCAGCACTTCGTCATGCAGGAACTATCCCTGCACAAGCAACAGATTTCTTCTTAATGAAGGAAGCAACTGCCCAAAAATTCTTGGGCGAACTAACAACAACAATCGGTGTGGTTCGTGAATGGATCGCACTCTACAAACCCTAATAAAACAATATGTCACAGCAATTTGACAACACAAACTCCGGCGCATTATTTACTAACGTAAAGAAAGGCGAAAAACATCCAGACTTTAAAGGATCAATCAATGTCGATGGTAAAGAATGGGATATTGCGGCATGGAACCGCACTAGCAAGGCAGGCAAGCAGTTCCTCTCGCTGAAGGTATCCGTTCCTTTCGTTAAGGAAACATTCAAGCCAGAGCAAGACGAATTCTAATGGGGGTTGAGGCGGTGAGGTTATGGTTCCTTGCCGCCTCTAACTTTTATGAAAAAATATCCGGTTCTTGGGGTTATCCTTCCTGACAAAGTAAAAAAGGAATTAAAGAAACGCTCTACAAAAAACGGACGTTCGATGTCCACAGAGGCTGCTCGTATTATTGCGAAAGAACTTGGCATAGAAATTGCTGAATAGTTGTTGCATGAACACACTAAAGGGTTCGTTCTCCACCCCAAAGGGAACAATCACACGCCAGCAACTTGCTGAAATGCTTGCTGGGAAATATAAGACAGACATCAAGACGGCATTAAAGCTGATCTCAATCTGTGAACGAGAGGATGAACTGGACGAAGACTCTCCGAATAACCACTTTGCACTGCTTGAAGAAGCATGTGCCATCATTGCGTTTGATCGCGGAGAGATTGACGCAAAAGAACTTAAGATGACTATTGTTAAACAAGAAAACGAAATTGGAACTGAGGAATCAATCCTTGAGGCAGCACTGAATACACGCCTTGACAATGGATACAGCAAGCTATCGGAACGCTATGACTTCGGTGAGTTTATGACTCAGTTCAAGCCAAAAGAAGGGATCATTCCAACGCCGGAGGATTACGCTGCTGCCATTGGAATGGGTGTTGATATGTCATCCAAAGGAATGTGGCTTGCAGGTGATGGCATTCGTTACCTTTATGCTACTGGACACGAGAATGTTCTGACACAAATTGCAGCGAGCTTAAAGATGTCGTATAGCCATGTAAGCAACTGGCATAGAGCAGCCGCTAGGATTCCAGCACATCTTCGCAATGAGATCAGTCCAACCGTCGCAGTCGAAATTGCTACAGCTAAGTTCTCCGACGATGAGCAAGAGAACAATCGTAAAGTGTTGCAACTTGTTGATCAGGCGAGGAAAGAGAAGTGGTCTTGCCAAGAAGCTCGATCTCATGTGAGGGCCGAGAAGGGTGGATCAGTGGAGAAGCCAGTAAAGCTATCGTGGGTTCAAGAGTTTGGTGGAAACGAAGACATTCTTGTTATCGCTTGCCAATGGTCAATTGGTGGCGGCGCTGGAGAACTTGATCAGTTCCATTTTATCGGAAAGTTGGCTAAAATTTTCCATCGTCTGTCTGAAAATGCACAGGGAGCAATTCGCCTAATCGTAAATGATCGCATAAAAGAACACGCATCACTTGAAGAAAGCGGAAAGCCTGGATTGTTTGACGAAGATACGATTCAAGATTTGCTGAAGATTTCAATGAATACATTCGAATGAACTATCCACGATGCGAACAGATAGGCGTGACTATTATTGAAGAACCAGTAGCGCATATCAAACGGGCCAATTTGCACGAGTGTTTGCTCAACGATGGTATTGATCTGGAGGAATACTCTGAACTATATGGAATCCAGACGCAGTATGTTGATGGACCATATCCGTGGGACGTTGAGGCGGTATTGGAACGAATGATGAGCGGAAAGCTAATTGGAACGCAGTTAATCATGGACTAGTATGCACTACGCACTAAACGCACCAGTACCGCAACACATCTACGGATACGTTGAGAAGCGCATTTTATTCGGCCTTGATTACGTTGAGGGATATGAGCCTTGTGTCATTACAGGGGTTACATCAATACCAGGGCGAGCATTGCACTTCTCTATTCTCTGTGAGAGCGGCGCACAATGGGCGCGGATACCAATTCATTATCTATACCACAAGCTTCCCATCAGCGGAATTGATCCGTATGAAGTGAACGAATTGCAAGTGTGGGACTGCATGGGCCTAGAGTTTAGCGTAGTTCAGTACACGTATTTCAGGGAGATGTCCTGCACCTTCCGTAATTGCGATGGCGAGGACATTCCGGCTCAATACTGGTTTACACTAGATCATACCGACAACGGATACAGCTTGTCTCCTGCACAGCACAAATGTTTTCACTTGTTGAAATGTAATGATGGGTCAGGACAGATTGCGGCAATGCCAAACAACAGAATCAAGTGGCATGATCCGTCTTTTGTAAAAGGCGAGATCCCGCAATACAAGGTAATGGCAGATGT
>Ga0114972_10004308_pt1 | contig 10599 bp, 7 predicted proteins | sample M_140807_EF_Meta_FD_87354 | JGI IMG/M metagenome (GOLD analysis project Ga0114972, IMG submission 87354) | Freshwater microbial communities from Lake Montjoie, Canada to study carbon cycling - M_140807_EF_MetaG | ecosystem: Environmental > Aquatic > Freshwater > Lake | place: Lake Montjoie... | reverse complement strand
GGCCTGGCGGTGGCCGATGTCAGCACCGGCGAGCTGCGCCTCAGCGAACAGGAGGGCAGTGGCGGGCTGCACCAGGAGTTGCTGCAACTGGAGGCCGCCGAGGTGGTCTGGCCGGGGGAGGAGCCCCAGCCTGCCTGGTGCCCCCCGGGACTGCGGCTGGTCAGCCAGCCCCGCACCCCCTTTGAGGCCCCGGCGGCCCGCGCCGCCCTGCTGGCCCGCTTTCGTTTGGCCAACCTCGCTGGCCTGGGGCTGGCGGAGGCGCCGCTGGCCCTGCGGGCCGCCGGCGGCCTGCTGGCCTACCTGGACAGCACCCACGGGCTGGCGGAGGACCGCGGCGCCATTCCCCTGGAGAGGCCGCGGCTATGGCATCCGGGCGATGCCCTGGTGCTGGATGCCCAGACCCGCCGCAACCTGGAACTGACCCAGACCCAGGTGGGCGGCGGCCAGCACGGCTCGTTGCTATGGGCCCTGGATCGCACCATGACGGCCATGGGTGGCCGCTGCCTGCGGCGCTGGATCGAGGCGCCGCTGATGGATGCCAAGGCGATCGGCGAGCGGGCCGGTGGGGTGGGAGAGCTGGTGGAGCAGCGGGGGCTGCGGCTGGCCCTGCGGCGCCTGCTGCGGCCCATGGGCGACCTGGAGCGGCTGGCGGGCCGGGCCGGGGCAGGCACCGCCTCGGCCCGGGACCTGGTGGCCCTGGCCGATGGTCTGGAGCGATTGCCGTTGCTGGCGGAGCGGTTAGCGACGGCCCGCAGCGGCCCGTTGCTGACCCTGGCCCGTCCCTGGCCCGAGCTGGAGGCGCTGGCGGTGCAGCTGCGCCAGCGACTGGTGGAACAACCGCCCCTGAGCCTCAGCGAAGGGGGCCTGATCCACGATGGATTCGATCCGGTGCTGGATGGCCTGCGCAACCAACTGGACGACCAGGACAAGTGGCTGGCCGAGCAGGAGGCCCAGGAGCGGCGGGCCAGCGGCAACACCAACCTGCGCCTGCAATATCACCGCAGTTTTGGATATTTTCTGGCCACCAGCCGGGCCAAGGCGGCGTCGGTGCCGAGCCACTGGATCCGGCGCCAGACCCTGGCCAATGAAGAGCGCTTCGTCACCCCGGACCTCAAGGCCCGCGAAGGACGCATTCTGCAACTCAAGACCCGTGCCGCCCAGCGCGAATACGAGCTGTTTTGTGCATTAAGGCGCCAGGTGGGCGAACAGGCCACACCAGTCCGTGCCGCGGCCAGGCTGGTGGCCGACCTCGATGCCCTGGCCTCCCTGGCGGAGGTGGCCGCCACCTGGGGCTACTGCCGACCCGAACTGGTGGGGGGCCGCGAGCTGGTGATTGAGGCAGGGCGCCATCCGGTGGTGGAACAATTGCTGGTGGAGGAGCGCTTCACCGCCAATGATCTGAAGTTGGGGGGCGAAGGTCCCGATCTATTGGTGCTGACCGGCCCCAATGCCAGCGGCAAGAGTTGTTATCTGCGCCAGACGGGGCTGTTGCAGCTGATGGCCCAAATCGGCAGCTGGATCCCGGCCCGCTCGGCCCGCATCGGCCTAGCGGATCGCGTCTTCACCCGGGTCGGGGCAGTGGATGATTTGGCTACGGGCCAATCCACCTTCATGGTGGAAATGGCCGAAACCGCCAACATCCTGCACCACGCCAGCGAGCGATCGTTGGTGTTGCTCGATGAGATCGGACGGGGCACCGCCACCTTCGATGGCCTGTCGATCGCCTGGGCGGTGGCCGAACATCTGGCCAGCCCCATCGGCGCCCGCACCATCTTCGCCACCCACTACCACGAGCTCAACGAGCTGGCCTCGTTGTTGCCCAACGTGGCCAATGCCCAGGTGCTGGTGCAAGAAACAGGCGACGAATTGGTGTTCCTGCATCGCGTCGTCCAGGGCGGCGCCTCCCGTAGCTACGGCATCGAAGCCGCCCGCCTAGCCGGCGTCCCCCCGGCGGTGGTGCGCCGCGCCCGCCAGGTGCTGGGCCGCATCGAAGCGAATAGCCATGTGGCGGTGGGGTTGGCGCCGCAGGGGTAAGGGGTGGGGTGATTCACTTGTGATGGAGTGAATTTTGATACGATAAGAAGCTGGCGAATCTGCGAGGAATGACCTAGTGCATCAACAGCGAATGCTCCATCACTATGACAGCGGAAGCATCCCCTACCAGATTGTCAGCCTAGTTAAGGGAACACATCCATACCATCGCTCAGGACAAGTCCATTTGCATTGGTGAACTTGGGGCTAAAATGTCCAGGTCGGTCACGGGAGATGGATTGACCTCGTGCCTAGTATCGTTTCACGGTCGAGTCCTAGGCCCAGCCTGGTCGGCAGAAGATGCTCATTTGCCTAGGTTAGCTTTGTGGGGTCCGCGCTGAGATGTCGCGATTCTGCCTGTTGCCAAGAGCTTGACTAAACAAGGAGGCGATGCTAAACAATAGTGCCAGGTAGAAAACTCAGGCAAAGTTCCCCAAAACCCAACCAATACTTTGGGGCTTCCACCAAGACAACAACCATTTGGCATCAAACAATGACCATAGACCTGCAGAATCAGTTAGCTGTAGCCCTGAGCAATCTCAACGAGCAACTAGACAGCCCGAGTTGTAAAATTATTGTTTCTGCCAATGAAGTCAATCACAACCATGGAGTAGGCATATTATTGCATCGCTTGTTTCCAGATACCGGTGATATTTATTCAATCCGTTCTGTTGATTTATACGGAGGCGATCATTACTTTGGCCAGCAGAATTTTTGTTTGCAAAAAAAGAATGGCACCCTTTACGAAGCCTTAAACGCGGTTCAGGCCAATATTGGACCAAAAAGAGCAACGGCAGTCCTGCTTATTCCCTACTATCCATCAGATTTCCTCCTAGGCTTAGCCTTAAAACGTCTATATAATTGTCCCCTATGCGTCTTCATAATGGATGACCAAAATATCTATTCTCACGCTGTTGAAGACTATCTAGTTCAACAGGTTCTGGATACAGCTGATCTCTGTTTTGGAATATCCCGTCCACTTTGTGATGCCTATCAACAAAAATTTGACAAGAAGTTTTGGTTCTTCCCTCCAGTCGTAGAAAATAAAATAATCCAACATGAATTACCTCATAATATTTTTAAGCGGCAAATATTTGAGCCTCAAGGCATTCTAATTGGTAACATCTGGAGTCAACGTTGGCTAGATCAACTACGGCCCCTGTGTCGTCAGAGCAAAATTAAAGTTGACTGGTATGGTAATCCCAAACGCGATTGGATTGATTTTCAAGAGGCTGAGCTAGAGGCTGATGGCATTTTCTTTCGTGGTTTTATCGAGGAAGATGAACTAATTACAGCATTAAAAAAAGCTAGTTTTGCTATCATTCTTACCGGTAGCTCTGATCATCCCGACGATCGCCCAGAGCTAATGAACCTTAGCCTGCCTTCCCGCAGTTGCTTTATGACTGCTACCGCTAATATTCCACTATTGGTTGTTGGTGACAACAATAGCGCTATTGCACGTTTCGTCAAGTCAGCAGGACTGGGGGTAGTTTGCTCTTACAACCAAGATGATTTTACCCAAGCAGTAAGATATATTAGCTCACCAGATAGTCAAAGAAAAATCCGAGAGAATTCTTTGATCGTTGGCCAACAGTTGGGTGGCGATGGTCTCGGGCAATGGATATGGGATTCTCTAAGTGAAAAGCGACCATTGGACTCCCGCTTTGAGCAACTTTGGCCCAGCGAAACAGACTCTTACAAGAGTGTGTTAGTCACAACCCCTGAAAAAAACTATCGTCATGGCACAGGAGTCTTACTTAAAAGAGTTTTTCCCCATGAAAGCAACATTATTTCTGTTCGCACTAAGGACTTCTACAACGGAGATCAACAATGGGAAGGGCAAAGTTATTGCTTTTCTGAACTAGACACCGATCGCAAAGAAATCTTTAGCCATGTGGCCTCTATTTTTAAGAAACATCATAATATTGAGCGTCTATTCTGTTGCCCATATGATGCTGAAAGCTTACTTGTTTCAATAGCGATTAAAGAATTTTATGGTATTCCCATGGCCATTTGGATCATGGATGATCAAAATATTGAGACCCCCGTTGTGCCAGACGCATTAATGAAAGAGTTTCTAGCCAAAGCTGATGTCAGGTTTGCTACCCATCCTGAAATGCGGGAAGCCTATGAAAATAAATTTGGTGTCAAGTTTTGGTTATTGCCCGCTGTTGTACCCGATGGCCTAATTAGTAAAGCCCCAAGTAAGCCATCAAAGAATAATATTGATCAACTACATGGTGCCCTGGTAGGCAGCGTCTGGAGCCTGCGATGGTTCAACAATCTCTGTCATTGTCTGGAAAATTCAGGCGTCTCATTAGATTGGTTTGGAAATTATCAGTATGATTGGTTAACAGATACGGAATCAGAATTACAGAAAAAGGGGCTTAATCCTCAGGGAGTTTACCCAGAGAAATCCCTAGCCGAACAACTCAAAGATTACCCCTTTGTGGTTGTTCCCACAGGCACCCTGGACGAAAGTGACGATCAAGCCCATCTCTCCAAGCTCAGCTTACCAGGTCGTATATTATTTATACTCGCTACCGCTAATACTCCGATTATTCTTATGGGAAGCCCCTTAACTTCTGCCGGTAGCTTTATCAACCGCTTCCAAATAGGAGTGGTGTGTGATTACACCCCAGAAGGCCTGAAGCAAGCGGTGGAATACGTTCTGCAAACCAACAATCAACAAAAACTAAGACAGAACGCCATAAATGTAGCCCAGCGTTTTTCTGACCATGGCATTGACGACTGGATTTGGCAGTCCTTGAGTATGGGTCAAGCAGCTGACGATCGATTTGAATCACTCTTTCAACGTTCGCCCATTGATTTAGTGCACTATATCGAACCACCAGTACCTGTTAATGTTTACAAAGACTATGTACAAGTTTACCGGGTCCTGCGTCGGCTTAAGATCAATGAGTACTCCCCAGACTTTGTTGTTGATGTCGGGGCTTCGCACGGCATTTGGTCCCACACTGCTAGCCAACTGTTTCCTGAGGCCATGTTTATTCTCATTGAGCCCTTGATCAACCGTTACGAAGAAGCAGCCCGCAACTATCACCTTAAAAACATTCCTAAATCAAAATTTTTGGAACTTGCTGTTTCCAATGAGTCCGGTCAGCTTGGTTTTCAGGTTTCTCCGGACTTGTATAGAAGTTCATTGCTCACCCCTGCTGACTTTAGTGACTATGAAACGGTGCTAGTAGAAGTGAAAACGTTGGATCAAGTAGCCCAGGATGAAAATATAGCCGGCCGGGGCATTCTTAAACTAGATGTTCAACATGCTGAACATCTCGTGCTAGAAGGAGCTAAGCATTTTTTGGATAAAGTTGATCTTATTATTGCAAAACTATCCTTTGTCCGCTACGACAAAAAGTCACTCGTATTTTTGCAAATGCTTAATCTGTTAGACCAATTGGGTTTCCGCCACTATGACGAAACGGATGAATGGCGTTCACCAATTGATGGTACTCTCTTGCAGAAAGAAGTGGCCTTCATCAGGCAAAATCTATTGGTGCCTCCAACCAGTCGCCAAACTCAATAGCGATTGATTGACCCCTCCCAAAATCGTCCTACGACCTCATGAAATCGCTTAAACCCCTGCTAAGAAACAATCAATTAGCCATCAAATACCTAACCATCAAGAATATTATACTTGAAAAGTTAAATGCTATTATACATATAACCCAGCACTCTGAAGAGCAAACCAAGCAAAAGTTTCAAGAAATTCAAGAGACTAATGATCTTATCTGTGTGAATTCCCAATTAATACTAGAAAATCAAGTCTTTCTCCTAAAGTCTTCCATTGAGACAGTTGATGCTTTACGGCAGTCCATGATTAAATCAGAGTCGATCCTAAACGAACTAAGGAAATCTATTGGATCCATCGCGGATGAGTCGTTACGAACACATCAAGCCATCAAGCATATCTATCCGTTGGTGGATGAGAGTCACAACGAACTAAGGCAATCTATTAGATCCATCGCGGATGAGTCGCTACGAACGCATCTGGCCATCAATCAAATCTCTCAGTTGGTGGGTGAGAATAACAAGGCTGCCGAAAAGCCGTACCAAGAACTTGCCAATATACGCCAAGAAGTAACAGAATTCAAACAGGAGAACCTAACCCTAAGCAATGACACTAAGCTATTACTGGGGCAAATTTACGATGATGTCCATAATCAAAAGTTCAAACTAGTTACCGACCCTAGCCATTTTCAAGAGATTGAAATTGAGTTAATGGTTTATCTCTACTCGTACCTGCCCGATCGCCGGGCCATAGATGTGGGGGCTAACAGAGGGGATGTTTCAGTGCGTCTCCTGCAAACGGGCTATGAGGTTTATGCTTTTGAGCCTTTCCCCCCAGTGCTACAAAAACTAAAGGAACGGCTGGGCAATAATACTAACTTCCATGCCCTATCTTATGCTCTGGGGGCCGTTAATGAAACCAGGGATCTCCATCTAGCCGTAGATCAGACGGAGGATAAAATCTATGACGATACCACTTTCTACAGCAGTCTTACCCCCCATTCCCTAGCGGAAGGACTAATTTTCAAACAAGTCATTCCAGTCACCGTAAAAAGCTTGGCTAGCTTACACGAAACAGGAGAAGTGCCCTGCCAAGTTGGCCTCGTCAAAATTGATGCGGAAGGGTTTGACCTTGAAGTAATTAAAGGTATGGGGGATTTTCGATACCCGGTTGTGTTGGCAGAATTTTGGGATCCTAGTTTTCCCTTTGGAAAAGATGGAGCAATGAACTACCTAAGGGATATGGTGCCGGCGATGCAACAACGGGGCTACTCTTGGCACATTACTATTTACCGTATCTGGGGTAGACACGACATTAGTTACTATTGCAATTCTATGTACTCGTTTGACAACTCCTGGGGTAACGTCATCTTCTTCCAAGACTATGAAATATTTAGTGAAGCCTTAAAGTGGTGCAATGCCACCATGCCGGCCACTTATTTTGCCGTTTAACAATCGAGGAGTTTAATGTTGCTTTTGGCAGCAGGTTAGACCCGGAAAACCTCTGGGTGCTTTTCTTCTCGCTGATGCCATGGGAAGAACTGGAAAAAACTTATGCCCCTAAGTCCAGCCCTACGATAGGCGCACCTGCAAAGCCGGTCCAGCTGACGTTAGGTGCCTTATTCATCAAGCAGCGACTTGGCTTGACCGATGAGGAGACTGTCGAGCAGATCCTGTAAAATCCTTATATTCAGTTTTTTCTTGGCTTTGCTGGCTATTCCATCAAAGCGGCAATGCTGACAACCAGTTATAGCTATACGACCTTGTAAAGCCTGCTGATTGGCCAGAAGAAAAGAATAGAGGAACATCAACCATAGATACCTTATGCACACCAACCGATAGAACCTACCAGATGAATCTGGAGTTTTTGAATGAGGCGAGAGAATCGACTGAACGAAGCATCGATAATCTCATAGGGAAACGGTCAGGCATTGGAGTAAGTCATCTATAATATAGTCGAGGCATAGCGCGAAGAGGCTACATCAATGTTACTAAACAGAAGAAGCCACGTCACCGACTTCGCCACCTGTTACCAAGAGCTCAACGAACTGGCCTCGCTGCTATCCAACGTGGCTAATGCCGAGGTGCTGGTGCAGGAAACAGGCGACGAACTGCTGTTGCTGCATCGCGTCGTCCACGGCGGTGCCTCACGTAGCTACGGCATCAAAGCCGCCCGCCAGGTGCTGGTCCGCATCGAAGCAAATAGCCAAGTGGCAGTGGGATTGGCGCCGCAGGGGTAAAGGGGGGATTGCGCTTAGGGACAGGCTAAAGCATCAGGGCTTTTTAGCATCAAGTCGCTCTTGAAACTGACCAGGATTATTCGGCCCTAAAGCTGAAGGTGAGGCCGTTTACAAGCAACACCCAAAGACCTTAGGCTTGCCCCCGCAAGTCTTCCAACGATCAGAAAAACTCAGATGAGACGCAACAAAACAGTTGGCCTGGCTTTGGCAAGTGCTTTATTCATAAGTGGCCCCAGCAGCCATGCCTCAGGTGGGGGCGCAGTGGTTGCAGGCCCAGGCGCCATGGAGGGCAAGCATTTCGACCCAAAAGGCAAATATCCCTCAAAGTTTACGGTCGACCTTCAGAACGGCCAACGGAAAGTTTTACCGTTTGAGGACAAGCGGGACTTCGAAGAAGCCAAGAGGGGACTGATCGCCGCTCCAAAATTCAAGCAGATCAAAGCCGAAGCCGGCAATGTGGCCTGGGATATGGGTAGCTATGAGTTTCTGCTGCAGGGCAAAGACTTTGACAGCATCCATCCATCCCTGCAGCGCCAGGCCATCTTGAACATGGCCTATGGCCTCTATGAGGTAGTCCCTGGCAAGATCTATCAAGTTCGTGGGTTCGACCTCGCCAATATCAGCTTTGTCAAGGGCGATACCGGTTGGATCATCTTTGACCCACTGACCAGCAAGGAAACAGCCAGGGCTGCGCTGGATTTCATCAACGAAAAGCTCGGCAAGCGGCCCGTGGTGGCCGTTGTTTACTCCCATTCCCATGCCGACCACTACGGCGGTGTCCGTGGTGTGGTGGACGAGGCTGACGTGAAAAGCAAAAAGGTACCGATCATCGCCCCGGTGGGCTTCATGGAGCATGCGATCGCCGAAAATGTCTATGCCGGAAACGCCATGAACCGGCGGATGTTCTTCCAGTATGGAGTGTTGCTGCCGCGTAGTCCCTTCGGCCACGTAGACCAGTCGATTGGCAAGAATACGGCCAATGGCAGTATTGGCCTGATCCAACCAACCCGCTACATCGAGAAGGATTTTGAAACCTTAACAATTGATGGCATCACCATGGAGTTCCAGAACACTCCTGGTACCGAAGCACCATCAGAAATGAACACCTGGTTTCCACAATTTAAAGCCTTCTGGGCCGCTGAAAATATCACAGGCACCATCCACAATATCTACACATTACGCGGAGCACTCGTGCGAGATCCACTGGCCTGGTCCAAGCATATCAATACAGCACTCTACCGCTACGGAACGAAGGCGGAGTATATGTTTGCGGCCCATAGTTGGCCCCGCTGGGGCAATGGTCGCATCCAAGAAGTGATGCGCACCCAGCGTGACGGTTACGCCAACCTCAACAACGAGGTTCTGCATCTCGCCAACCAAGGGGTAACGATCAACGAGATCCACAACGTTTACAAGCTACCCAAGAGCCTGCAAAACCAGTGGTCGGCCCACAGCTACCACGGCTCCGAAGAGCACAACAGCCGGGCTGTAATCAATCGCTATCTTGGCTATTGGGATGCCAACCCTGCAACGCTAATGCCGCTTTCACCGCGGGATTCGGCTCCATTATATGTTGAGATGATGGGTGGACCCAATAGGATTATGATAAAAGGAAAGCAGCTTTATGACCAGGGCAAATACCGAGAAGCCACGGAAATCCTGAATAAGTTGGTTTATGCCCAACCGGAGAACAAGGCGGCCAAAGAATTGCTGGCGGATGTCTACGAGCAACTGGGTTACCAAAAGGAAAGTCCCAGTGTTCGCAATAGCTTCTTAGGTGCAGCCTATGAACTACGTCACGGCATGCCCAGTGGTGCACCACCAAAATCCAGTGGACCGGACACGATCCGCGGGATGTCGACGGATCTCTGGCTGAACTTCCTGGGTATCCGCCTTGACAGCACCAAGGCCGATGGCTTGAAGTTTGTCATTAACCTGATCACCCCCGACAACGGCGAAAAGTTTGTGGTGGAGATGAGCAATGCAACGCTCACTAACATCAAAGGCCAGCAATCCACAAACCCAGACCTAACGATTACGGTGAATCGCAGCGACCTTGAATCTGTCATGGGAGGCACTGCGACCTTTGATGATTTAATCAAAGCTGGCAAAGCAACATTTGCCGGAGATCGGAAACCCTTTGATCAACTCAGGGGCCTGCTCGTCAAGTTCACGCCAGACTTTGAGTTACTTCCTGGCACCAAGCCGACAAAAGCAGTTACACCGGCGCTGAAAGATCCGTTTGCTGTTGGTGAGACCGGAGATACGCGTGGGGGGTGATGTTTCGCCTCAACCATTGAGCTGGAGATTATTGTCTACTCAAGCAAGTTGCAAGCCTGTTTCCTCCTGGTTTGCCGGAGGCCACCAAAGTAAGGGTTAAGGCCTGGATTGGCTGGCTGCGAAGCTGAGCAGAGGTTGTTATCAAATTGCTTATGCTTCTCTCAATCCGAGCAGTTTGAGCCACTGGTCAACGACCCCAAAGGCATCTTGCTGCCACTGTTCTCGGGAACGTTCCTGCAATACATCAGTTTCCTCAACAAACTTGCGTACGCAAGTGGGGCCGTAGTCATCGAATGAGGTGAACTTGCCGTCAATGTAGAGATAACCCTCTTGTCCTTCAGGGTCGCTCAGCACAGGTTGGCAAGCTTTGGCCAAGGCGGGGATACCATCGGGATAGTTAGGGACTACTGAGAAAGCCAAATCGACTGCAGCGCAACTTGTCTCAGCGATCGAGAGGCCTTAAACTGGCGACGAACAGGGCAATTGTCGGTTGCTGTAACTGCTGATTGCTGCGTAT
>Ga0114972_10004305_pt1 | contig 10601 bp, 8 predicted proteins | sample M_140807_EF_Meta_FD_87354 | JGI IMG/M metagenome (GOLD analysis project Ga0114972, IMG submission 87354) | Freshwater microbial communities from Lake Montjoie, Canada to study carbon cycling - M_140807_EF_MetaG | ecosystem: Environmental > Aquatic > Freshwater > Lake | place: Lake Montjoie... | reverse complement strand
TCCTGCACCTTGGAAAATAAATGGGGTAGAAATTAATAGTATCACCACCTACCCTCAAATTTTAAAACAAGCAGGTTATTACACGATACATGTTGGCAAAGCGCATTGGGGCTCAGCAGGTACACCGATGTCAAATCCATTAAACCTGGGCTTTATGGTCAATATTGCGGGACATGCAGCAGGGCATCCGCAAAGCTATTATGGGAAAGATAATTATGGTAATATTCCAGGAAAATCAACCTATCAGTCTGTTCCGGATTTAATGAATTATCATGGATCTGATACTAATTTAACTGAAGCGATGACACTGGAAGCAATAAAAAGTTTAGAAGAACCCATTCGATTAAAAATGCCATTTTATTTAAACATGGCGCATTATGCAGTGCATGTTCCTATACAACCGGACATGCTATTTTATCAATCCTACTTGGATAATGGCTTAGATACCGCAAATGCAAAATATGCGAGTATGGTTGCATCCATGGATAAAAGTTTGGGTGATATCATGAAATTTTTATCAGCAAAGAATATTGCAAATAATACAATTATTATTTTTATGAGTGACAATGGTGGCTTAAGCTTAGGTGGTGCAAGAGGTAAAATTGCACATGTTCAAAATTTACCATTACGCGCAGGCAAGGGCTCTTTGTACGAAGGCGGTATTCGAGTACCCATGATTGTTAAGTGGCCAGAAGTCGTAAAATCAAACAGCACCATTCATCAATACGTTATTGCGGAAGATTTTTTTCCATCCATTCTTGCTATGGCAGGTGTTTCTAATTTTAAAACTATCCAAAAAGTTGATGGGAAAAGTTTTGTACCATTATTAAAGAATAATACAATCACAGACACGAATCGTATTTTGGTTTGGCATTATCCTAATAAATGGGTGGATGGAGATGGGCCTGCCATTAACTACAAATCAGCTATCAGGCAAGGAAGTTGGAAATTGATTTATGATTTAAGAAACGGCCATAAAGAATTATATAATTTATCATATGATATTGGTGAACATTTTGATTTATCAATGCAACAACCTGCAAAAACCAAACAATTAACGTTAAAGCTTAAGGAAATATTGGAAAAAAACAATGCCCCAATGCCGAGTTATAAATTAAATTCAAAAAAGGTGGAAATATTAATTGATTAATTAACTTTACGCTTTTAAAAGCTAGCATGAGTAATAAAGTCAATAATGGTTTAATTGGATCTATTGTCACTGTACTCTATTTAATGGTACATTTTGTGTCTGATTTTGGTGGCGCTGATGTTATGGGCGCACAATGGTTGTACACAAGCACTCTTGATTTGGCCGTTTTAGGGTATCTGTTTTTTAATAGAAATACTTACAAAGAAGCAATAACGACTGTATTCAATTTCAAATTCACCCTCCTATTTTCATTTTTGGTTTTGTGGGCCATTGGATCTTATTTTTATGCAATTAACCCTACTGAAACTTTAGTTACCCTTGCAAGATTAATTTCAACCTATTTGGTATTTATTCAGGTCTCCATTCTTTTTTATAAAAAAGACATAAAATATATTTTCAATATTGTTTCTTTTGCTTTTGCATTTTTATTGCTTTGGGATTCCTTTTATATTTTAAGAGGATTTTCCAAAAATATAGAAACCATGGATTTGGATACCAATATTGTTAGCTTATCCGGTAATCATGGCAATAAGAATGTTATGGCCGCAAGTTTATTGATCAAATTTCCATTTGTCTTGTGGTTAATCATCAACCATAAATCATTTATTAAAGTAGTCAATATCGGTGTTTTGTTTTTTGGTGTGGTGGCGTTATTTATAATGAATACGAGATCTACCTATGTAGGCTTAGCCATCATATTTTTAATTTATTCAATAACTACTGTCTTTTTTGTTGGTATTATAAACAAAACAAAAGCAGCCTTACAAGTCGCTTATTTTTTAGGCCCTATTGTTGTTGGATTTTTTGTTGCCAATTTACTTTTAGCCAATGCTGTTGAACTGCAGGGTTATCAAGGAGGTTATGGTACGGTTACCAAAAGAGCAGGTGATATAACTATTCAAAGTGAACAAGGAAGTCGTATCCATTTGTGGAGTGGCGCTATTGATTATGCAACTAAGCATCCTTTGGTTGGCGCTGGATATGGTAATTGGAAACTAGCTTCCATACCTTACGAAAAAGAGTTTACCAATGATTTATTTGTCCCTTACCATTGCCACAATGATTTCATTGAAATGTTTGCCGACTTGGGTATCATTGGAGGTGTAACATTTGGATTAATGTTTTTACTAGTACCCATCTTCACAATTAAAATGTGGCGAAAAAGAGAATTCAAGCCCTACCATTTAACTGCAACAATTTCTTTTATGGCAGTTACTTGTTATGCAGTGGATGCATTTTTAAATTTCCCGGCCGAACGCACTGCTATGCAAACCATGTTGGCTGTTTCAGCTGCGTTGGCATTTTTACCCATCAGTCATATCAATAAAACAAAAGTAAAAGGCAGCATTTTAAATAAATCTGTTCCGGTAATTTTCTATTTTATATCATTACTATTAATAGTTCCCTCAATTTATGTTGCCAAACAAACATATGACTCTTTAAAAATTCAAAAGTATGTGATGGGTGAAATAGATTCCGATCCAAAAATGGCATTAGATGAGGTAAAATCTTCCTTTCCGGCTATTCCTAATTTATCTACTTCTACCCTTCCAATAAAAGGATTAATTGCACGATATGAATTTAGAGATAAGCATTATGATGAAGCATTACGTTTATTAAAAGAAAGCGAAAATGATAATCCTTATTTACACTATAATGATTTTATAAGAACTGCGGTATTTGCAGACAAACAAAAATTTGATAGTGTTGCCATTTATGCAAAAAAAGCTTTTTATAATTGGCCAAGAGCGACCAGCTATTATAAAAATATTATGTTTAGTTCAGCAAAAAACAAGGATTCCATTGAAATTAAAAAAGCATATAAGGAATACAATAAATACCGACCTGGCGCTGAAGCCAATGCGCAATTCCTACTTGCGATGTATGAGGTAAAAGGAGCTGCCGATAAAAATATGATTACTTTACTTGATTCATCCAATGCAAGATATCCTAAGGATACTGCCATTTTAGCAAGAGTGAACAGTATATTTTCAAGTAACAAAACCGGTGTTCAAAGTACTGACATTGTAGCTAATTTATTAAACAATGGAAAAGCTGCTTTTATGAAGCGTCAGTTTAGCAAAGCCGCACAGTTCTATTTACAAGCCACACAATTAGATCCTGCCAACTATACGCATTATGAAAACGCAGGCATTAGTTATTATTCGGGAGGCAATTTTGTAAAAGCGATACCTAACTTTGAAAAAGCTGTTCAATTTTCAAATGCAAATACTGGAAAGTCAGAATTCTTTATGGCCATGAGTTATATTGCATTGGGAAAAAAGGAACAGGTTTGTACACCTTTAAATACAGCAAAGCGGAAAGGATACCCTGGGGTAGATAGTTTCTTAAGTCAATACTGCAAGTAGCCAACATTCTAAATACCCCTTAAAATGGGCTATTTAGCTGATTTTTGAGCTAAAATTTAAGTAAAACGCTTGTAAATCTAACCCTAAATAGAAAAATCAAGGTATATTGCATTAAAATTTTACAGACCCGATGACAATTCTTCTAAGTCAAGTTAAAATTGCAGACAAGAGGTCACCTTTTAATGGGTTGGTTAAGGATATTTTAATAAAAGACCAACAAATTGTTTCCATTACAGATAAATATAAAGGAGTAGTCGATCAAACAATTGATTTAAAAAATTCAATGGTTAGTCCTGGATTTATAGATCCCTTTGTTCATTTTTGCGATCCAGGAATGGAACATAGAGAAACTTTAAGCACAGGTTCAAATGCAGCAATTCACGGTGGATTTACCACCGTTTTTGTAGTGCCAAATACTACCCCAGTCATTGATAATAAGTCACAAGTGACTTATGTAAAACAACATAGCCAAGAATTACCAATTCACATTTTACCCATTGGTGCACTTTCTAAAAAAATTGAAGGAAAGGATTTAGCCGAAATGATTGATATGCACTCAAATGGCGCTGTTGCCTTTAGCGATGGATCATATCCTGTGCAATCAACCCTTTTATTTTTGAAAGCTTTACAATATGTAAAAGCTTTTGATGGTGTAGTCATACAAATGCCGATTGATAAAAGTTTGGGAAGTTTGGGTTTAATGAATGAAGGTATTCTATCAACGAAATTAGGTCTACCAGGAATACCAGCAATCGCTGAAGAATTAATTATTTCAAGAGATATCGAATTATTAAAATACACTAATTCTCAATTACATATTACAGGTGTAAGTACTGCAAAAGGAATTACATTAATTCGTAATGCCAAAAAAGAAGGTTTGAAAATTACATGTAGTGTTACCCCTTACCATTTGTTTTTTACGGAGGAAGATTTGAAAGATTATAATACCTTATTAAAAGTATTCCCACCACTAAGAATGAAGCTAGATCAAGAAGCCTTATTCAAAGCAATTGAAGATGATACTATTGATTGTATTAGCTCACACCATATGCCACAGGATTGGGATGCAAAAACCATTGAATTCGAAAATGCAAAAGCGGGTATTGCAAGCATTGAAACCAGCTTTGCTACCGTACAACATTTATTTCCAAAATTAGCTGACAATAGAATTGCGGAATTATTTTCAATCAACGCGAGAAATATTTTCAAATTAGATAACCAAGGAATTACAGAAGGCAGTATCGTTGATTTAACTTTTTATCATAAAACAGAAACAACCCTTTTATCTCAAAAGGACTCAAAAAGTAAGTCAGCCAACTCCCCTTTTTGGGATATTAAATTAACAGGAAAAATTAAAGGCGTATTTAGCAAAGGCAAATTACATTTAGCTTAATATTAAAAATCACAAATAATCAAATTTAAACCATGGAAAATAAAGTTACTTCTCATATTGTAAAAGGTGCAATTTTGAGTGCATTTGGAATTTTAATAAGTATCATTGTTACCGTATTTAATTTATACGAAGTAAGCTGGATTAATTATATAAATTATGCAATTACGATTGGCGGTTTAATATATAGTTGCATTATGTATGCAAATGAAAATAACAACAACGTAACCTTCGGAAATATTTTTGCACATGGATTTAAAACAACCTCAGTAATCATTGTTATAACCGTTGTATATGTTTTTCTTTCTTTAAAAGTATTATTCCCTGAAATGCCTGAAAAAATATTAGATATAGCTAGAAAGAAAATGGCCGAAAATCCTCAAATGACTGATGAGATGATTGAGCAAGGTATCGGTATGACTAAGAAATTTTTATTACCATTTGCGATTGGTGGTGCAATAATTGGTACCGCATTTATGGGTGTAATTGCTTCCTTGATTGGCGCAGGGATTGCTAAAAAAAATCCAGTTGATCCATTTGCAGAACCTACAGCTTAATTATTAATATGCAAGTAAGCGTTGTCATACCATTGTTTAACGAAGCTGATTCATTACCTGAATTAATGGCTTGGATACATCGTGTGATGCAATCTAACAACTTTAGTTATGAAGTGATTATGATTGATGATGGAAGTGATGATAATAGTTGGGCTACCATATCCAACTTGAGAAATGAATATGCTAGTTTAAAGGGCATAAAATTCCAAAGAAATTATGGCAAATCTGCAGCTTTAAATGAAGGTTTCAAAGCAGCACTAGGCGAAATAGTCATTACCATGGATGCTGACTTACAGGACTCTCCTGAAGAAATTCCTGAATTTGTTGAAATGATTACCCAACAAGGTTATCATTTGGTAAGTGGTTGGAAAAAAAGAAGATACGATAATACTTTTACCAAAAATATTCCTTCTAAAATATACAACGCTGTAGCCCGAAAAAGTTCAGGCATTCAACTGCATGACTTTAATTGTGGCATAAAAGCATATCAATTAAAAGTGGTGAAAAGTATTGAAGTATTCGGTGAAATGCACAGATACATCCCTATTTTAGCGAAATGGGCAGGATTTAAAAAGATTGGCGAAAAGGTAGTAGTACATCAAGCCCGTAAATATGGCACTACTAAATTTGGCTGGGAGCGTTTTGTCAATGGCTTTTTAGATTTAATGACTATTCAATTTTTATCAAAGTTTGGTAAAAAGCCTATGCAGTTTTTTGGACTCATTGGCTCCTTGTTTTTCCTGATTGGATTTATATCCTTTGGATTCATTGTAACAGGAAAAATTTTAGATCCTAATTATACCGTTACGAATAAACCTAGTTTTTATATCGCATTAACATCTATGATGGTAGGTATGCAATTATTTTTAGCAGGTTTTATAGGAGAATTAGTGAATCGCAATGCATCTGAAAGAAATGTCTATTTAATTGAAGATAAACAAGGATGGTAAACAAATTGGTCATAATTGGCCCAGCATGGCCTTTACGCGGTGGCCTCTCTGCTTTTGATGAAAAATTAGCTACTCAGTTTACAGAAAAAGGTATTCAAACCAGGATTGATACTTTCTCCTTGCAATACCCTTCTATTTTATTTCCAGGTAAAAGTCAATATACAACCGATCCAAAACCCAAAGATGTAAATATTGCAGTTTGTATTAATTCAATCAACCCTTTGAATTGGATTAAAATTGGTTTAAAATTATACAGACAAAAGCCAGACTTAATCATCGTTCGTTTTTGGATCCCATTTTTAGCGCCTTGTTTAGGTACGATTTTAAAAATTGCTAAAAAAAACAAACACACCAAAGTCATTTCTATTGTAGATAATATGATCCCACATGAAAAAAGAATGGGTGATCAATTGCTAACCAAATACTTCGTCAAAACGGTGGATGGATTTATCGCCATGAGTGAAAAAGTGAAAAATGATATAAAAATATTTTCGCACAAGCCTGTTTCCATTTCACTGCATCCCATTTTTAATCATTTCGGTCATCCAATAACTAAAATGGATGCAAGGACGAATCTAGGTTTACCACATGAAGGAAAGATCATTTTATTTTTTGGCTATATCCGAAAATACAAAGGCCTTGATTTGTTAATTCAAGCAATGGCAGATGATGCTATAAAAAAATTAGGTATTCGTTTAATGATTGTAGGAGAATTTTATGAAGATGCAAGCGCCTACCATCATTTAATTGATTCCCTGGGCTTACAAGAACAAATCACCTTATATTCAAACTATATCCCAGACGATGAAGTCAAAAATTATGTTTGTAGTGCTGATTTTATTATACAACCCTATAAAAATGCTACCCAAAGCGGGGTCACTCCACTAGCTTATCATTTTGAAAAGCCAATGTTGGTCACTAACGTAGGTGGATTAGCGGATACGGTACCGCACTTAAAAACTGGTATTGTTGTTGCACCTGAAACAAAAGAAATAGCAAAAGGGATCGAAACCCTTTATGAATTGGGCGAAAATCACTTTATTCCCAATATTATCGAAGAAAAGAAAAAATATAGCTGGGCGCAAATGACCGAAAAGTTTTTATCTTTGTACCAACAATTATAACCACTAATTTTAAATTAAGCCTTCATTTATATGCATCATCAAAAAATCACATCCATCATCAATGAATCAATAAAAGTAAAACAAGCGCTATTGGCCGATGTTAACTTAATTGCACAAATTGATACGGTCGTAAAAGTAATAACCACTGCTTTTCAAAATGGCAATAGTGTTTATTTTGCAGGAAATGGAGGTAGCGCAGCCGATGCACAACATTTAGCTGCCGAATTTTCAGGTCGATTTTATAAAGATAGAAAAGCACTACCCTCTGAAGCATTGCATTGTAACACCTCCTATTTAACTGCTGTCGCTAATGATTATAGTTATGAAGTAATTTATGCCAGATTAATTGAAGGCATCACAAAACCAGGAGATGTATTAGTGGGTTTGAGTACTTCAGGAAATTCAGGAAATATTGTAAAAGCGTTTGAAATGGCCAAAACCAAGCAAGTAGTTACTATTGGATTTACGGGTGATAGTGGAGGCAAGATGAAGGCGATTTCAGACTATCTAATCAATGTCCCTTCGAATGATACCCCAAGAATTCAAGAGTCTCACATACTAGTAGGTCATATTATTTGCGAATTAGTAGAAAGCAATATTTTTGGATAATTACCCATAAAAAACATATAATTTGTCATTCAACTTATCAAATATCAACCCTAATTGGACACTATTCTTAGATAGAGATGGTGTAATTAATGTTGAAAAGGACAATGACTATATTAAAACCTGGAATGAATTTGAGTTTTACAATGAAAGCATTGAAGCACTTCCTGTTTTAGCGAACTTATTCAAAACCATTGTTATTACCACCAATCAAAAAGGGGTTGGACGTGGCATTATGACCGTGTCAGATTTGAATCAAATTCATGAAAATATGTTGCGCACTATTGAAACCATTGGTGGAAGAATTGATCATGTTTTTTATTGTACCGACATTGAAAATGATTCCATCAATCGCAAGCCTCAACCAGGAATGGCAATGCAAGCAAAAGAAATGTTTCCTTCCATTGACTTTAATACATCCATCATGGTCGGTAACAGACCCAGTGATATGGCATTTGGTCGTAATGCAGGCCTGCATACAGTATTTTTAGCCACCACACATCCTGAAACGCCTTTCCCAGATCCGAGCATTGACTTCAGATTTAATAATCTACTTGAATTTGCAAATGCAATGTCAAAATAAGCTTAAGTCAAAATGAAACATTTTATTTTAATTTGGGTATTATTTATTTCAATAAATAGTAATATTAAAGGGCAATCTTTTTATAGTTATGATTCCACAGGAATTCAATTACAAAAATTAGCCAGTCGTATTCAAGAAGATACAATACTAAGGAACCGTTTAAACGCCGATAGCATTTTTACAAGGTCATTGGTGCAAACCTTAAAAAGCCCGTACTCTTTTAAATATACTTTCGACTCATTAACTGCAATAAAACATATTGTTTCACCAGATGGCCGATTTAAATTTTTTAGTTGGCAGGTGGACTTGGGTGATGGAACCTATCGCCAAAGGGGTGCCATGCAATTCCCAAGCAATGAAGGGCAACTTAAATTATTACCCTTTTTTGATAATTCTGATTTTGTACAAAACAATACATTGGGTGTATTTGACCGAAAAAAATGGATTGGCGCAATATACTATGACATTATCCCAATGCAATACAATGACCAAACTATTTATACCTTTTTAGGGTTTGATGAAAATAATACAAGTGTCTCTAAAAAAATTATTGAAGTAGTCCGTTTTGAAAATGATGAACCAATTTTAGGTGGCGACTTTTTTAAATTTATACCCGACCCAACCTACCCAATAGGTACAATAGATCGTTTTATTTATTCCTTTAAAAAAGGCAGTAATGCTATTATAAAATACGAGAAGTTGCAAAATAGAATTATGATTTCCGAATTAGCGAGTACCGATAACGATTTAAAAAAACAAGAAACCTTGGTGCCCTCAGGCAACTTTAAATATTTTGCTTGGGTTAATAATAAGTGGGAACTATCGATCAAAGAAGAAAACACCTTCAAAAAGAAATAATCCCGCAAATAAATTAATCTAATTTAAGTACCGCTAGAAATGCTTCTTGTGGAATTTCCACATTACCTATTTGTCGCATTCTCTTTTTACCTTCCTTTTGTTTTTCTAATAACTTACGTTTACGACTGATATCACCACCATAACATTTGGCAGTTACATCCTTACGCATGGCGCTGATATTTTCTCTCGCAACTACCTTAGCACCAATCGCTGCTTGAATGGCGATTTGGAATTGTTGCTTCGTCAATAACTCTTTCAATTTTTCACAAAGACGTCGTCCAAAATCAGAAGCCTTACCTCTATGTATTAATGCACTTAAAGCATCTACTTTTTCAGCATTCAACAAAATATCCATCTTCACAATATCTGCATCTCTAAATCCTATTTGAGAATAATCAAAGGAAGCATATCCTCTAGTTTGACTTTTTAACTTATCATAAAAATCGAAAACGATTTCGGTCATCGGCATTTCAAAAATCAATTCTACCCTAGTGGGTGTTAAATAACTTTGATTCATTAATATGCCACGCTTACTCAAACAAAGCGTAATAATATTACCAATATAATCAGGTGAAGTAATGATCTGTGCACGAATATAAGGTTCTTCAATATGTTCAATCTTTACAGGATCTGGCATCTCCGAAGGATTGTTCACAATGATTTTTTCACCTCTGGTCGTAAAGGCAATAAAACTTACGTTGGGTACCGTTGTAATCACAGTTTGATTAAACTCACGTTCCAAACGCTCTTGAATAATCTCCATATGCAGTAATCCTAAAAATCCACATCTAAAACCAAAGCCTAATGCTTGTGAAGTTTCTAATTCAAAAGTTAATGAAGCATCATTCAATTGTAATTTTTCCATACAATCTCTGAGTTCCTCAAACTCATCTGTATTCACAGGATATATACCAGCAAAAACCATTGGCTTCACTTCCTCAAAACCATTGATCATGGGGCCAGGATTATTTGCAAGTGTAATAGTATCTCCCACTTTTACTTCCTTGGCCACCT
>Ga0114972_10004302_pt1 | contig 10604 bp, 7 predicted proteins | sample M_140807_EF_Meta_FD_87354 | JGI IMG/M metagenome (GOLD analysis project Ga0114972, IMG submission 87354) | Freshwater microbial communities from Lake Montjoie, Canada to study carbon cycling - M_140807_EF_MetaG | ecosystem: Environmental > Aquatic > Freshwater > Lake | place: Lake Montjoie... | reverse complement strand
TTTCTAGGGTTCCCGTTTGTCCCGCCTCAATTTTTTCCGAAGGTTCTTCTTCGTTTCCCGCAACTCCGTATTCTAGGGGTATTGTTGTTTGATTAACTAATGTAATTGTCACTTTTTTAGTGGCATCGAAATCTGCAACGGGTTGCCAAAATCCAGACTGGTAGGTTGTGGCAGGAGGATCTTGGGCTAAAACGCTCGAAAATGGGGTTGCAATCAGAAGGCTGGAGAGTAGGCACAAAGCGGATGCTGTGACGAGATTGAGTTTCATAGAAAAACAAAATTGAGAAAAAAAGATATTTTGTCCAGATTATCCTAAGTTTGAGTCGATTGACTATTTTATCGAGAGAAACTGCAAGCACTGACTTTTTTGGAGTCGCGATCGCTGTTCTAAATTTTCTTAATATAAATTAATAAAAAATAGCTTGCTGATTTCAAAACATTTTGATAAACTACTTCTGAAAACTCCAAGCCATGAAAACGATTCATGGCTTTGACTAATCCCTAAAATAATAACCATAGGAGATCAAGATGGTAGGTTCAGATATTTCCGAAAATTTTAATTTAGAGCAAGTATTTCAAACCATTCCTGAAGAAATTCATGACGATTTAATAAAAGTGATGTTACAAGAAAAAGTTTGGACATCAAAATTAGAGGAACTACCAGAAGAATTGATAGCAAGAATTAATTCTGTTATGCAAGGGAATCCCTTGACAAAGGAAGGAATTGTTCAGTTTGATGACGTTTTTATGTCTGAACTGAGGAATAAAGGAGGTAGTGAAGATTTAAGTTTGGCTTTTGCTGGTTCTTATCGTTGTCCTAGTGGCAAAATCGTAGCAAATCCTTCACTTTGTTTTCGTTCAAATGAAGATCTTGAGATCTAAAGAATGAAAACATTTTGAGTAATGCCTTTGAATTTATCAGTTTTCTGTTTTTACTCCCTGACTAAATAATACTTTCTTCATTCTTTGTTAGATACAATAAATGTTCTCCCATTGCTATAGTAGTGGCGAAATGCCCAAATTTTTGTGCTTTTTGATATTTGGCATTGTTACTTTTCCGTCCGTTGTCTTTGCTCAAGTGCGCGGCGATCAAACCCTGGGGACTGAAAACTCAATTGTTACGCCGAATATCGAAATTAATGGAATTCCTAGCGATCGCATTGATGGGGGGGCAGTTCGAGGAAGGAATTTATTTCATAGTTTTTCAGACCTCAATGTGGTCGAAGGACAGGGAGTTTACTTTAGTAATCCAGAGGGAATTGCTAACATTATTAGCCGAGTCACGGGAAATAATCCCTCATCTATTTTGGGAAAATTAGGAGTTTTGGGTGATGCCAATCTATTTCTGTTGAATCCCAATGGAATTGTATTTGGCCCCCATGCCTCATTAGACCTGAAGGGTTCTTTTGTCGCCACTACCGCTAATGCGATTGAATTTGATGGACAAGGAGTATTTAGTGCTTCAGAACCGAATATTCCTCCTTTGTTAACCGTTAATCCTTCTGCTTTTATTTTTAACAGACTACGCCCTGGCTCAATTGCCCTGAATTCTTCTAGAGAGCCTGCTGGCCAACGCAAATTTTTTAATTATTACTCTAATATGGTTGAAACGAAAGATGCTTTCGGACTAAAAGTTCCTGATGGCAAAAGTTTAATTCTCTTGGGTGGAGATTTAGCCTTGAATGATAGTGAGTTAAATGCGTTAGAAGGAAGGATTGAGTTAGGTAGCGTTGCAGGAACGGGAAAGGTCAATTTAAGTATCCATGACAATATCTTCAGTCTTAATTTTCCCGATAGTTTAGCCTTAGCCAATGTGTCTATTACCCAAGGAAATCAGATTTATACCGATGGCGATCGCGGTGGAGATATTCAAATAACGGGTAACAACATTAGCATAACAGGCGGTTCAAGCTTGGCGGCGGAAACTTTTGGCGATCAATCAGGGGGAGATGTCGTCCTCATTGCCAAAGAGAATCTAGAAATTATTGACACAACTGCTAGTGGTCTGGGGCCAAACATCTCTACTATCACTAGAGGAAATGGAGCGTCAGGCAATATCATCATTGACACTAAAAAATTAATTCTCAAAAATGGGCCGCAAATATCAACTGCCAGTATTGGGAAAGGAAATGGAGGCGAATTAAACGTTAATGCTTCAGAATCGATTGAGCTAACAGGAACAGGCCCTGACACTAGTTTTAGCGGAATGACTAATTATGCCGCTGCTGAAGGAAAAGGAGGTAATATTAACATCAATACCAAAGACTTGATTTTACGGGAAGGAGGATTGATTACGACCCAATCCTATTTCCCCGCGACAGGCGCTGGTGGCAATATAAATATTAATGCTTCTCATTCTGTTTCTCTTTTTGATGCTTTTTATTATGATGGTCAGGTTTTTGGTGGCATTGTTTCTGGTAGCGACGGTGAAGGAAATGCGGGAAATATTAATATCAATACAGGAAACTTAACGATTCAACATGGTGGGCCAATTACGTCTGCTTCTGTGAGGGACGGAACAGGAATTGCAGGTGATATAACCATTAATGCTTCTCAAACGGTGAACTTGAGCGGCAAAGAGAGTGTTTTAGAAGCGACGGGAACTTCATTGGGTAAGGCAGGAAATTTAACGATAAAAACAGGACAGATGAACGTTACGAATGGCGCACAAGTAACGGTTAATAATCCCGAAGGTCAAGCAGGTAATTTAACGATTGAGGCGAATAACTTATTTTTAGATCGCGGATTCCTGACGGCTGAAACTGCTGAAACGGGGGTTAATGGAGCCAATATTAATCTGTCATTATCCAATTTACTGAAAATGCAGAATGAAAGCCTAATTTCTGCCCAGGCAACGGGAGGAGCTAATGGCGGTAACGTGACGATTAATAGTGCTTTATTGGCGGTGCTTCTTCCCACAGGCCCCAATGGTAGTGACATTATTGCCAAGGCAGAAGCAGGAAATGGGGGAAATATTTTAATTAACTCCCAGGGAATTTTTGGGACTGCCGAAGAAAAGGCGATCGCGGGCAATCGAACCAATGATATTGATGCCAGTTCTGAATACGGCGCACCAGGAAGAGTTTTAATCAACAACACCATTGACCCCAATCAAGGAACAGTGACTTTACCCGAAAATGTCGTTGATCCCAATACTCTAGTCGCGCAAAATGCCTGTAAACGGGGAACCGCGAGTCAGTTAACTCAAACGGGTCGGGGAGGTTTACCGCCAACAATTTCTGAAAATCTCAATAGTCAGGCGATCGCAGTGGGGCTAGTTGATCCTGCTCCCAGTTCGGTGAGTCAAGCAGAAAATCAGGCGATCGCGTCCCAGAATTCACCCATTGTCCAAAATCAAATCGCTCCTGCCCAGGGTTGGATTTTTAATCAAAAGGGAGAAGTGATGTTGGTGGCCTATGATCCGACTGTGACAGGTTCTCAACGAGTGAAAGTGAATTCCTTGGGTTGTGTTATGCCATAAAACCGCTAAAATCACCAATAAGCCCATTCTGAATCTATCGAGTGTAGGGGCTTAGTTTCTAAGTCCTATGTTCTAAGGATTTGGAAACCAAACCTCTACCGAATTTAAGGATATTTTGACAAGGGGATTGAATATGACTTCTGTAGAACAAGCTTCTAGCCTGTGGACAGGTAAGATGCCCATCTAAATTTTATATTTAATTGCAACCAGTTACTTACTTTTTAGAGTGAGTTTAAAAAAAGCAATCGTTTAGGAATTTAAGGAATACAAAAATGCAGAACAAAACGGTTATTAAAACTCAGAAATTTTTAGCTTGGATTAAAAGATTTTTAGGAAAATTTTTGTCTAATTTTTTCCTAAGAAGATCGCGCTTTTTGTTTTGCTTTTTGTTTTCTCTTTTTCTTCCCCTATTAATTAGTCAAGTTTCCCTATCAACGCCGATCGCATCAATGCAAGACATTAACCCTGGATCAACAACGGAATTAGTAACCCAGGCAAAAAAGTTATATCAAAATCAAGAATTTGAGCAAGCAAAAACAATTTGGCAAAAGGCTATTAAATTATTTGCAACCCAAGGCGATCGCGTCAATCAGTCGATGGCCTTGAGTAATTTAGCGTTAACTCAACAACAATTGAGTCAGTGGGACGCGAGTAATCAGGCGATCGCCGAAAGTTTAAATTTATTAAAAAATTCACCCCAAACTCCCGACCAACAACGCATTTTTGCCGCAACTTTAGATATTCAAGCCCAGGGAGAACTGGCAACGGGAGCAACCGAATCGGCGGTCAAAACTTGGCAACAGGCGATCGCCCTCAATCAGGAAATCGGTAATTCTGTCGGGGTAATGCAGAGTCAAATTAATCAATCCCAAGCTTGGCAAGATTTGGGGCAATATCCCAGGGCTTGTCGGGTTTTGTTGGATGCCCTAGAAATTACGAATTCCGATTGTCAAATCTCTGAAACTCAATTGCAAAATTTACCCAATACATCTTTCCAAAATTTACAGGCGATCGCCCTACGCAGTCTGGGGAATGTGTTACGCATTAATGGACAAACGGAAGCATCTCGGCAAGTTTTGCTCAAAAGTTTTGAATCAACAGAAAAAAACGGGAATAATCAAGAATTAGCGAAAATTTATCTCAGTTTAGGTAATACCGCCCGCGCCTTGGGAAATAAAAATAATTTTAATAAAGCGAATAAAAACCCGAATTCAGAAGGTAAACCTGTTTCCTGTAACGCCGAAATAACTTCAGAAAAAAACTTTCCTTTTTATCAACAGGCCGCTACTTGTTATCGGCAAGCCGCCGCGATAGGTTCTAAACTTGATTCTGTCCAAGCCCAAATTAATTTACTCGATCTTTTTAACCAGACTCGGAATTGGGAAAAAATACCGACCCTAGTTACTCAAATTCAGATTGACCTAGACTCATTAACCGTTAGTCGCAACGCAATTACTTCCCGACTCAAATTTGCTCAAAATCTGCTCTGTTTGCAATTTATTGGCACAATGCCCTCTCTAACTGCAAAAGAGTTGGCGTTTGTTTCTCCTGTTGTGCAACAATGTTCCGTTTTTTCGAGTAGTTTACAAACAGATAAAATCTTAAATCCCGAACCGTCCCAAATTCCGCCCCTTTCTCGAAATAATATCCCTATTAATTCCTCTGCTGTTCCTATTTCTAAGATTCCTTCCTGGGATGAGATTAATCAATCTCTTACCCTCGCTCTCAATCAATCCCAATCTCTGGGGGACAAACGTAACGAATCCAATGCCCTGGGTTATCTCGGTGCGATCGCCCAACTCCAGGGAAGTATCAAAACAGCCGAACAATTGACCAAACAAGCTTTGCAACCCATTTCTGCCTACAATTTTCCTGATATTACCTATCGTTGGCAGTGGCAACTGGGCCGACTTTATCAGAGTCAGGGGCGCACTCAAGAGGCGATCGCGGCCTATAGTCTCACCTATCAAACCCTCCAATCCCTACGACAGGATTTAGTCGCAACGAATCCCGATATTCAATATACATTCCGTGATAGTGTGGAACCCGTTTACCGTGAATTTGTGGATTTATTGTTAAAAAAAGACAATCCTGACCAGGAAACCCTCAAAAAAGCCCGTGATATTGTTGAATCTCTCCAATTAGCCGAACTGAATAACTTTTTTCGAGAAGCTTGTTTAGAAACCACGCCCCAACAAGTTGATCAAATTGATCCCCAGACCGCCGTGATCTATGGCATTGTTTTACGCGATCGCCTAGCGGTCATTTTATCCTTACCCAACCAGCCACTAGAGTATTATGCGACAGCAAAAACGTCTAATTCAGAGCAAGGAGGAGTAATTGCGATTGAGCAGGCCGTTGATAATCTATTTGCAACTTTAATGCCTTATGTCGCTAGCCTTGAATCCTTAAAACCGAATCGTACTCTTTATGATTGGTTAATTCGTCCCGCAGAATCAGAATTAGCTAAAAATGGAATTAAAACGCTAGTTTTTGTTTTAGATGGGGCATTGCGCGGAGTTCCTGTGGCGGCTCTCCATGATGGTCAGCAATACCTCATTGAAAAATATAATGTGGCTCTCACCCCAGGCTTACAACTATTTAGCTCCCAGACCGTTGCATTGAATCCCTTGAATGTTTTGGTCGGCGGCTTAACCGAGTCCCGTCAAGGTTTTGCGGCGTTGCCAGGAGTCAAAAAGGAAGTCGAAGAAATTGCCAATTCTGTTTCAGTCGAAGTTTTATTAGATGGAAATTTCACCCGCGATCGCCTAGAAAACCAAGTTCACACCCAAAATTTTCCGATTGTTCATTTAGCCACTCACGGACAATTTTCTTCCCAGGCAGACCAAACCTTTTTGATTACTTGGGATAACAAGATTAACGTTAAAGATTTAGACCAATTATTAAGAGAAAGGGATAAAATTTCCCGTAATCCCATTGAATTACTCATTTTAAGTGCCTGTCAAACTGCTGTTGGGGATAAACGAGCCGCTCTCGGTTTAGCAGGTGTGGCAGTGCGATCGGGTGCAAGAAGTACCCTAGCCACCCTTTGGTCAATTCAGGATCAATCCACCGCTAATTTCATGACCGAATTTTATCAAGCCATCAATCAGCCCAATATCTCTAAAGCCCAAGCTCTGCGCCAGGCCCAACTCTCCTTATTGCATTCGCCTCAATACCAGCACCCCTATTATTGGGCCCCCTTTGTTTTGGTCGGTAACTGGTTGTAAACCTGTTTGTCTGATTCTTCGTTAGGTACTATGCCAAGTTATTTTACCAACACCTAAAACCCTTGCTATATAAGAATTTTAGCTGAATTTTTCGGTTGACTTGACACAAATTAAGTGTCAAAACGAAGGAAAGTCTGTCTTGGTATGAGTTATGGAGGTAAATAAACTCATATTCAGCATCACACAAAAGAACCCTTATTTATTAACTTTTTTTAATTTTTAATACATTTTATAAAATATCATGTTGTAGTTTAAAGCATACTTTCTCCCGCATTTTTGATGGTATTTCATCGATAAAATTAGAAATATCAAACTTTTTTTTATTGTGAAATGATTGAGTTTTGAGTTTAATGAAGACAACAACTCAAAAGTTATTTTCCAATGATTAGAAGGGTTGGACTGCGTGACATACAAGTTTTGCTTTCCTTTTCTTATTTTTTATCAAGATTAAGGAAAGACTTTTTTTATTGAATTAATGAGGGTACTTATCCTCCTTGGGATAGTTGCCGAACCAGGGCATTAATTAAAACAACTTGAGCGTGGATAGTTTGAATAATTTGAGCTTCTACTGTATTCGTGTTGTTTTTTATGTCTAAAATAAGCAACCTTCAACCTTTTGAATCCTACTTTTTTTCATCTTTTTTTATCTTTTTTTCATTTATGTATGTAGAGGACTCGCTCAATGTTTTTTAAATCTTGCCTTACAGTTATAACTCTCTCTGCCGTGATAACTCCTGTCGTCGTCCTGGCGGGCGCGCAAGCACCACTCAAAGGTTCGGCAACCACCTCTTTCGCCATTACGTCTGCCCAATTATCCAGTGCAGTCGATCAAAATCCAGGAGGACTGGTTAGCCTTGAACTACAGGACGGAGTGAATGGTCTAACGGTCACGAATAATAGCGTTATTGTGAACAACCCTGGCAGTTACCTGATTGTGGCGGCTCCCCAAGTAACAGCAACTAAGGATGGAGGTTGTTTAGATGCTTGGTTTGTACTCAATGGACAGGATGTCAAAAACAGTGGTGTTCGTTTGTGCCAAGCAAAAAAAGACAACACAAATGTTTTGGTCTCCCAGGTGGTCATAAAGCTCAAATCGGGCGATAAAATTCAAGTGAAGACGGCTGGAAATGGTGCAAAATTAGATGCCATTAAGCCCGCCAAAGGGCCATTAATTCCGTCGATTATTTTTACTGTTTTAGGACTGAATTAACAGGATCGTGGCGTTGTTGTATTAGAAATAAATTAAAATGATTCGATATTTGAAAAATCTTAATGCTTAGAATTTTATTGGATATCTATTGTTTTATTTATTTTTAATATAAACAACGCCACGAGAGCATTCCAGTTTGGAACTAAGCATAAATACTCCAACAAGGTGAATTATTAAGATAAGCACAACGAAGTCGGAGAATCTGATGGACATTTTGCCGTTTCCACATTGCGCCACTAATCTTGACCCTAACACCAATCTGTTTAATTTTTGATTCAACAGAGCCAGAACCAATAGGAATACCTAATGTCTGATAAGTAGAATAGGAGAGAATTCGTTGAGGATGTTTATCCAGATAAAGTTGGGCTTTTTGGTAGTGGTTTAGTTGTAGTAGAAAGAGCTTAATTCCTTGCTAATTGAGCGTTGTAGTCATGAATGAAATACCAGATTGCTCTGATGTGATTATCCATTTTCTGCATTTTTTCAATCTACACTTTTCTCTGCTCCTTTCAACCCATTTTACCTAAATTTTTACATTCTTAAAATCATTAAAAATCATTTTGTTTAACAGTTCTAATACTAATGATTAAGTTTAGATTTGGCTTTTCTCCAAAGCATTTCTAATTCGCCTAAAGTATAATCCTCTAAAGGTTTATCAGCAAAATTCTCCATCAGCGATAGGCGTTGAATAAAACGTTGATTCGTTCCATCTAGGGCATTCGAAGGATTCAATTTATACCAGCGAGCGAGATTAATTAAGGTAAAAAATAAATCGCCTAATTCGGATTCTTGATGTTGTTTATCTTCTGTTTGTAATGCTTCCTTGAATTCGGCTAATTCTTCTTCAAATTTTTCCCAGACACCTTCAATATTTTCCCACTCAAAACCAACACTAACAGCTTTTTGGGAAATTTTAGTCCCTGCCATTAAAGGCGGCAAGCTTTGGGTATAATGGGTTAATTTCGTACTGAGGAGTTGTTTTTCTTCTGGATTAATTCCCTTTTCGACTGCTTTGATCTTTTCCCAATTTTCTCTCACCATTTCCACACTATCCACTTCGACTTCTCCAAAGACATGGGGATGACGACGAATGAGTTTTTCGGCAATGCCCTGGGCGACTTCTTTGAGGCTAAAATATCCCGAATCCTGGGCAACTTGCGCTTGCAATACCACTTGTAACAATAAATCCCCTAATTCTTCAGCGATCGCGTTTTGATCTTGACTTTTAATGGCATGAACAGTTTCGTAGGCTTCTTCGATAATGTAGGGGATCAGGGTTTGTTGGGTTTGTTCTAGATCCCAGGGACAGCCGCCATCGGGCGATCGCAGTTTAGCAACAACTTCAATTAAATGTTGGAGCGCGTCAAGAATAGCTTGGGAATTGGGTTCGACTTTTTCAGAAACACTGGACATAGATAGATTGGAGTATGAATATTTTATGCAGTTTAACGCAGGATTTAATCAATTTTTTGAAACTGAAAAATTTACCTTCAAATCAGTTGATGTTCACGTTCTTTGATATTAACAGATGATTCAATATTTGAAGCTTCTACAGCGATGACGGTAAACGCTTTTTGTTGACTATTCAAAACTTCTAAAATATAACCATCCTCTTCTCCTTCTGGTCTGGGGCAATAATCAACGATAATAGCTGTCATGCCTTTTAGTAAATGGTCTTCAGGTAAATCTTTTGTTAGTTTAACTTCAGAAAATAGCTCAAATTTCATCATTTTTTCTCCTTTAATCTGGCAGCAAGGTAACAAATTTTGTTTCGTTAGTCAGTGAGTCAACTATCCAATAAGTTGAGACTCTTAGATTTATCCCATTGACTCCAATTAAAATTCCTTTGATTTCATAAATATCACCAAAATTCGTTTTTTGTGGAGTGTTGCTTGATTCAATAAAAACTGTCTTAATTCTTGCTGAAGTTGCCACCAATTATCTAAATTATATCCTGCTTGTGCCAGAAAACCTGATTTATCATCTTTTTGTTTCTGAATGAGTAGATATTTGGTGAGTTTAGCTTCGTCAATGGTTGCCTGGCGATCGAGATAAGGCATTGAGGAACAAGATTCAGTAGGAAGTTGTCGCTATTTACCACAATTCTAAAAGGCGATCGCCTGAGAAAAATTAAAAAATAGTGGAAACTCGTTAGTGTCTTTATTTATTCGCACAACCGATTTAGGCTTTCTGAAATCCTTATGCAGTAAGGCTCGATTTTTTGACTTTGGCCCAGCGCGAAAGATTCGTGACACTAACTTATTCTCTTCTGATAATTTCTGATAATATTGAATGATAATTTCTGTATTTCCTAAAATGACTGTTAAGGGAGTCCGAAATTCGTGGGAAGCTACACTAATAAATTGAGTTTTTAATTCATTAAGTTCCCGTTCTTTAGTTAGGGCATTTTGAATTTCTAGTTCTGCTTTTTTGCGATCGCTAATATCTCTGACAATTATTTGGATATATCTTTTTTCACTATATTCAATCAAGCTACCAGTAATATCTGTTGGAATAAGTTGCTCATCCTTACCAATCATTAAAGTATCTAAAATTTTTCCATGCCCGTGAGTAATAATTTCTTGAAAAGCAGCTTGATCGACGGAAATTTCTTCCGATGGATAGATTTTAGCAAAGTTTAATTGAACCATTTCAGCTTTACTATACCCTAACAGTTGAATTG
>Ga0114972_10004300_pt1 | contig 10605 bp, 8 predicted proteins | sample M_140807_EF_Meta_FD_87354 | JGI IMG/M metagenome (GOLD analysis project Ga0114972, IMG submission 87354) | Freshwater microbial communities from Lake Montjoie, Canada to study carbon cycling - M_140807_EF_MetaG | ecosystem: Environmental > Aquatic > Freshwater > Lake | place: Lake Montjoie... | reverse complement strand
TTTTACCGCAATTAAATAAGGTTTTTTGTTTTTTACTCTATTGGTGGCGTATTGGTGGCGTATTGGTGGCATTTATAGTCTATTTGTTGTATTTACTTATATTCCTCTTCTGCTTCGCTGTCGCTTCTAGGTCTCCATCCGCTCTTTAGCCAACCTTTCATTCTTTCTGCAATCACTTGTTGATTACAAGCTTTACAGCAGACTCCGTTTGCTAGAGGTGCTGCGTTGTGTCCGAAAGGGTCGTCTCTAATCTCGTTGTGGCATAACACACATTCTTCCCATCCCCAGACGCTGTAGTCTAGTGGGTAGTAGTTGGTGCCGTATTCTTTGTTCTTTTTATTTGTTTCTTCTACGTGGGCTTCGTAGGCTTTAACTCTAGCTAGTGCTACACCATCTTTGTTTATGGCTGCTTGTGCTTTAATCTCGGCGAACTCCTTCGCTGCTTCTTCGGCGTTTAATTTAAGTCTGAGTTCAAAGTCTTCTCGTTCTCGGCGTGCTACTCGTTCTTCCTTGGTCTCTTTGGGGGTTGACATGGTGGTTTGTGCTGTATTCATTCTGTGCTTGGGTGGGGGAGTAAGGTTATTTACTTTGCGGTAAAGACATCCGTTTTTACGGCGTTCTAAATAGTTTAGAACTATTCAGTAATGCGTATTTACTTTAAGAATAAGATGTCTTACTACTATAAATGATTGTCTTATTCAAAGGTTGGGAGGGTTGGTGTGACCGCTTACAAGTCCTTACGCATCTTATTAACTACTGCATAAAGTTTGATGCTAGACTTTGTGTAGATTGGGAAGACATGGTATGGGGAGGCAATGAGTTTGGATTTAATGAAGTGTTTGAATTACTAGGTGTTAAGACCGCAAGCAAGAATGATGTGCTACGTGCGATGGTTCAACAGGATGTAAAAATTGAACCTCCTATATGGACTTGGGAAGATGCCTATTATAAATCGCCAGGTCTTGGTGGAAAATTTATAAGTCAAAACAGAAAGTTATACATTCCTTCTATTATGTGTGATGTTCCTCAACGAATAGATGCGGATGTTATACTAACGCAAGGTGAAGGAACTAGAGTGTATGATGCGAATGTATTTGTGAATCATGTTAGATTACGACCTTGGGTAATGGAAGGCATCAAAAGTATTCTTTCGGATTTTGACCCTAATAGTATTGTAATTCATCTGCGAGGCACAGACAGACCTGAAGACAAGTATGCAAAGAGCGCTATTCATACTTTAAAGGACGAACACCGCTTACCGATTTATGCTGTAACAGATGACCGAGAGTTATGGGATGAATTCAAAGCAGGTGTTCCTCAGGCGCGTCTTTTGAATCCTAATTCTACTGCTCTACGCATCAAACTTGCTAAACAGACAGGATTACATTTTGCTAAACCTTCTGAATTGAAAGCACAAGGCATCACCAAGAAACAATTACTCATTGAACTTTTAGCAGATTGGTTTGCTTTATGTTTTGCTCAGTCAGGGTTCGGTCGTGAAGTCTCTACTTATTTTCAAATGGCTCGTAAGCTTCACGCAATAGGTAATAATGTAATCAGCGAGAAACTCTTCGGTGGTTGGATGCCTACAAGAAAAAACATAGAGACTAATAATGAAGCCGTTATTTTGTCGTGTGGGGAGCAAACGAAAGCAAGTGAAGCAGTTGACTACATTGTTTCCTCCGCATCAAGTATATGTTGAACCTTTCTTCGGTGGTGGTGCAGTCTTTTTTGGAAAGACGCCTTCCGAGAAGGAAATAGTGAATGATTTGGATTCCAAGTTGATTCAGGATTATAAACGCATCTTACAAGCACCCAGTTCAGTTGAATCGTATAAGATGCCTAAAACATTAACATCGCAGAATAGATTTCTTACCGAAACCCATACTTCTATTCCTGACAAGGTTATTGAATCTCTCTTACGACGATGTAATGGGTTCGGTGGGCGTTATTTAGAAACTTCAGGAGTGACTGAAGCGACGGATGGACGCATCCAAAAGGTGACTTTACATAAGTCCAAATTACAACGAATGGAAGACTATAAGAAGAGATTAAATGATGCCACCATACTTAATCAGGATTACCGAAAGGTGATTAAGAAATATGATTCAGGCAAAACTTTCTTTTTTCTAGACCCACCTTACGAAATGAGTAAAGGCATTAATTATGCAAAAGGTTCGGAGACATTTGATTTTGAAGAACTTGCTAAAACTTTACGAGGCATCAAAGGAGATTTCCTGATGACGATTAATGATTCACCTCGCATCCGTGAAGTCTTTAGGGAATTTAAAATCTACCCATATGTCGTTAAGGGGCATCATTCCGAAACATCGCCAATTGGTTCTAAAGACAGGAAAGAATTACTTGTCTCTAATTATACATTACCCAAGATGAGTGGAGGAACTAAAGACTCTGACAAACTTAAGAAAATTGATGACAAACTTAAAAAAATTAATGACCTAATCATTCAGCATCAGAAATTTATGAATGACCTTCTTTCAGGCACTACTGGTATGAATGAAGCAGACACAAATCAATTCATACAACAGACAGAAGCAGCTTTAGCTAAATACTACAAAGATGAAGAGACACTTAACCAAAAAAAGATGCTTATAGAAAGAGGTTCTCCTGCTTCGTCTGTTTCTTCTGTTCCGATTAGATTAGGTGTTACTGATTCAAAATTGAGAAAAGCTATAGAGGAGTATAGAAATAGAATGAGACAAGTCCAAGACACAATAATCCAAGATGAATATTTTAAAGGTCCTCTTACTGAAGTTGAAGATGAAGGAAGTGGTAAGCCCAATATTCCAAAAGGGTATTTAGCAAAAGCAAAGAAGAAGGCAAAGGCAGAAGGGTATGAAACAAAAAGGTTATTTCTTGCAGACGATGGCGTTCATAAACTCGTGTATAAAACTCCAGAAGGGAAAGAGGTTCCATTTGGGAGTGCCAAGCACGGCGACCATATAATTTGGTCTGAATTAGAAAAGAAGGGTGATGTTCCATTTGGAACTGCTGACACGAAGCGACGAGTGTTTAGGAAGTCGCACGAGGCGATGAAGGGTTCTTGGAAGTCCAACCCCTACTCGCCCAATGCTCTCGCCCTTGCGATTTTGTGGTGATTGTGTAGATTTGAATTCATACCTCTTCGGCGGTATATACTCAGGTTGACTAGGTGGGATGTAATCATCCTCTTCGCCAACTCCCCAATAGATGCTTTTTCGTTCCATTATTTATTACATATAAGAACCCATTCCGTTTCCAGTCGCAGCTTTCATGGCACTAGCCATTTTGTTAAGAGACATTGCTGCACCACCAACCATGCGATTAGAATCACCTGCTGATGCTGGCGCTGAGAGGATGTCCTGCTCCGTGAGAATACCCTTGATGATGCGTGATGAACCCTTGATGGTCTCAAAGAAACCACTGGAGATGGGGACAACATACAAGTTGATTGAGGTAATATTAGCAGCAAACTGATTACCAATTGTTAAGTTAAACTGGAGGGAGAAGTTGCCGACTAGACCTGGTGCTTGTCCTGCCTGAAGGGCGAAGTCACGACCAGGCTTGAGAATCAATGGACCACCACAGAGAGGAACATAAGGGGTTCCAGTGCCTGATTCAGGAACACGTCTGGACTCACCACACCAAGTCGCATAGTCCATTTCTAGACCATTATTCACGGACATCTTATACAACTCGTAGGTTGTATGGTTTGCAAGAAGACCTGAAAAGTTGTCAAAATTGATGCTAATACCGCTAATCGGTAGTGTAAAGTCCGCCATGGATGAATCCCAAATTCCTAATGCTCCTGAAGCTGTTCCTTGTCCTGAATAGAGCTTACCAGAAGTTCCTGTGGTAGAGCAAATCACAGCGCCTGGTGTTGTAGGTTTTAGGTAAATCATCAGAAGGTCAGGAATATTTGGTAAGGTAATTGTGTTAGAACTAACCTGACTTGCATCCGTTCTGCTTCCCTGAACATTAACAGCCTTTCCCAAGGTAGTGACTTGGTTTGGCGTCAAATTGGTAATATACCTTGGAAACTCCATGTATGGAACGATGCTCTTGGGTGGAAGGGGAACATCCAACGCAGGTGTCAAAAACTGAACTGAAAGAGCAGGTTGAATTGGGTAAGGAACATAAGTCCCACTTGTTCCCCAAGCAATTCCACCCACTGCGGTAATTGTCTTACCACCAGTTCCGACAGCACGACCGATTAAAGAATCCGACAAGCGAATCGCACGAGAAGGAGTTGAAAGCATATTCATCTGAACTTGGAAGTTCTGAACACCAAAGAGACCTGTGGAGTATTCCGCATCATCCGCAAAGATGAATGGTGGAAGGAACAACTTCTCAGTGGACTGCCAGCGAATGTAGACAGTTTCAGTAGAAGTTGTAGAGGCTGTAGTTGCAAGCACTGGAAGACCATTGTTAGTGGTTAGAATAGTTCCAGTTGCGTCACAGAACCACCACTGGGAGAATGCGCCGTTAGGTGATTCATCCACAGCATGAGCGCCACCATAAGTTGTAAGGGGTGAGTTCTGGAAGTAGGCGGACTGAGATGTCGCCGTATTCACACCTGTCGGAGACGATGCTGCTGGGTAAGTAGCATAATTGTCTAACATGGTTGGGCAAGTTCGTTGAAGGCGGTTCTTCTTGTAGTCTTGGAGACGGAGAACATAGTTCAACACATCTGAAGTATTCACAGACACAGAGGCATCGTTGATGGTCGCTGTCATCTGAGACACACACTGGTGACTAGGGAAGGCAGCAAGGGCAACTTCACCTGGAGTCAAAAGAACACCTGAACCAGCGGTTGTTCCAGCTGAAAGGGTTAATGAAATAGATGCTACACCACCGCTAATCCAGTCTACAGCTCGGTCAATAAAGACGTTCTCAGAAGGAACGACCACGTTGAACTGCTGGGAGGATGCGTTCGCTGTCTGTGAGTTGAAAGTCACATTGGTCACACTGAGAGCACCCTTTTCCACTGCATACTTGGGCTTTGTTTGAATCACGCGAGGGTCATAAACCGAAAACTTTGTCACTTCCGCTGCCATTTATGGAAGGCGCAGGAAAGTTTTTTGGATTAAAACGACGCTACTTTCGGACGAATCGGAGGCGGTAGGTGACTGACCCTGAATTATAGAGAAGGCATGGAATTACTTGGTTGGTGAGGCGGTTGCGCCATCCAAGGTTGATGTCTATAACTTGTAGACCATCCTGAGTGGAATCCATTGCCGAGAAAATGGGCGTCAGCGGTTTATAAAGAACATTTCCACGCCATATGTCGGCGGTCACTCCATCAATTGGAACTTCTAGAAGAACCTTTTGCGATGCTCCTCCTGAGGTTGTTCCGCCTAGACTTGAACCACCCAAACTAACTGGGTTCGCCATAACTTCCTTGCGGACTGGTATTTGACTTGTGCCCAAGACGAAAGATGCTATAGGAGACCAGAGAGAACCTGTGCTAATGTAGTCTTGGGTTTCTCGGATGTAATACACGCTTGCTGCTGTGGCGACTGCCCAAATCTGTGGAAGTGTAAAAATACAATCTGTTCTAGCATCAGGAATTACATTAATGATGTTCTCTGGGTAATAGACTGGAGATGTGGAAGATGCTACAATCCAGTTTCCTGTGCCTGTTCCATTTGAAATGGTAGAAGGGGCGACGACCGAACCAGACAATGGCGCATAATAGAATCCAGTTGTTCCTAGAATGCTTGAATTAGCGGAATAATAGACAGCATCAAAATTGGTCATTAATCCTTCTAGGTTTGAATTCATACCTATATAAGAGAACTCTCGTTCGCCATAAGGACTTTGTAATTGTGAATTTGCACCTGCCGTTCCTGTTCCTGTGCCTGTAGAAGAACCTGTGCCTTGACCACGACCTAAAGTTGTAGTTGTGGGATTAAAGACAGGACCGAAAGGGTAAGTCCAATCTGAAACGCCTGCGGATGCGTTAGTGACAGTTGTTGGTGTTTGTTTTGTCTGTCCGTAAGGAATCCATGATGTTAAGCTGTCTTGACAAATTGAGAATAAGCCTGTGTTTGGATTAAATTCAAAGAAAGGACATTGTGTTCCACCATACCCCAAATGGTTTTGACATTTATACATCACATCTCTCCACGCTGCTATAAGAGCATTGTTAAGAAGCAAACACCAATGTTGGTAAGAATACACATAGTAATAAGGTGATTCAGCCTGTCTAGGATTTGCGGTGGTAGGTGTTTTATAAAAAGGTCCTTGATTTTCAGGAGACCATTGAACTGGAACAGTTGCTTGGAAAGTATGTAGAGTTGATGCTCCACCTGAGCCTGTTGTGGTGCCTGTGCCTGTTCCAATTTGAACACCAAAAGTGACAGTGTAGATGGTCGTATTGACATCTGTGGGGTCAGGGTAGGTAAGAGTTCCTGTGCCTGTTGCAGTTCCGACTGGAACTCTATTGGAATTTGCTATAGTAATGGTTGTAGAGGTTGCTGAGATTAGTGTTGCCTCTCCCTGATTATACCCACCTGTAGTAAATCCAGAGATGCTATTAATTTTCATTCCACTTTGTAATGCCGTTGAAACTGTGTAGGTAATGCTATTACCATCGGCGGACACTGCGGAAGCAGTAATGGATGCTGTAAGTGTCGTTGGTTTGATTTGTGGAATCAAAATAGGAAGAGTTTTAGTCACTCCATTCAGGGAAAAGGAATCCACACTGATGACATACTTGGAGGCATCTTTTAGAATTGGATTCACGCGTGTGTCCTCAAAAGAGCATTGAGGGTCGTCCGTCGTTTGTGACGTGATGACCGAGTTATTCACTATGGTCGCATTGTAATACACATAATCTCCGTCGGCAGCCGAACCTGTGACTATTTGCTGCGAAAAGCTCATTTATAGTTGCTTGGGTTTATTTCTTGCGATTACTGACCGATTAAATTGTAGGTGAATCCACTGACGAAATCATCTGGTGGGATGCCTGTTTCCTCAATCATGTTCGCATACTCAGGGAGCGAAAGATGTTTAAAATAAAGTCGGCATAAGCAGTGACGACCGCAAGTATTATTGTCACGCACGTCCTTCTGGAAGGCAACTGCATTGCTTTTTATAGTGTAAGGACTTGCTTTTAATAATTTTGTAAGGTGGTCTGTGTCCTGTCCGAATTCACGAAGTTTAGATTTAGAAAGCCACTTCTTCTCACCATCAGGTTTATAATTACCATAGGGGTCAAAGTATTCTAGAATGTCGCTGTCTCGTAGTTTTAGAAGGCATACCCAATGTCCAGTGGTTTCATTCTCGGTTAAATAAAGAAGCATCAGGCGACCCTTTTCGTCTAACACATCGTCTATAGACTTTGCATTCAGCAAATCTGTATAGGAGATGATTTTTAGTGTTGGAATGACCTTACGCATGTCCGATTCACTTAACGAATACCCTTTAACTTCCTCAGCACTTCCTCCTTTTTCAATTGCCATCCATTGCTGAATCGCTCTTTCCAATTCCACTGGTTTCCGTGACACTGCTGTCCCTCCTATGTAGGTTCTCCACCCCTTCAGGCGACCTAATTTGTAAGGTTGAATGCTCAGGTTGCGTGGCATTTATATTAGCAGATGCTTCTTTTTTAGGTGTTTCTACATCTAATTCTACTTCAAAGGTCTTTCCACAACACCTACTTTTAATATTGCGATGGTTTAACCAAGTAAAGACTTTCCAAGCAAGCATCAGAATTCCAATACTACCACCACCTAATCCAATCTGACTCATCGTTGTTGCGTCCATTTATAAAGCACAAGTAAAATGTTACTGATTTATTGACGGACAAATTCAGTAACAATTCAGTAACGCTACGGCACCTTACCTAATTTGATTAGGGGGACTATGGGTATAAAATAGAGTAGGTAAGGGGTGTTATTGTTACTGATTATTCCCCAAAAGTCGCTACGCGCGGAAAAAAATGCGTTCTCCTCTCGTCCAAATTCCTCCGCTGCAATCGTTTCCAGAAAATCAGTAACAGTAACGCCTTACCTGCGTAAAATCGTTATTAGAAACCTCCTTACCCATTTTGGTAATGGTTAAGGGCGTTACTGATTTGTTACTGATTTTTTAGGTCTCATTCCCCTCCTCTTTCGTCGTTTAGCAAATATGCCTCATTCTCCGTCACGACATAAGTGGGGTAGTTTTTATAGATGCAAACCCAGCGAGACCCTCCATTCTTAAGACGTGCTACATCGTCCTTTTCCATACCCAAATAGGTCTTTAGAACATAGTTTAACGCCGATGCTCCTGTGCTCAATGGGTAGAGAACAAGATGCGTCGCTTCCGTCAGTAGCAAGCGAGTCTTGGAATAGTTGGTTAGGTAATGGGTCAAACAAAGCATCGTAATATTCATGTGGCGTCCCATTGTGGCAATGTCGTCCATTAACTGCTGAATGGTCTTTGCCTCCTTTCCAGTAAAGCTGTCGTAGTCATCAAAAATAATCATTGAATCCCTCAATCCCTCCATGTCCTCGGTGGTCTTAATGGGTTTCTCAACTAATTTAGCAGGTTTAAGGCGAATACATTTCTGACCTTTCATGCTGTCTAGGGTGTCGTCTTGTTCCAATTTTGAAACTAAATAAACATTGCGACCAGAGAACTGCTTCATGTATTGTTCGGCAAGTCCTTTAGCAATGTGACTCTTACCTGAACCTGATGCCCCAGCAATATACCATACTTCTCGTTTCTTGGGGTCAGGACTCGGAATTAGGTAGAAGTGACTACCATCAGGAAGTTTAACTCGTGTTTCGCTCTCCTGTTTTGCTGACCCACTCATCTCCTTATAGGCATCCAGAACACCTGGGATTTGGGTTAGTTGGGAAGGTAGATGTTCGGCAGGGATTTCTCGTGCAAACGCCTCCTGAAGCATCCTCATCACTTCAATCTGTTTGCGAGCTGGTAATGCCTTTAGTCGGTTCTTACCCAACTCTAGTTCTTGGACTCCACCCTTTCCTTTATTTCCGTCTTGGTGCAAATACAAGGTCTCATTATTGTATTCACCACCCTTTACCTTGGCAATACCTACACCACTCTTGCCCTTGTCAAAATTGATGCTTACTGGAGAAGGCATTTGAATACTCCAAGTATTTTTTTTAAAGACGATTTGACGACCTTTTTTATTACTTTTTATACTTTGCTTCTAATTTTTCTTTAATGGCTGCTACTTGTTTGGAGATGCGGTCATAGGCGCTCTGGGGTAGGTAATCTTTCCATTTTCCCAAGACGCTAATATTGTATGTTTGTTCGCTTGCTCTGTCCCATTCATCCTTGGTAAAAACGCCACGTCCGTTTTTGTATGCCTCATCTTCCTTTTTAGACAATTCATCGGAATTGTAATAACTACCTTTCTTGTATAAAGCAATCCAAAGTCTTAACTCAGCGGACTTTCTTAATAATTTTCGGATGATGCCTTTACGAAGTGTTACTTTAGCACGTGTTAGTTTAGCTCGTTCTGCTAATGTTAGTTCCTTTGGTTCTTGTTTTGGTTCTTGTTTTAGTTCTTTAATAATCTGCGCTTTCTTCGGTGCAGGTTGTTTTTTAGGTTTCTCTACAACCTCTACAACCTTCTTCTTTGGATTCTCTGCAGGATGCTTGCGGTAATACGCTGCTCGTTCGGCTGCTTTTTGGTTGGCGGTTAGTCCTTCTCGTGAATACTGAAAGGTTGCTGGTCTCGCTTTTCCTTCCTTCAATTTTTCATCGGCTTCCTTCTTCTTTTGCAAACGAGCTTCATAGTCTGCGGTCCTTCTTTTCACTTCAGCATCTTCTTTGATTTCGTCAGCGATTAGGTTCTTCTTTGGGTCCTCTGATGCTGGAGGTTTAAGGCTGTAAAGAAAGTTAGTAAAGTCGTTTAATCGCTTAACAGTCAGGGTGAATCGTTGTTGTTTCTCTTTTTTGTTTAGTTCTTTATAGGCATCTAATTCTTCTTTTATAAAGTCATAGTAGGTTCGGAGACGGCGTTTTTCATCATAAGTAGCAGACCTGCCGATGTATTTTATAACTGTTTGGATTACCTTCATGGACTGCTCCAAGTTTTCAACGGAGTATGTTTCTGGCATCTTAATCTCATAATACCCAACCGCCTCCGCCAAATCGTCATGACTCACACCTCCAGACATACCATTTCCTTTTGGACTTTCAGTAGGGAGGAACTGCTTCTTTGGAGACTTAATCGGACTACCTCGTTCAATCTCTTCGTCTGCTTCCTCTTCAACATCTTTATTAGCTTTTATGCTCTTTAACTTTAGTCGTTCTGCTCTTTTTTGGTCTCGTCGTTGTTGTATTTCCGCTTGCCATCTTTGTTCTGCTAAATCAGGAGCATCAGGTTGAAGTTGTCCATAGAAATCAGCAATGTCATTCATAACATTCATCATAGCATCTCTTAATTCATCATCCTTATACCTACTTCCCTGCCATGATTCAAATGCTCTTTCTAATTCAGGTCTAATTCTTGAAATAATGCGTTTTTCTTGCTTGGTTGCGGAAGGTAGAATCGCATCAAACGAATCAATAATCAAACGAATCTGACGAGCAACTTCAGTATTAGGTTCATCTTTCCATTTAGTCGTTTGTTTAATTATT
>Ga0114972_10004298_pt1 | contig 10609 bp, 17 predicted proteins | sample M_140807_EF_Meta_FD_87354 | JGI IMG/M metagenome (GOLD analysis project Ga0114972, IMG submission 87354) | Freshwater microbial communities from Lake Montjoie, Canada to study carbon cycling - M_140807_EF_MetaG | ecosystem: Environmental > Aquatic > Freshwater > Lake | place: Lake Montjoie... | reverse complement strand
TATTTGACTCAAACAGCCTATGTCTACGCACCTTTAGGCCAAAAGCCGAGCCACATACCTGTACAGGGTCAATAAGGGGAGCGCCTTTTACGTTTTCTATAACGTAGGGCTTACCTGATACAACAAGCAGCGAGCGCACCTGAGCTAATAAATCTTGCTTAGATGTGCTTTTACCTTGTGCGTTACGTAAGTGCCTAGTCGCACTAAAGGTCTGACACGGAGGCGATGCATGGATTACGTCATATTCATCTAAATCCTCAGGCCGTAACTCCATTACATTTTTACGTATGTATTGAAATGGATAACGCTTACCATGCTTAATATCCATGCCGGTAATCTCAAAGCCAGCACGTGCATACCCCATAGAGGCACCGCCAGCGCCACAAAATAGGTCTAGTAGTTTTCTAGGCATCTATGTCCTCCATAAGTACAACGCCCATAACTCCACAACTTACGCATTGGAGCGTTTTAACGTACGGCGGTAAATTGTCGGTAACTATGCGCTCCTCATGCGGCGTAATTCGCTTACAGATACGACACTTAGATTTGTGTATCGCCATAGTTAGAACTCCTCAAATACTTCATCTCAAACAGATTGCGCTGAGACACCCAATAGTTACCTTGTTGTGTGTGCTTATAGCGCGGCCTCATGGCCATAAAAGCCGGGATCCACCCGAGTAACTGATAAACAGGGGAGCGCCCACATACCAATATGCATACATCGTTAGGTCGTGATCGCTGAGACTCCTGGAGTATTAGATGGCCAGTCGCGTACTTAGTGTGTTTTACCTCGATGCGCGCCTCAGGCAATAGCTCTACATCTGCCTCATCCTTAAAAGTATGAATAGATGGCACAAAGCCCCTTACGCCAAAATACTCAGCTACGGCTATCTCTGCGCCTACGCTTTCGGCATGCTGAGCGATCATCTCGTGATAGTTAAGCTGTTGATTAAACAGGCGAAACCACTCGTCCGACATAATGGCAGCGCGCTCTAGAGCTGTACGATGCGCGGTGATCTCTTGAGATCTATCCAAGATCACGCGGTCAAGCACTAAACCCTGCACTTTGCACATTGCCATTGAATAACTTCGCCAGCTAGGTCTCGAACAGTACGTCCACCGATTACCGATACCTTTTTAAGGCACACATCACATGTATCCGATTGCGTAATAGTTACTGCGCCATCTGCATGGATCGTTGTTGCATATCCATCTTTAATAAAGATTAAATCGCCCATTAGATCTGCGCCCTCCATTGTCCGGAGGAGGTCATTACGTGCCAGTTAGGCGCGCATTGTGTCGCCTTTGTGCGCTCGGTGCAGAAATAGCCGCCCCAATTCTTAGGGCTACCGGCTGCTGCTTGCTTCCATACCATCGTGCCATGGGCACAACGAGGGGGAGCAGGTACTAGCTCAGCGCCTAATTGGCCTTGGATCTCTGCGACAGCTGTAGTTAAAGCTGTTGTCCCGGTGTCATGGGCTATCTGTGTAATAGACAAATTGGCCCACGGATCAGAGGATGCAGGTAGAGCCTCTACGCGCTGCATATCTTGGCGTGTAGGTCGTGCATCGCTCGGGGATAGGAGGCCGATTACTCGTCCGTAAGCGCTCGTGACCGTATCCTCTACTATCCATTTTTTCATATTTTGCGTAAGGCTTGCTACGTTGCCATAGGCATAGTCGATAGCACTTGGCAGATGATCCTCGTACTCTTTGTAAGCCTCAGCTCTAATAAGGATCCAGCCCTCTTTAAGGTTTACATCCTCGATAAAAGAGACAAGGCGCCCGGCCGGATATTCAGCTCTAAAGCGCTTGATGCGTGTGTTTACATCTTCGTAGTTATCTAGAAAACTCATGCGCTTAGCTCCTTATCTTTCAAAGCTTTAGCGATAGCGCGACCGCGTAAGTAGCCCTCGCCATGGCCAATACGAAAGCCGAGGGAGTAGCAGATGTAGGAGGTCAGCCCTGTGATTATTAACATGTAAATGAGTGGTGGCACTTGCGTTAGATCCATAGTTTTATAGCCCCTTAGTGTTATGGTGCTACAAAGGGCTAAGAAAATTAAATAGTCATGACCGTTATGTAAAGCTAGGTAAGGCGATATACGCCTAAAATAGGTTTACATAATGTAACGTAGCGGTGATAAAAAATTATCATCACTTTTGACCAGTTAAATCCTTGACCCTTGATAGACACCGCTGTTTAGTTATGCCACTTAACGATTAAGTGGTAGCACTCATGGTAAATGCCATAACTGACAAATGAACAGTTCAACACGCGGTCATCAATAGTCAAGAAAAGGGCGACTATGCCAGCAGCACGTATGACACCGAGCGGCACGATGGACGTAACTAGCCATGCAACCATGGATGGCAAAATAAGAGTACTGGGATACGGCGAGGATGATCGAGCTGTAAACCCGGGAGACTTGCTACTAATTGGCTCTAATTGGATGCGTGAAAATGGCAAGCTCATTGAAACAGAGTTTGTATTAAAACTACGCGGACGCGATATAGATTATTTTGTACAAGCTGCTCAAACCGCCAAGATGCTGTACGAGGATAACAAGCATTGGCTACAAGCCTCCATGTCTCAACCCGGTGTTGATACTAGGCCAAGAAGCGGCATCCGGGCGGCAGATCAACAGGAGACGCTGCACCGCTTTCTATCGAGCTAGGCGATCCTCTAGCAGTATTTCGTAAATCTTGTCTACGCGCTGCTCAATGCGCTCGACTCGGCCGTGCAAATTATGGCCGCCATTACCGTCAGGCTTTAGCTCTGATAGGTAGTACTTTACCATCCTACGGATGAGCCCAGCCCATAGCCCCAAAATGGTACAGCTGCCTACGGCTATACCGACTATGAGCTGAGCTTGCTCCATTACTTAGACCCTAGGCCTATCTGCTTTTCACTTGGCTGCAAGGCCTTAAGAATTGGCCCAATAAGACCTGCAAGAAAAGCGTTAGCTAGTACTTTTGGATCAGTAATACCCGAGATGTACAAAGCGCCTACACAGCTAAGAGCTGCGCGTAAGTATGAGAGGCCAGCGGCCTTAAGCTGCGCGTTCAATTTGAGTCCGCCCAAGCTATAACGTTAAAAGTAAAAGATGGCGTTACGCCGCCTATCTCGTAGGAGACTCGTAGAGAGTCTGTAAACGGTGTAGTAAGTCTTATGACCTCGCGTGATGCCGCCGTCTTTTGTGTAAAAGTAGCGATCGTGTTGTAGTTAGTACCGTCTGTTGTATCTTGCACGACTAGATCTAAAGTAGGCGCTGTACCACTAGCCGCCGTTACTTGTAGCTGTAGTACTAATTGCCGTGCAGCTGCAAAACCTGTAACCGCTGTACCTGCCGCCGTTGTAGTCCTAGCGCCTGAGGCTAAAAGGGTTACCGTACTTGCCGGGATATTAGCTTGCTGTATGTCACTCATTTATTGCTCCATCTAGCCCTAATTTAGTAGTTAGTTGTCGTGCTTTAATCGAGGTTATCTCTACCTCAAAGTGCATATCGTCTGGCCTTGTCTTAAAGTCGCCGCCCCATTTAAGACCGTACTTTTTAGCCAAGGCTCGTATCATCGGTATCTGCTCAGCTGGGAAAGTGCCAGCCTTGCCTAATGGATGCTTAGTTGCATTGAGGTCTATCGCCGTACCTGAGCTATGGCATGAGAGCTTTGTAGGATTACCCCTAACCATCCTGTAGGCATAGCCCCAGTCGTCAAAAGTACCCTCATCTATTGGCTCGATTAGCTCGTGAAACTCGGCAGCAAAAGCGGCCAAGAGTGGGCCCACACTCTCGGCACACCTTAGCTTACGATCCGTACCTTTTACAGGGTAGGACTTTATATTTATAGCTGCCGGATCTTTTGATGCCGGGTAGCCGTTGTAGCTAGTCTCCATTAAAGACCAAGGGCCATTTTTAGATCATCTATAGATAAACCAACGCTTGCCAATTTTTCGCTTACGGTTGGCTCAGGCGCGATCGTTGTACCGTTATGAGCTTCAACAATTTTTAATGCTAAATCTTTTTTTGTTTCGTCAATATCTAGGACTAAAGCGCCGTTTTCATCTATGGAGACTGCCTCGGCTTTATCCGATATTACAACTCCTGCCGAGTTTAATTCAGCCCGTAATTCTGTACCATTAAGGTTTTCAGGTTTAGTAAAAGTAATCATAATTAGGCTCCTAAATAAGTGATAGAAAAGTTTTGGTTATCATTTGTACCGCCAGAAAGATCAAGATTACCACCGCTATTCTGAAATGCTTGTACCTGAAAGTAATCTCCAGTTGTTGCATAAACAATTTGAGTCGAACCTAAAGAAGTTGCACTTCCTGATGAAACTGCTTGAATTGCAAAAGATTTTATGTTTGACCCATTACGCAATAAATTGACATTTCTGTAACCTGTTGCATTGTTATTGAAACGCAAATTGTAACTAATTAAAAAGTATCCAGTTTTGCCTGATGGAATTGTTATTCGACTTGTATTTGTGCTTGTATCGTGATACCCATCAACATCAAAAGTTTCAGTATTGAAATTAACAGTTAAAGTAGTTGCATCTGTTGTAGTTAAATCTACAGATGACCTTAATGAACAACCTGAAAATGTGGCACCGCCAGCAGGTGTAGCCCAGCTTGGCACACCGCCCGAAACTGTAAGTACTTGTCCTGTGCTACCGATGCCAAGACGAGTTAAGGCGCTTGTTCCTGTTGCATAAATTACATCGCCCGCGGTTGTAACGGTAGATTTTGGTATTGCCGCATTAGCGGTAGTTTGTGCCGTACCAGCTGCGGTATTAGCCGTAGTCGCAAGATCATAGGCAGACTTAACAGCTGTTGGAGTAGCTGCCAGTATTGAGGATGTAGTGGAGGTCGAGTCTGAAAGTTGTACTGATCCTTTTTGAGTAGTGAGTGCATCTTGGATCGCGATGTTTACGGTGCCGGATGTACCACCGCCTGTTATAGGACTTGAAACTGTCACGCCCTCAATATCACCGGTCGCACCTGAGGCTACCCAAGCTGCGCCATCGTAGTACCACAACGAGTTAGTATCTTTTGTATATGCAAACTGACCCTCTTGAGGAGATGTAATCGCGGCGTTACGCGCGGCTGCACTAGCAAAGACGAGTACGCCTTGCATGAGGTAGCCGTTTACATCACTTGCCGTTAATACCTCTCCTGTAGTAAAGGTCTTAAAACCTAATCCAGCTGCCATAACCTTGCTCCTTAGTAAGCTAATACGGAGGTATCAAGTACTCCGTATAGTGTTGAGTTGAGAATAAAGCCGTCAATAATCGGCTCTAAAGTTGTAAAGCTAGTTTTCCAAGAGTTAGGCGTTACTTTGTGTTGTACGCCAAAAACTTGTAAAGTCTGTACGAGTGTGGAGTTACCCGGCTGATTAGTCGTAATCTCTACCGGGTCAAAAAAATCTAAACCTAACGCGGCTAATATGCCATCGTTGTAATCATCCATATATAAATCAAGCTCTATAAGATCGCATCGGGTTTGTGTTTGGGCTCGTGAGGCTACATAGGCTCGTGCGTAATTAAGCGCATCGGCATTAGTATTCATTACTAAATTAGTCTGATTATAAGAGTGCACAAAGTACTCCTCAATAGATGCAGCATCCTCAGCTAGTTGAGCCGTACCGCCTATCTTTGTGATAGATGCAGAGTTATAAACCTGTGTGTCATCTAAGCGCCATACAGCATTGAAGTAGTTAATATCGGTGCCATCATCATTAAAGCGAGTAACGGGCAAAGCTTGAGAGTCGATACAAAAGGCTCGATCTTTAAGAGTGAGCGATCCACGAGCATCCACATAGATAGCACCATACTCGGATGTAGTGGCGGTCTGCATCGCTGCCAGCGCCGTACGAGCTGTACCCGGGTCTGCTTGCATTATTGTCGTGCCGTACTCGATCTCTCTCATAGAGGGAGGCCAAGAAATCTCATCTAAAATAGCGTTCACTCGCTCGCCGGCATTGTCACCGGCTGCTGCTAGTGTTACCGTAGAGATCTGAGAGTTAGTAAATAATCTAAAAGCATCTACAGCTGTAATAGTCGTATAAACTACATCTGTAGCCATTTTAGGCGTAGTAGTTGTGTAGCTAGTAATAAAGCCGCTAAACATCGGATACTCAATACCTGCATAGGTACCTGTTATCTGCACTTTACGTAGGGGAGTAAGCAAGCCATAGTAAGGCCCGGCCGCATTTTGAGGGTTAAAATCTCCATTTTGATCCACAATACGTAAAGTTAAAGTACCTGTCTGAAATAGATCGGCTTGAGCGTTACGGCCTCTTGTCGTTGTAATACCGTCTACTTGATCAGATACATCCACGATAAGAGCTGCCGAGTCTGCAAGCACGTTAGTACCTAGGATGCCGCTATCTAAGATCATGGCCTGAGCAAAAGCCGGACCTGTAGAAAAGTTAATAACCGCGTTAATTGTAGGGACTGTCATAGCGCACCTGCCGTAGTGATTGAGTCGCCTCTACGGTTGATCGTAAGGATCGCATCTTGCACCGCGCTCACGATCGTATCCTCGCTACCGATTACACCGGCATTAATATTAAAGATTATGTCGCGATCGTAGGCACCGGGTCCGTACTGTTTAGGGATGCTCGGTGAGTCAAACATAGTTAAATTTCCAAGGCTTTCAGATAATCTAAAGTCTGCCTGAGATCCCGGAGTCGCTATCTTTTTAAGATTAAGTATGTCCTCGATCTGTTGATTGGCCGGAGTGCTGATACCGCTAGAGATAGATGAGGCACCTGCCTTAGATCCACCGGCACCGTTAAGTAATTCTATGTAAGCCTTAAGAGCTGCATAACGCGCATCATCGGCCGCCTTTTGAGCCTTGGCTATGCGATCGATCATATTTAACTCGGCTTGCTCGCGTAGGTTTGTAGCTGTAATTGCAGCGTTAGTAGTGTTGCTGAGAGAGGCCAAGCGAGCGATCTCTGTGAGTTGTACCTGTACACGCTCGTTATAACTAGCCTTGTCCGCTAACTCACCGGCTGCAAGAATAGCCGCGTTGTATTTACCAAAAGCCGCATTACGAGCTATCTCTTTATCTGCCTCGGCCATCTTGCTTGAGTTTATAGCCGCTAACTCTGTAAGTAATTGAGTGTTAATAGCTTCAAGGGTTGCAGAGCTAATAGTTTTGACGCCGGCTAGTTTTTGTAAGTCTGCATTTTTTTGGAAAGCTGCAAGCTCACCGATACGAGCAAGAGCTGTAGCGCCATCCTCATCCTCAATAGCCATAAGGGCCTCAAGGCGTAAACGTGTCTCTTTGTCATACGTTGCCTGTAGTGCAGCTGCTATAGAAATGCGGTTAGTATCAAATACGGCAGCGGCCTTAGATAACGAAAGTTTATTTTTTTCTGCGAGAGCGGCTTTTTTTTGTAGTGCCGCTAATTGCTTTTGTATCTTTAAGGCTTCTGCATCTTTCTTAGCCTTTTCAGCATTAGCTCTAAAGTTTACAAGATCGCTAGGCAAGCCCTGAGGGAAACCTCCGCCTCGACCCTTTAATTCATCCACTAACTTACGTATATTGCCAATAGAAAAAGTGCCAATATAATTCTTTAATCCTTGCGCGGCATTGTCTAAGACTCCAGCGCCCGGTATGCCAGCGAAAAGATCTTTTAGATCCTTGCTGAGGTAGGCGATATTAGTAATAAGACCGTTAATAGAGTCGCCAAAATTATCTACTTTGTCGATCAATTTATCAAAGCCACCGCTAGATACAGATAAGGCGGATACAAGGCCTTGGCCTATTTGTTCGCTTGCTTGCTCAGCTGCGATCTTGAGTTTAGCCAATGAGCCCTCGTAGGAGTCTGCCGCGTTTTTAGACTGTCCGGCGTACTGAGTAGCGATCAGTTTCTCGATCTCTAAATATGACTTAGAGGATAATTGTGCCTTTGTATAACCTAGGTTTAATTGGCTTAGACCTTTGTAATTACCTACATACGCTTGGCTTAATATTTTTGTAGCCGAGGTCAGATCCATACCTGTACCGGCGCTTACATCTAAAGCGGTGTTTAGCATCGACTGGGCAAAAGTAGTAGAGCGTGTTACCTGCGCTAACTGAATAAAAGCCGGCTGTAATTGATCTCGATTTATTCCGGTGACTTTTTCAACGGTATCTAAATAGGCCTCAGCTTCGGCTGTAGCAAAAGAAAACCCAAGGTTACGTAAAGCTGTCTCAAGGCGCTTAGCCTCTGCGATCTGCTCGCCAAAAGCCGCTACCGATTTTTTAGAGTAACCCAATATGGCAGCGGCACTAAAGGTAACTCCGAGTACTCGGCCTAAACCTTTTACACTTTTGGAAAATCCGTTAATTTGTTTTGTGCCAGCTGTTAGAGCTTTACCGTTCCACTCGGCTACGGCCGAGACGACTAAATTAGGAAGTGCCATTATGCAGCCTTACCAAATCCGCTACGGTTAAAGGCGCTGATAGTTTTATTGAGAGCCATGACTACAGCATCTTGAGCCTTACCTCTGTCCTCTTTCCACGCTCTAAAGATCATGCGACCGCGCTCTGCTTGCTTGTCACCATAGAGAGGCCCCATACGGCTAACAAAGTGTGCACCAGCACCGGGATTATTTGAGCGATAGCCTCTGTTGGATGGCTCTGTAGCTCGTCCGGCTGTCTCATAAATAGATCCGGCCGCTGATCTATTGGCTACATAGTAAAGAGCTTGCCATCCGTTACGGTTTCTTTTGCTTGGAGCCTGAGAGTAATAAATACCTTTAACAGCTTGATCGTGCGAGTACAAAGGAAATAAACGTAAACGTCCCTCAGTATTAAAAGTCCTAAAGGATGAGTTACGAGCTGTGATCTTGCCGCCCGATGATCCCTCGGCCCAAGCGTAAAGATTATCTGGCTGAGGTGAGGGTGCATATCCTCGAGCCTTATCACGGAGAGGAACCATAACGGCGCGGATCTCAGCGTTCATCGCCTTAAGTAAATCCGGATCAAACTTACGTAATGCTTTAACGGTTTCGCGTACGCCGGATATTCTTACTGGCATTTTCCGACTCCTTAGCTTGCTCGTTAAGCACTTGTATTAACATCTTAAACATCTCTGTATCTAAATCGAGTATTGCTTGAGGCGCGACCTGTAACCTAATTGCTAGTTGTGCTATTAAATAGGTTACGGTGCCGCGCCCTAAGCTAAAGGCAGATCGTCCAGTACCTCGACCTTAGCCAAGGTATCTAAAAACTCACTACCAAACATCGGTACTGTTTCGCCGCTCGTGCGTAAGCACTCCCACGCTAACCAGTACACATCCGATTGCTTCTCATCATCTCTAAAGGCTTTGTGAAAACCTTTTTTTGCATATAACTCAAAGGCGTACTCAATTTTCGGCGAGATTTGATGCTCGCTTACTTCACCGCTTGCCCTTGTTATTTTGAGTCGTGCCATTTGTTAGCCCCTTTTCTTTTTTATCAGCTAGTAGTAATTACGATTGGTGAGTTACAGGTAAAGGTAATTGACTGAGATGCAATATCTCCGACAGCGCCGTTAATATCTGTAGTGTTATTTACAAGGACTGTAGTGCTATACAAAGGGTTAGTAGCTGATACGGCTGCGCTTGTCTGCTTTAGCGTTAGAGTTACAGTTGTACCCCATGCTGCTTGCAGAGTTGCGTTTACGTTAGCTGCCGCTGTATCGGATAGGAAATCCAGCGCCACGGTGCTAGTCTCCAAACCTTTTGTATATTTTCTAGATGAGTCGCCCATGGCTGTAACTTCTAGCTCCTCAAAAATACGGTTAATCGTTGCGCTAGTGACGTGATCGCTCAGTACTACAGAGTTAAGAGTTACCACGACACCATTGGTCATATATACGGCCATTTATTTACTCCTCGTTGTTATCTGTTGGTGTGTCTTTTGTTTTAGTTTCTTTTTTTGGTGCTTCGGTAATCTGTCCTATCTTGATAAGAAAGGCGATATCCTCGTCTGTTAGGCTCATGCTTAACTCCAGCTCGTTAGTATTTGGATGTCAAAAGATGCGGTTAAAAGTGTGCCGCTCGGTACATCTAATACAGAGGGCGCACTCATAGCTGCAATATTCATTACGATTGTTGAGGCCGCTAACTTGTTAAACACCGCTACGGCAAAAGTTTCAATACCGTTCAGATTGCCTTGATTATCTAAAAGCGGTACGTTAAAAATAATCTTAAAATTAGCCATAGGCGAGATGCCTACATTTGTATTATTAGTCGGTGTTATGTAGGGATCGTTAGGTGCAATGACTACAGAGTTAGCCGTAATTGTTGGCGGCGGAAAACTGTACGTACTCCATACGCTCGCGTTAGCTAGAGCGGCAGCTAGTGATGCACGTAGCGTTGTAATTGGGGCTGGCATTATCCGACCATCGTATTCGGGCTTGCATACCCGGCAATAAGGCCTCGGATCTTGCCGATCATAGAGTTACCCATACGGTAAGGGCTAGGACTAAAGCCATCTATCGTTACGCCGCCTGTCTGTGAGACTTGGCGCGCTTGAAAGATATCTACGGCTAAGATCATGGCGGCCTCGCGTACAGCCGGGGTAGTAGCGTAAGTGTTTGTCTTTGTGTCTGCTCCGACAGCTGAGCCATAGGG
>Ga0114972_10004296_pt1 | contig 10611 bp, 7 predicted proteins | sample M_140807_EF_Meta_FD_87354 | JGI IMG/M metagenome (GOLD analysis project Ga0114972, IMG submission 87354) | Freshwater microbial communities from Lake Montjoie, Canada to study carbon cycling - M_140807_EF_MetaG | ecosystem: Environmental > Aquatic > Freshwater > Lake | place: Lake Montjoie... | reverse complement strand
GCTGCGGAAAGCTCCGCCTTCACCCGCTCGAGCTTCGCGGCGTCGCGGCCTGCGAGGGCAAACCGGAGTCCCTGCGCCCGCTTGACGAGTTCGTCGGCGACGAGGCGGCCTGTGAATCCGGTCGCTCCGAAGAGGATGATGTCGAACTCGCGCGTTTCGCTCACTGGGTCGATCCTTTCAACACGTCGGCGCTCAGCCTACGCCCGGTGCCTCGCGGCCCGTCTGAGCCACGTACTCGTCATAGCCTCCGCCGTAGACCCGTGCACTTCCGCCATCGAGTTCGAGCACCCGGTTCGACAGCGCCGAGAGGAAATGGCGATCGTGGGACACGAAGAGCATCGTCCCCTCGAAGTCCTTCAACGCTTTGACGAGCATCTCCTTCGTTCCCATGTCGAGATGGTTGGTGGGCTCGTCGAGGATGAGAAGGTTCGGCGGGTCGAAGAGCATCTTGGCGAGCACGAGGCGTGCTTTCTCTCCGCCCGACAGGACGCGGCAGCTCTTTTCGACGTCGTCGCCGGAAAATCCGAAGGCGCCCGCGAGCGCTTTCAGGGAGCCGATGCTGGCGAGCGGGAAGGCGGACTGAAGCGCCCCGATGACGTTTTCGCTCGGGTCGAGCTGTTCCATCGCGTGCTGTGCGAAGTAGCCGAGCTTCACGCTCGCGCCGACGTTCACCGCGCCGGAGTCCGGGTCGATCGCGCCGGCGGCGAGTTTCAACAGGGTGGTCTTGCCCGCGCCGTTTACGCCCATCACGCACCAACGCTCTTTGCGGCGAATGAGGAGATCGAAATCGTCGTGGATGGTGCGCTGGCCGTAACGCTTCGCGATGTGATCGTAGCGAACGACATCGTCCCCCGAGCGCGGCGCGGGCCGGAACTCGAACTCGATGACCTTTCGGCGCTTGGGTGGCTCGACGGTCTCGATTTTTTCGAGCTTTTTTACGCGCGACTGAACTTGCGCGGCGTGACTCGCACGAGCCTTGAAGCGATCGATGAAGGCTTTCTCCTTCGCGAGCATGGCCTGCTGTCGGTCGAACTGCGCCTGCTGCTGCGCCTCGGCGATGGCGCGTTGCTCCTCGTAGAAGTCGTAGTTGCCGGTGTACGTGGTGAGTTCGCCGCCGTCGATTTCGACGATCTTGGTCACGATGCGGTTCATGAACTCGCGATCGTGCGACGTGAGGATGAGGCCGCCTTCGAAATCGAGCAGGAAGCGCTCCAGCCAAATGATCGACTCGATGTCGAGATGGTTCGTCGGCTCGTCGAGGAGCAGCGCATCGGGGCGCATCAGGAGGATGCGTGCGAGGGCGACGCGCATCTTCCAGCCACCGGACAAGTTGCCCACGTCTTGGTCGACGATGTCCTCGCGAAAGCCGAGGCCCGCCAAGATCTCGCGCGCCTTCGACTCGAGGGCGTAGCCGTCGAGCTCGTCGAAGCGGGCCTGCACAACGCCGAACCGGTCGACGAGAGTCTCGAGCTCGTCCGCGCGGTCGGGATCGCCCATCGCATGCTCGAGCTCGTGGAGCTCCTGCGCCACCTCCGAGATGGCGCCGGCACCCGCCATCGTCTCTTCGACCACCGACCGGCCCTTCATCTCCCCGACGCTCTGGCTAAAGTAACCGACCACGATGCCGCGGTCGGTCATCACCTGACCGGCGTCGGCTTCTTCCTCGGCGACGATCATGCGGAAAATCGTGGATTTACCGGCGCCGTTCGGCCCGACGAGCCCGACGCGCTCGCCTTTGAAGAGGCTCATCGAGGCGTCGAGAAAAAGGATCTGCTTGCCGTGTTGCTTGGAGACCGAATCGAGACGAATCACGACTCGGCGGGTAACACGCAGCCCGCGTGCGAGCAACCGGACGCGGGCGGAGCACCATGCGCGACGGCACGTCTCCTCGGCGATGTTCGCGCGGCGTCAGCTCTCGTAGAGGTAAAAGTAGCCGCGAAGCGGTCCGTTGCGGAGCGGCTTCGCGATGCGGGGACGGCCGCCGAAGGCTTCGGGGAAGTCCGGGTTCGCAACGAGGAACGCGTGCCGCCAGCCTTTGAACTCCCAGCACCATTCGCCGAGATCGCGGTAGAGCTGACCTAGCACCTCGGGGGAACCCATGCGTTCACCGTACGGAGGGTTCGAGACGATGACGCCTCGCTCGACGCCTCGTTCGCGGGCCTTCTCCATGATGACGCGCGGCTCGATGTTGCGGAAATCACCGCCGACGATCGCGACATCGCGTTCGATGCCCGCGGTCACGAACGCACGCTCCATCGTCTCGCGCAGGTGGCGATCGATCTCGGACACGAACAGCACTGGGGGCGTGTCGCCGAAGAGCGGCTTCGGGCGGGCGAGGGCGCCAAAGAGCGGGTGGCGCTCGGCGTCGGGTTTGCGGCCGCTCATCCAGACCGGGCGGCCCTTCGCGAGGCACGCCGCCTCGATGGCGATGGTTCCGGAGCCTGCCATCGGGTCGAAGAGCGCCTCGGTCCGCGCGTCGTAACGCGCGAGCATCACAAGCAGCGCGGCGAGATCCTCGCGCAGCGGCGCGTCGCCGGCTTCCATTCGGTAGCCGCGCATGTGCATCGGGCGACCCGAGAGGTCGAGCGAGACGACGATGGCGCCCTCGTAGAGGCGAACTTGGACCCGCACGTCGGGTTTCTCCGGATCGACCTCGAGCAGGAGTTTGCGCTGCCCGGCGGCCTCGATGAGCGCGTTCTTTACCGTGCCGACGATTTGCCGTTCGCCCGCGGCAAACTCCTCCACACCGAACGCCTCGACGGAAATGCGGGCCCCGTCCCAGCACCAAGGCCGCCGATCGGCGACGCCGGCACGCACGAGGTCGTCGTAGAGCGGCTCGAGGCGCGTCGCCCGACTCTCGTAGAGATCCCAAAGGACGCGTGCGCTCGTTCGGTGGTGCTGCACCGCGAGCCATGCGAGCCGCGGGTCGAACGGGTAGAGAATGCTGCCAAGCCCCTGTTTTTTGGGCTCTTCGATGCGAAATTCGGCGATCCCGCGGCGCGACAGGCGGCTCAACTCGCCGGCCATCACGATGTTGGAGCCGGGCAAGCCCACGAGGCGCAGGCGATCAACGGGGGAGGACATGCGCGGGATGATTCACGAGGTGCGGCCGGAGCGCTACTCTTCGAGTCGTGTCGGGAAAGAAGGTGCGGCTCGTGGCGCTCATTGCGCTGGCAACATGCGCCGGTCTTTCGTTCCTTCTCGCGCGCCGGAGACCGCCCGCGTCGATCGCGGGTGGCGTCGCTCCTGTCCTCACGGTGGGGAGCACTTCGGCTCCCGCGAGCTCGGCGCTTGTCCCCGTTCGTTCCGATTGTCCCCAAAGCGGCGTGCTTTACGGACCTTGGGCGCTCCGCTTCGACGAGACCCACGCCACGGTGCGTTGGGACGCCTGCCGGCCGACCGTGGCCGCGGTCACGGTGCAACCGGAGCAGGGTGGTCCCACGCGCACGGTGCAGGCCTCGTACCGATCGGCCGACGTGCGTGCGAGCTACGAGGGCGCCCCCAACGTGCCGCCGGATCGACCAGGTCGCTATTTTACCGGGGAAGTCGTCATCGACGGACTCGAGCCGAGCACCTGCTACCGCTACGCCCTCGAGGGCGATGCGGCACGAGTGGGCCGAGTCTGCACCGCGCGGCGCTCCGGAGAACCGTTCGTGTTTCTCGCGATGGGCGACACGAACGTGAGCCACGGCGAGACGCAAAAGCTCCTCGCCACGGTGCTCGAGGGTCGAACCTTCAGCAAAAAACCTGACTTTTCGCTGCACCTCGGCGACATGCAGTACTACGATCAGGTCGTCGAATCGTACGCGAATTGGTTCCCCGTGATGCAGCCACTCCTTGCGGCCGGAGCGCTGCAACCTTCGGTCGGCAACCACGAGTTCGAGCGAACGCACGAGTTCGAGGACTACTACGTGCGCTTGTTCGGCGGTGCGGGGCGCGATGGTCCGCTCGAGTACTATCGCTTCGATTCGGGTGGCGTCTGGTTCTTCTCGCTCGACTCGGAGTTCGACATGGGACCCGATAGCCCTCAAGGCAAGTGGTTCGCCGAGAAGCTCGCCGACGCGGCCTCACGGCCTGGGTACCGCTTTTCCGTCGTCTATTTTCACAAGCCCTGGATCACCCTCTCGGTCTATCCGAACGCCCCAGAACTCCGCGCGGCCTACCGGTCCGCCTTCGCGCGGTACGGCGTAAAGCTGGTCTTGCAAGGACACGTTCATGGCTACGAGCGCTACGTCGAGCACGGCGTGACGTACGTCGTCTCGGGTGGAGGGGGCGCCGCGCTGCACGCGCTCGACGAGACGGTGGCCACGCGACCCATCGAGGCAAAGCTTCGCGCCGCCCGAGCGGAGCGCCATCACGGCACGCTCGTCCGGGTGCTCGCGGATCGGTTCGAAGGACGTGTCGTGGCGAGCGATGGCAGCGAACTGGACGCGTTCGCTGTCCCCCTCGCACGCTAAAGGCCGACGGAAGCGCGGCGCTCAGGCGCGCGCGGTGCGCTTCACTTGAAGCCGTGCAGGTGCACGACGTACCACTCGCCGCGCCAGGAGATCATCGAGGTGAGCTCGAATTTGCGTTCCTTGCCCTTGCCGTCCTCGAGGATAAGGTGCGACTTGGTGACGCGGTAGTAGCCGAGCTTGTTGCCTTCGCTGCCAGGCTTCATCCACTTCGCGCGCTCTTCGTCGACGTCGAGGCGAACGAGCTTGGTACCTTCGGCGTGCTTGCCTAGCTTCTTGTGGTACTGGTGAACGCTCTTCTCGAACGCTCGGAAAAGACGGCGTTTCCAGTCCTTGCCGGGCTCCTTGATGGCCTTGACCGCCTCGTAGGCTTCCACCGGGAAGAAGAACGCCTTCGCGAGCTCGGGGTCGTCGTTCACGATCGCCTGCACGAGCGAATCGAGGTGACGCTTGAAGAGTGGCGAGTCGAGGGAAGGCTTGTCTTCCGTTTGGGGAAGCAGCTTGCCATCGGCATCCTTGAGCGGCGGCTCGGCGTCGGCGGCTCCGGCCGAGCCCGAGGCCTGGGCGGCGGAGGCGATGGCGCTCGCCGAGGGGGGCGCACTCGAGGCGGGCGCCGCGGAGTCGTCCGTCGTGGCCGCGCTCGCCGATGCCGATGGGGCACCGGAGGGTGCGGCCGAGGCACTGAACGCAGGCGTTGCGGTGGTCGTGAACGTCGGTACCGACGCCGCATCGTTCGGCGCGGCGGAGCTTGCCGACGCATCTGCCGACACGACGGTCGAGCCAGAAGGACCACGGTTGCACGCGAACCCGCCCAAGGCGAGCATGAGCGAAAGGGAGACGAGAGACGTGCGCATCAGCTTACCTTCACGATGTGGTAGCTCTTCTTGCCCGAGCGGAGGACGACCATCGTCTCCGTTCCGAGATCGCTGAGACCCAGTGATTTTGCTTCGTCCGTGACGCGGACGTTGTTGACGTAGACGCCGCCTTGCGCGACGAGCCGCTTGACTGCGCCTTTCGACGCGCCGAGCCCGGTCTTGACGAGGAGGTCGAGCAGCGGCACGCCCGCCTCCAGCTCGGCTTTCGCGAGCGTGCTCGAGGGCACGTCGCCAAGGAGCGGCGCGAGGTCCGCGTCGGTGAGGCCTTCGAGCGTGCCACCGAACATGACGGCGCTTGCTTTGAGCGCGCGTGCGGTCGCATCGCTGCCGTGGACGAAGGTCGTCACATCGGCGGCGAGGGTGCGCTGCCCGCGACGCTCGGAGGGGTTGGCCGCGTGGGCTTCGGCGAGCTCGGCGAGCTCGGCGAGTGGGCGAGGCGAGAACATCTTCAAGAGCCGGACGACGTCCTCGTCCGCGACGTTGAGCCAGTACTGGTAGAACGCGTACGGCGAGGTGAGCTCCGGGTCGAGCCAGATCCGCGTGCCCGACGCGGTCTTGCCCATTTTTTCGCCCTTCGAGTCGAGGAGCAGCGGCGTGGTGAGCCCGTAAATCGGTTCCTTTCCGCCGAGCTTGCGATGGAGCTCGATGCCCGCGGTGATGTTCCCCCACTGGTCGGAGCCGCCAGCTTGCAGCTTGCAGCCATGCTTCCGCGCGAGCACCGCGAAGTCGTACGCCTGCAGGAGCATGTACGAAAACTCGGTGTAGCTGATCCCCTGGTCGCGGTCCTCGAGGCGCGTCCGCACCGAGTCCTTCCCCATCATGTAGTTGACCGTCAGGTGCTTGCCGACGTCGCGCAGAAACTCGATGTAGCCCACGCCTTCGAACCAGTCGTGGTTGTTGACCATGACGGCCGCGTTCGCTGCATCGCCGAAGTGGAGGAAGCGCGCGAGCTGTTCACGGATGGCGTCCACGTTCCGCGCGAGCGTCTCCTTGTCGAGCAGCTGCCGCTCTTGGCTCTTGCCCGAGGGGTCACCGATCATGCCGGTCGCACCGCCGACGAGCGGGAAGGGCTTGTGCCCGGCCGATTGGAGGCGCGCCATCAACGTGATCGGGACGAGACTGCCGGCGTGTAGGCTCGTGCTCGTCGGGTCGAAGCCGATGTAGAAGGAGACGCTTTCTTTCGCGAGCAGCTCACGGAGTTCGTCTTTTCCCGTCGTATCTTGCACGAGACCGCGGGCTTCGAGCTCGTCGAGGATGGGCGTCGGAGTCATGAGGCCGCGCAGTCTAGCCGCATTGATGCGGGTCCTCCAACTTGCGTGGGCCAAGAAATCGGTTGGTCATGAAGGCGCGGTAAGCTAGGTTCCGCCCCGCATGCGCCGCCTCGCCTTTTGCGCGTTCGTGATCGCCGTTGCCGGCTTCGCGTCCGAGGCCTTCGCCGAGGAGGCGCTGAACGCCGAAGAGGTCGCGCGCGTCGTGGAGGAAAATCCCGCGCTCTTGGGTTCGCTATCGCTCGGGCGACCGTACGCTGGAGCGCTGGTCAACGGCGTGCAACTCGTCTCGAACGATCTTCTCGAGGTGATGCAGCCTGCGACCGCGTGGGCCACCGAAGAGACGCGCGTCGCGCTCGAGAAGGCCGTGCGAACGGTTCATGCGGAATTTGCCGGGAGCCACCGCATCTTCGTCGGCGACGTCTCGCGCGAGCCCGGAGGGCGCCTGCATCCTCACGCGAGCCACCAGTCCGGCCGCGACGTCGACCTCAGCTACTTCTACCTGCCCGGAAAGCAGCACTGGTATCAGCCCGCTGCACCGAACTCGCTCGACGTGCCGCGGACATGGGCACTCTTGCGCGCCATGATCGTCGAGACGGACCTCGAGGTGGCCTTCGTCGACGTGCGCGTGCAGAAGCGACTCTACGACCACGCACTCGCGCTCGGTGAAGACGCCGCGTGGCTCGATCGGGTCTTCGGCTTTCGCCAGAAAAACGAGGCCGCGCCGCTGCGGCACGCATGGGGCCATTTTACCCACATTCACGCGCGCTTCTACAACGCTCGCGCGCAGGAGCTCGGCCGTCTTGCGTTCGAGCCGCTCGTCGAGCACAGCCGTTTTGCCGCCAAGACGCAGACGATTCGCTACCTCGTTCGGTCGGGTGAGAGCGCGGAATCGGTCGCCGCTCGCGCGGGTTGCTCCGCGAAGACGTTGCGGGTCCTCAATGCGGGCGAAGTCGCGCCCGGGCACGTGATCAAGGTTCCTTTGCGCGGACAGGTCGCGATGGTGCCCGAAGTGATCGTTCCGAAGCGACTCCTGCCCGGAAGCGCCAACGGCCGCGTCGCGACGCTTCCGAGCGACGAGACTCCCTGAAGCGTCAGTTCACGATGTCCGCGAGCGCGCGGGGCAAGAGCTTCGAGTTCTTGTACGTGTAGTGAACGATGCCAGTGATGGACGAGAGCGTCTGTCCGAGCATGAAGTTCGCGTTGTCGAGGGCGCCGCCCTTCGTATTGTCGAGCGCCTGGTCGTCGATGCGCAGGTTCCCCGTGACGACGAACTCGTCGTAGTCGTTCGGCGCATCGGGGTTGACGTTCGTGACCGAGACGCCCTTCACGACCACGAGGACGCCTTGGAGCGTGTCCGCGGAGATGCCGCCGGTCGCGATGTCCGCTGCGCTGACGAGCATGGCGGGAGGCAGCGTGCTCTTTCCGATGAAGGCAAATTCGGTGGCGCTCAGCTGCGTTGCGCCCTGATACTCCTCGTAGTCGCCATCGATGGTCACGCGGTCTCCGACGAGCACGGGGTCGCCGTTCGGATACGTCGCGAACGTGCCGAGGTAGCTCGCGATGCCCGAGTACGCACCGCCTAGCGGATCCTGGCACCACGTGAACGTCGTGCCGACCGCGGTGACGACGCACTCGACCCGCACCCGCGCCTTCTGGGCTGGGTGGTTCGGCGCCGACGGGTTCTGGATCGCGAAGATCGTGGTCGGTGCGCCAGGGCATTTCGCAGTCCCTGGATTCGCGTCCTTTGGGCAACTGTCGCACGCGTCTCCGTGCCCGTCGCCGTCGCCGTCGGCTTGGTCGACGTTGGTGTCGCTGGGGCAGTTGTCGAGCCAACTGTCTTTGCCATCGCCATCGGCATCGAACGGCTTCGGCGGCGTGCAACCGTCGCCATTGCTTCGCGGACACGGATCGCAGGCGTCACCGAGGCCGTCCTGGTCGAGGTCGGCTTGCTTGCCGCCATCGACAGGTCGCACGGGGTTGAAGAGGGTCGGGCAGTCGTCGTCGTCGTTCGCGATGCCGTCGCCGTCCTTGTCGTTCGGCGAGGAAATTCCCTCGTAGGAGGTCGAACCGTCGATCCTGTCGACCGACAGCGTGCGCGACGGAAGGCAGGTCGGCTCATCCTCGGGGGTGCCGCAGAAGAAGAGCGGGTAGGCGGGCGCGCTGGCCTTCAGTTGCGCGAGTGTCTTGCCGCTATCTCGTGACACGCAAACCGACTTCGCGACCCCGCATACCTCGAGGGCATCGCAGCCCGACTCGAGCGCATCGACCGTTGCCGTATCGCCGACGAGCACCTTGCCGTTTCGGAGCACGAGCGCGACGTCTTCGACATTGGCCCCGACCACCGCGGAGAACGCGGTTCGGCCATTTTTACGGAACACCGCGACGTCCCCGCGCCGCCCTGGCACGAGCACGCCGATGGCGTCGTCCATCCCGAGCGCGCGTGCCGAACCGACGGTCGCCATCTGCCACAGTTCCTGGTCGGTAAACGCGCGCCCAAAGAACGAATCGTTCAGCTGTGCCGCGCATGCGAGCTCCCGCAACATGTTCATCGAGCCGCTTGGCAGCCAGTCGCTGCCAAGGCCGATGGCGACACCGCTCGCCCGAAACAGCGTGACCCACGCGGTATCGCCGTAGAGCGACACGTTGGACCGAGGCGACCACACGAGCCGCATGCCGCGCTCGGCCATCGTCGCGACCTCGTCCGGCCCGAGCCCCACGCCGTGAACGATGGCGGTGCGGTGGTCGAGAACATCGGCTGCGCCTTGTCCCTTTCCAGTGAGGCAATGAAACTCGTTGCGGGCGACGTCGTCGATTCCCTCGGCGACGTGCGGCACGTCGGCGGCGACGCTGGCTGGCGCCGCGCCACCTATCGAATAGCCGACACAACCTTCCGACTGCTGCGTACCGCTCGAGTCTCCGAGTGGAAACGTCTCGTACGATGCGCCGGCCTTGCCCAGACCCGTCGAGCCGCTGCCGGTTGCATCGAGGTCACGCAGCAGTCCCCCGAGATCGCCCGAGCCGAACGTCGCGGTCGCGCCGCCGAGCGCGAAGCGCAGCTCGCCCCACAGCTTGTCGGTCGTGGATGCATTTCCTCCGGAGACCTTGATCGTTGGGTTGCCGCGCTTGCCCTTTCGCCAGTCGTGTCGCTGCTCCCAACGAAGCGCCGGATCGACGCCTGCGTCCGCTGCGACCCACGGTCGTCCGTTCATCCAGCCCACGTGGTCGTGCGCGTTGATGAGGCCCGGCGAGATCACCGCGTCCGAACACGCCACGGTGGTCGCGCCGCTCGCTTTTGCAGCGCAATCGCAGCCCGAACAAGTGACGACACCGGCCTCGTCGATCAGCACGCCGCCGTTCTCCGCGACGTGCCCGGGCGTGAGGATGTCTCCGACCACGAACAGGCGTGCATCGCCTTTGGTCACAATGCAGGTCGCGTCGCCGGGGGGCGGCGCAGGAGCACCTTTGCAAGCTTCGACGGCATAGTCGACGGCGGCCGGGTCATCGCCGCCCGCACCGGTGCCCGCTGCCGCCTGCGAGGTCCCAGCTTCTGCGCCACCTTGGCTCCCGGCCGACGCCTCGGTCGATGGCGCGCCATCGGAGCCGCACGCGGCGCTGGCGAGGACGTACGAGGTCAGTGCGAAACCGAGGAGGGTGAGGCGAAACTTCATGAGGGGCGACGCTTGCTCGGGCCGGTAAATTCGGCCTTGCTCGAGGCCGGGACCTTACCATGGCGCGTCACCCCTCGACGCTGACTTCGAAGGGCTCGCCCGCGGCTCCCTTGACCGGAGGGCTGGCGCGGTCTACCCCGGCACGATGCAGCTTCGAACGGCGTGGGCAGGATTCGGGTTGGCGTTGGCGATGGCCGCGTGCGGCAAAGGTGGCGACGAGGGCAAGGGCTCCGAGAAAGAGACCTATGCCAAGGCGGTGGCGCTCGTGAAAGAGCCCGTTGCCGTCATCTCCGCTTACCTCGCGCACCTCGAGCCGAAGCCGCTTGCTGGAAAGTACGCGGTG
>Ga0114972_10004294_pt1 | contig 10612 bp, 5 predicted proteins | sample M_140807_EF_Meta_FD_87354 | JGI IMG/M metagenome (GOLD analysis project Ga0114972, IMG submission 87354) | Freshwater microbial communities from Lake Montjoie, Canada to study carbon cycling - M_140807_EF_MetaG | ecosystem: Environmental > Aquatic > Freshwater > Lake | place: Lake Montjoie... | reverse complement strand
GGTAACCGCGAAGAAGCGGCGCGCTTGCTGGGGGTGGGGGAGCGAACCCTGTACCGGATGATTCAGGATTGGAAAATTCAGGACCGCATCAAGGATGCCATGGGCCGCGCGGGTGGCGACATGGCTAAGGCTTCCGCCGATTTGGGAATGTCTGAAAAGATGCTGGCGCGGAAGCTGAAGAAGCTGGCATTGGCGGGCGGCGAAGAGGCTGACGATGCCTTGGAAGATGAGGGAGTGTGATGGTAGCCTCGGGCTTGCCCCGGATTCGTGCCCTTGACCCGATCGTGGTCAGTCAGATTGCCGCTGGCGAAGTAGTTGAAAGACCAGCCAGTGTGCTGCGCGAACTGCTCGACAACGCACTTGATGCCGGTGCCACGCGCATAGAAGTGGAAGTGGAGCAGGGTGGAATCGAGCGTATATGTGTCGCTGACGATGGTTGCGGCATTGCGGGAGATGATTTGCCACTGGCCCTTGCAAGCCATGCCACAAGTAAGCTTTCGAGCGCCAACGACCTTGAAACCATCGCAACCATGGGCTTTCGCGGCGAGGCATTGGCCAGCATTGCCAGCATCGCGCAGGTGGAATTGCGTTCGGTACCTCGCGGATCGGGTGCGGGGGCAATTATTCGCAGCCATGGTGGCAGAGTGGACAAAATTGAACCGTGGCTTGGCACATCCGGCACGCGTGTGGAAGTGAAACATCTTTTTTACAATGCTCCAGTTCGACGCCGATTTCTTAAAAGCCCTGCTGCCGAGATGGCGCATTTCAATGAAGTGTTGACTCGTTTTGCCTTGGCAATCGGTGCGCTACCCGCGGAGATCCGCCCCCATATTTTATTGCGACAAGGGCGCAAAACCCTGATGGATCTGCCGGGTTCCCTCGAATCGATGGATCGCGTGGAACGGTTGTTCGGCCCGGAAGTTGCCCATCAGTTGCATGCCATCGACCGGTCGCGAGACGGTATGCGACTGCGAGGGCTAGTGGCGGATCCCGCATGCGATCGCGGTACAGCGCGTATGCAGTATCTTTTTGTGAATGGCAGGCATGTCAAGGATCGGTCGTTGCAGCATGCCATAACAGAAGCCTACCGCGGGTTGATGATGGTTGGTCGTCACCCTGTGGCTTTTTTGTTTTTGGATGTGCCGCCTGGAGAAGTCGACGTCAATGTGCATCCAGCCAAATCGGAAGTGAGGTTTCACCAGCCTCAGGCGATTCATCAACTGATTTTTGGTGCTATCAAGGATCGTTTGCGTCGGGAAGAGTTGGTGCCGCCACTAAGGCCTGCCACTGAATTCCGGTTTGACCCGCCAGCCCCGGTGCAACGGTCACTTCCGATATCTCCTCCGCCAATGGCGCCTCGCTCCATTCGTGATCGGCATTCCCATGAGGCAGGTGGGGCGGAATCATTGCCTACGGTTCATGATTCTTGGCCAATCGAAAGGCCCCGGCAAGACACCCCCAATATCGCTCCGCCTCGAAATGATTCGCAGGGGAACCCAAAGGTTGCAGCGCCTCAGGTATTTCAGGAGCTGGCGGCAGCAAGCTCTGGCGATTCTCCAAGAATGTTGCAGATCTATGATTCTTATTTGGTGGTCGAAAGCAGTGATGGCTTGATGGTGATCGATCAGCACGCCTTGCACGAACGGATTCTTTTTGAGCAGATTAAAAAAAGGCTTACCGTAGGAGCCATTCCCGCGCAGAGATTGCTGCTGCCCGAAGTGGTAGAACTGACGGGGGAGCAGCGAGCCCTGATCGAGGAGTGGAGCGAAGCCCTGCGAGAACTGGGAATGGAAGTAGAGGCTATGGGTGCGACAGCCATGGCTATTACGGCTTATCCAGGGATATTGGGGCAAAGGTCTCCCGGTCAGCTGTTAATGCAGGTGGTGGACCACTTGGTCAAGCGCCAGCGACCTCCATCACGCGAAGCCCTGCTACACGACATCATGAGCCTCATGGCTTGCCACTCTGCTGTTCGGGCCCGCGAACCGCTCACGCAGGAGCAAATGGCGGCGTTGCTTGAGCAACGTCACCTCGCCCAAGATACTCACCATTGCCCGCACGGCCGTCCCACGGCGCTGGTATTTTCAAAACATGACCTCGAGCGCCAGTTTGGCCGTACCTGACGGCCGATTGCCCTTTCTTTTGCCAAGGTTTTTCGCCATCTAGCGCATTGAAAGCACGAGAAGTCACAGGGATTGATTCATGAGCGGGGAGCAATTGGACCTACTGTTGGATGCGCGCTTGCGCCTGACGGATAGGTCTGGACGCTCGACTGACTACCAGATCGACTGCCGTGGATGGATTCTGGGCAGTGCGCCCGGTTGCGATTTGCGGCTCGATCAGTCAGCACCCCCTGTCTGGGTTTTGTTGGTGCCGTGTCCGGGCGGTATCTTGGTGCGCAAACTGGCGCCTTTGGTTCGTGTCGAGGTGAATGGTGAATTGTGGCAGTCGGGAATCGTGCCTTATCCAGTTCAAGTTCGGCTTGGTGATTTAACCCTTGAATTGACTGGATTAAACGATCCGGCTTTGCCGGAACCGCTTCATTCTGCAGCAGAAGACCGGCCAGAACGTTGGTTCCGCAAGGCGCGCCACCTGCTGCGCCTGATGCGGGGATTTGTGTCTGGGGGAGGAGCAGTTGCCCCTGTTCCGTTGAGTGAAGAACATACTGCCCCATCCATGTCGCCAGCGCTGGAAACAGCATGGCAAATGCTAAGGGTTGCTCAGGAGCAGCACAGAGACGATTTGGTGCGACTTGAGCGCGAACGCGCGCTCGTTGCCTCACGCTGGGCGGAGATCGAACGCGATAGGGTGGAGCGTGAAGCGGCCAGACTTCAGCATCATCAACGAACAGAAGATCTAGAGGCGCGCGATCATGCTGTGACTGTGCGCGAAGCAGCAGTTGCTCGTTCCGAACAGGAACTGTTCCAGTCGCATTTGAGCCAGCAGCAGGAATTGCTAGATCTGCGCCAGCAGCGTTTGGATCTGGAAAGCGCGCGGAACGATGTCGAAAAGAAGCGCATGGATCTGGAAGCGCGTGAACTGGAGTTGGCCGCCCGACAAGCAATCATTCACGTTCCAGGCGTTGTGCCACCGGTGGAACCTGTACCTGTTGTGGAAGAAACCAAGCCGGATCCGGTTGTCCTATCAGAATTGGTGGTTGAGCCTTCCACGCCAATACCGCATCAACCGGTTGTCATTGAGAAGCCTGTCGCCAAGGCTGAAGTTATTCCGGCCATTCCTGAAGCGTGGTGGCCCGCTAACGAAAACATTCCCATCGCCCCCGAACCGGTTGAAATCGTGCGGCCTAATCCGGGTAATGAGGCTGTGGAGTCAGGACCGTCGGAAATTATTTCTGTAATGCGCTCCCTGTTGCCGGAATCTGACAAGGAAATTGCGCGTCAGTTGCCTGAATGGCTTCAGGAATGGTGCAGACTTGGTTTCAGTGCGGCAGCGCGCGCCCGTGCCGGCCAATCGGTTGGCCCGGCACTTTGGGAGGCGACTGGCCGAATCGACGATTCGGACGCGGCATTGAGCCGGGTGCTTTTGAACGAGGGATTAGCGGTTTCAACCGACTTGGAGCGATTGCTTGCGGCAGCCCGTTTGGAACGCAGGCCGTTACGTTCGATTCTGTTAGGCGATGGCGTGTTGACCAAGTATCAGTTGGCTCAGCTTGAATCCGGGAACATGGCTGGACTGGTTATAGGACCAGTTGCTGTGCTCGACCGACTGCCAAGTGGCCCTCGCGAAGAGCTGTTTTCTGTTTACGATCCGCGCCGTGGCACCGAGGGGATGCTCCATCACCTCGCGGAAACTGAAATGTCTGACGCGGCGCGGCCAGATGAATACACGCAACGCGCTTTGGCGGTGGCCGCCATTGAATCGGAAAATCTTCAGGCCACGTGGGAAGTTTTCGAAATCGATGGCAGGCCCGCTGTCCTGCGTGAAGCCCTTGTAGGTTGTGGATCAGACAGTTGGTCGGCTTTGGCAGCTGTACCAGGGGTCTGGTATCGCCTCGTGCTTCAGGCAACATTGGGTCTGCGCGACCTTCATGCATCAGGGCTTACTCATGGCAGGGTTGATGCCAGCCATGTGCTGCTGGCCCCCACAGGTTTGGTAAAGCTCCTTGATCCAGCAGTGCCTTCTTGGATTTTCGGTTCTCAGATGGATGACGATCCTGCTGCCGACCTGAAATCGTTGGCCCGGTTGGCTCGTACATGGTTGGTGGATGAAAACAGATCAGGGCCTAAGCCCAAACCGCTGCCTCCCTTGTTGCTGACCATTCTTGACAGGCTCGAATCGCTATCGGGGCCAGCCATTGCCACAGCCGTGGATCTTGCTTCCGAACTCGATCATGCAGGCACCCAAGTTCCTGGGAATGCAGCAGCATGGCAACGATTTTTAGCAGAAATCCGCCGTGACACCGGGACCGAGCTTGCGTCGTTCTCCGCCTGACATCAATCACTTCCGACACGAACAGACTGAACCTTGCAAGGCAGGGTCGTTGCTGTGATCATCAAGCCTTCCGGGAGACTGGCTTGCAGAGGAACTGATTCATGAGCAGTCGCGGTGTTTTTGGAATCTTGGTTCTGGCCCTGCAGGTTCATTCTGCTACGGGACAGTCTTCACCGCCTGCGCCAACGGATGCCCAGCGGAACATCAAGGATCATGTGCGATCTCACTACACCAAGTTTGAATTCCGGATTCCGATGCGTGACGGGGCCCGACTTTTCACCGCTGTTTATGTTCCGAAAGACGATTCACAGAACCATCCTTTGCTATTGAATCGCACTCCATACAGCGTTGCGCCTTACGGGGTTGACAACTACCGGGAGAAACTCGGCCCTTCCGAGTTTTTTCAAAAATCCGGTTACATCTTTGTGTACCAGGATGTCCGTGGAAGGTGGATGTCGGAAGGATCGTTTGTGAATGTTCGACCGCACCAAGCGAATAAGAAACAGCATCAGATCGACGAAAGCACGGATACTTACGACACCATCGACTGGTTGCTGAAAAACATACCCGGGCACAACGGCAAAGCCGGGATGTCTGGAATTTCATATCCAGGATTTTATACGGCTGCCGGCATGATTGATGCCCATCCGGCCCTGAAAGCCTGCAGCCCGCAAGCACCGGTGATCGACTGGTTTGTTGGTGACGATTTCCATCACAACGGCTGCTTCTTTTTGCCGCACGCCTTCAACTTCATGGCTGGCTTTGGCAAGGAACGCCCCTATCCGGACCGCAAATTTGGCCGAACCCCTTTCGACCATGACACTCCAGACGGCTACCAATTTTTTCTCGATATGGGGCCACTGGCACAGGCGGACAACAAGTACCTGAAGGGCGGCATCTCGTTCTGGAATGAGATGATGCGGCATGGAACTTACGACGAATTGTGGAAGCAGATGAATATACGCCCTCATTTGAAGGGAATTAAGCCCGCGGTTATGACGGTGGGAGGCTGGTTTGACGCGGAAAATCTTTTTGGGGCATTGAACTGTTACCAGTCGATCGAAAAGCAAAGCCCAGGGGCCAACAATGTTCTTGTGATGGGGCCATGGGATCATGGTGGATGGTCGCGAGGAACCGGCGATTCTCTTGGCAATGCCCGATTTGGATCGAAAACAGCAGAATACTATCGCGAAAAGATCGAGTTTCCCTATTTTGAGCATCACCTAAAAGGTACTGCTCCGTTATCCGCCAGCGAGGCTCATGTTTTCGAGACGGGAACCAATATCTGGCGGAAATACGATTCATGGCCACCCCGATCGGTTCGCGAGCAACACTTTCAGTTTCAGGAGCGAGGGGGACTGGCTCAGGAAACCCCAAAGATCGTCGGCAACGACTCGTTTATATCTGACCCGGCCAAGCCTGTGCCGTTCATGGAACGTACGACAACAAAAATGGATTACGAATACATGACAGCCGATCAGCGCCATGCCGCCCGCCGTCCCGATGTGCTTGTGTACCAGACCCCTGTTCTTACCGAAGATCTTTCGCTGGCAGGTCCGGTTGAAGTCGATCTTTGGGTCAGCACAACCGGGACAGATGCCGATTGGGTTGTTAAATTGGTGGACCAATTCCCCGCGGACTATCCTGATCCGGATCCCAACCCGTCGGGGGTTAGAATGGGTAATTATCAGATGCTTATTAGGGGCGAGCCTTTCCGAGGCAAATTCCGTGAAAGCTTCAGCAAACCTGTTCCATTTGAACCGGGCAAAGTGACCCGCGTTCGCTTCATCATGCCCGATGTTTGCCACACGTTTCGTTCGGGTCACAGAATGATGGTTCAGATTCAATCCAGTTGGTTTCCACTGGTCGACCGCAACCCGCAGAAATTCTGTGATATTTACAGCGCAGACGAGTCCGATTTTACCAAACAAACCCATGCGGTTCACCGGGGCCCTGATACACCCAGCGGGATCAAGGTGCGCGTTCGCTGAATGGCTCGATCGATCGCGCCAAACCGGTGGACGGATCTGCATCCACAATAGTCCCGTGCAGCCGCAGGTCACCCGTGGCCAATGGCCATGGTTCTGTCATACCTGTGCGAGCCGATCGCATCACGGCTTCGGTTTGCCTTCCAAGCACACCGTCGTGCGGTCCGCACATGCCTACGTCTGTTTGGAACGCCGTGCCTTTGGGCATGATGCACGCATCAGCGGTTGGCACATGCGTGTGGGTTCCCAAAGCCATGGCGACTTTGCCATCTAAGTGGCGCGCCAACAGTTGTTTTTCAGCAGTGGCTTCGGCATGCAGATCCACCAACACGACGTCGGCCAAAGGTTGAAGCTGTTGGAGAAGCCTATCGATGGCTTCGATGGGGCATTCGGCTGGCTTCATGAACGTTCTGCCAAGCACAGTAAATGCAGCCAAGCGAACCCCTGAAGGCAGTGTGACCAGTGCAAAGTTGCGGCCCGGGCATTGAGGAGCCAGATTGGCCGGGCGGCAGATGCGTGGATCGGATTCAAGGATAGGAACAATTTCACGTTTGCGCAGCGCGTGATCGCCAAGGGTGATGAGGTCTATTCCTGCAAGTGTGAGTGCCCTGAACTGTGAGGGCACCAAACCAGAGCCTGCTGCGGCATTTTCGGCATTTACCACGATGGCATCGAGTTGATGGGTTGCGCGCAGCACCTTGGCTCTGCAAACCACGAGATCGATTGCGGCACCTCCAACCACATCGCCCAGAAATAGGATCCGCACCGGTCTGTCTCTCCATGCTTGATCCAACAGGGGAATGCCATTACGCTGATGATACGGGATTCGTCCCGACCCCGCCTGCCCGCCACTGTTTCATTCGTCATTGGTACGGATTGAGGACTTTCGCACCATGCCCTTCAAGCGCATGTCTCTGTTTCAAGGACTTTTGCTGCTGGCTGGTGTGGTATTGGCCGCATTGCCTGTTCAGGGTCAGGTTCCGGATTCCGCCACACCTGCGCCATTTTTAGCAACCATCACTCCGTGTGGGGGCAAACGTGGCACCACGGTTGAGGTGTCTTTCGCGGGGTCGGATCTCGAAGAACCGAAAGCCTTGCTGTTCGATCACCCGGGCTTGGTCGCCACGCCTGTGGTGGTACCAGCTCCTCCACCCATGGCTGGCAAGCCACCAGTTCCTGCCCCGCCAGTCACCAAATTTCAGGTCAAGATTGCTGGTGATGTTCCCGTGGGGCTTCACGACGTTCGCATTGTGGGCCGTTGGGGGGTAAGTCAGCCTCGCATGTTTGCCGTCGGCAATTTGGCCGAGGTAGCCGAAAAGGAACCCAACAACGATGTTCCCGAAGCCCAACGGATCGAGGTCGATACCACCGTTAATGGCGTTATTTCCGCCGGAACCGACGTCGATTACGTGGTATTCAAGGGGACGCGTGGTCAAAAAATATACGCGGCGTGCTTGGCGTCTAGTATCGATAGCCGGCTCAGCCCACTTTTGGAACTCTACGATATCCGTGGTAGGATCGTGGCTTCGGCCCGTCCATTGTCTGAAACTGAAACCTCGCTGCGCGCTGAATTGCCAGCCGATGGCGATTACCACATCCGTGTGGCATCGTTCACCTATCAGCGTGGCGGCCCCAATCACTTCTACCGGCTCAACGTGACCACCACTCCGTGGGTTGAAATGCTGGTACCCCCTGCAGTCGGCACCGCCGGTGGCACAGTCACTCCGGTAGGTCCGGATGGCCCACTTCCTGCGGTAGCCGTCAAGGTTGCACCAGAGGTATACTCTCAGGAAATTCCCAGAGGGTTCACTTACCATGCCGCCTCGCGTTTGCGGCTTCCTCTATTCGTTCCGGCTGAGGTTGGATCAGGTCCGTTGCCCCCAGCTATTCTCGGAGTAACCGCGCTTGGCATTGTTCCAGAAAAAGAACCCAACGACCTGCCTGGTTCAGCGCAGGAGGTAGCACCGGAAACAGACACCTTTGGAACTATCGGCAAACGTGGAGACATTGATTGGTACCGCTTCAAGCTGAAAAAAGGCCAAATCGTTGTACTCTCGCCGTTGGGCGACGCCATCGGTTCCTTGGCGGACCTGACTTTATCTGTCCGCCTTGGTGCTGAAGGTGGCGATATCGTTGATCTTGATGACCTGCCAGCGGGCGGCCCCGTACCCCGGTTGCTGACCCGGCACGACGATCCACCTGCATACACAATGACCGCCGCTGCTGATGGTGAGTATTTCGTGCGCGTTGGAAGTCGTATTTCAGAAACGTCATGGGGGGCGCGCCACTACTACCGCCTGCAAATCGCCGCGCCACGGCCGCGTTTTTCTGCTGTGGCTTTGATAGGTGACCTCTACAGGCCCACTGGCCTGTTGGTTCCCCGCGGTGGAGTGGGGACGTTAGTGGCGGGAGTATTCCGCGACGATGGATTCGCAGGTGAAGTAACCATTGTGGCTGAAGGCCTGCCAGCTTTTGTTACGGCCATGCCTTTGGTGCTCGCAGCCGGTGAAACCAGCGGACGCATGGTGTTTCAGGCGCAGCCACAGGCACCGGCCGATCCGGTTGTGATCCGGCTCGTGGCGCGCGGCACTATCAATGGCCAAGGAGTCACCCGTCCGGTTGTGCCAACCGGCTATGTTTGGCCTGTTTCGGCAAACAATACCAATATTGTCCCCCCGGCGCGGGCGCATCAGACCTTGGTATTGGCGTGCGTGGATCCGGCTCCAATCAGTTTGGTTGCCGCACTGGACAAGCCCGGAATCATTCAGGGAGACAAAGGGCAGTTGAAGGTGGCTGTGAAGCGTGTTGTGCCCGAGGCTAAAGTTCCTGTCAACATTCAGACCATTGATCTGCCGGCGAATTTTGTGAACAACAACCAGCCAGTGGTTGTGGCTCCTGAAGCAGCGGAAGGCATTCTGAATATCACCGTTCCTGCCACCATGTCTCCCGGTCCGCAGGTATTGATGGTGCGGGGGCAAGCGGCTGTGCCGTTCGCCAAAGACCCCATGGCCAAGCAGAAACCTGCCACATCCAACGTTGTCTGGGCCATGCCAGTGGTTTTACAGGTACTTCCCAAAGCCCTTGCCACAGTGGCGTTATCGGCGCCGCAAATTCCTGTGAAAGCCGGTCAATCTGCCGAACTGGTAGTGAAAGTCACCCGCCTCCACGGTTTTGGCGGTCCGTTTCAAGTTGATGTTGTTGTTCCGCCTGCTGCCATGGGCGTTCAGGTTGGCCCGGGGGTTTGTCCACCCGGAGCAACGGAATTCAAAGTGCCGGTGCGTGCCCTGCCAGATGCCAAACCGGGTGCTCGCAACGATATTGTCGTACGACTGACGGGAACTTGGCCGGGTGGCCAACCCATTCCCGTGGAAATCAAGTTTGGCGTGGTGGTGAATCCCTAACGCTTTGTGCGGTTCAAGAGATAGTCGCTGGAGATACAAAGATGAATGGCTGTATGATTTCCCTGTTGGTGGCTTTCGGGCTGGCGGTACCTGCCGCAGATCCGCCCGCGGCGGCACCAGTGGGTGTACCACCCATAAAAATTGTCGCTCTTAATCGCAAGGAACCAGTCCTTTACGACAAAGACATCGAGCCAATTTTTGTGAATAAATGCGCTTTCTGCCATTCCGGGAACATCAAGGAAGGCAAACTGGATATGGCCACTCACGAAACGCTGATGAAGGGAGGGAAGAAAGGCCCTTCCATTATTCCTGGAAAAGCGGACGAAAGCATTCTGTACAAGCTTTCAGCCAAAGTGATGCGTCCTGCCATGCCGCCCAAAAGCGAAGACCCTCTTACTCCAGAGGAACTTGCTCTCATTAAGCTTTGGATTGATCAAGGCGCGAAGGCCCCATCTGCTGCCCGAATCCGGCCTAAGATTGTTCTGACACCGCCGCCTTCCTCGGTACACCCGGTTCGTGCTCTTGCATTCAGTCCGGACAAAGGAACATTGGCGATCGCGCGGGGTAATCAGGTGCTGCTCCACGATGCGGCATCGGCGGTATTCCTTCGTGCCTTCACAGATCCGGCGATTAAAACAGCCGATGGCAAGCCTGTTGTTGCTGCCCATATCGGATTGGTGGAGTCGATGGCGATCAGTCCAGATGGCCGTTATCTGGCCACTGGGTCGTTTCAGGAACTCATTCTGTGGGATTTTCGAACCGGACGCATTG
>Ga0114972_10004293_pt1 | contig 10612 bp, 5 predicted proteins | sample M_140807_EF_Meta_FD_87354 | JGI IMG/M metagenome (GOLD analysis project Ga0114972, IMG submission 87354) | Freshwater microbial communities from Lake Montjoie, Canada to study carbon cycling - M_140807_EF_MetaG | ecosystem: Environmental > Aquatic > Freshwater > Lake | place: Lake Montjoie... | reverse complement strand
GCCCGCCTGGAGATGCAAACCGCGTTGCGCGTCCTCTTCGAGCGACTGCCGGGCCTGCAACTGGAAGGGCCGACCCGTTACAAAGACACGTGGCATTTCCACGCTCTGGAATCGCTACCGGTGACTTTCTAAATGGTGGAAGCGGCTGGACCGGCGCTTCCACTCTTCCACTCACTCCGCCCGCGGCTTCAAATGCGGGAACAAAATGACTTCCCGGATCGACTCCGCGCCGGTCAACAGCATGACGAGACGGTCGATACCCATACCCATGCCGCCGGCGGGCGGCATGCCGTATTCGAGGGCTTGCAGGAAATCTTCATCGATCTTGTGCTGCTCACCGCCGGACTGTTCCATGAGGCGTTCGCGCTGGATGACCGGATCATTCAATTCGGAATAGCCCGGGGCGATTTCCTGACCGTTCATGACCAGCTCGAAAACGTCGAGCACAGCCCCGTTCTCGGGATTGGTCTTGGCCAGAGGGATGAGCTCTTTCGGGCAATGGGTGACAAAACACGGGTCGATCGTCTTTTCCTCAACCAGCTTTTCGAAAACATGCTGGGTGACCTCGTAATCCTCCAAGCAGTGCGAAATATCGAGACCGAGTTCGACCGCGCGGTTGCGACGGCCGGAGACATCGCGCGCGAACCAACCGGGTTCGGACTCCTCGACCAAATCGCGATAGCGGGCACGACGCCACGGGCGCGAGAGGTTGATCACGCGCGTGACCGTGCCCTCGGCATCCTTGTGCTCGATCTTCAATCCGCCGCAGACCCTTTCCGCCACGCGGCAGACCAGATCCTCGACCAGTTGCGCCATCAACTCGAAGTCGGCATAAGCCCAATAGGCCTCGAGCATAGTGAACTCCGGATTGTGCCGGCGGGACACGCCTTCGTTGCGAAAATTGCGATTGAGTTCGAAGACTTTGGTGAAGCCGCCGACCAGCAGGCGCTTCAAATACAACTCCGGAGCGATACGCAGGTAAAGATCCAGACCCAGCGCATTGTGGTGCGTCTCGAAGGGCGTGGCCGCCGCCCCGCCCGCCACGGCCTGCATCATGGGTGTCTCGACCTCGAGAAACCCGCGCTCCTCGAAAAAAGCGCGGATTTCGCGGATGATGGCGAAACGTTTGCGGAAGATATCGCGCGCGTGCTCGTTGGAGATGAGATCAAGGTAGCGCTGACGGTGCCGCGCCTCGACGTCCTGCAGCCCGTGCCACTTTTCCGGCAGCGGATGAAGAGACTTGCTCAGAATAACGAAGGTCGCGGCCTTAACCGACGGTTCACCGGTCTTCGTGGTGAAGCACTCGCCTTCGACCCCGATGAAGTCGCCGATATCGAGTTTGTCGTAGAGCGCGATACCCGCCTCGCCGATCGCTTTGTCCTGCAAATAGACCTGCAACCGTCCGCTATGGTCGCTCACATCGAGAAAGTGACTCTTTCCCATATCACGGCGCGCGGTCACGCGGCCGGCCACGGCCACCGCCTTGCCCTCGGCGAAACCGGCACGGACATCCCCCACGTCGCCGGTTACCGGAAACGCCGCGCCATAGGGGCAGAGACCCCCGGATTCCAGAGCGGCGCGCTTCTCGAGGCGGACGGCGGTAAGACTATTCACATCGTTCATCGGAGCCGCAGAGAATGCTGGGCGCGCGGCACGCGCGCCAGACGAAATTACCAAGCCGCCACGCCTTTGTTGCCATCGCGGTCCAGGAAATGCCCCGCGTCGTGGTGCGCCACACGGTCGATCGTGCCGGCGAGACTGCGCGCCGATTCCTCCACGCCGAGCGGGGCCTGCGGTCCCCCGATATCCGTCTTCACCCAGCCCGGCGTGACTGCCACCACGGTGATTCCGCGCGGACGCAGCTCCGCGGACATGGCGCGCGTCAGCATGTTGAGCGCGGCCTTCGAGGCGCTGTAACAATAGTGCCGAGAGTCTTCCTTGGCCGAGATCGATCCCGCGAGCGAGCTGATATTGATGACACGCGGATGCGCCGCCCGCGTGAGGAGCGGAAGAAAAAGCCGCGTTACGCGAGCCACGCCGACCACATTGACCGCGAAAGCCTCCTCGAAGCACTCCAGCGGCAACTGCTCGAGCGGTTCGCTCCCCTCCTCCGGATAGACACCCGCGTTGTTCACCAAAACGTCAAGGACACGCACCTTCGTCGCCGCCTCTTCCGCCGCAGCCTGCACGCTCGCATCGTGGCGCACGTCGAGCGAAAGGATCTCGATGCTACCCGGAGCCGCGGCTCTGGCTGCCACCTGCAATGTGTGCGCGCCGGCCGGATGGCGGGCGCCGGCCAGCACCTGCCAGCCCCGCGACGCCAACTCGGAGGCCAGGGCGAGGCCGATACCGCGGCTGCAACCGGTGATGAGAACGCTGGCCACGAGGAGAGCATGGCACGGCCTCCCCGCACTGCCAACGGGCAAGGCCGCCAATCTCTTGCCAAGGCCAACCGCATCGGACAATTTCGCCTTTTCATGCCATTTTCCACAAAAGCAACAGGCGTTGGTTCGGGGACCATACTCGCGTGGCAGATCCTCGCGCCGGTCGCTGCCTTGTTTGCGTTGCTCGTGATTTTTTCCACTTGGTGGGGCCAGCACCATTTCCAGCCCCTCGCCTTGCAGCGGGACCTTTTGCGTGCGGAACGTTATGCGAAATTCTCCGCCGTGGTTTTTGCGGAGCGTCTGCCCGAGAAGACGCCCGGGGAGCTTTCCGAAGAATTTTGGTCGGCCGGGCTGGACACGCTCGAATTTTTGCCACCAGGGCAGATACCTGCATGGTCGTCCCCGCGCTACGTGGCCGCCGGTCCCTTTGTCGAGGCATGGTCACCCGTCACCGGAGCGGACGGATCTCCCATGGGCGCGATCCGCATTCGTCGGCAAGCAGACTCCTTGGTCTTCGTGACACAAGCGGTTCGCACGTTCGCCATCGCCTCTTGCCTAACTTTCGCGCTGTTGTTCGCACTCGCTTGGTTTTTGTTCAAACGCCGCGTAACCGACCGGCTCGATGCGATAATCCGGGAGACCGCCACAATCCCCCCGTCCGAAGATGCGGAATCGGACACAGTGGAGCGAACGCGCGAAGCCATCGGGCAAGCACTGACCGACGCCAAGAATAGCGCCGAGCACATGCGGCGTTTGCTGGACGGACAATCCGAACTCGGGTGCGTAGCCACGCCGGAAGGCCAACTCGTTGATGCCAACGATGCCTACTGCCGCTTCTTCGGCAAAAAGCGCGAGGAGCTGGTCGGGACAAGCTGCCTTGACTTGGTCCATCCAGCCTACCGAACGGATGTCGTCAACCAACTGCGTTCGCTTTCGACGGCCAACCCGGAGGAAAACTCCACCCATGTCGTCATCAAATTCGACGGCAGCACGGCGTGGGTCAAGTGGCACACCGCTTCATTCGCCGATGCGGTTGGAAAAACGAAAGAAGTCATCTCTTTCATGACCGATATCACGGCGCAGAAAGACTCGGAGGAACAGTTGGCAGGTCTGCGCCGCGCTTTCGACCAGATGCAATCGCTGGCCGAAACAGGAAGTCTCACTTGGGACTTTGGCCGAGACCAGATGGATTGGACGCCGGAGACACGACGGTTACTCGGAATCAGCGCGTCGACCGTTGAATCGCTCGACGAATTGCTCGCCGTGATCGTTCCGGAGGACCGAGAAGCAATGCGCCAACTTTTCCTCGCCGCGCGCGGGAAAGGAAAGGAATTCGATCATGAGTTCTGCGCCATTCTCCCGAACGGATCGCTGCGCGTGCTGCAAAGCCGCGCTGAAGTCCTCGCCGACCCGAAGACCAAACTTCTCACCCTGCTCACCTGCACGCTGAGGGACATCACATCGCTCCGCGATGCGGAGGCGGCGACCAAACACGAACTGCGCCTCCGCGAGGCGATCGAGCAATCTTTGGCCTCGGGGGTCGTCGTCTCAGATCCGCAAGGCACAAACATCCTGGTCAACCCGTCCTTCTGCGCGATGACCGGATGGACCAACGAGGAATTGATCGGCAAGCAACCGCCGTATCCCTACTGGCCGGAAGAGGAAATACCGGCAATCTCCGCGGCCTTCGAGCAGGCGCTGCGCGGAGAGACGCCGAAGGAAGGCTTCGAACTCAAGTTCCGGCGCAAGGACGGCTCGCGATTCGACGTTTTGGTCCAGGTCGCGCCGCTGCTCGACAGCGAAGACCGCCGAATCGGATGGCTCGGCGCGGTTACCGACATCTCCTCGATCCAACAAACCCGCCGCGAACTCGCGCAGACAGGGCAGGAACTGCGCCGACAGTTGAGCTATCGCGAGGCGCTGGATAAGAGCACGACGGTGGGGCTCATCGCGCTCGATGAGGAAGGACTTCCTTTTGCCGCGAACGAGGCCTACTGCCGGATGCTCGGCTACACCGAAGCGGAGATCATGCGCTTCGCACCGCCTTATCCCTATTGGCCGGAAGAAGAGCGGGAGAAAATCGAGGAAGCGTTCGCCCTACACCTGGAAGGGAAGACCCCATCGGAGGGCTTTCAACTGCGATTCCGCAAGAAAAACGGCGCGCTTATCGACGTCCTCGTCACCGCGGCCTCGATCTCCGGGCCGGACGGCAGGCGGATCGGCGTTCTCTCCGCACTCACCGACATCACCCCGCTGCAGGAGACGCGACGGGAACTGATTACGGCAAACGAACGTCTGCAGATCGCGCAGGACGTCATGGGTTTGGGTCTTTGGGACTGGGATCCATTTGCGGACACGCTGTTCTGGGACAAGAACTCCTTCGCCATCTTCGGTCACCCCGATGAAAATAACCCGAAGGAGGTCTGGACCGCAGCACTTGGCGAGGAAGAGCGGGAGCGCCTGACCCACGAATTGGTGCAGCTTATGGCGGCGGGAGGCGCGGACGGACAGGATCGCCTCCGCCTCCGCTGGCCCGACGGCACAGAGCACAACGTATTGTCCACTTACGTCATTCTTCGCGACAAGTCCGGGAAGGCGACCCGCGTCGTCGGGGTGAACCGCGATATCACAGCCGAACTCGAGGAGGAGCGAGAACTCCGCAACGCCAGAGAGCGGCTCACCGCGGCGCTCGAAGGAGGAGAGTATGGCACCTTCGAGCACATCATCGGCCACGGTGACGTCAACTGGAACGCGGCAAACTACGAAATCAACGGCATCGACCCCTCGGTCAGCGATCCAGCCGAACTTTTCAAGTTGTGGAAGCAAAGTGCGGGCGAATTCTTCCCGGAGCTGGTGGCCCGCATGAACGCGCTGCCCACAAGACAGCAACACATCAACTACGAATTCATCGCCCACCCCCCCGGAAAAGAGCCCCGCCGCGTGCGTACCAGCACATTTATCGAGCGCAACAAGCATGGCCACCCCACCCGGCTAGTGGGAATCAGCAGGCGCATCGACTAACCGATTCCACCCTTCCTTGACTCCGGAAGCACCGGATTTAGCGTATATCTCTTCATGATGCCCCACGGCGCCGGCCCCTCCCGCCCGCCGCGGCATGCTTGGAAACGAAGCCCGGCCTTTCAATTCCTCGCATCGCTGCGTCTCGCCGTCATTTTGCTCTCCGTGCTCATCCTCGTGAGCATCGCGGGTACCATCTTCGAATCGAAATTCGACTCTGACACCGCCCGCATTTGGTTCTACGAGGCACCCTGGTTCCACCTTTGGCTGCTTTTCCTGGCGGCCAATCTCATCTGCAGCGCCTTCATGCGCTGGCCATGGAAACGGCACCACACCGGTTTCCTCCTCACCCACCTCGGCATCATCATCGTGATGGTCGGCGCAGTCATCGGCTGGATTTGGGGCATCGAGGGAACGATGACCCTGTTCAAAGATTCGCCGCCGGATGACGCGCTCGTTCTGCAAAAGCGCCAACTCACCGTGCGTGACCCCGATGCGCGGCGCGCCGTAGCCATGCACCTCGGACGTGGACCGCTCCGCGTGCGGAACGGCGATCCAGTTGCCATCTGGAACACGCCGTCCGGTTGGACCATCGAGGCCGTGGCGACCTCGGACCGCGTGCTCGGCACGTTCGAACCGACACCCGCCGCAGGGGGCAAGGCCGCGGTGCGTGTGCGCCTGCAGACCAAGGCGATCGGCCAAACCGTCGACCAATGGTTGCTGGCCGGCGACCGTGACCATGCGCGACTCGATCTCGGCCTCATCACCGTGGACCTCGTGGCCGCGGGCGCAACCGCGCCGCTGGCTGGTGCGCCAAACCGCGCCATTATCCACGCGCAGGAAGATGGATCGTTGCGCGCGGAAATTATCGCGGGCGGACGGCGCGTAGCCGACGCGCCGCTCGCCGTGGGAACGCCGGTCTCCACCGGATGGAACGACTGGTCCATCGAGGCCGCACAAACCATCGCCTCCGCGCAGCCGGGTTTCCGTTTCGAGGAACTCGCCGCAGGACGGAAGACGCCCCCCGGACAACCCCTGCTCGAGGGCGTACAAATCCGCATGACGCGCGGCGAACAGACCATCACGCAATGGGTCGGCGCAGGATGGCGCGTGGTTTTCCCCACCGGCGCTTTTCCGCTCGAAGTTTCCTACGGCTGGGAAGTCCACCGCCTCCCCTTCGGCCTTGTGCTGGAGGATTTTGTCGTCGAGCGCAACGAAGGGACCGATGAACCCGCCTCCTTCCGCAGCGATCTCGCCATGGTGCTCCCCGACGGAAAAGTCGACGGCACGGGGTCATGCTCGATGAACCAACCGGCCAATTATCCGCAGGCTTTGTGGCGTTCGCTCACCGGACTGACCTACAAAATGTCTCAGGCCTCGTGGAATCCCAATGACCTCTCGCAAAGCTCCGTGCAAATTCTGCGCGATCCGGGTTGGCTCTTCAAATGGGTCGGATCGCTCATTCTTTGCGCCGGTCTCGTTACCATGTTCACCATGCGCAAACCAAGCGCCACGCCAAATCCTTCAAAATCTCCGGTAGGGTCGGCTGGCTCAGCCGACCGCAACCTCAGAGAACCATCTCTCGTCTCGTGAAACTCATCTTCGCACTTCTCCTCGCCACCTCGGCCGCGCTTCCCGCCGCGCAACCCGCCGCGGATTTGCGTCCTTGGGAATCGCTCAGCGTGCAGGATTCCGGACGACGCAAACCGCTCGGAACCTTCGGACACGAAGTGCTGGTCAAGATCGCCGGACGCGATCCGGTGACCCTCGCCGATGGCACGAAGATCAACGGCACGGACTTCGCCTTCGCCAAGTTTTATGCCACACACGATTTTTCCGAGGAGGCGATCATTCTCATCTCCTACCGCCCGCTGGTCGAACGCCTCGGTCTGGCGGCCGACCGCAAGCGTTTTAGCCGCAAGGAACTGGCCGGCGCGCGCGATCTGGCTGCACTCGGGCAAGAGGCCGCCGCCCTGCGCCAGGCCGGCGAACCCGTCCCGCGTCTCGACACCGAAGCGCAGACCGTTCTCGGACGCCTGCAACTTTTCGATGCGCTGGGCAACACCACCGCATTTCTCATGATCCCGCCTCCGCCCGGCTCGCCCGCCGGCGCCCCTTGGCTGAGCGTCGATCAGTTGCCCTCCGCCTACCCCGCGGAAAAAGCGGCGGCCATTTTGCAAGATCTTCGCGCCGTCAATATCGCCGCGCGCGAGGGAGACAGCGCGCAAGTCGCCCAGTCCTCGCAGCGTCTGGAGACCGACTTGCGCGCGCTCAATCCGGAAGTTTATCCGTCCGAAAAAACCACGGCACGCGAGCTTTCCTACAACCGCACCAAACCGTTCGACACCGCGATGTGGATCTTCGCCGCGGCCGCTGTCCTCCTCGCAGCCGGCGCGCGCCACGGATGGCGTCATGGAATTCTCCGCGCCGGCGTTGCCGTCACCGCAATCGGATTCGGCTTCATTCTCTGGGGAATCCTCCAGCGCGTTCTCATCGCCGGACGCGCTCCGGTGACCAACATGTATGAATCCATTGTGTGGGTCGCCATGGGCACGGTGGCCTTCGGATTGATCTTCTACGCGGTTTACCGCAACCGGCTCATGCTCCTCGCGGCATTGCCCGTCAGTTTCCTCTGCCTCCTCCTCGTGCGCAGCCTGCCGGTTGCCATGCCGGCGCGACTCGACCCGCTCGTTCCCGTGCTGCGCGACAACTTCTGGCTCACCATCCACGTGCTCACCATCACGCTGAGCTATGCCGCCTTCGCTCTCGCTCTCGGCTTCGCCCATGTTGTGCTCTGGCGCTACATCCGGAATCCACAATCCGCCGATGCCATTCGTCCGCTGCACGAATGGCTTTACCGCATGATGTTCGTCGGCCTCATTCTTCTCGCCGCCGGCACCATCCTCGGCGGCGTATGGGCCAACTACAGCTGGGGACGATTTTGGGGATGGGACCCGAAGGAAACATGGGCCTTCATCGCGCTGCTCATGTATGTCGTCGCCATCCACGGCAAAATGGCCGGATGGTGGGGCGACTTCGGCATCGCCGTGGCCGCGGTGGTCAATTTTGCCGGCATCATCATGGCCTGGTATGGGGTGAACTACGTATTGGGTGCAGGCTTGCACAGCTATGGCTTCGGCGTCGGCGGCGAGGGCTACGTCCTCGCCTTCCTCGCCGCCGAGGCTGCCTACGTGGGGCTGGCTATCGTGCGGCACCGCGGCGCGCGCAAAACGAACACCATTCCGGCCTAGGCAATATCCTCGCCGGCCCGCTTTCCGCCCCTTGGCGCCGCGACGATGCAGCTTGTGGAATGGCGTCGGCGGGAGGATTCTTTGATTGTTGAAAATGAAAAGCGCCAAGCGCCGCGGTTCCGCGGTGGCAAAGGCTGGCGCCACCGCGCCTGAGAACGACTTTCCTATCGTGGGCATCGGCGCCTCGGCCGGGGGGCTTGCCGCATTCGAAGCCTTTTTTTCGGGGATGCCCGCCGGCAACGATCCGGGCATGGCTTTCGTCATCGTCCAGCATCTCGCCCCGGACCACAAAAGCATCCTCTCCGACCTCATCCAGCGCTACACGCGCATGGCCGTGCACGAAGTGACCGACGGAATGGTCGTCGCTCCCGATTGCGTTTACATCATCCCTCCCGGGCATGACATGGCCCTACTCAACGGCTCGCTGCAACTGCTCAAATCTTCGTCCGTGCGCCGACAACGTCTGCCCATCGACTTCTTTTTCCACTCGCTCGCCCAGGACAAGCGGGAACGCGCCATCGGCATCATCCTATCCGGCACCGGCACCGACGGAACACGCGGCGTGCGCGCGATCAAGGAAGAGAACGGTATGGTTATCGTGCAAATTCCAGAATCCGCGGAATTCGACGCCATGCCGCGCAGCGCTATCGCCACGGGACTGGTCGACTACGAACTTCCGGCGACCGAAATGCCGGCCAAGCTTGTGGCCTACGCCACGCATCTGGTCGGACGGCGCCCCATCGACGTCATTCCCCCCACCGATGCGGAAACCTCGCTGAAAAAGATCTTCCTCCTCCTCCGCAGCCAAACCACTCACGACTTCTCGCTCTACAAACCCACCACAATCCACCGCCGCATCGAGCGCCGCATGGCACTGCACCAGATCGACCGCCTCGAGTCGTACGTCAGCTACCTCAACAAAACCCCCGACGAAGTCGAGGCCCTCTTCCGTGACCTGCTCATCAATGTGACGCGGTTTTTCCGCGATTCCGAGGCTTTCGCCGTCCTCGAAAAAGAAATCATTCCGCGCCTATTCGAGGGGCGTCCCGATGGCGCCGCGGTGCGCGCTTGGGTGCCGGGCTGCTCGACCGGCGAGGAAGCTTACTCGATCGCCATGCTTCTGGCCGAGCAAATGGAATCCCTGCACCACAGCTATCCCGTGCAACTTTTCGCCACAGACATCGACGACCGCGCCGTCGCGGTGGCGCGGGCGGGCGTTTATCCGGCGAGCATCGCGGCCGATGTTTCGCCGCAACGATTGGCGCGCTTTTTCTCGGTCGAGCGCGATTCGGGCGTTTACCGCGTGAACAAACACCTCCGCGACATGCTTGTCTTCTCCGAGCAGGACGCAATCAAAGACCCTCCCTTTTCCAAACTCGACCTGCTCAGCTGCCGCAACCTTCTCATCTACCTCACGCCGGAGTTGCAGCAGAGGCTCCTTCTTCTTTTCCACTACTCCCTCAATCCCGGCGGCACGCTTTTCCTCGGCAGCTCGGAGAGCACCGGCGAGGCCGGCAGCCTCTTCACCACCCTCGATGCCAAAGCCAAAGTTTACCGCCGCAAAGACGAGACGCCGGCCGTCCCCGGACGCGGACCCGTGCCGCCGGCCTTCAAGGGAGAGGTGTTGATCCCGCACCACCCGACGCACAGGATGCGTCCGACCGTGAAGACACCGCTGCGCGAACTGACCGAACGCGAACTGCTTGCCCACACCGGCTTGGTCGGGGCGCTGGTCAATGCGAAGGGCGATGTTCTTTATCTGCACGGGCGCTCGGGGCTGTACCTCGAACCGCCCGCCGGGGAACCCGGCGTGAGCAACATCCTCTCCATGGCCCGCGAAGGATTGCGCGTCGCTCTTGCCTCCACCTTGCACAAGGCCGCATCTTCCTCGGAAACCGTGCGTGCACCGGGTGTGCGGGTCAAAACGAACGGCCATTCCGTGGTCATCGACCTGACCGT
>Ga0114972_10004290_pt1 | contig 10614 bp, 10 predicted proteins | sample M_140807_EF_Meta_FD_87354 | JGI IMG/M metagenome (GOLD analysis project Ga0114972, IMG submission 87354) | Freshwater microbial communities from Lake Montjoie, Canada to study carbon cycling - M_140807_EF_MetaG | ecosystem: Environmental > Aquatic > Freshwater > Lake | place: Lake Montjoie... | reverse complement strand
TCGCTCGATCAGTCCGCAAGTAACCCATTGATTTTTATAGGTTTAGAAAAAACCACTCGCGGACTTCGACCCATATCACTGGTACAGACTCACAGAGACTATCCGCCCCCAGAGACAAAACCTTCACTTTTAGTGCCCCGAGCCCCCGTCTACACAGTCCGCAACACTCCCCACAGACCCGCATGAACCCAAACCTGTAGGCAAAAAAATACCAACCCCGAAGGGTTGGTATGTGCGGTAATGGTGGAGCCGGGGGGAATTGAACCCCCGTCCGCGAGCCCTCTGCAGGCAGTTCTACATGCGTAGTCGTTTCATTTTGAATTTAACCTTGGACTTTGCCAAACGACAGGCCGGACCTTGGCGATTCACTTGGATTTAAGAAGTTGACGAGTGACCCGCCAACCGCCGATTCTTTGTAAATGACGCTGCTGTAGATTTCTCTACCTGACCCAAAGACAAATCAGTGCAGCGGCTCTACCGCTTAAGCGGCCAGAGCGAAACGCTCGTCGTTGGCGTTTATAGTGTTTCCAGTGGATTTACGAGCGAACTGGGGCTCGGCATGCCCTGCACTGTTTCGCGACCCACGTCGAATCCGGATCGGCCCCAGTACTGCAATTGTAGACGAACAACCGTCACAATCAGACAACAAATATGTAAAAGAGTGCGGCCAGTGTTAATTGTTGTAAATGTTCTTGCCCTGGATCACTTTTCTTGGATGGCGAGCGGCGTGCCAAGCTTCCAACAACTGGTTGAGCGATCGGGCATATGCTTTGGTCTGACCGCTTAACGCATTAATTGCTTGATAGCAGGCCACATCTCCCGAGCCGAGTACGCGCAATGATCAGCCTGCCAGGTTTCGGGCGGGTGCTCGGGCCCGCAATAGCCATAAGCGGCAGCAATCGAAGGCATTCCGGCGGCTTGCGCAGCTTGTATGTCTCGCAGGTCATCACCAACATACAGGCAACGCTCAACGTCATAGCCAGCTTGCTGCGCAGCATGTAAAAGAGGAAGAGGGTGGGGCTTAGAATGGGCTGTGGTATCACCACATACCAATACCGCGCAATCTTGCGCCAGGCCTAAGGCCGTCACAATTGGCGTGGCCAGATAGGTAGCTTTGTTGGTCACAATCCCCCACGCCATGCCTTCATTTTTAATCTGCGCCAGTAGCTCGGGCACGCCATCAAATAAACAGGTATCAACCGTCATGGCGGCTTCGTAGTCTTTTAAAAACTGCACCCGATGCGCCTCGTAGGCCTCATCAGTCGGCATCAAATTTAACGCGCAACGCAACAGCCCGCGTGCACCGGCTGAAGAGTAGGGGCGTAGGACTTCAAGCGGCAAGGGCTCAAGCCCTGCGCGTATGCGCTGGCGGTTTGCTGCAGCCCCCAGATCGGGGGCGGTGTCGGCTAAGGTGCCGTCAAAATCAAACAAAATCAAGGCAGTCATTTTTTGGTGGCCATCAGGTAATTGACGCTGGTGTCGTGGTTAAGCGAGTAATGCTCAGTGAAGGGGTTGTAGGTCATACCCATGAGTTGCTGTGTGGTGAGGCCGGCTGCTCGCGCCGAGGCAGACAGTTCGCTGGGCCGTACAAAACTGCGCCAGCTATGGGTGCCGCGTGGCAATAAGCGCAGCACATATTCAGCACCGATAATGGCAAACAGAAACGATTTAGGATTGCGATTGAGCGTTGAAAAAAATACCCAGCCACCAGGCTTGACCAAGGTCGAGCAGGCACGCACGATTGACCCTGGATCAGGCACGTGCTCGAGCATCTCCATGCAGGTGACGATATCAAATTGCGCCGGTTGCTCAGCGGCCATGTCTTCCGCGCTAATGCTGCGATACGTGACAGGTACGCCAGACTCTAGGCCATGCAACTGCGCCACTTTTAGTGATTTGTCGGCCAGGTCAATACCTGTGACTTCAGCACCAGCCACGGCCATACTTTCAGCCAAGATCCCACCACCACAACCCACATCGAGTATTTTTTTACCCTCTAGGCCACCCACGAGCTCTTTAATCCAGTTCAGCCTTAAGGGGTTGATGGCATGCAGCGGTTTGAATTCGCTGTTTGGATCCCACCAGCGCGAAGCTAAAGCGCTAAATTTGTCGAGTTCAGCTTGATCGACGTTGCCAGATGGGGGAATGTGAGTGGTCATCTTGATATTTGCTCTAGAAGCGTTCATGCCCTGCGTAAAGGGTCTTACTCTTAGGATACTTACCCGTATCGTCGCACGATAGCGTATTCATTGTGAGGTAAAACCCTTCTGGGCATAAAAAAAGGCCCCGCAAGCGAGGCCTTTCTAGTCAAAGCACACCGCACAAGGCGGTGCTACTCAGCCAAAGGTAGGGAGATTAACCCTTGCTACCAATGATTTCGACGTCTACGCGGCGGTTAGCTGCACGACCAGCTGCTGTTTTGTTGTCAGCAACAGGTTGTGATTTGCCTTTACCAGAAGCAGTGATGCGGTTTGCATCGATGCCTTGGGTAACCAAGTAAGCTTTAACAGCAGCGGCGCGGCGCTCTGACAAGCCTTGGTTGTATGCATCTGAGCCGATCGAGTCAGTGTGACCGATAGCAATGATGGTTTCGAGTTTGATGGCTTTTTGCTGAGCGACAACTTGGTCGAGCAGTTTTTTGCCTTCTGGCTTAACGATTGCCTTGTCAAAGTCAAACAAAGACGTGGCTTTGATCGAAATTTTGTCGGCGACTGGATTGGCTTTTGGCTTACCGCAGTCAGCAGCAGCTGTTGCAGGTGTCCAGAAGTTATTCTGCCAGCAAAGTTCGTTGGTGCCGTTTTTCCAAGTTAATTCGTTGGTGCCATTACGCCAGTTGTCAACCGCTTGTGCGGAAACAACGCCTGAGGCGGTGACGGCTGCAAAGGCAAGTGCCAGAGCGATTTTAGAGGTCTTGTTCATAATTCTCCTCGATGAGCTTGTAGCTGGATAAGTGACTCGCAGCGAACCCCCGCCGCAAATAAATACATCAAAAAATTAAGTTAGTACAACAACGTTCAAACTACCCGAACATCACTAGCCCGATCTTTTGCGTGCTGTGTTGAATCTTAAGCTATTTGTTGAACTTTTGTCAGACTTCTTGAGTTCGGCTTGCTTTCATAGTCGGATTTCTACGCTTCTTCGGTGTTTCTTGTTGGTTTTTGGCAACAAGCGTCGTGTTTTCGCCAAAACCATGACTTTTTGGGCTGCCCTAGACTTTTTTGGGTGGGATTGGATTTCTCCCATCCAACGGCTTTTGTCTACACAAAGGGTATTCGAGACTCGGATCTCTTAATCAGATCATACAAGAGGCGGGCGGTGTAGAATCCAAGGTTTACCTTTAGCTCGTCTTTACGCCCCGTTTTCGGGTTTTGCCCTCCCTGTTTATCCACCATCAGCTTATGGATTCCTTCGCCAAGGAAACGCTTCCGATCTCACTGGAAGAAGAAATGCGCCGCAGTTATCTCGATTACGCAATGAGCGTGATCGTAGGGCGCGCACTCCCGGATGTCCGGGATGGTCTCAAGCCTGTCCACCGCCGTGTCTTGTTCGCGATGCACGAACTCAACAATGACTGGAATCGCGCTTACAAAAAGTCGGCCCGTATCGTCGGTGATGTGATCGGTAAATACCATCCGCATGGTGACCAAGCGGTCTATGACACGATCGTGCGTATGGCGCAAGATTTTTCACTGCGCTATATGTTAGTGGATGGTCAGGGTAACTTTGGCTCGATTGATGGCGATAACGCTGCTGCGATGCGTTACACCGAAATTCGCCTGTCAAAAATTGCGCACGAGCTGTTAGCTGACATTGATCAAGAAACAGTTGATTTCGGACCTAACTATGATGGCAGTGAAAACGAGCCGTTGCTCTTGCCTTCGCGCCTACCTAACTTATTGGTGAACGGCAGCTCGGGCATTGCGGTGGGGATGGCCACTAATATCCCCCCGCACAACCTCGCTGAGGTGGTAGATGGCTGCTTATATTGCTTGCGCAACCCCGAATGCACCATCGACGAGCTAATTGAACTGATCCCAGCGCCTGATTTTCCAACCGGCGGCATTATTTACGGCATCGTCGGTGTGCGCGAGGGGTACCGTACGGGTCGCGGGCGTGTCATTATGCGCGCCAAAACACACTTTGAAGACTTTGCCACCAATCGCCAGTCGATCGTGGTCGACGCCTTGCCCTATCAGGTCAATAAAAAGACCTTGCAAGAACGTATCGCCGAACTCGTCAACGAAAAGAAAATAGAAGGCATCTCAGATATTCGCGATGAATCCGATAAAGACGGTATGCGTCTGGTGATCGAGCTTAAGCGCGGTGAAGTCCCTGAGGTGGTGCTGAACAATCTCTATAAGCACACCCAGCTGCAAGATACCTTTGGTATGAACTTGGTGGCCTTAGTCGATGGCCAGCCGCGCCTGCTGAACTTAAAGCAGATGGTCGAGTACTTTTTATCGCACCGTCGCGAAGTGGTCACGCGCCGCACTGTGTTTCAGTTGCGTAAAGCGCGCGAGCGTGGGCATGTGCTCGAGGGCTTGGCTGTCGCACTGGCAAATATTGACGAGTTCATTCGTATCATCAAGGCCGCGCCAACGCCACCGGTGGCGCGTCAGGATTTGATGGATAAATCTTGGGATTCGTCTTTGGTGCGCGAAATGCTGTCGCGTGCGGATACTGAAGCGGTAGGCGGGCGTGCTGCCTATCGGCCAGATAATTTGCCCGAGACCTTCGGTTTGCAAGACGATGGTCAATACCGCTTGAGTGAAACTCAGGCGCAAGAAATTTTGAACATGCGTCTGCAACGTTTGACCGGCCTTGAGCAAGACAAGATCGTCAGCGAGTACAAGGGCGTGATGGATACGATCTCTGACTTGCTTGATATCCTGGCGCGTCCTGAGCGTATCACTGTGATTATTAGTGAAGAGTTACAGGCCATCAAGACCGAGTTCTCGATCAATGCCAAAGATGTACGTCGTTCGGATATCGAACTGAACGCAACCGATCTTGATACCGAAGACTTGATCACACCTGTTGATATGGTGGTGACGCTGTCTAACAGTGGTTACATTAAAAGCCAGCCCCTGTCTGAATACCGCGCGCAACGTCGCGGCGGTCGTGGCAAACGGGCTGCAGCCACCAAAGAAAACGACTGGATTGACCAGTTGTTTACGGCGAATACGCACGACTTCTTGTTGTGCTTCTCTGATCGGGGCCGCCTCTACTGGCTCAAGGTCTGGGAAGTCCCACAAGGTACCTCAACGTCGCGCGGTCGCCCCATCGTCAATATGTTCCCGCTTGTTGATGGTGAAAAGATCACAGTCATCTTGCCGATCAAGGCATTCAGCGATGATCAAACCATCTTTATGGCAACCTCGCGCGGTACGGTTAAAAAGACCCTGTTGTCTGACTTCTCAAATCCGCGCAAGGCCGGCATCATCGCCGTTGACCTCGATGAAGGCGACTTCTTGATCGGGGCTGAGCTGACTGACGGCAAGCATGATGTCATGTTGTTCTCTGACTCAGGCAAGGCCGTACGCTTTGACGAAAACGACGTTCGTCCGATGGGGCGTAACGCTCGTGGCGTGCGTGGGATGCAGCTTGAAGAGGGTCAAACCGTGATCGCCATGCTTGTGGCGGGCGACGAAACGCAAACTGTGCTCACCGCGACGCAAAACGGCTTTGGTAAGCGCACCCCCATTGGCGAGTACACGCGCCATGGCCGCGGTACCAAAGGCATGATCGCGATTTCAACGTCTGCCCGTAATGGCAAGGTGGTGGGGGCGGTGTTGGCCAATGCCACCGATCAGATTATGTTGATCACAACGGGCGGCGTCTTAGTGCGTACACCCGTCGCTGGCATTCGTGAAATGGGTCGCGCCACTCAGGGCGTCACGTTGATTAGTGTTGACGATGGCAGTATGTTGTCGGGCGTCAGACGCGTGGTTGAAAGCGATGTAGATGACGAAGGTGATGACCCCTCAGTTGAAGGCACAACACCTGACGTAAATGCAGCAGGCACACCCGACGAGGCAGGGTCAGGGTCTTAATATGGCACGCCCCTGGAATTTTGCCGCAGGCCCTTCGGTTATGCCCGAAGAGGTCTTGCAGCACGCGGCCGCAGAGATGCTCGACTGGCATGGCAGTGGCATGTCTGTCATGGAAATGAGTCATCGCGGTCGTGAGTTCATACAGATTTATACCGAAGCTGAGGCTGATCTACGTGAGCTCTTGGCTGTACCGACCGATTACGAAATCTTGTTTATGCAAGGCGGCGCGACCGCTGAAAATGCGATTGTGCCGTTGAATTTACTAGGGCGCGTCGCTCAGCCCAAGGCTGATTTTGTTGTGACCGGTATTTGGTCGGTCAAATCTCACCAAGAATGTCAACGCTATGGCGATGCCCGCATTGCGGCAAGCAGTGCAGCGCCTGCGGTCATTGACGGCGTGCAACAACAACCGTTTACTTGGGTGCCTGCGCTTGATACCTGGCAGGTACGTAAAGATGCGGCCTACTTGCACCTGTGCAGCAACGAAACGATTGGTGGCGTTGAAACCATGGCTTGGCCTGACATGGCAAGTTTAGGGGCGCCTGAGGTGCCCTTGGTCGTGGATGCGTCTTCGCATTTTTTGTCACGCCCCTTTCAAGTTGAACAAACCGGCATGATCTTTGCTGGAGCGCAAAAAAACGCGGGCCCAGCCGGCCTGACGATTGTGATTGTGCGGCGTGATTTGATTGGTCACGCGTTGCCGATTTGCCCGTCGGCGTTTGATTATGCCAATGTCGCAGCGCAACAGTCGATGTTTAATACACCCCCAACCTATGCTATTTACATGGCGGGCTTAGTGTTTAAATGGCTTAAAAAGCTGGGCGGTCTTGCAAAGATTGAGCAACTGAATATTGCCAAGGCAAAGGCGCTCTATGGTTTCTTTGAGCAAAGCGAGTTTTATCGCTTGCCGGTACACGGTGCGGTGCGCTCGCGCATGAATGCGCCATTTTTTTTACCAGACGTAGCGCTTGACACAGATTTCTTGCAAGGTGCTCAGGCTCGTGGTCTGATGCAGTTAAAGGGGCACAAATCGGTGGGTGGCATGCGTGCTTCGATTTATAACGCGATGCCGCTTGAGGGCGTGCTGACACTGATTGACTATCTAAAGGATTTTGAGAAAGCGCATGGATGAGTCATTTCAAGCTAAGTTGTTGCCGCTACGTCAGCGGATTGATCAGATCGATGCTGAGATTCTTGATCTATTGAACCGGCGTGCACGCACCGCTCAAGAGGTGGGTGAGCTCAAACATGCGTTCAATGCGCAAGGGCCTGTGCTGCGCCCCGAGCGCGAGGCGCAGGTGATCAGACAATTGCAAACCTTGAATCGCGGGCCTTTGCCCACCGAGGCTGTGTCCTCGGTCTGGACTGAAATCATTTCAGCTTGTCGCGGACTTGAACAATCGTTGACGGTCGCTTTTTTGGGGCCTGCAGGTTCGTTTTCTGAGCAAGCTGCCTTTGAGTATTTTGGGCATTCGGTCACCGGCATGCCCTGTGCCTCGTTTGATGAAGTGTTTCGTGCGGTTGAGGCAGGTGCGGCGCAAGTTGGTATGGTGCCTGTTGAAAACTCAACTGAAGGGGCAGTCAATCGCACGCTTGATTTGTTGCTGGGGTCATCGTTACGAATTTTAGGTGAGCGCTCGTTGCTGATTCGCCATTGCTTATTGGCAAAAAATGGCGACATGACCGGTGTCACTAAGATTATGGCGCACCCTCAAGCCTTGGCTCAGTGCCAAAGCTGGTTAAACCGCGAGTATCCCGGTATTAAGCGCGAACCAGTCTCTAGCAACTCTGAGGCCGCGCGCCTGGCTTCGCTTGATCCCTCTATCGCTGCAATCGCAAGCGACATTGCAGCCCGTGCTTGGGGCTTGCAAGTCTTGGCAGCGGGTATTCAAGACGACTCGCAAAACCGTACGCGCTTTTTGGCGATTGGTCAGCTGGCGATCTTGCCTAGTGGGCGCGATAAAACCAGTTTAATTCTTGCCGTCGCAAATCGGGCTGGTGCGGTCTATGAAATGCTCGCCCCCTTGTCAGCGAATGGTGTATCCATGACGCGTTTTGAATCACGCCCTGCGCGTACGGGTCAATGGGAATACTATTTTTACGTTGATCTCGAAGGGCATTGCGATGATGCTCCCGTCCAAAAAGCGCTTGCTACGCTCGAACAACAGTGTGCTTTTTATAAGTTGTTGGGTTCGTATCCTGCGCAATAAACGGCGAGCGTTGTTACGTCAGGCTTGCTGTCTTGGTTAGGTACGGTTCAACCGTTTAAGTCTCTCTCTGTTTGATCCCTGTTGGTGTCACTTTTATGTCGTCTAAAGATTCGGTATTGATTGCTCCGCCTCATGTTGCCGCGATTGCGCCTTACCAAGCCGGTAAGCCAATCGAGGAGCTGGCGCGTGAATTTGGTCTTGATCCCAAGCAGATTGTGAAGCTTGCTTCAAACGAAAATCCGTTGGGCATGCCTGAATCTGCCCGCTTGGCAATTGTGGCCGCTACAGCTCAGTTAGGCCGCTATCCTGATCCGGCCGGTTTTGACTTGAAACAGGCCTTGTCTGCACGCTGGTCGGTGCCACAGAATTGGTTAACGCTGGGTAATGGGTCAAACGATATTCTTGAACTCGTTGCCTCGGCCTTGCTCGAGCCCGGCAGCTCGGTAGTGTATGCGCAGCATGCCTTCGTGGTGTACCGGCTGGCCACACAAGCGCGCGGCGCACGCCATTTGGTCGTGCCGGCGAAAGACTTTGGTCACGATTTGCCTGCGATGCTTGAGGCAATTGATGACACTACGCGTGTTGTCTTCATTGCCAATCCAAATAATCCAACTGGCACGTATCTGCCTAACGCACAGCTTGAGGCGTTTCTTGCGGCGGTGGCCCAACGTCACGGTACGCGCGTGACGGTTGTGCTCGATGAGGCTTATAACGAGTTTCTTGAGCCCGAATTGCGAGTCGATAGTGTGGGCTTAGTCAGGCGTTACGCAAACTTGCTTGTGTCGCGCAGTTTTTCAAAGGCCTATGGGTTGGCCGGCTTGCGTGTGGGCTATGCGATTGCGCAACCGACGCTTACCGATTTGATGAATCGCGTGCGCCAACCTTTTAACGTGAACTCGTTGGCCCAGGCCGCAGCCATTGCAGCGCTGCAAGACACCGAGTTCTTGGCGAAAAGTTTTGCGGTCAATCGTGATGGCAAGCAGCAACTACAACTTGGCTTTACCAAGCTAGGTTTGACCTTTATACCGAGCTACTCCAATTTTGTGCTTGTGAAGGTCGGCGATGCGGCGCGCGTCAATCTTGAGTTGCTCAAGCGCGGCGTGATTGTGCGCCCGGTTGCAGGCGACGGTTTACCCGAGTGGTTGCGTGTCTCGATTGGTTTGCCACACGAAAATCAAATATTCTTAGACGCTTTGACGGCGATTGTGCAGGCTGACGCAAAATGACCGCAGTGACTAAATCCGAGCCTTTTCATATTTCAACCTTAGCGATTGTTGGTGTTGGTTTGATTGGTGGGTCGTTTGCGGCAGCGTTGCGCCAAGCAGGTTGTGTGGGGCGCGTGTTGGGCGCTGGGCGCCGGCCTGAAACCTTGCAACAGGCCGTGCGCTTGGGTTTGATTGACGAAGCTGTCAGCCTCGAAGAGGCCGCTCAGCGCGCAGATTTTATTTTTGTTGCAGCCCCAGTTGGGGCCTTTGCTGCAATTTTTGCGGGACTCAAGCCTACATTGAACCCTAAGGCCGTGATTACCGATGGTGGGAGTACAAAGCAAAACGTCATCGAGGCCGCACGAGTGGGCCTGCAAGACCGTATTGCCCAGTTTGTACCCAGCCACCCGATGGCCGGTTCGCACGAAACGGGTCCCCAAGCGGCTCAAGCGCGTCTCTACCAAGGTAAGCGTGTTGTGCTCACCCCCTTAGTCGAAAATCATCCTCAGGATATTGCACGGGTGCAAGGCGCCTGGCGGGCCTGTGGGGCAAACCTAGTCATGCTTAACCCAGCGCAACACGACGCTGCGGTGGCTGCGATCAGCCATATGCCACATTGGGTGGCGGCATTGTTTATGCAACATTTGACGCAAAGCGATGACGCAGCATTAAAGCTTGAGCTGGCTGGGTCTGGTTTTAGAGATTTCACACGCGTCGCGCAAGGTTCACCTGAAATGTGGCGCGATATTTTTGAGGCTAATCGTCAAGCGATGCAAACCGAAATCGCGACCTTTCGAAAAGTGCTTGAACGCGCTGAGCATGCCTTAGACACGGGTGATTACGCTTATTTGCAAGACATGCTCGAAGTGGCTTCGCAGGCGCGTCGTGATTGGATGGGTCAGCAATCGTGAGCGGTGCTGCGTATCTTGATTTGCCGCATGTCAAACACGCGCGAGGAGACGTCGAGCTGCCTGGCTCAAAAAGTATTTCAAATCGCGTACTGCTTTTAGCGGCGCTGGCGCTGGGTTCGACACGTATTGATGGCTTGCTAGCGTCAGACGATACGACGGTGATGCTTAACGCTTTGCAGCAACTCGGTGTTCAATTGACGCGCCACACCGCCGATTCAGTGACGGTGCAAGGGGT
>Ga0114972_10004287_pt1 | contig 10615 bp, 8 predicted proteins | sample M_140807_EF_Meta_FD_87354 | JGI IMG/M metagenome (GOLD analysis project Ga0114972, IMG submission 87354) | Freshwater microbial communities from Lake Montjoie, Canada to study carbon cycling - M_140807_EF_MetaG | ecosystem: Environmental > Aquatic > Freshwater > Lake | place: Lake Montjoie... | reverse complement strand
TACAGCTTTGCAATATCCTCTTGTCATCCTCGTGGTATTCCTGAGGCACGACTACAGGCACAGCGTTGACCTCATTGGAATAATGAGGGTGGTCGTTTCCGCATGTAGTGCCAGGGGCGAAACTAAAAAAATGTATAAAAAAATTGAAGGTGTGTTTGCGTTAGGTTATGGAGTTCTACCCTAAAAAAGGAACTGTATGACTTACGCGAATGACTTTGAAGAGAAAAAGGCTAGTGCGATTATGAAATAAATCATACCGGTAGTGAAAGTGTGATCAAGAGTTGGCCTCTCTGCGTTTTTTCGTTTTTCGGTGATTTCAGGTGCTCCCAGGCAGCAGCCCGAGGCCTCAGCAGCCCTGCCCTGAAGAAAGCATTACGCATTACGTAAAAACCGAAATGAATGAATCCATACCTTTATCTATATATCCTGATTTGGAGTACCGAGGCCGTTACATAGTGCAAGAGGCTTGGAAATTGGCCCAGCGCGCTCACCGCGGTCGAATACTTCCCGAAGATCTTGAGCTGGCGTACGCAACCTTTACAAGTGCCTCAATAACTCCAACTCGCCCTACAAAGGGCAGTGCAAGTGTTCGCTTAATGTTATCCCCAAGCACCCTCAAGTCCACCTCAAAAGATTTGTTAGACTTGCCTGGCAGTGGGAATGCCTTAGCGACCCTTGCTGGCTCTCGTAAGGAGGCTAAGGCACTCGCAGACATTATGATTATTTTAAAGAGCATCCTCCAGGGCACAGACGCAAGTGATATACCCAAACTGCTATCCCAGTTGGGAACTGCGAACTGCCCCCCTAGTCTTTTGCGTGCTGTGGTAAAAAAACTCAGATCGGAGCTAGAGCTGTTTCTGGGGAGGCAGGGTGGCTTCACCACCCTGCAGCGCATCCTCCTCATACTAGACAGCCTACGTCATGAAAGCAACGAGCATTTGTTTGAATGCGCAGGGGACTTGGTGGCACTTTCTATGAGTCTGGCATTGCATAGGAAGCCAGATGGTGTCAAAGTTCCCACGGACTTTGATAGAAAGGAGGCTTCGAGAGTTGCAGCTTGCTTTGTTGAAAAGTTTTCAAGCGACTGGCCAGAGTTGGAAGTAGATGCGGTTAATCTATTAATTAAAGCCGCTAAAGAATCGTCTTCCACCGTTTTGGGGGAGGCCACTAACGCGCCTTTCGAATTCCCTGACGCCCTCTTCGGAGCCCTGTCCACCCTCAACAACTTGCCCCTCAACAGCTTGTCTAGTTCGCCTGAACTAAAGAGTGAACTTAAAAAACTCCTTGATTTTATTGCTGCAGGGATCCAAGAAAAGGAAGATGGTCTTGATGCAGAAGTCCGAGTAAACTATCACAAGAGGAAAAATGAAGAAATGGGGGGGGAAAAAGCAGAGGCCCAAAAAAAAGAAGACGACCTAGAGATGACCATCGCAGAAGAGACCTTACGAGTTAGGCGAGAGGTGTATAGTTTGCAGAAAAAACTCGGAGGGAAAACTCGCAGTACACCGCTCTATGATATTTTTGTATAGATATAGATGATAAAATAATTTGGGGATAGAGAAAAGAAAAAATGGTTTTGTGAGAGAGTGGAAAAAAGCAAAGGTCGTGAGTTTACTTAGGGCCCCGCGCTACATTGCACGAAAGTCCAGTCATCAAACACGGCGCTATCCTTGCCTCCAGCTGAGGAGACAACAATAGGGCGCAGATCTGCAAAGCTGGCCCAGGGTGGAGACAAAAAGTCAATAGAGAGAAGGGTCCACTGGTGGTCGCCTACACCAACATCGGCAGGTGTGCGTGGGGGGGTGCTGCAGGCATCATTGCTGCGTAGAACAGGGACGTCGCCCGTGACCATGGGTGACACCCAGGACACTGGTTCCCATAGGGCACCCCGCGCTGCAGTGAGAATAGTAGAATTAAAGTAAGCCAACCTTCCGTAGCTTGGTCCCGGGCCCCAAACCGCATTTTCCTCGTACAGGCCCACCCACAGCTGAGCAGTGACATCATCAGCTGCACATTCCGGGGCACAAAGCAAACGCACCCATGCAGTGAGAGAGTATGGTGTGGATACGTTCAAGGGCAGCAAAGGCACGGGGCTCATGAAGGCAGAGGGAGCTCCTGCATCGCCTAGAGTCATTGCAGGTACGACCCACCCAGCAGACCCATTCAGCCCCACCCCAGGCACAATGCTGTAGTCAAAGTCGCGTAGGCCGCTGCGCCCACTGCTGTACACGAGGGCACGAATGGGCTGTGTGAGGGGCACAGCCTGGACCTCAAAATCCTCCACTGTGCCCACCCTCAAAAAATTGGAGCGATTCCAGCGGGTCGGGGGATAGGGGTAAGCGGGTGGGGGGGGGCCAGCGTGGACATCTGTGAGGCGCCCCAACACATGGGTTCCTACCGCTGGAGGCGCCCACCTTACAGAAAACTGGGGTGCGAGGGTGAAAAACCCATCCTCCCCGGGTGCAGGGGGTAGCATGACAAAATGGTGTTGATCCCCCCAGGCTGGGCATGTCTCCTGTGCCATTCCTGCTGCGCCCTGGGATGAGGAGGCTGCCCAGGACACACTTGGAGAGAAACCCCCATCCACGGCAAATACTGTGGCACCAATGGTTGGCTGCATGTAGTACCTGTCCATCTCACCCCCCGCAAGAATGTTATTAGCGAAGCCTGTCCAGGAGTCCCCCGAGGAGTCTTTCGCGTAGGCCGTGTGGGTGGATAGGGGGTAGGGCCACGTGCCAACCTCGGGCGGCAGGGGGACACCCGAGGGGGGCACGCCACCCCACATGCCCACGCGTTCTTTCTCTGGCCATGGTTGCATGAGTGTGGGGGCGAGAAAGTTAAAAAACTCCACGGCCTGCTGCCCAGCCACACTGGCGTTGTTGATGCGCAGTGTGGTCACGGCATCCACAGAGTAGCCGAATATGGGGTCCCAGAAAAGGGTAAAGTTGTGCACACTGAGGCCAGTGCGCCCGGGGAAGCGCCCCGTGGGCACCCAGCTCTGCCACATAGACAGTAAGGCACTGGCACCATCGTCCTGAACCTCAAAGGTAAAGCCGTAGTCATCACCCGACACTGAACAGCAGTCCAGCCAGGATATTGTCACCATGCGACACCCATACAAGTACGCCCAGCCGTAGCGATTCAACTTTGGAAGCTCCAAAGGTGCCATGGCAGGGGTGGGCGCAAGCAAATTCAACCCTGGGGTCAAGTCTGTGACATTTTCTTGCACGCCCAGAGAGTCATTCTCAACAAAAACGGCAACAACCACACCCCCTGCAGCAGCATCCCGCACCACGTGCGTGGGTACCGCATAGACGCCAGATGAACCATTATAATACTGCTGCTGTAGGGAGATGGAAAATCGAGGCGAGTGAGGTGGGAGAGGTTGGAGACCCGTGGATGCCGCAAGGCTATTCCAAAAATTCGCTGCATCTCCGCTGCTCTTAAGATCGGCAGCAAGTGAAGACACGATCATTGCTAAATGGATTGCCCCCATCATTTCTCTCCGAAACGATGCGTGATTGCATAGAGTAATGACTTAAGAAATGCACACAGCGGCCGGCCTCGTTTCATCTCATCACATGGTGGCGAGTGTGTGTTCAACACACTACAAATACACACTAATGGCTTTAGGCCTATCGAAAGAAGAGGTTGACTTTTATAATACAAATGGATATGTTGTTTTGCCAAAATTCTGGAGTATCGCGAAGGTTCAAATATTGAAGGCCGCCTCGGACAAGCTACTCTCTGAATACGAACCTCCAATCTCTGCCTCAGTTTTTTCTACAGACGAGCAGGTTCGCACTTCAGATGACTATTTCTTAAGCTCGGGAGACAAAATTCGCTATTTTTTTGAGTCCGAATCATTGGATGGGGAAGGTAAATTGCGCGTCCCCAAAGAGGTTGCAATAAATAAAATAGGGCACAACCTCCATGAGCTCCACCCCAGTTTTCGTGAGGTTTCCCTGGAATGTCCCCGCGTGGTGGCTATCTGCAAGTCCCTTGGGATCAAAAGCTGTCTTGTTCCTCAATCAATGTTAATATGTAAGCCTCCCAGAATAGGCGGAGCTGTCAAGCCCCACGTTGACGGAGCTTTTCTTTACACAACACCACAAAGTGTAGTGGGGTTTTGGTGGCCCCTGGAAGATTGCACCTTAAAAAACGGCTGCCTTTGGGTAGTACCTGGTAGCCACGTTAATGGTGTGAAGAGGCGCTTTAAAAGGAATGCCGCTGGCAATGGTACACAATTCGATCCGCCCCATGATGAAGGCTTTTCCTGCGAGGGCGCAGTGCCCCTTGAGGTTCCTGCGGGAAGCCTCGTTCTCATTCACTCTGCTGTCGTCCATTTCTCTCATGCGAACAGCTCTGAAAATAGTCGGTATGCGTACTCCATTCACGTTGTGGATGGCACTGCCGTTTGGGACAAGGAAAACTGGCTACAAAGACCCACCCCCTTCCCTGCCTTATACTAATCAGCAGTGGCCTCGTCGGTTATTTTTACATTTCTCACCATAGGCTGTGAAAAAATTAGATAGGAGGGCTTTTGTTTTTTTGTAGCTCATATTTTCAGTTTACGTCCTATAATCGAGCTGCGGTATCAAAAATTTCTCCAGGCTCGTTCGAATAAGGATCCGCAGATGCGGCTGGGGCTGCATGGGTTGGAACGTTGTGAACTGTAATGGGAATGTTACGAACGCTCAGGGCTGCTGGTTCCACAGTGGGTACAGTCGAAGCAAGTTGTCTTGCAGGCGGCTGCTGGGGTGCCGAGGGTGCCCCTTCTAAAACTGGGGCTTTTCGATAGCCGCCGAACCAGGTACCTAAGGAGGAACCATGCCCAGGCGTGGGCTCCGTTCCATTGTTTCGCTGGCCCCGCTGCACAATGTAGTCAAACGTGGTGATGTTGCGCAGGACGAGAAGAAAGTGAAAACAAAAAAGCTGGATCACGAGTCCGTCCATGATAATGCAAAGCACCCAAACCGCAAGCATGGGAATGAAGGTGCCCAAGTTACTTCCGAGGCTAGGGTAAAAGGTGTTTTGGCGCTCCGTCCAGTTCAGCGCCACAAACACGTAAATGTTATAGCAACCCACACCTATTTGTGTTCCCAACATGCAAGCCGCCCCGATGAGCAAGCAATAAAATGGCACTATATTCTGCCGACCCACGCAATTGTTCAGCCAAATGCAGTGATCTGCGGAAGGTGGGACGGAGGGGGGGAGGGGGAGGGGAGTGAATGCTGGAGAACTCGCAGATAGGCAAAAGAGAGTAAAAATATTGACTCACGATCAAACACATCCACACATTTGTTGCAAAGCGTACAGTGCTTGCTGCTAGGGCGAACGTGTTTCTCGCACCTATAGCACCAGCATAAGGAAGAATCGGAGCTCTCATTAGCTGTTTTCTTTAAGAGTGGGTCCTTAGGGTCCTTTGACGTGGCGATAACAGCCCCGCATAGTGTCATGGTTGCGAAGAATCCATATATTACCCCAGCAATTATTCTTCCGATATCATTCATGGGCATGATGAACAAGGAGTAAAAACTACCCACGAAGCAAAAGTACATGCCCCAGGAGGCGACTTGAAAGGGATGAGAGGGACACGAGAAACCATCCTTTCTTACTGCCCGAGTAGGTGCAGCTTCTGTGGGAACCATATCAAAAAAACACACACACAGCTATGTAAGAACGGTAAAACGCCCAACTTGCCAACGGACCAAAAACGAAAAAACAGAAAAAAATACAGCCGGCGGCGCAAAAAATAATGCCTGACCCGTGCATGACGCCATGCCAAGCTTCCCCATGTTGCTAGCTGATGGGTTTTCTTTATACATAGTGTCTTATACTTGTACAGCGTTGCTAATAAAACCTTCCCGTGATGATCCCTCCGCCTCAACTGTATCTTTGTGGACGGTCGCCATGAATATCTTCAGAATTTTCCTTTACTACGGCGAAGCGTATCGCACGCGCCGCTGCCATTGGGCGATACCGACTGCTTCCTTTTTAGGGATCGTAGTAGAATTTTGGCTTATAGCTTTGTATCTCTCTAAAAAGCCTTGGAAAAAGCCACGGGGATCCTTGCAGCAGGCATCTGCTTTCCATCTTGACTCCAGAGAAGTGGAAAGAAGTGTGCTGGACTTTAGAGTTATGGATATATGGTTGTGGACAGACTTTTTGAGTTACGCAATGTTCACCATGTTTTTTGTGGTTTTACTTCTTCTGTTCACAGGATTCATGCTGCCCCAACCGCCTCCTTTGTACCTCACGCTCATGTGTTTTGGCTCTGCCTTAAGTGAGATCTTCCGTAACTTGCCCCGTCTAATATGTGTCATTGAAAATAGACCAAGCACTCCTTCATTTTTGGGGTTCACTGGGACCATAGCGAATGTCGCTCTCTTGATTGTCTGGAAGCAACCCACCTTGCTGTGGGTAGGCGCCCTTGTGTCCTTTGTCACAGAAGCTCTTTTGTGCGCGACTTTAGCCTTCCCCATCCCTCTGGAAAAGCAAAGAAAATTTTCTGGAGGGGGCGCCATGAGCCCAACCCTACCCGGAAAATTTGTGTAAAAAATGATAGCCATTTATTCATTATTCACTCATCACGGGGTACACCGCGACTTGCTGTACTACCGCGTCCACTTCCTCCTGCCCTCCTGACTTAGCGACTTTGGAAGCAGCCCTACTGATGAGGCTCTGAAGCTCACCGTAGCTGGCATGCACCCTGAATGCCTTGATAGTATCCCCCCCCCCCTCCCCCTCAATGTTGCAGGGAGAAAAGGTGCGACCTTGACGCCAGAGAGCCACTGACAAAAGATTAGTTACTGCAGCGGGTCCCCTAACAAACATTTCCCGACGCAATGCGGTTGACTGACGAATGGACAAACCCACCCGGGCAGGTGGAGGGCGGGGAAAGGGTCGGCCAGACATACATCCCCGGGCTATCCCAACGAGGTCAGCTAGAACACTGTTTGCGGTAGGTTCACGCCCTGCACCCGCTCCCCCATAAGATGTCCGCCCAAGGGCCTGCGAGTCAACTTGGACTAAATTACCGGCTCCACCCGTGGAGCCTAAGGGGGAGGACAAGGGTACCAGAGTTGGGGAGACGAACATATCCAAGAGAAGTTTTCGCTGGGCCTTGGGCGCTACCTCTTCTTCACTGCTGGATTTTTCCAACGATGATGATGAATCGGCTGTGGCTCGGCTGGGAGGGTCAAACAAGGTGCTCACTCCCAAAAGTTTTATTGCGTAGCCCGCAGAGGCAGCAGCGGCGACATCAAAGGGCGTTATTCCTGTAATACCCACAGTTCGAACAGCTGCGGGAGGAACCCACAGACCATAGGCGAGTTGTGTTAAAAGCACCAGTTTGTTGCGGGCATCATGCCCCTCAACATCAGCTGTGGGGTCCGTCTCTGCGAATCCTGCTCTCTGAGCCTCCTGAAGAACTTGGGCGTATGACTTTCCACCCCCCGCCATACCAGACAGAATAAAATTGGTGGTTCCATTTAAGATTCCCTGTATAGACGTAACGGAGTCCGGGAGAATGGATTGCTGAAGTACGCGAATTATAGGCACACCCCCAGCCACGGAGGCCTCGTATCCCAGGGCCCGCTTCCGTGAATTGAAAACTTTTCGAAGCTCCGGCAAGGAGTCAGCAAGCAGGGCTTTGTTCGCAGTCACAACGGCTTTCCCAGCACGGCCGGAATCCATCACCAGATCTCGGGCAGGGGATCCCGTGCCACCTATAACTTCTACCACAATGTCAATATCAGGGTCATCAATCACTGTCCGAGGGTCAGATGTGATCCGAGTTCCTGGCTCCAGAGTAAAATCTCGAACCTTATTCACATCTTTGCACAAAAGCTAAACACGTAAGAAAGGTGTTTTGCGAGTGTGAGGGTGTGCGTGAGCAAGTCTTCAGAAGGCAGTGTCCAAGAATTGTCCTTCGGACGCACCATCTTTACTTGAAAGTCAAAGTTGGAGGCTTGAAATGCGACATGATTTCTCTTGATCAAATTTATCACGCCTCCACCTACTACCCCGGCACCACAAACTGCGATTTTGAACACACGCACCATGCAACACTTTTGATCCAGAAGAAGAAAAAAAAGAAAAAAAGAAGAGGAGGAGCCAGTTTGCCATGGCGACCGGCGGGTCCCCCTATATATATATATATTATATATATAAATATATATGGAGTCTTGGAGCTCTAGCACCGGGGGCTGGTTAAGTCGACGCATAGTTCCTGGACTAAGCATTCGTCAATTTGAGTGGTGCCCTCCAAATACCTTCGGAGAAGGTTACGACTGGTGGAAAGATGTGATGTGTTGTGGTACTGTAGACGGGCATGTGGCTATCGTGAATACATGGGAAAGTAAAGTGCTTGGTGCAGTTCGTGACATCGGCAAGAATATGAATGATTCTATTCTCGGACTTTGTTGGCTACGTTGTTCCCCGGCTCGGTTTTTAGCTGCCTCCTCCCATTCCAAAGTCCGCCTGGTTGACGCCTCTCAAGTTCTTCTTCAACCGGATGGCTTGGGAGACTCATCTTCACACATCCCCGATTTGACGGTGCGTGCTGATTTAAAAATAAAATTAAATCAGTTTGATGACAGAAGACCTAATTTGACTTGCGTTCACGTGAACTCCACGGACACTCTGGTCCTGGCCTCTGGGTACTCTAAAAATGTTGCTGTGCACGATCTGAACACTGGAGCATTGAATACCCTGATAGCTGATGCTGCGGAAGACAACATAAACATAACTCGTTTTTGCAACAGCAATCCACACATCTTCGCAACATCTTCCTTTGATAGAAGTGTAGCTCTTTGGGACTTGCGAATAAAGACTTCCCGTAGTGGAGGGGCGGGTGGTGGTGGCGCGCCCTCCAAGTCCTCACCCATTTACCGCTTTCACTCCCACAGAGGCAATGTCACACTTTCTTTCGACCCATGTGACACTCTCATTCTATCGGCTGGTGTGGATAATGAGCTCCAACTCCACCTCGTAGCGGACGGACGGTTGGTTCAAAGGTTGGAAACCGAAGAGACGGGTTTGGTGACCTCCTACACACGGGCTTACTTTGCCGCGGGAGGGCTTGAAGTGGTATCTGGCTCTAGTGAAGAGAACGTGCTTAGGGTGCATTCCACACTCACTGGGGCTACACTCTCTACGGTATGCCTCTACGATGGGGCCCCAAACCCACACTCTCTGTTTGTCCAGAGTCTCAGAGCCCACCCTGTTTCAAGGGATCGCGTGGGAGTCATTTTGGACAGCATAGACACTAGTTTTTCTCTTCAATTTATAACCATGGATAGGCTGGCAGAGGGTGATGGGGACCGGGGGATGATGATAAGGGGTGCGGAGGGGGTGGCCTGTGCCAAGGAGAGTAATCAGTCACCTCTCATTGCGGAGAGTTTTACTAGGATCCCGCCTTCCCTGGATCCCTCACAGAAAACTAGGGAGGCTCAGATGCAAGAGATTCAAATCGCGCGCAAAATGTGCGCTTCCTCCTCCCCCTTTCACACTCTACCAGCGCACTCATTTCGATACCTTCTCTGGTCCTGTCTGGAGGCTGCTCTTTTGGAGTCCAAGAACGGGCAAGCATCCTCAGCCTCATCCCTATCATCATCATCATCATCCTCCTGCGCGGATCTAACGCTAATAACTTTACCTGTGGCATCCACTTGCATTCGCTCCACTCCCACTTCAACCGTAGACTCCTCTTCAAATCAACGCGTTAGAGTAACAGTGCACGCGCCCATAGTCCTTTCTCGCATCCCAGTCCTTTCTGCTCTTCACAGAAGAGGAGGACAACGCAAAATTCTCAACATTACCCCCTCCCTTTTGGTCACCCCTGCCATGCTTCAAGTCTTAACGGCCTACGCTTACAGTGACTCATTCAACCCGCCACTCTGTGTTCCACTACGACCCTCACACTTACCTCCCCTTGCTTGTCTATCTCCCTTGGCATCTCTCCTTGGAATCACTGAGGAGGAGGCAAATTCAGCAGCGGAAGCCTCCCTGGGCATTCTTAGCGAGGAGGAAGAAGCTATTTCCCTTGGTTGCGGAGTTGGAAGGACCGGTGATGAGGACGACGACGTCTTGGATGAAAAGGGATCAGTTCCACTAGGACCCATGGAAGGTGATATTTTTAAAGTTTCTGCGGCGGGGGGTACCCCTTGGCTCGGTGCTCTTTACTCCACCTCATCCATACCCACCCTTTCTCAGACATCTCCAAATAGTAGCGGCGTCCTTTTTCGGGGTAGCCCTTTCCTAGTGGTGACACCTTTTGACCCGTTTCGACCCACTCATTCCCTGTATGATGACTCCAGCCTTCTCAGTACCCACAAGCTCCCCTTACGTTTTTGGAGAGGATGGATGGGCGGTCCACGAAACATGGGCGAGGAGGAACTGGACAGCTGTACACCCCCCAGGCCTCCTGTACCCCTCCACTCCTCAACCCCACTTCCTAAGAGTGCCAAGGATGGCAAGCTTAACTCAACATACTACAACAGCAGCACCGATTCAAACAACTGCGCAAATATCAAGTCTGGCGCTGTCTGGGTTCCAGGAGTGTGGGGTATTCGTATGAGTGCAGATAATGAGGGGGCGGGAGCGGCGATGC